>Ga0131853_10013633_pt1 | contig 14906 bp, 15 predicted proteins | sample TergutLab28metaG_FD_92764 | JGI IMG/M metagenome (GOLD analysis project Ga0131853, IMG submission 92764) | Labiotermes labralis P1 segment gut microbial communities from Petit-Saut dam, French Guiana - Lab288 P1 (version 2) (version 2) | ecosystem: Host-associated > Arthropoda: Insects >... | reverse complement strand
GCTCAAATTTTATGGACAACCTAAGCCTTCCGCAATAATGGCGAAACGTTTTCCGACAAAGAGATTCATCGCCTGCTCGAAACCAAAGGAATTGAGCGTGAAAAAAAACACAACACCGAAACAAACAGGGATTCGGAATGGTTTAAAATTGATATTGACACGTTGAAACAATACATTTTAGACTATAAAAATTGTATCGTAAACAATGAAACAACAGGCGAAATCGTATCGTTTATATTGCGTGCAGAACAGCAACAAGCCATTGATGTTACAAAAGAATATTGGCAAAAATGTCAAAATGATGCAAATCTTCAACCCGAATTTCTTTGGAACGCCAAACCTCGCTTTGGCAAAACGCTGACTTCATACGAATTTGCAAAAAGCATTGGGGCAAAGCGTATTTTAATAATCACCAATCGCCCGACTATTTCGGATTCTTGGTTTACAGATTTCAAGAAATTTATTGCGCCAACAACCGATTATATTTTTGCGAGTTCGGATTCTATTGTTGCCAAAAACAAAGAGATTTTAAGAAGAGAAGATATATTTCAACAAAAACTACAATCACGCCCTCTCATATTTTTTATTTCATTACAGGATTTGAAAGGACAAGGCGAATACGATTGGAAAGGTAAAAACAAATGGATTTTTGGAAAACAAGTTGCTTGGGACTTGCTCATTATTGACGAAAGCCACGAAGGAGTTGACACCTGCAAAAGCGAGCGAATGAAAAACGAACTCACATTTACATTTGCTCTACACCTTTCGGGAACGCCGTTTAAGGCAATTCAAAGTTCAAAATTCAACACTTCGCAAATCTATAATTGGAGTTATACAGACGAACAAAACGCCAAAGCCAATTGGGATATTTTAGACGGCGAAAACCCGTATGCAAGACTACCCAAACTCAATGTTTTTACATACCAGCTTTCACGAGCATTGGCGCTCGCCGCCGAACAGGCAAAAGACGAAGGAAGTGAATATGCTTTTGATTTAGGGGAGTTTTTCAGAACTCAAAGCAGTGGTTTTGCTTACGAAAATGAAGTGCATAAATTTCTCGATAATCTCTGCAATACACAATTTGAATATCCGTTTTCAAAGCCCGAATATTTGGAAAGTTTACGACATACATTTTGGTTGTTGCCCGGAGTTGAACAATGTAAGCAGATGAAAAAAATGTTGAATGAACATTATTTTTTCAAAGATTATGAAATTGTTTTGGCGGCAGGCGATTGGGAAAAAGAAAAAGATATTAAAACAGCATTAGATGGTGTAAGAAATGCAATAGGCAATAATCCGCTCGAAACAAAAACCATTACACTTTCGTGCGGACAACTCACAACAGGCGTAACCGTTCCTGCATGGACTGCGGTGTTGATGCTCAACAACTGCAAATCGCCTTCGCTTTATATGCAGTCTGCGTTTCGTTCTCAAAATCCGTTTGAGTTTGCAGGACAAATGAAAACCGATTGTTTTGTGTTCGATTTTGCACCCGACCGCATATTGCAAACCATTGCCGAATTTGCAGATAATATGCGGGCTTACGCCACAGAAACTCGTGAACAAAAAGTAAGAATGTTACTCAACTTTTTGCCTGTGATTGCCGAAGATGATGAGGGTATAATGCACGAACTCGATGCAAACGAAGTGCTGACTATTCCGTTAAAACTTATCACGCAGGAAGTTGTCAATCGCGGGTTTATGAGTAATCGGCTGTTTGAAAACATTGCAGGGATTTTTGGAGCGCCAAAATCGGTAATGGAAATTTTGGAAAAAATTAAACCCGAAGAAAACAAACGACTTGGCAACCCTGCAAAAAACAAACCTACAAGGAAAGTGAAAATTTGGGTTGATACCAATAAAAAAGTACATATCGGCGAAGACATAGTGATAAATACCTCTAACGGCTTGCTTGGCGATAAAAAATATGTGGTTATGGGTAGCGATGAAGCCAAAGAGGTGCAACAGATTTTGACCGACACAAAGATTGAAATGCAAAAGGAAAACATTCCGCTACAAGCACAACAAGTCATTTTGAAAGAACTTGAAAAGAAAATGCCTGTTGTTTTTGCGCAAGAGCCTAAACTAAATGAAGTGGCGGAGTTGCCGTTGCCCGAAGAACTTGACGGCAAACCAACCTCAAAAGAAAAAACCGAAGAAGAGAAAGTGCGCGACCGTCTGCGTGGATTTACCCGCACCATTCCGAGTTTTTTGATGGCTTACGGAAATGACAATACCACGCTTGCCAATTTTGAACAAAATATTCCCGACCAAACTTTTGTTGAACTGACCTCAATTACCAAAGATGAGTTTTGCAAACTTCGAGATGGCTTTGAGTACGAAGAAGAGGGCGAGAAAAGACGTTTTGAAGGTTTGTTCAACTGTGATGTTTTCAATGCTTCTATTGCATTGTTTTTGAGTAAGAAATGTGAACTTGCAAACTATTTTGAAAGTGATGGTGAAGATATTTTTGATTATATCCCGCCTCAAGAAACCAACCAGATTTTTACGCCAAAACGAGTGGTAAAAATGATTCTTGACACATTGCAAGAGGCGCATTCCGAACTGTTTGAAAGCAGCGAAACCACGTTTTGCGATTTGTACATGAAATCGGGGCTTTTCATTACGGAAGTTGTTCGCAGATTGTTTGAAAACACTCGCACGCAATACAAAAGCGACAAAGAGTGTATTCGCCACATTCTCGAAAAACAGGTGTATGGCTTTGCCCCAACGGATATTCTGTACAATATATGTATCAACCTTATCTTCGGATTTGACAGGAATATTATCAGCAAAAATAATTTTCACAAAATAGACACAACGCCTTATTGTAAACGAGGCATATTAAACGATTTAATACAAGAAAAAAATATGAAGTTCGATGTAATCATTGGAAATCCGCCGTATCAGGAGAGTGATGGAGGGGACAATAACGATGATGCAAGAAACAGAGGTGGTGCAACGCCTTTGTATAATTTATTTGTGTATCAGGCAAAAAAACTAAACCCTTCTTACCTGTCAATGATTATCCCAAGTCGTTGGTTTGCCGGAGGACGTGGACTAGATGAATTTAGAAGTGAAATGCTTAATGATAGTCGTATTAGAAAAATCACAGATTTCCCAATTTCTCAGGACTGCTTTCCTAATGTAGAGGTTAAGGGCGGTGTATGCTATTTTCTTTGGGAAAGAAACAGTAGAGGGGATTGTATAGTAACGACTTGTCGTAATAATCAGAAATCAATAATGGAACGCCCATTGAAAGAAAAGGGTTGTGAAACTTTTGTAAGATACAATGAGGCAATTAGTATTTTGCGTAAAGTAAAAAAAATAAATGAAAAATCTTTTTCACAAGTAGTTAGTAATCAGAAACCTTTTGGTTTTAGGACATATTTTACAGGAGAGCAAAAATCATTTGAAAATGCTGTGAAAATCTATGTAAATCAAGGAGTAGGATTTGTAAAAAGGGCAGACATTTCTCAGAATTTAGATTGGGTTGATAAATGGAAAGTCTATATTTCAATGGCTTATGGAGCAGGTGAAGATTTTCCACACCAAATATTAAATAGACCATTTTTGGGAGAAACAAATACTTGCTCAACAGAAACATATCTTGTTATCAATCCTTGTAAAACTCAAAAAGAAGCCGAGAATGTTTTGAACTACATTAAAACAAGGTTCTTCCGCTTCCTTGTTTTGCTAATAAAAAATACGCAACACGCTTCCGCAAAAGTTTATTCATTTGTTCCCCTCCAAGACTTTACCGAAGAGTGGACAGATCCCAAGCTTTACGCCAAATACGGCTTAACTAAAGAAGAAATAGCTTTTATAGAAAGTATGATACGACCGATGGAATAAAATCACTATATTTGTATTGTAAAACAATAATTTAAGGGAATGAGAACAAAAGACAAACTTTTTTTTAAGAATGACCCCAATTTTGACTGGGCTGCACCGGCAGACGGAGATCCTATATATAAAAACTATCTTAAAGGGACAGTTTCTGCTGAATTGCGCAATGAGGACGGAAAACTAATCGGGCAAGACATCAGAAATGCTTTTTTTGAGGATTATGTAAATCAAGAATCAGACTACTTGAATGAGATTGCTCGGCTCGTTGGCATCTGGACTGGCAATGAATCCGCCCCTACAAGGCGTGAAATGTTGCTACTGTTCGCCAGTTTCGAGGCTGGCGCCTTCTATAACCACATACACAAAGAACAGGAGGAACTCCTAAAATCCAATCCAAACCTAAAAAAAGGAATATTCTCTGTGGATGAGTTGCTTGATGCGGCAGTGCAAGAAGCAGCAAAGAACGCTGATACTAAAAAGCGATCATAGTCGGCTTTCTCTTCTTTCTTTAGGTAAAAAATGAAGGTATATGCCTATATATGTGTGCGTTGCGCTAATTCAAAAAAGAATGTTACATTTTGAAGTTGTGGAAATTTTTTTGAAAAAAATGTGCATGGCTTAAAGGATTGGCAATAGGTGGTAGGCAAAAGGAGGGTATGGGGTGGGCAACTTTGTGGTGCGCCTTGGCCTCGTATTGGGGATGGACGTCGGGGCGGGTCATTTATCGCCTCTATGTTGTCATTTATTGCCTCTGTGTTGTCACCAGTCGCCTGCTCCAGCATTAGAACCCGTTCCCGGAGTTGGGCAATCTCGACAGATGCAGAGGCATGGGTGAGGAGGTATTCACGGATAGCTACAAAAGCACGCATGATATTGATGTTTGCTCGAATAGCAATAGGGGAGCGTAAAACGCCTGACAACATAGAGGCCCCCTCTTGAGTAAATGCGAACATTTCAGATGATCCAATATTATAGCCAGAGGGTATCACATTTTGTGATATCCCTATGTCTATCAAATAGTTTGCCTCATTTGAGGATAGTCGAAACATAAAATCATCCGGGAAACGTTCAATATTGCGTCTGACGGCCTGTTTGAGGGCACGTGTTTCTACTTCGTAAAGTTCCGCCAAATCAAAATCCAGCATGACCCTACGCCCTCTAATCTCATAGATTTTGTTTTGTATCTCTTGTAGTTGAAGCTCCATAACCCTGTATTTTTTCCTTTAGTTTAATTTCTGTGCCTTTTGATGATTCAGGCGAAATAAGATTTACCACACCAATCTGAATCGCCATCCTCAGTTGGTAATTCAACGTGATATTTTTGTTTTTCAATGCCTTATCGGTTGTCGGGTCGGCGACCTGCTAAAGATGACCAAAGGCAACGTAATCAATGGCGCTATTGAATATATTCCGCGAAAAACAAAAGAAGGGCGACCGCTGACTATACGGGTTCCGCTGAACGCTATGGCAATGGAGATAATCGAACGCTATAAAAATTGTGAGGGAAATAAGTTGTTGCCGTTTATCTCGGAGCAGAAGTACAATGTGGCGATAAAGCGTATCTTCAAAGCGGCAGGGCTGAAACGGATGATAACAATTGTCAATCCGACTACCAGAGAGGAAGAAAAACGGGTGTTGTATGAAATAGCCTCGTCACATTTGGCAAGGCGAACTTTCGTCGGCAACCTGTACAAGCAGGTTAAAGACCCCAACCTTGTAGGTTCGTTAAGCGGGCATAAGGAAGGAAGTAAGGCTTTTGCCCGCTATCGGGAGATAGATGAGGATATGAAAAAAGAGTTAGTAAATTTGTTGAGTTAAGTATAGAATAAATAAAGCCGAAAATGTTGTTTATCTTTGTAATCCCTAAAGAATAGATTATGAGTACAATTTTAATAAAAGACCCTAATTTTAAACAGTGGCTTGCCGATTTAAAAATCCGCATCCATCAAAGCCAAATTAAGGCGATGATTAAGGTGAATGATGAAATGTTGCGTTTGTATTGGGATTTGGGGCGTGATATTGTTGTTCGTCAAATGGATGCAGTATGGGGCAATGGTTTCTTCAAGCAGTTAAGTGAAGAATTGACGTCTGAATTTCCCGGTATGAAAGGCTTCTCTACATCTAACTTATATTACATGAAACAGTTTTATCTGTTTTATAGTAGGGACAATGAAGTTTTCCACCAGCTTGGTGGGAAATTAGGAAATGAGAATTTGCCTCAACTTGGCGCAGAAATACAAATGTCTAAAAATGCGGGTGATACAATTTTCCACCAACTTGGTGACGAATTTGGTATACATCCTATTTTTCAAATTCCATGGCGCCATCATGTAGAAATATTTTCCAAATGTAAATCTGTACACGAGGCATTATTCTATGTTCAGAAAACTATCAAAAACGGATGGAGTCGAGCTATGCTATTAAATTTCATGGACGTGGATTTGTATCAAAGTCAAGGGAAAGCGATTACTAATTTTGACAGACTACTGCCCGATGTCCAGAGCGATTTGGCAAAAGAAACGCTTAAAGACCCGTATAATTTTGATTTTCTGACATTAACTGAGAATTTTAAAGAGAAAGAGCTTGAGGATGCTTTGGTCGAAAATATCACAAAATTTCTATTGGAACTTGGACAAGGCTTCGCATTTGTCGGTCGGCAATATCCGATACAAATAGGTAACGTACCACGTAATATGGATTTATTGTTTTATCACTTGAAATTACGTTGTTATGTAGTTATAGAATTGAAGGTGAAAAAATTCGAGCCTGAATATACCGGTAAACTCGGATATTATATTGTTGCTGTTAATGAGCAAATAAAGAGTGATATGGACAAGCCGACTATCGGGTTGCTTATTTGTAGAACAAAGGATAACATTGAGGCTAAATATTCATTGGAAAGCAGTAGCCAACCCATCGGAATTTCAGAGTATAGCTTATCTAAACTGATACCGGATAATTTTAAATCTTCATTACCATCTATTGAAGAAATTGAAAAAGAGCTAAATAAAGATAAGGAAGACCAATAATATTCTATGGGACAACAGGAATACAATGCGTTTAGGGAGCGAATGAAACAGTGGATGCTGGATAATGCCGACACTTATGACGAGTTTGAGGAAATGATGAACTCGCAAAGTGATGCAGGTTATCAGAAGATTATGACTCAGGCAATGGCATTGGTTCCCAAATACACCAAGGTTATCCGTAAAAAGATGAACAGCAGTTCAGTTGAAGATACGCTTGATATTGAAACGCTGTTTTCTGCCGAAGACTTAGGCGTAAAACTTGTTGCTCAATTTGAAAACACCAACAAAAAAACGATTGTTCCAGCGATGATTTGCTGGCTCTTTTTCGGACGCAGCTTTGAAAACATGATAGAGCGTGGCGAGGAGATGATGAACAATCCAAAAACCAATCGTTTCCAAAGTTTTCTTATTGTCCGTACATCAAAGATGCTTGTCAAAAAGTCCATTGACTTGGGGCTTCGCACGCACGAGGATTGGAAAGAGTACAACAACTTCAAAAAGATTATTGACTCTAATCAGGTGTTGGGCAGCACAAGCCGTTAATATGGATAAGGTCTATTCGGAAGCAATACATTTGTTGGAAAGCGGTTTCCGGTATTGGTTCAATGACGGAGAAGTTGAGGAGCTGCACCGCCAAAGTTCAGCATTCCACGTTCAGACGATTGAGTATGAAATGCTATTGCAGGGCTTTGAGCAACCACCAGACTGCTCTGCCGCGGATTGCTTTATGACCACCGTGCAGGTAATGAACTACCTCAAAGGCTACACTACGCTAAACCTTTCTGAAAAACGTATGGGAGAGGCGTTGCGCAAGGCAGGTTTTGAAAGGAAATCAAAGCGTGTCGGCGGAAATCCCGTCTATGGCTGGCTCATTCGTAAAATTATACCCAATCCTTTTGTTTCCTATGATTTGTAGCTACTATCTTACTACGAATAGTAACAATTCGGTGAAAGAAAAAGGATTACGGTGTAAGATCTCCGAAGCAATCGACCTACTACAAACTTACTACGCTACTACCGTTGTAGCATTTTTGCAATGTAGCATGTAGTAAGATAAACACCCCAAAAAGCAAAACAATGAATAACGTAAAAAACATCAGTATAAAAGAGTTCCTTGCCGAACAGGGGATCTTACCAAAACAGGAACGTAGCAGCTATGGATTATATCTATCACCGTTCAGGGAAGAACATACGCCGAGTTTCAAGGTTGATTACGTCCAAAATCTGTGGTACGACTTCGGGACAGGTGACGGCGGCAGTATCGTTGATTTAGTGATGAAACTCAATGGTTGTTCATTTCAAGAAGTCATTACAGACGTAAACCAATACGTCAGTACGACAGCACGACAAGCGAATGGTTTTTCTTTTCACCGGAATGGATCCCTCAATGGCGAACCATTGAGGACAATCCTTAACATTCTTCCCATCACCCATCCCAAATTAGTAGTTTGGGTTCGGGAGCGGGGGATTGAATTGGAGTTGGCAAATCGGTATTGCAAAGAGATTCACTACCGGAACAGAGACAAAGATTATTTTTCAGTCGGTTTCAGGAACGATAAAGGCGGATACGAATTGAACAATCGCCCCGGTTTCAAAAGTTGTATTCCGCCCAAAGACATTACCACCATCCGAAACAACAAAGATGTTTGTTTGGTTTTCGAGGGCTTTTGGGATTTTCTCTCCTACCTCACCATCCAAAAGATTGAAAAGACAAAATACGATGTAGCAGTTCTTAATTCGACTACCAATCTTCAAAAGGCGATGGACTTTCTGAAATCACACAGGGAAGTCTATACCTATTTAGACAACGATGAAGCCGGACAAAAAGCAACGGAGTCAATTCGGTCGGCGCACTCCACTGTACACAATCGCTCAACAAAGTATGCAGGGTATAAAGATTTGAACGACTATCTCTGTCAAAAACCAAGGGCAAAGCAGAAAGTCGGAAAGAAAAGGATAGGGCTAAATATGTAAATAGATATGAGTGTGAAAATTGTATTGCAAGACGTCAGTTTGTGGCCACATTGCCACGAAACTGTGCTTGCCCGCCTAAGCCGCTTGTGCTGACGGGGAGAACTGCAATCGCTTTGCTCTCGACAGTTTTTGAACGAATAACAAACAGAAAAGATGAAAGACAAGTGTATAAAATTTCGGGCATCAGAACCGGAAAAGAAAAGAATAGAAGGCATGGCACAGAGGTCGGGAACAACGGTATCCGAGTATTGCCGCCAAATGTGTCTCACAGGTAGAATACTCGCAGCGCCAAAATTAACGCTCGAAGAAATAGCCTATTTCAAAGCCTTAAAGGAACATAACAACGGCTTGGCAAGGCTATCAAACATCATACGCAACAAGCAGCCCGGACTCCACGTTGCTATAGCTGAATACTTGGAAAAGTCAAGGGAACTGTATAACCGTTTCTTTTAGCCATGATTGCCAAAGGGAAAGCCATAGCTCACGGAGGCAATGCCATCAATTACGCCCTGAGAGAAGATAAGATGGAGTCCATAGTCGGCAGGAATATGATTGAAAGCGACCATTCCACCGACATACTCCGCGAGTTCGAGATGATCAATCAGCACAATTACCGATGCAAAAACAAGTATCTGCGGTTTGAAATCGGTATTGCCCCGCAGGACAGGGATAAATTGAACCCATCCGATGTAAGACGTATCGCTCGCACTTTTGCCCGCAAAATGGATTTGCACAACCACCAATGGATGGCTTGCACCCATAAAGACACCCAAAATCTACATATTCATCTGATTGCAAACCGTATCGGGGTTTATGGTAATGTATTCGACACCACCTTTATAAGCAACCGTTCGGCACGGATAGCGGAAGAAATCAGCCATGAGATGGGACTGACCATTGCCAACGATGTACGCAGACAGAAGCCCCATCAGGAAGCCCACGCCGATCCAATACGCCAACAGGCGAAAGAAAAGCTCCAACAGATTGCTTATTTTGAGCTTAGGAATAATACCTCGCTAAAGGATTTCCTGTATGGACTTGAACGGAGAGGCGTTGGCATTGAGCCTTCAAAAAATAAGCATGGAAAAACTTACGGCATCCGGGTTAGTTACGAGGGACATACATTCAAGGCATCGGAAATCGGGCGCGAGTTTGGGTATCATTCAATTGCCAAGAACTTCTCTCTTTCACCGGAACAGAGCCATTCACAGCAGGTTCAGCACTCGAATGACCACGTTTCAGCCGACCATCAGGCATCTCATGCCGACAGAAACGGCATAGCCTCATTGCTGGCTGATTTGCTTGTTCCAAATGAATACCATCCTGCCGAAGACGAATATTACAACAATCTGAACTACATAAAGAAGAAACGTAAAAAGAGAAGCTATGGACGACAACCGTAATCCTATCAAACGTAGGAATAAATTTGCAGGGAAAGAGGACATTTCCCGCGAAACAGCAGACCATATCTTGACCGGACAAATAGACTGGCTGAGGGAGATTTCTCGTATTAACGACGAAACGGCAACTAAAATCAGAAAAAGCGTCGGTATCCTGTACGAGAAGCGTGTCCCCATAGACACAGAAAAGTTCGAGCAACTGAACCGTTATTTTATCCATGAAATGGAACAAAAACTCAAAATAGTCAAACGTCCCTCCAAAGGCTTGATTTGGTATATCGTGATGTGGACAATAACGCTCTTGTCCGCTTTCCTTGCCGGATATTTCATACATGGATACAGAGATTGGAAAGAAAGAGCCAATTACTGGCATCAGCAGTATGAGGGGGTAAAACAGCCTGAGAGATAGCAATTAGGTACTTGTGAATATCAATAATAGACACAAAATCTTCCTGCGTTTTTTATTTGTGAATCAGTTGATTACCATCATAAAGACCGATATATAAATTTTCCACTCCTTGTATCAGAAGAATTAAAAAATCTACACTGATATTATTATTTTTATATTGTTGTTTTATCATCTTAATATCAACAGATGAGGAAGAAGGGTTAGAATCAGGATGTGTATGCCATTCGCCTAAGTAGACGATTTTTCCATTAGAGTTGTAAAATTCATGATCCGTAATGATTTTGGCTATATGCTTGTCTCGTTCAAATACATATCGAGACGATTTGTCAAAATTAGTTGGTAATGATAATTTTGTCACATAAATATCATTATCATTTTCATTGCTTATCCAGCCAAGTATAATACCACCCGACTCATTTTGATTTTTATTCTGAATGTACTTGTTAAGTATGTATAATACATTTTCAGACAGATTGATATTGTATTTACCTCGTTTAACTACCATTTATGTAAAATAATTACTTCATTACTAAAAGATTCCAGATTTAAAATACCATCGGTTGTTTGCAATTCCAGTTCTTTTATGGTGTCCAAATTTCCAATCCACCGTACAGCCATGCTATGCTTTATATCTTTTTGTATAATGCCATTTATCCATTTATAGATAGATGATAAAAACAAAATAACATCGTTCCCGGAATATGGTATATAAGAAGTTTCACATCCAGCTTCTTGTTTTGTTAATATAGGATTTGGCATTGTGTACTCATCCGACGATATAACATTAAAACGATAAAGATGATTTTCATAAAGTTCATCCGTAGCGACTTTATCATAGGGATGAATAAACAGGCAATGTCCGCCAAGAGCATAAGGCTCAACCCATAAGAAAAACATTGGGACGGTTATCTTTCCTTCATTATGCAATTCTATGAGAAAATTTTCAACATTTTGATTTCCTGTAGCAATAAATGCGTATGAACAATCATTAAAAAAATCAAGATTATCATGCAGTATCGATTCTAATTTCGCAGTCTTTGTTATAACTACTTGATCTGGTCGTATGTTTTTTATATACGCTTTCAACGCATTCGTCTTATTTAAATGAACATTATTAAACCCCAAAAAATGTCTGCCTATATTTTCAAGCTCAAGAATCTCGTTATCAATAAGTTTATAATTTGGGTAGTTTATCCCGTTCAGAAAATAAATCAAATTAGAGCCAATGCTTCCAAGCCCTGCAACAAGAAAATCGTATTTTTTACGAGCAACTCCGCTGGTTCTTTTTTCAATTCTATTATTACTGTATTCACTCACTAAAATTTTTTCAACTTGATTGCCCTTTTGGTGCTTAGATAAAACATCAAAAGGAGACAAAGTATTTGAACGAAATCCATTTCGGTTTGTGTTTAGAGGCTTGTGTTTCCATCCTAAAAGAACTGGGGTTGAAGTTGTTTCGGTTAAAAAGAAAATATGTTTTTCGATAGTCTTTCCATTGATATACTCTTTCAACATTCTTAAAGAAGATGGACTAATTGAATTAAGCACACTTTCATTAGTGAGGATGAATGGTGGCTTAGTATTAATCTTATAGTCTGCTAAAAATAAAGCATCAAAGGAAGATCCTTTATTATCTTTTTGGGCAAGAAATTCTAAAAATAAATTTGATGTACTATCTTCTTTATCATAGAGAAAATACCTAAAGCCATTGTATGGTTGATTGATTTTACATACTTTTAGGGTTCTTGTCTCTTTTGGGTACTCGGTTATTAACGAAAGATATTGAATCAGGTTAGTATCAGGAATATTCTCCCTCCAATAAGCTCTAATTTCATCTTGGAAGTCAGCATGATTAGTTCCTTCAAGTCCTTGCTGTATAATATCTTTTGCTCGTCCAAGACAATCGCAAACTATTCCTAAAGGATTATTCTTATCCAAAACAACACTATCCTTGTGATAAACACATATATAGCGATTTTCATCAACATGTGGTATATATTTTATCGCATCATAACTGTTAGGGCTTAAATAAATACATGGGATAGATCGCGGAAAAAACTTATCAAAAGCAAGAAATAAGCAAACCTCTATCAAATAGTTATCGACTTTAACTTCTGTTTTTATTTTCCAAACTTCCAAGTATTCTTTCTTCGGAAGAGAATTGATAATAGGGTTTCTATCAATAGTTTCCCATTGAGATAAATCAGTATATACTTTGTCCAATATCTCGGATAATATTGACATTATGCACTTTTTGCATTTTGAGGGAAAACAGCGGGGGCATCATGAGTATTTGCTTTTGTCTCATCAGGGATTAAATGACATGGAAACCTATCTCCTAAATGCTTTTGCCATTTCAAGCAAGCTTCTTTCGTATTGGGATTAGCTATTGCTTGATTTGCAGAAACAATGAAACTGTCAAGTGCTGACAGAAAATATTGTTTTTCTTTTGCTGAAGTCGTTGCAAATAAATCTTCGCCTTTTTTAGGTGTCGGTCTAAAACATTTGCACCCATTAGAATTAAGTTCTGCCCTTATATTTACTAAAGTGTCTTTAAGGGATATATCATCCATATCATTAGGCACATAATTATTTGCGGCGAGAATTGACATTATAATTCCACTGGGCATTTCTTTCCTTTTCAAATCTGCCCATGCCTTTAAATATCTGACAATACGTCTTAATTGACAATCTGTTTTTCGTATATCGCTTAACCATTTCTCAAAAGGTACTGCGTAGTTCAATGATTTATATAAAAAGTCTTTTTGAAAGCCTGATTTTGTTTTTTCCTCAAACCAAGCAATAAACTCAACAGGGCTACTATCAACCCATCCTTCTTTTGTATGGGCTAATTCCGGAGTTTCGTAATTTTCTGCATAATAGATAGGTAAATCTATATGAAATCCTAAGTTATTCTTTGAATATTTACTTGCATATTTAACACGTACACAAGTTGATTTATCCTCAATATCTTCTATTTCATTGTTTCTATCTATTGCACGAATTATCAAATTGTGAAAAACTTGAGGTATAGCACGTCTTTCCTTTGGAAGACCTCCTTGAAAATAAATGCCATCATCTAAATCAAAATCATCTTTGTATGGTTTTATAATGGTGTCCATAACAAAAGAGCCCTGACTTTGAAATTCAATGGTATGTTGCATCCTGTCTTGTTCGGATAGCCTTCCAAATGCTGCCTTCATCCTACTTCGTAAAGATTCTCTTGCTGTTAAAAGAATTTGTCGGTTTTCATCCGAAAGCTTAATTGTTTGATTGTAAGCCAAAAATAAATGGTTTGAATTTGCCATAATTATAATTTTTTAGTTTCATATGTTTTTTTCGTATTAAAAAAATCCTTGACTTTCGGATATTTCTTGTAGATTTCACCTTGGTCATTACCTTTTCCTCGAATGAAGTTAAGTGCCTTAGATGTTGCTTTATCCATTTTAACTAAACGCTCTTGGTCAGAGGATATAATTGCGGAAGGGATTCTGAAATAATCAATCTTCACATCGTTCAATTCTTTTATGCTCTCCATAAAATAGTTAGTAAAGTGACTTTGTCCTGTATTGAATACATCAAATAAATCTGATCTCCACTTTACAAAAGAACGCCTCCTGCAAAGCCCAATGGGCTTTCCTCCAGAGAGAGTGAGGCTGCTAACAGACAATAATTTAATGTCGTGATATTCTTTACCTTTTCCAACAAAATAACGTAATGCTTCAATTAAACCAGCAAGTGTTGGATTATTAGCCCACACCCCACCGTCAATAAACTGTTTTTTGTCATAATACTCTATTTCGCAGAGAGGAAAAAAAGTTGGCGCGGCAGATGTAGCTAAGGCGACATCAACATATTTTGCCTTATTATCCCTATCCAAATCTCCTTCTTTGTGGTCAAACTTGAATACCCAAGGTCGCGCATCTGTATAAGTATAAGATGGAATGCATAGCAGGTTCTTGCTATCTCCTATTTTATTTTCTCCGAAAACTTCAGTTAGTGATTTCCGAAGATTCCTATCTGAAAATTTTCCTCCCCACGTAACTTGTTTTACTGAACTTAAAAGAGGTATATGTGGAAATATCCGTTTGCCTTTTCTCATATAGAAATCAGAAATTGTTTTCGCGGGAATGCCTAAAGACAGAGCAAGCGCAATCAACCCTCCGGTTGATGTTCCACATAACATATCAAAATGGTCTGAGATGTAAATCGTCAGCAAAAAGTGCACTAAAAGTATAGATTAGG
>Ga0131853_10013628_pt1 | contig 14908 bp, 35 predicted proteins | sample TergutLab28metaG_FD_92764 | JGI IMG/M metagenome (GOLD analysis project Ga0131853, IMG submission 92764) | Labiotermes labralis P1 segment gut microbial communities from Petit-Saut dam, French Guiana - Lab288 P1 (version 2) (version 2) | ecosystem: Host-associated > Arthropoda: Insects >... | reverse complement strand
TCCATCTTGTCTGCCAGGTACAGGTTAAGCGCCTTGTAGAAGGCTGGGCTTGCGGTGCTCACGTTGTTTCCTCTCTGTTAATTGCAGGGTCGCGGCCGGAAGTTCAGCTCCCCTAAGTCCCTTCGCGACAGGCCCTTTGCCGGTCGTCCCGGTCGGTAGGTGCCGCGACCCTGCAAGTACTGTAACCTACTCGCCGCCGGTCTCATTCCCGGTCAGCTCGTAGAAAATCTTGTCACCTTCGGCTACCAGTCCGGACGCCTTGTAACGGGCCAGAGCAGGCAGCAGAAGAGCCCGGAGAGCCTCGCCCTTGATCGCGCGTTCGCCTTTTCCCTTAGGCATTCGAGTCTCCCCACGCCTGCATGTGCTCGCAGATTTCCCTGTCCTCGCAGATAACCCGGTTGGTTTCCTTGTCGTGAATCAGGCGGGAACGCTTCGCCCCGCAGTCCATGCAGTGGAAAGCGCTTTGCAGGAACTCCGGGATCATGACTCGATTCCCATCTGCTGGAGCTTGTACTTCAGCTCGGCTGCTTCTGTCTCCAGTTCTGAGGTTCGGCGCTGTGCTTCCAGCTTCGCAGTCTCAGCCTCTTCGGCCTTGACCTTCGCCTCAGCCAGCTTTTCGTTCCGGGTCTTGCGCGGCTTGAACGTCGTCCACTTATAGAGCCCGTAGCCGACACTGACGACAGGCCAGAAGATTGACCCGCTGACAATGAACGCGGTTACGGCTGCGGGGCTGTTCTCGTAGCAGTCCCAGGGGTGGTCATCCGGATCACGGGTACGATCGTGCCAGATACTGCACTTTCTCTTGTTGATGATGCCGTAGTTTTCCCGTAGTGCGCCGTAGAAGAATCGGAGGCTGACCAGGATTCCGAACAGCCATGCCCACAGCGGCCAGTAGTCGATCAGGGTACTCATGCGCTATCCAGCCCTCTCAGCAGGTCTTCGTACATCCAGATCTTTGAGCACAAGGTCGCGTCCTCGCAGAGATACTTGCTTCCTCTCCAGACGAGCCTGGTGCCTGTGCCGCCGCATGCCTCGCATCTGATTCCTGGCGTGTAGCTTGCGCTGTCAGGGCCGGGCGGTACTTTCTCTGCCATGTGATCCTCCTGTGGAAACGGGGCGTGCCTACTTGTCAACAGCAGACACGCCCCGGCCTATTCCTTTTCAGTGTACGGCTTATCCCCCGAAGTAATTAAGGAGATCGGTTCCGGCGCCTTCCTGTCCTGTCGGCAGACTGCACGAGTAGTCCGAGCCGTAGGAGTTCGCCGTGCTGAAGCTGTCCGAGCCCCTGACGTTGAGGAACGTGTTCCCGTTAGCGTCCTGGCCGGTAGTCCACCCCAGAATCCCTACGTTCTTCGACTTCAGGTAGGCAAGGTAGGCAGGCACGGAGGTAGGCGCGTCAGTCCAGCAGGCGTAGTTGCCGTTCGTGCCGTTAGACCGGTTAGTCCATTCGTCGTCCAGCACCGGATGCTGGTTAGCCCAGTTACCGACGTCGGTGACCCAGGACGAGGAACTGTCCGGCGGGTGGTGGAACGCGAACACCTCGTTAGGCCCGAATGTGCCCGTGGAGGCGAACATGCCGGTCTGGTCCCATGCTCCGAGAAGGCACTGAATTACCAGGATGTTGGTGTATCCCCACTTCCTGATGTAGTTCACCTGAGCCTGGAAAGCGGACTTGTAGGCATCCCATGAAGCGGCGTTGCGGGGCTCGTTGAACACGTCCAGGAGCACGCTTGAGTTCAGGCCGGGCTCCAGGGCTTCCCAGGCGAGGCTTGTCTTCCAGGTAGGCATAGGCTCGTTGAGTTCCGCAGGACTGGCCGCAGGAGCATCGTAGCCTGGTTCGGTCTGGAGACTGAGGATCACCACGAGGCCAAGAGACTGCGCGTAGCTGACAGACTGCTCGATGACGTCCCGGTAAGCCGTGTTAGTGCTGTTGTCGGAGTTGACCAGCAGATCCTGCTCGAACTGAAGCCGCACGGCGTTAGCGTGCCAGTAGGTACTCGCAGAGCTGATCTGAGCTTCTGTCTCGCTGAGGGTGCTCGTGTAGTTGTCCGACAGGTAGGTACCCGGGTAGTACTCCAGAGTGTCGATGCTGATGCCGTGGGGGATGAACTTCGCCCCGTCCTTCTCCAGCAGGGCGCCGTTGGCCGATATGGACATGACAGGGCCTGTAGCCGCTCCCGCAAGCTGTGCCATTCCGTACAGGAAGGTAGCCACCAGGGCGATGACGATAGCGAACCAGACGGTGTTCTTCATCCTTTGATCCTCTCGGTAAATCTAAGCTCTACCACTCCCATGAAACTCCATGCAGCCTGGAGGTTGCCGTGCCTGTCCGTCAGCCCGAGATTAACCAGCATGGTTTTAGCGTGAATCTTCCTGGTCCACTCGTGCTCGATCAGGTCCACTCCGTTCGGGTCCTTGGACAGCCGGTTGAACTTCAGGACGACGTAGCGGCCGATCAGCCTCATGTCGATCAGGTACCGGAAGTCCTCCTCTGGAATCCCCAGCTTGCCCAGCGCCTCGGTCCGCTCGATGGCTCTGTTCCAGTGCCTGTAGATGTAGGATTTGTTCACGACTCTTCCGGAGTGCTGAGGTTGCTGTTGATGGCGGTGATGATCGAGCTTCCCTGAGAAATCCAGGTGGTAGCGCCGTTCCAGTCGCTGCGCTTCAGGGCGTCTCCGGCAAGGATGTAGTCTCCCATAGCGGTAACGTACTGGACACGCGCAGAACCAGTGAGAGACGCAGGGATGTTGTCCTCGGCCGTCTGAGCGTCGCTGGCAAGGCTGGTTCCGTCAGAGGGGAGCTTGCCTGTGTCGTAGTTACCGGCGTCAGAGCTGATAGCCGTCAGGTCGGTGCTGACCCGCTTCAGGTCCAGGATGGGCGCCGGAACTACATGCACGTGCCGGTGAGCAGGCTGAGGGTGATGGGTGAAGATTCCGGTAAGTCCGAACACGACGAGCCCGCTGATGACGATGACAGCGAAAGCGATGCTCAGGGCGGTAAGGACGGGATGCTTTTCAGGCATTATCGGTTCCTTGCGATCTAGTCAGAATATTACTTATAGGTTATAAACGCAGGTGAGGCCAGTTTTCGACTTGGCCTAGGTCGTTTGGGTGTGGATCACCTGCGGTGGTTGGCCGCCTCCGTTACGAAAAGGCAGCTATTGAGTTGTACTTTCGGTAACGCTGAGAGGCTGCGAGTTATTCCCCTCGCGTCAGGTACTCTGTGACTGTTCACTGTTCCCCGCTCCCGCCCTTGGCCGCCTTCCAGCCAGACGCCCACGCGATGTTGAAGATCTCGAACTCACGATCAGTAAGGGTAATGAACTCCCCGTTCGTGAGCCGGATCTGGTTCTTGCGATCTGTTCCCTTGACGGGCATGTGTTCTCCTAGTGGATGATCCGGCACTGAGAGCCGGTGCCTTTTGAATAACGCTGCGAGCAGGTGCAGTATTCCAGGCATGCAACTGTTTTTATAGTTCATGTTAGCCAGCGTATCGCTGAAGAATCTCTCTCGCCCAGGCGACTAGGTCTTCGGGACGCTGCCCAGGTGGTTGGCTAGTAACCCACAACTCCAGGTTCTCTGGCCGGTTGTCTCCCCTGTTGCCATTTATGTGGTGTACGTTCTCCCCAGGCAGCAGCTCACGACCTAGTTTTTGCAGCATCACGAACGTGTGCTCCTTTATTTGGTACCCCGGGCTTATTGATGTGCCATCTGGTGCTTGTCTAGGGACGTTGAATACCCTATAGCCGCTTTTGGCTGTAGTAATCTTAGCTTTATTCAGATCGTAGGGCGTACCTGGTCTACGTAGAGGCGGGTCCAGGGGCAAACCCACGCTTAGTCTGTAGTAGTGGCCTCTACACATGAATTTTGCCATCCTAGGGAGTGTGCAGCCCTCTACAGAACATTCACCTGTAGATGCCCCTGATCCTCGTTTATTGCGCATGTACCCCAGTATACCTGCTGAATTTATGCAACCTTACATTTTTTACATAGCACCTGGTAGTACTCAGTAACAGGTGAGCTTGCCAGTTTGTTCCACATGTCGCGTACGCTTCGGTCAGAACTTCCGTCGCCTCTGACATGATCCACTGTCAGTTCTTCCGGGTCTGTCTCACCGCAGCACACGCATTCCGCTCCGTACTTCTCCAGTGCCTTCAGCTTTGCCGCTTTACGGCGCCGCTTCCGGCTTTCCCTAGCCTGTTCCCGGAGCTTGTTGGCCTTGTACTCGGCCGGGGTAAGTCCTAGTAGCTGAGCGGCGGTCTGGTTGCGCTTCTCGTGCTCCTCGAACCGGTGCCTGAACGTCATCTCCGGTTCGATCTCCAGTGTCCCCCACCTGACCCGTTCACGAGCCTTCATGCACCTCTCCGTGCCCTTGCACACCCTGGTCTTGCTGAACGTAGGGGTGCTGCATATCAGGCACGGAGAGGCTTCGGCAGCGGGCTTGCGCGGACGTGCCTCGAACTCGGAGAACCTAGCCAGGAAGGTGTCCCGGGGCTCAAGGTCGAGTGCCCCTGAGTAGACCCGGTTGTACGCCTTCCGGCAGTCGGTGCCTGCACGGGCACACAGCTGCACTCGTGACTTGGTCGGTTCCCCGCATACGAGGCACTCCACTATGACGCCTTCCTGTTAACGTTCTCCCGGATCGCTCCCATAGCTTCCAGGACTATGCGCTTCTTTACCTCAACCGGAAGACTGCGCGATTCATTCCGGCGCCCCTCCAGCTTGTCCTGAATCACCTTCTCCAGATTTTCACGGCTCTTGTCAGTCTCGGCCTCCCAGGTGAAGCTGCCGGACATAGCTCCGATCATCTCAAGCGCGTCGTCTACCGCCGGGTCTTCCCGGTCGATCTCAGGCGCCTCGAAACCAGGGTGGTAGAGGTCTTCAGCCCACGAGAGCTGAGTCAGCACCAGGTACCTGTCGCTCGGCTGAAGAAGCGCGTAGTGCATGCGGCTGTCAATGGCGAACCTGGCCACCGCGACCTTGCCCGACACCTCCATCGCCTTGACCAGGGCCGCGTAGTTCTTCAGCGTCCAGGCTTCAGGGCTCTTGCGCGGCCGGTGGCCGGGGATCACCCAGTAGCTCTTCTGGTGCGCGACTGCGGGAACGTCGGAAGGATCAGCGAACATGACCACCTCGGCCTTGCGCTCGCAGTCTCCGTAAGCCTTCTTGAAGTCGTCGCTGTCCAGGATCACGGGACCGCCAGGGGCGTCGTAGCCCTTCCCGATCTCGCTCCACTCGACCTCTTCACCGTCTGCCTCGGCAACGCGCTTGATCCTGATAGGAGAGCCGTCCGACTTCCGGACCTGGTGCAGCTCAGGACCGCCCTTGGAATCGACCGACGGGCCCAGCTTAACCTCAAGGGTTACAAGACCGGTACCGAGACTGCCGTTCCAGCGACTGCGAGTAGCATGTTCGTAACTCATAGTAAGTTCTCCTTCGTATGTGTCTTCAGGGTGATGCCCGTATAGCCGGTAGCTCAGCTAGTACTGCTAGTGAGTTTCCAGGTACTTGTTGTAGTCTTCCACGTAGTAGAAGCCCAGGCGATCCATGTCGTTTGCTACTTGCTGTAGTCGTGCAACGAAAGCATCTGCAAAATCTGCGTCGTCTCCTGAGAGCTTAGGCGCATCGTATTCGTCGGCAGCTCGATTGTGTGCCTTCCGTGTGAGCACGGGCATTGCCATACCTCCGTTGTCCTGTAGCTTGCCCGGACTGTGAAGCCCAGCCTCTCCAGCCCTCGTTGAAGTTCCCCTAGCGTGAAGGGCATCTAACTTCTCCTAGCCTACGCCATCACCGTCGTCGTCCTCCATTATCAGAAGTTCTCCGTCTCGTAGAACGCGAACCAGCCGAGACTCATTCCCTCCCCGGGCGAACAGTTTGACGGTGATATCAGGCTTAGCCTCCGAGAGCTTCTGAGCGTCATCGCACGCGTCCGTCAGGCCCTTGAGACTGCCAGGGTAGATCTTGTTCAGGGGCTTGACGTAGTACCGGTCAGCGCTCACAGGCATAGACCGGGGTTGTCTGGATTACCGGCACTTTGCCTTCCATCACGGTTTGGGTGATGCTGTACTTGTAGACGTCGTGCTGTCCCTTGGGGCACGCTCCGTGGTTAGGCAGGAGGGCCCACAGAATCCCGGTGGCCAAGGCTATGAGCAGGACGCTGCACACAACCCACGGGCCGATTCTAGGGCCGAAGCCATCGAAAAACAGACCACGAATCACGGAAAACCTCCTATTGCGAGAGAAGCTGATATTACGGGTGACCCTACTCGACATCAAAGACCACCCGCCCGATCTTGAGGTTGGTCTGGGCGCCGCTAGCCAGCGTGCCGTCATGGAAGATAGCTGCCTCGTAGCCCTGGACGATAGCGTCGTAGCCGACAATAACACGAGTGTCGTCCGGCAGGATGAGGGTAACGCAGATCTCATCGTTCGGGGGTACGGTAACCAGCAGTTCCTTGGGGGTTAGCCGAGTATAGTTGTCCATGTCAGGCTCCGTTTCGTAGTTCGTGGATGTCTTTGGCGTACATGTCGATCAGGGCTACTTCCTCGGGGGTGAGACGCTCCACAACCATGTTTCGGACTAGCCGGGCGTTCGGGAACTTCTTGTAGTACTCGTCGTCTGTCATAACTCAACACATCCGGACATTTCTGATTTCTGCGGTTACGTTTCAGGTACGCGGTTACGTTTCAGGTACGCGGTTACGCGGCTGATCTGCGGTTACAGATCAGCCACGCGGTTACTAGAACGGCAGGAAGTCCCAGAGCTCAGCTTTAGCCTTGTGCTCCATGCCTAGCTTGTAGTGCTCATCCCCCAGAGCCTGAGAGCCCGACAGGTAAGCAGCGCTTGCCACCTGGAATTCCCTGATTGCTTTCCAGTGCATGCGGCTGATCACCATGTTGTAGATGGTAAAGACCCCGAAGAATCCTACGAGGACGTAGGCGACGGTATCGGCTGTCATTGGTCTAGACCTTCCAGTAGTTCTACCAGGTTGCGGGCTTCAGACAGGCTGACAACGATTTCGTAGCGACCGGTGTGCGGGTTGACCGTGGTGCGTGCCTTGACCCATGCAGACAGGTTTTCGACAACGCCCCGGCAGCTTTCGATCTCGTTGTTGCGGGCACGCCTGTCAGCCTCGCGCTTGGCATTCTCGGCCTCGTGCTCAGCGTTCAGCTTTGCCTCGTACTCCTCGAACGTGGGCCCGTAGACATGGCGGAGGGCTGTGATAAGCCGGTACTTGTACGGTCGTTCTACCTGACGGTAGTTTTCATCACCGCATGAGAAAGCCTCATCGAGAGAGGCGCCGGACACGTCCTTGCCCACAGCCGCGATGTAACCGATATCCGTTTCGAAATAGCCAGCTCCGCGCTTTGCCCGGGTGCTGTACATGTCCTTCCGGAACTGCCTGTTTCCCCGGGGGAAGGTGTACATCGTATCCCTGGAAGGTTCTTCGAAAAAGACGATCTGATCAGACTTTTTGTTCCACGCAGGATCTTCGTTCCACGCGTAGACTACTCCTGGTTCGATGTCCTTGGAGCGCATTACTTTCCTTCCCTGAATCGCCTAGCGGCTTCTAGTTCTGTTGCTGCCCGCATCTTTGCTGCGTGGCGCCTTCTAGCTTCTTCCTTGTACGAGGCTTCCTCGTCTAGTTCCTTCTTGGCCTTCCACGCGGCCCACGAGCACAGACCGATGAGAACTAGGATGACGGTAAGTCCGACCAGCAGGCCGGTGTGCTGATCCGGCCATGACTGCCAGCCGTATACGGCGCCTCCGGGTCCGTAATGAGTAGACATTGTCTGTTCTCTCTTCCTAGCTGTTCAGCTTAATCTCGTAGTGCGCGAATACCTTCTGAGATTCCTTCATGGCGTCCTCGTACGCGTCCTGAGCGTCTTCCAGAGCAAAGGCGATTTCCTCGTACAAGGAGGCTACGATCTCGTCACCGTTCTCCCGTGCAACGTCGGCATGAAACCGGTGATGAGAGGCGTTCTGCCCCGCTGTGGCCGCGAACTTGCGGTAGATCTCGACGCTGTTGGCAATGTTCCGCTGAAATCCGGCAATGCGGTCAGCGTAAGAGTCATCCGGGGTGGTCATGTGCTGTTCCTTATTCTGTAGTGTGAAAGATCGGTCGCCCGTATAGCCGGTAGCACAGCTTGTTACTACTTACTCTTCAATAGTTCCGAGGGACTCTTCAGCCACCTTCTTGTGCTTGTGGAGGTGACTCAGAACGTTCCTCTTGAGCACTTCAAGCTGACGTTCGAGTTCAAGGATACGCGTCTCCTGAGCATCTGCTTGCGCTCGCAGCTTCAGGATCTCAGTGTCATGGTTCATGCCTGGTACAACACGCCCTAGCGGCGGCAAATTCCTCATGGTGAGAAGTCTACCGCCGCTGAAGAGCGTGTCAGTTAGCTGACCCCTTGAGCTTGTTCTCATCCCGGTACGCGGCCGACTCGTAGCCGAACACCTTCCGGCTGTGATGGGCGCACAGAACAAGCTCCGAAGCCCACGACGGGTGGACGATCTCGACTACGGCACGGACTGTGTTCCCGCACCGGTCGCAGCCTAGCCATTCTCCGGACAGGTCCAGGTCGATGCACACGGCGTCGGACAGGTCGTTCTTGACTGAGATCATCTAGTAAGCCTCACTTTGGTAGTCGAGTGACCGGTTTAGCAGTTCCTCGAATTCTTCTTCAGTTGTCTCGTACGCGTTCTCTTCCGGGTCGTCTGACGGCCGATCCTCGAAAATCATGGTCAAGAACCACGTCTCATACGCGCTCACGTAAGCCATCCCCCTGTCATTGTCTTGACGAATGTATCAACTTCCGTCACGTACACCTTGTATACGACCGCATCGCCAACACCTGAGAACAGGAGTATTATACGCCGGTAGTCCTTGTCAGCGTCGGCCTCTACGTCGAACGCGAGAACCGAATCCGGGTTGATGTACGCGATACCCTCATGGGTGCGCAGCTTGACGAATCTAGGCATGGAAGACATTCCCTCCGTATTCGAACGTGTGGTCGGCAGGCACGTGCATAGTGGTTTCGTCTGCGAGCACCACCTTAACCTCGTAGGCGTTGTGTTCCAGCTCGAATACCTCGGCGTACTCGAACTCGTAGGTCACGTTGTCGCTGTCAGGGTCGAAATACGTATCCCCTTCCAGGTCGATAAGATCCCCGATCTCCAGTTCCCGGGCGGTCTTGCTGGTCTTCTGTTCGCCCCATGACGTGGTGACTTCTACTCGCGGCATTTCAGCGCCCTTCCATGTCGATTACTCTTCCCTTGTACGGTTACTAGAAGTCCGTGTCGGGGTTAGCGATCTCTTCCGAGATGTCGTTCAGGGTGATGTTGCTAGCTTCCTCGATACGCTCCATAAGCCGAAGTGCACGACGCATGATCATCTTGTGCTCCATGCCGTGCCAGCCCTTGACTACTTCACCGTCCATGCGGAAAGCGGTAGTGTCGCCCAGCGCCTCACTCGCCAGGTTACGGCCGAAGCCCTGAGCGGTAGCGTACTCGCTGTATTCCATGCGCCCCAGTCCCTTGACGTAAAGCCAGAAGTCCCGGGACCTGACACGGTCAAGACCGTTAGCCGACGCGTACTCGTAGTAGTCCAGGAGAACGCGGTCAGCACTGGTGATCTCCGGTTCCGTGTTTCCTAGCTGGATACGCTCGAAAGCGACCGCGCAGCGCTGTAGCCAGTCCCCGCCCGCCTCCATCGCGATGGCGAACAGCGGTCCCCAGATCTCGGCACGTCGGCCGCCCAGCTTCGGGTGAAGCCCGCGAACCACGCGCATGTTCTTCTCTGCATCGTCCTTGATAGTACGCGCCCATGAGCGGAGAGCCTTGCGCGCCTGCTCGGCTTTGCTCATGACAGCAGGATCGGACAGATCCAGGATCTCGGCAAGCTTAGGGTTGTCATCCGCAAGCTTCTCAGTCTTGATGATGATCGACCGGTCCCGAAGCTCGTCCGGGGCACCCTTGCCGATTCCACTGGCGAACACGACACCAAAGGTGGGAACGATCTCCGGAACGCCGTTCTTCTCTCGCACGCTGGTAGCCGTCTTGCGCTTGTAGCCAGTCAGCAGAAGAGAGTACAGCGGGTGAGTCTCGCCCTTTGTGCCGTCCGCTCCGAGCATCTTGGAGATTTCGTCGGCGCACAGGGTCATGGTGTCTCCTGCGCCCATCTTGAACAGGGAGCGGATACCAGGTTCCGTCATCTGCTTGGCCGCACCCAGGTAGGTGTTATGAGCGAGCATGTCAGCGATTTCGAGAACCTCGGACTTGCCGGTCCCCTTCTCTCCCAGTGCAAGGATACGGGGCAGGGTAGCGAACGCGTCCGTGATGTTGGTAGCAGCCATGACCAGGGCAAGCACGTCCATCTGGTGAGGCTTGAGCGTGGTCGCCCTGTCAATGAACATTGCCGTGTAGTCCAGCTCTGGGGCTGAATCAATGAGGAACTGTTCTGAGATGCTAGTGGTCGTAACGGTCATGTCTGTGTCCTTAGGGTAGTGAGCGGCCATCAGGTACAACACGGTCCCTGATGGCCGCATTCCCTACTGCCTAGTCTTGCTGCCTGATACGGATGCCGTAGTTGATGTAGGCGCCGGTTTTGGGGGTTCCCGACCGGTCCACCTGAAGGTCGCGCCTAGCCTGCTTGACTGCGCAAGCCCAGGCCGAATCATACGACCTGTGGTCGTGCTCGCAGAACCACTCTCCGTGACTTCTCACGGTATGGAACCACGTGATATTCGCGTAGTAGCGTCTCATTGGGTATCTCCTACCTCCATGTCCGTGATGTGCTCGTCCTGGTTGATGTAGTCGCCTACAGGCGTGTATCCCTGAGCCTCCAGGTACTGCCTAGCGGAGTCCCGGTCGTACTTCCCGGCAGCGTCGGCAGCGACGTTATCAGGCACCTCGTAGGTCGCGGTCCGGGTGAACGTCTCCTGTATCGTGAAGGTAACCGTGGTGCTCTTACGGTACCACTCTAGCCACGCGATGAACTTAGAGCCGTAGTTCGACCCCATGACCGCGTAGCCTGTATCTCCATAGTAGTTAAGCTGTGCGAAGCCCCGGTTATCGTCCAGGGTCTTTTCCGCGTAGCCGTTATCCGAGTCTATGGCGTCGATTACGAGTTCTGCGGCCTCTACGCGGGTAAGCCCTTCCCCTGCGAAAGCGGCTACAGCTTCCCATGCGTAGTTGAAGCCCTCATTGTCGATTGCCACTGTGACGAAGTCCATTACTTCTTTCCTCCCTTACTTGCCGATAGCCTTGTTCGCATGCAGCCGGAGACGCTTGGCCTGTCGCGGAGTCACCTTGTAGACCTTCTTGCCCCGAGGGAACCTGAACTCAGCCGTGCGGGTGGTCTTGGCACCGGTCTGAGCGTAGTGCTTGATACGGGTCTTGTTGTCCATTGTCTGTACCTTCCGTAGTCGTAAGTCTGACGTTGCTCTCCGCCAGTGCCGCGCTCCTCGCTAACGACATAAGGAGAGTGTTCTACTCCAGCCCGAGCCTGGCCTCTACTGCCTCCACCAGGAGCTTGAGAGCAGGTCCCTCGGACCCGGGGAATTCATCCACCAGGGTATCGATGAGTTCCTCCGCGAGGATGTCAATAGTTGACATGAACTTCATATCAGGTGGTTCCCTTCCCGTTGCAGCACGAGCACTTGTTACCGCGCCCGTCCCGGCCGGTTCCGTTGCATGCTCCGCACGTGATTCCCGTGTTTCCTGCCATTGTTCCTCCCGGTTACCGGTAGTCTTCCGCGTACTCCGCGCACATGATATGCGCGTCCCCGAACTGGTCGGTAGCCTCTACCAGGCTGAACTGGCAAGACAAGACTGCGAACGGAGTCTTGTCGTGGATCTCGTCTATCACGTCGAAAGTGCGAGTGCTGAGGAGAGCGTACAGATCTTCCGTGTTCATCCCCTTGTACAGCGGGGCACGGTCCTGGTCGCGTCCGAACTGCCGGGCAAGGTTCCAGACCTGAAGGTGGAGAAATTCCAGGTCCTCGATATTCCGGTATGCCTGTAGTTCCCCGCTTTCGTCTCCGTCGTTGAAAGCCTGTGACTTGTTTTCCACCTCCATATCCACCAGGTAGTTGATTTCGTCCCCTGCCATGTCCAGAACCTCCGCGATACTGCCCGCGAAGTCCTCATCGTCCCACACTCCGCGAGAGAAGTGGAAGTGGCTGTAGTCGTTGAGGTTCATGTCAGTTCTCCTCGAAATACTCGTTGCCGACTAGAATCGTGTTGTCCACCCTCAGCCATACCACGTCGCCGTCCTCGTTCAGGGCGAATTCAGCGTCCAGGTTGTACCCGTGAGCGGATTCGGTTAGCAGGTTGCCCCACTTGTAGCCGCGATCCCAGAAGCCAACACCGTGGTGGTTGGCCGTGAGAATCAGGTTGTGACCGCAGTCTTCCGGACTGACGTCCGACTCGTCCAGCCACCGCTGATTCTGGGTAACAAACGCGCGGACCATCTCGCCCAGATACGGGAACTTGTCGAGAACCATGTCGCTGTACTCGTTTCCGCTCTCCGTAATCGGGAAGCCGTTGCCATCCTCGCTAGCGTCCGAAGCCTGCCAGAGCAGGGTGACAGCTGCGTGCTCCGTGGCGAGATCGATATAGTTCTGAAGGTCTTCCGTCATGCCCATGTGTTTCTCCTGTCTGCGTGTATGATAGGCACCCGTATAGCCGATAGCTCAGCTTGAGTTGCTAGTACTGATACCCGCCGCGTGCCCATTCGATCAGAAGTGCGACGAGATCAGAGTGATCACACTCGCGAGTATCCTGTCGTCCATCTTCCCGGGCAGTGTTGGCAGAGTCACTGAGTGTTTGCGGTCCCGGCATCTCCACACCTCCACATCATCGTTTGACCAGGCCACTACCCAACCTGTTCTGAGTAGGTGACTCCGGAGATCGCTGTACTTGATCACTCTACCTTCAACCTCCGGAGTGGCGCCCGCATTCCCCTAGCTGTTCTCCTCGAACAGTACCTTGGCCGCGCTGACCGCGTGATCGTACCCGATGTACCCGCCGATGGTTTCTACCTCTTCCCACCCCTCGCTGACGTATTCGCTGAGCACCTCATTGGTTGCTTTGTCGAACGCCACCGTGTGCCGGTCAACCTTGCGCTGTGCTGTGATCGTGTAGACCTCACCCTCCACCCAGCTCTTGTAGACGCTGAGTGCGTCACTGTCGGCAGACACGTACCAGTAAGAGCCGCTGTAGTACGTGTGCAGCTCAGAGACAGCGTAAAAGGCGCTCATGTAGCGCTCTACGAGCCTCCAGTCGCGGTCGCTAGGGTCAGTACTCCAACGCTCGATAGCCTCCGACAGCGCCGTTTCCGTAGCTCCGGACCACCCGCCTTCACCCAAATCGTCTGCGGTGGTTCCGTAGATGCTGTTTCCGATCCGTATCACGGGCAAGTAGTCAGGCTCGAAATCTTCCGCGTACGGTTCGTGCTGTATGACTACACGGGTGTTGTCGTTTATCAGGTACATGCCTGTGTCTCCAAGGTCGCTCATGTCTTTCCTCTCTGTTTCTTCTGACTATCCGCCAGTGCCGCGCTACTCGCTAACGACATAAGGACAGTTCTAACCGAAGTGAACCGTGCGGAACGCGACCACCTGGATAAGCTCATCCGCGACGACGGCGTCTAGATCAGCCTCGTCCGCGCTGAAGATCAGGTTTCGGCACTCGCGGATAAGATCCCCGCTGAACGCCATATAGACGCGCCCTTCCGGACGGTACTGCCAGGTCTTGTCTGCGTTGCCGATGACGTACCGAGCCGCGCTCATGACTGCCTTGTGCGTAAGCTCCACCCGCACTGTGCCGTCTTCTAGCGGGTTTTCCATTACCAGCGTCACTGACCAGTCATCCGGAGTATCGCCGGTAGGCCAGTCTCCGTAGTATTCCTTAGCCGTCCCGATATACCAGCTCCATGACGTGGCACCCGCGCCGATGGTGTGGTCCAGAGTGTCCTGTGGCGTTGCGCTGTTGATGCTCATGTGCGCCCTTCCTAGAATTTCATGTTCTTGACGTTGGCGGCCGGTAGCTGAATCCAGTTGCCGTGCTCGCACAGGTCGCCGTCTTCCGAGAGGAACCGGGCCACTACGAAGTTGTCCCGAACGCACTCGCAATTGCTGTCTTCCATACCGGGAAGAACCACGCCGCAGCACGCGCAGTATTCGTTGAAGTCGTTTTCATCTGAGTCCAGCCAAAACGAACTGTCCCAGTTTTTATCGAGAGCGTAGTCATCCCGACACCAATCGGAACAGAACGGGATCATGTCCCCGTCCCCTAGGTAGGCTCCGTCGATGTTGGTCGCGATGTACTTTGTCATTTATGTTTCCTCTCTGTTTCTTCTGGCAGTCCGCCAGTGCCGCGCTCCTCGCTAACGACATAAGGACTGCTGTTAAAGCCTTCCGTAATCTCCGTAGTAGTGGAAAGATCCCACGACGATATACCAGTCGCCGTAGTTGTCCGTATCCTGCCAGTACTTGAACACGGTCCCGGTAGAGTAGCTGTCTGACCGGTAGGTGTCCCATCCCAGCTTTGCCAGTTCGCTACCCTCCGGAACGCGTCCGTCCACGTCGTTAAGATCGATGTAGTCGTCCCTGTAAGCCACGTACGAGACGGAATTCTCGCACCGCTCGCAGGCGTCCCAGTCGTGGTAGTCGTCTCGCTCACGGACCCATGCGGGCAGTTGATGAGCGTCCAGAATCTCGCGTCGGTGGTTGTTGGTCAGGATGTCTACGGGCATTGTCTTTCCCCTCACATGTCGTGAAGTGCGTCGCGCATGGTGTCGTAGTCGGAACCGAACAGGTCGTACAGGTCGGCTAGGACGCTCTTACAGGCGATGTAAGTCCGTTCCGCTTTCTTCGAGTATGTATCGAATCCGAAGTCATCACAC
>Ga0131853_10013625_pt1 | contig 14909 bp, 14 predicted proteins | sample TergutLab28metaG_FD_92764 | JGI IMG/M metagenome (GOLD analysis project Ga0131853, IMG submission 92764) | Labiotermes labralis P1 segment gut microbial communities from Petit-Saut dam, French Guiana - Lab288 P1 (version 2) (version 2) | ecosystem: Host-associated > Arthropoda: Insects >... | reverse complement strand
TCACGGAACCCGAAGGTTCATTACCGCACTCACAAGCGTCCGCCACCTGTCTCTATCCTGGGCCAGCCCAATCCAGTCCATATACCCACATCCCACCTCCTGGAGATCCATCCTTATATTATCTACCTATCTATACCTAGGTCTCCCCAGTGGTCTCTTCCCCTCCTGTTTCCCCACCAAGACCCTATACACCCCCTCTCCTCACCCATAAGCGCCACCAGCACTCTAAAAGTGAATTCGTAACAGTGACTATTTCTGGTGCAGCAATTATTCAAAGGAAAAAGGGGATTTTATCATCCTAACGAAGGCAACGGTTAGCGAATTATTTTGTAAATAGAGTGTGTTGTCGCTCGACAGTTATGTAACTTGTGTACCTGTGCCATATCAAATAAATCACTGGCCACTGCAGCAATATAATCAGTTTCCTTGAAAAGTTTATTCTCGTCAAATTCCCATTTCTTTTCTTTTCCAGACATCTCAATTTTCAGTCGTGTATCATAGTACGCATCTTTCCACGTACGCAGCATCTTTATTGCTTCTGTGCAAACTGTCGGAATTTCTAACATGGGATTCCTATAACAGAACACAGTCGAATGACAAAATGAATGGTCAAGAGGTTAACACAAATCGCATGCACTGACCAACAGTAAATCGGAGGATCACTATAACTGTTTTACAGTTTTCATAGACGTATCTTGGCAAATAACAGTGCCAGGGGGGAGGGGGAGCAAAATCGACCATGTAAATTAGGAACTCAGTTGCCTATATTTTTCATCCCGCAAAACGCGAGTTTTCCAATTTTTACCTGTCTTTACACCATTCAAATAATCCTTTTAAAAATATTTCTATTCTGTAGTTTTCCCTTATTCAACTCAGTACACAAAATTATTCCTAGGTAGAAAAAATGTTGGAAAGGCATTCCCCTTCCCCCCCCCCCTGCATCCCCCAAGTTACGCCTATGATCGTTTATTAATCAAGAAAATCGAGACGTATCCTGAAGATTCTAACAACTTCTATGTGAATAATACCACTTACTTAAAAATATCCCTCAGTTGAAGATGTGTTTTGGCCTGTGAACACAATATCCAAGCAATTCTTTCCATTAAGGGCACCATTTGTTCACCTTTGCAGTAAAATCTGGAGAGTAACCAGAGCATGTGCAGACCTTCCATTAGAGGATATAAGGTCTCTGTAATCTCAGGTAATGTATCAGAAAGTGTAATAATCTGTAAAGACGAAAATAACAGCTACATGCAGCTTTGCATCGTAAAACAACCAAACACAACTACTACAGAACAAGCTAACTGAGTTAAGTCTTAAACAGCTCGTCATTTCGAGACCTTTCAAACACGGCGACAAGTAGTTAAGTTTTGTCAAGGAACTGCAACTGACCATCAGCTTCATTCACGTTAGATTTCAGTCGCAGCTACTTCATTTGGACCGAATTTCCCCCTTATGTTATATTTCACCAAAAATCAATTTCAAATTTGTTCACCTCTCTACGCTTAAGTTCCCTCAGTGCTCCCTTCCCTTAAGATCCGCTCAAAATTCTGTACTAAAGATCACTCGAGTTGTACACCCTAGTTCCAACATGACACAATGTTTCAAAACTAGATCTGTTCCTGCCCTCGGGTCAAAGAAGAGGGAAGGAACTGCCCAGCTTTTTTCTGATGGAAAGAGCGTTTGAAATCTCTGGATCCTCCCACCTCACATATAATGAAGAAAAAAGGTTTTTTCGTGAAAAAAAATAATATTTTGTTTTTGGAACACACGACGATGGGAAAGTCGTGAAACCAAGTTAATATCAAGTGCAATATACCATCGTCAGAAACCCGTGGAATTAAAACTGCCTGTGCATTTTGAACTCTTTCGCACGCGCTACACTTCCTGCCAATCACATATTTCCTAATCTGCGTGCCCTGAAATGTTAGATTGAGAGCATGAAATGTGAAATTCCCCCATTACGTAATTTCCTCCAATTACTTAGTCTATCTCATGTTCAAAAGACAATACTTCGCAATGGTTCGTTCTCGAACACCCCCAGTCTGTGTCCTCATTTAGTGAGACGCCATGTCCAACGCCGCTGAAAACAGAAAAAAGTTGTGACCTTCTTTTTTTTCTACGAAAGAGGAAAATCATCAAAAGAATCTGAGGTGAACTGTAGCCAGCAATTCTGAAATAGACAAAACTTTTGGCACATTTCTTTCTCTCTTTACATCAACACCATCGCACATCACACCAGCCTCATTGTGTTTCGTTATGCAATGTTTACATAATACCAGACCAACACTTTTGGACCCATCAACGCCATCTTCACCTTTTACGTCATTTCCCGATACCAGTAAGCTGGCGTGAAAATCTTTCTTACCAACTTTGTAAAAAAAAAAAAGCCCAATCCTTTGATGAGCCCACGAAATCCAACTGGTTTTCAGTATCTAATTCATGAGGTCTTTGAACTTAGTTCAATTGGTTGATCCTTCATCACACAGAATAAGTCTCTGAAACTTAAGTACTGGAACATCATTCCCTAAGCTTCGACCTCAGATTACTCTTGATCGATAATTACCTGGAAATGTCTAAAAATGGTGGATAAAAATTTAACATTGTCACGGGCTTGCATATAGTACTTCAAAAGGTCATCTTGACACCGTGCAAATCCTTCAGCAATCCGAGACTGTCCTTCGTGGAGAATTTCAAAAATATGCACCACCATCGGTGACTTGAGTTCCTCCGCCAGGATGGCGAAACCAGCCTCCATTTCGTGCCAGTAATCATATTCTGCAAGCGGTCCATGACCTACAGGTTTCTGAAAAACAGACATTTCCAAGAATCTATGCACCAAACTTCCAAATGCATTGTTTAAAATATGTGTATATACTGTATTTTCAATACGGCTAATACAGAAGATTTCATCCAATAGCTTGAGCTTCGCCCGTCGGCATCATTGGCCTTATGTGTGGACACGAACAGACAGCTGAGAGATGGTCGCCCTAAACTAAGTGTGCACTTCATTCCTGTCACTCGTGTATGATCAGTCACACGTGCAATTCATTTGCGTTTTTTTTCGAACCACGGCAAGGTGCAGTACTGCAGGTAGATGCCTTACGATAAATATTTTGGCAAATTCATGGCATTTTTCTGATGCAACCTTACCGAGAACTCCGTACGTGTTGCAAGACTCGATCACACGCCTATCCACATGAGATGCAGTACATTCCGCACGATATATCAACGTACCTGTGGTTCACTTCTTCGAAAAACTAACCGAATAAGAAACGCAACCCGTATTTTCAGTAGGATATTGCACTAGAACACACAACAGGAAGGTCATTGCAGCCACAATGGGCTGTCTGCGATAAACGCAAAGCCTCTTGTTAACTATGGCAGGCATGCTCCATGAACTTGAATGTGTACCTTTCGCCTCCGTGGAAACATAAAACAGACGCTTTAAAAGTGGACTTCACGCACTTTAGAGGAGTTATGAATTGAAATCCGGAAAGTTACTGTAGAAATTTCGAAAACAAACCTCAAGGTGGGTCACAGAATTTGATACTTCGGTTCGAAAACTGCATCAGTGCTGCAGCTGTTGCAGTATTAGGTAAGTGATGTGTTGGACTGGCGACATGCTTCCAGTGCAGACGGAACTTCTAATGACGCCGTGCGGCGACAGCTGATTTTGTGATCGGACAACAGCCAACACCAGGTAATAAAGCCTGAGACTTCTGTTTATCTTCAGACTACGAATTGCCGGATATTTCGTGCAAAATTTCACTGAAGGTCCACAAACGCATCAGAATACACACTGGTTTCAGTGAACTGGCATGACAAAAATATAGACTACTAGATTCGTCATGACCGTGCTTCCTACCGTCGTCTGTCCATCGGTCTTGGAGGAACAACGGGACGGTCATTGGATGGATTTGCATACATACGTACGTAGATCGAAGGTACATACACAGGTACATACATACCTACATACATACACACACACACACACATACATACATACCTACATACATACATACATACCTACATACATACATATATACACACATACATACATACGCACACACACACATACGCACACACACACACATATATACATACATACATACATATATACTTACGCACATACGCACACAGGTACACACAAACATACGTACGCACGTACATACATACATACATACATACATACGTACGTACATACATACACACACACACACACACGCACGCATACATAAACATCCCAGCAATGTGCAGTATTTACGAAGTCCTGGCCTTTCAATTCACTGTACCTTTGCTAGATAGCTGTCAATTACGGCAGTCACGTGTCTGTCCCAGGACAACACAACTTCCTCCAGCTGATCTTTCAGATGAGAATCCTTCGCCAGAGACTGGACGCTTGTATCCTTTTGATGCAGCGCAGCAATGTACGGAATCTGCAGTATGACGTCCCCCTCCACATGACGGATAGTCCTGTAAAAGCACAAGTCGACAACGTAGCTGAATGGCATGTCTTCACAACACACTGCCCAGGTCCCTGTTACCCCGGTATTATCCCTGAATTTTCCTGGAGGGAATCAGGAAAAGCACTCTCTCCCTCAACTGAGCCTGTTATGCGACCGAGTTCAAAACTGGACAGTACCTGAAAAATATCAAGAAGTCTTGCCGTTTGAGTCAAGTTTCCCCACATCAAATATTATTAACATAGGCGCGACATAGAGATGAGTGGTGAAATTCACGTTCCGGCCAATTTCTCCCAGGCAGAAAGGATTCTATTGAAGGCTATGTGGCTGTCACTGCCACTCTGGACGCTGCAAGGAAAACTTTAATACCCCAGCTTGAAATCAAACGCCGATTTCTTGCTTGTCCGGCCCGTAGTGTAAGCGGCATACGGACTGATTTATCCCAGTCGCTGTTTGGACCAGGTAACAAAATATACACCCATCACATCAATAGACTGACTACATCATTCTTTTTATAGTCACTCAAAAAATCCAGGCAGGCTACGTTAATTTAAACTAACTAAGTATATGGTCTATTATGGTGGGTCTGATAAGCATAAATAGCGCAAATTTGTTGTAAGTGTAATGGTATATCGTTCCATGTATATCATGTACATACACAACTCATTCGTTGGTTCATGAGCATTAAAAAACAACAGTTGAAATTAACAAATATTTCCCACAGGTACTGTGTACTTACCTAGCAGCGAACACGCCAATCAGCTACTTCTGTCTATCGTTTATTATTATTATTATTATTAACTGCAATTGAGTTGTCACCCGGTGGCAGTGGTTATTTTACATGTATACAAAATATGAAATTTGTTACTAATAAATTTAAGACGGGAGGACTACATGAGAAGTTGCTACTACATGTAGTGGCAACTTGGAATCTTGGGAACCATCTCAGCATTTGCTTATAGACACAGGGAAACCAAGAAAAACCTGTGTCGAGGTGACCGGTCGCAGGACCTTCCGAATACTGATTTCTAGCCAGCAGTCCGGCGTCTAAAGTGAAAACAGCAATACACACATAGTACAGCAAATACACATAAGATGACAACAATACACACAAGACAACTACAATAATACACTCAAGACATCTACACATAATAAAACAAATACACACAAGATGACAACAATAAACACAAGACAACTACAATAATACGCACAAGACAACTAACAACAATATACTCAAGACATCTTAAAATACAACATGTTGAAAAAGTAAACAACACCAAGGTAAGCAAGTGTTTACCTTACCAATTAACCTTCCCTCTAATATGGTACAATGAGCCATTCTAAGGCTGTACGTTTAACGTACTCCATTTTCATACGAATGTAATTAAAGACATCCCGTACAACACTAGAACATATTTAATATTCTTCACAACAGGATGACGGCATGCAGACACAGAGATCTGACAGGCCACACTGGAACTCGTACGGTTCCAGGTTAAGACATCATACACATATTTGCGTATCCCCAGACAAAAGGGGGGGGGGGGAATCATGTTTCTTGACCCGGACAACTTGGATCTAATGGTCCATCAAGTGTAATTCTGGTTCAGAACGTTTTGCCAGGGGTTACATTATTGGGCCATGTGATGACTCTACCATAATAACTTATTACATTCGTGTGGTTATGAACATAATGTGTTGGGCACAACTCTTACCCAAATATGTGGAAGTGTTTTATCGCCGCGTAGTTTGGTTCTGTGAGTAACTGCAATGACGCAAATGCTCGATAATGTAAACAACGTTGAAACAAGATTGTAAAATGATCATAAAGATCTTCTACTAAAAAAATCAGACACAAACGAAGCTGGCTTTCATGTGAAGCTGGATCGCAGTTGCTGTATTAGAACCCTTGACAGTGATACGAGGATCAAAATATGACGGGCTACAAGGAAAAGTAATTGGTCCTATCTGGCGTAGGAACTGCCTTCAAAAACAGTGCTGTCAGGGAAAGATAGAAGGGACGGGAAGACGATGAAGAAGACCTAATCAGCTACTGGCATGAAGGGGAAAAAATGTTCTTAAGGAAAATATTAAATAGTGGAAATCGCAGACTGTGGAGACCTCTCGTTGAATAACTACGAACCTGTCGTAAGACTACTTAATGAATCAATGTTGTGTTTAAAATTTAGTAACGAAACAAATTCAAAAACAAAGGTGTGGCTAAAAAGACCAACATTTTTCTCCAGTAACAAATGTTTAATTCAATGCGCCTTTTTTCCTGTACCGTAACAGACTTAGAGCCTAATTATCTGTTTGTGTTCATACCAGGCATAAACTTTCATACTGCATTCAATATAATTCTGCCTCGAGTATTCTAAAATTCTTAACAATTGTATCCCCTGATTGACTGGGCTTTATGCTGCAAAAACTCTAACATCTACGTATCCTGTCGCATTTACCAGGTGTCTGTTCACGATACAATTAACTGCTTACCACTCAACGGCACTGATCAGTTGATTAGTTTCATCCAGGAGTGTCTTCTTTATTGGGTGTCGCAGAGCTTCATGTGCAGGTCCAAACTCTTTCTCGCGCTTTTTCGCTGACTGTGTTTCTGACTGTTTACTTAACATTTTCTTGGCTACTATTGAAAGGCGGCGGAAATCCGACGGCCGTCCAAATGAACATTTGGGACCACACAGTCCCATTCCACTTGCCTGTGTTGTCATCTCCCTCTCAGATTCGCCCAATGTCGTCGGATCCCGAAACTGACATTTAATCAGTGGAACGTAAACCTGAAATCACATCAGTGCACGTTCACCGAAATATCGCCCAGTTTACGTGCACAAAGCAGGAAGGTTTCGACTGCTGCCCTGCAAACCTTCGTAACTTAGCACTAGTTCTACCTAAACCGAACACACTTATACTGGGTTATTCGAAATGATTGTCGGGGTTTTAACAACTGCCACCTTGTTCTCCAGATGCAACCCCATGTGATTTCTTTCTGTGGGGTTACGTCAACTCGGTTATCGTGTTGATGTTTGTACAATCACAAAGGGTTCATATATAGAGCACCTGTAAGGTATGTAACAAAAACTTGGAGTGTTGTCCTATTAAATTTAAAAAAATACATATATTCCTACCTCAAGTGTACTGTGTATGACAAGTTGTTAAAACACCGACATCATTTCGAATAACCCTGTATATCCGAATTACGAACCTCTTTCTTGTCTGTCAGTGTTGTTACCACATGAACAAATGTGTGATTTGTGTGTTTCGTGTGTGTGTGTGTGTGTGTGTGTGTGTGTGCGTGTTTGTGTGTGTGTGTGCGTGCGTGTGTGTGTACATATGTATGTATATATGCATGTACTTGCAATGGCGTTAGCAATTGTTTTGTTCAGCTGTCAGAACAAAACTGCTACTTTGAGGGCAAAACGTAAGTTACAAAGTATAGAAGGGGTGAGCGCCAGAAGACGGAAGGTTCCGAGTTATTCAATTCCTGGAAGGGTTCTTGGAAATTTCCAAGTCACCGATTCCTTCCGTATTCTGAACTCAGTAACCCTGGCGTCCATTCAGTCTCCAACAGAAAAGAACACGAAGGAATTTCCTTAGGAGTAAGTGGAGCCGGCTCTTACAGCTGACAACTCTGCCGTCATATTTGTGCCAAATGTGGAAGTAAGGATGGAAGTCCAACATTCCTGCCCACCTCTGAGTCTTCATAACTTGTTACAAGAAAGCTTTGCCTTTTACAACATATATGAACATATGCTGCATCAATAATTTCGTGTAACTGTTCGTGGTACAGGCATGTAACCTGTTGCTGAGGGACAAGAGATACCTAGCATGTAACGATCGGCTGGACATGAATCCCAGATGGGCAAGATAGGAAATGTAGAAGCCCAGAACAATCCGGCGGAACAACTCTGGAACGTGCCTTGAGGAATCAGTTTATGGAGATGATGGGGTGGGGAGAAGGAAAGAATGGACTACGGTCGTGTTTAATAACATTTTTGGTAACCATTGTTGAATATTTGGGTTCTAAATCCAGTGTTAATTAAAGCGCAGTTAATTAGTGGTTTGTATGTAAGTTCGTACCGAAGGATTCCATTCTTCTTAGACATTTCGGCCTTGAAAATGAGGACAGTATTTTACCTCAAAACGTCCGAATCTCATTACCCACTGACACAGCATCATATCCCAGAAGATCGGAACCATCATGTAATCTGCTGTGAAAAACCTCTGAACAGGGATTTTGGTATTTATTGTCACAAAAAATGTCTATGACTACTCAAATACAAAGTAGGCACAAAGACAGGTCTGCAGTATCGACAAATGTGGTATGTCACACTGACCTTCGTGAGGAGTTGCCGAACGTCGTGAAGACAGCGGCCAGTACACGACCCTAAGATGAAGTGTCGCGGCAGCAGAGCTTCAGCATCTTCTGCTGATTCCATGAGCGGGATTCCTTCCTGAGAGCATCGCAGGAAGTAGACGTAGCGTCTGTTCTTAGCAAGCTCGTCAGAAGGGATAAGTCCGAACTGAGCATGTAACCGCGGTGCCTGCACCACCTTGTGTAGAATACGCTGCAGCAAACATCAAAAGATACTCATGGCGTAAAATCCTGTAGTGGGTGTTTGTACAATAACTCTCTATTCTCGAAATTTTACAGTAAGCCATGAAGGTAAAAAATACGATTAATTACAGTTTTTATTTTTGCACCGTGCATTTTGAAATCTACGCAATTCACTCACCAACAAATACACTCTTTGTTAACTTGGTTAAAAGTTTTAAATTTACATTAAAATGCACAATAATATCTCCCCTACATGTTTCGGTATTTAATGACTATGTGGCAGCATGCCGCACTACGACATGCTGCCACATCACCTTATTTATATAACGACGTAATTTTACTGAATGTTTTAACATAAATATAACTCTAGCCAGTTGCAGTACAAGCTCCCTGATGACAGTCATTAAAGACCGAAACATGTAAGAGCGATATTATTTTGTATTTTAATGTAAATTTAAAACTTTTAACCAAGTTAATAAACAGTGCATTTGTTGGTGAGTGAACTGTTTATTAATTCTGTTTATCTCTCTTCAAACCATAAGACATACGGGGTAAATGGGTCAAGGCTCAAACAAGATATTATAATTTATTTCCAGCCTCCATAAAACACGCCACACACTGTTATAAGAATTAATTTACTGTTTCTTCGCAGAACTTAATTACATAATACAAGAAACACTCGGACTTATTTGTGTAAACTTCCAGTTGCAGAAATTTATAAGAAGTGGTATAAACAATTAAAACTCTGCGATAATAAACTATTTACCTTGACATACTCGACTGCAGGTTCAGGTTTTAGTTTTTCCTCTGGCCCAGGTATCAGTTCGACCACTGCAATAGAAGCAACAAACATAATAACACGCAAGGAATTGTCCGACATCGTTAAAGGCATTTCAGACGCTACTTTTTTCTGATTTTCACAGATGTCAAAACTTAAAAAGTAATAAACTGTACCTTCTATCCCGCCCCCGCCCCCGCCCCCGCCCCCCTTCCCCACGTCTCTCCGTTACAAATTTTAAGACACTTCTGGTGTCATTCACATTCCAAACTGATTACACATGAAAACACTCGTTAGTTAAGTAAATGAGTAATTAAATTTATGGAGCAGAATTCTTCTCTAAATGTTGACAGTCGATCTACTACTCAAGAAATTCCCCGCGTGTTCATAATTGCAACAGAAACGTTATTCAGTGCGCCTGCCCCAAAGAACGCACAGTTTCAGAACCCGGGGCAATATTGTACTGAAATGTTTCTACTTCTACATATTATGACGGGGGAAGACAGCACGTTCCGCTCACCAGTCTTTCCCACAGCAAATAAGTAAACTGTAAATGTAATACATTGCTTCATGGTTCGCAGTACATGCACGAGGGTAAAAGTGAGTACAGATTGAAGTGGCAGAGGACGAGTTCGTCTTAACATTACGGTAACTGATGTCAAGAGCCACACATTAGTTCAAGCTTGAAGATGGAGGCAACAAGCAGATCCGGAAAGTCGATTCTTATTGATCATAGTACACGGCGTCATATGCCATAAAACAGCAAGTTACAGAAATTGCAATTGAAATTAAAGTTTAATATAAAACAGTGTTAATGCAGAACAGAACGTTCTACGGTCTTTGTTGTTATGCAGCCTATTTGTATTAGGAGTGACCAGGTACATGTACAGTGTCTTACAACGCACACGCCAGTAGGGTGCCAGTGCCTGGTAACACTGGTTTAGTTGTGGGTTACGGGAAGAATAATGGCTCTTCTAGTTTTATGTCAGAATACACATTAGTGAGTTTTATCACGAATTGGAGTTCAGCGCTGCTGGTTAGTGGAATATTTGTTGAAGGAAACAGCGATGTGTGTGTGAGAGACAGAGAGACAGGATGCGGGATTTGTGGAAGACGCTAGGTGGAAATGGGTTGTGAGATCTACGCTCCGGCCACTATACCTGAGCGGGAAGATCCGTGTGTTACACATTTCACGTGCGACCGGGTGGGACCCACCGTGAACCCCACATTTAGTCTGGTAAAGGGTTCGGTTGTCCACGCAGAAATTCGGCGCTGTTACTCTGTGACACTACCTTTTGCAACGGCTAGTCATTCATAATTACATGCACACGTCTATTAACTGCATTGCTTGTGATTATGAACTGCTTGAATTTAAGCCTAAGCTTTCTAAGCAACTATTGTTTACTCACATGTTGTAGGACTTTTTCTCCCTCTCTTTCCAGCTTTTCCATTTCCTTTTCTAGCGCCCTTTCCTTTAGCGCTTTCTTTCTTCTTTCCAACTCCCACCTTCTTTCTATCCTTTCCTACGTCTTCAGTCTTCGTTTCTTCTCCCAGTTGACTCTTCCTTTCTTTTCCGTCGCCTGTATCGTCTGCGATTTCACCTTCATCTTTATTTTCCTCCTCCTTTGGCTCTTCTTCATCGGTTTCCCTTTCTGTATCCACTCCATCAGTTTCTTCTGCCACCGTGCTCTCTCCTTCTGTTGAAATATCCCCTACGCCGTAGGCTTCATGCTGTCCTTTATCCTTCACCTCTTCCACAGTTCCACCATCTGCAGCCGCTTCCACCTCCTCCACCATCGCACGGTCTATGTTCTCCTCGCTTGTTTCTCCTTTCTTGTCTTCCTGTTTTACTTTTCCGGTATCTTTTACTTCTTTACCAATTTTTCCGCTTCCTTTTTTGGCTACACTCTTCCTTCCCTTAAGTTTCTTTTTCGTCCTTGGAGATGGAAGTTCGCTCTTTCCTGCCTCCTCTTCCGATTCTGTAGATGGAGGTGATGATGTCGCTACAAAATAAAGACAGTTCATGTTATAACTAAACCAACTTACTTACGTTCGCAGCTGGAAGTTTTCATGTGAGATTATGGCAGCTTCACATATAATTCAGTGGAATTCATAGTTCAAAATTAATTTCAAGGCCCGTGACAAACAATTTTATACAAAGAATGGTTTACCCAGATTTAAAAGTTGTCCAACAAGATGCGACTTATTCAGTTTATTACAATTATTAAATTCGATTCACGATGCGCGGACTCATACATATAAAAAATGGTTTATCCCTTCTGGAAGCCTACATTCACCCCTCTTAATTAACCATATGACTCTCAAAACAATTCGTTTCAAGTGTTTTTCTATTGTCTCTGAAATTCTTCGTTACTCCGTCAAAAGAATGGAGTTTACAGTTTATTTCAAACGAAATACCGTCGGTTAAATGCAACTTCTAAACAGGGCTTCTAATTTTTCTCAACTAAATGATATTGTTGTTGGGTCATAACTAAAGCTTGATGAGAAACCTATACAAGTTCTGCAAATAACAAGCCATTTAATTTTCAAATTCGTGTTGATGTGACCATCTTAATAAAATTTGATTAAAATTACAGATTATGCAGCTCCTTATTTTCAAGGTTTCTCCAACATCACTCTCTGCTCTCCACTCAGCGTTTTGTTCGCCAAAGCTTACAACTCACATTATTCCCTTAACCTGAAACCAAGTTTCGTATCTAATCTAAATGAAACAACAGAAGCGCATATTTCAATATTCAAAGTTTCGATTTTCAGAAAAAGAGGCAAAATTTCTGCAGTGAATTTAAAAAAAAAAACTTCGAATTTAATCTGCTATTACGTTCTTCGTAAACCTAAATCTGTTTTGTTACTCTCTTTTCAAAATATTTTAACTTTGCCTGTTTTCGAAGGATTTATTAGTTATATGCGTGAAATTACTTTTCTAGAGTGCATGATAATGATGTGAACTTACATTACGGGAAGAACTTCGATCTTTCTCCCGTGATGAATGCCCGCAAAACATAACCCTGTGTTACGAGCGTGTCCTAAACCCTGATTAAAGGCATATATATATATATATTTATTTATTTATATACAGTATATAGCCTACTGTATATACTGTGTCTATATCTAAAAGTTCTGACCTTTTTCCCACTATTTTAGATACACCCTGTATACCTCTCTCTCTCTCTGTCCTTACATTCCAACCGAATTCCTCTCTAGCATGTAGGCCTAATAACGCTTTGTTGTTTCTCACTGTAATAATTACGTTTCGCCTAATAAATTTATAATACCGAAAATGACGAAAAATTAATATATCCCAATTAATATAAATTCCTCCAGATTTTCTTGGACGTTCCTGATAGTCTACTTCAAAACTAAATATATTCTGGTATAAATCTCACAGGTCTTACCATCTTCTGGTGCCACCAGTTCTTCGTGCACAAGCTTCTCATAATACGTCTTGTAGAGAAAGAAGAGTCTTCTGCTGACGTCTTGTGTTCCTAGTATGTCGTCTTTTAAGAAGGATAACATTTTATGCCCAAGATGGCCACCATCTTCAGCAAGCATGTCATCAAACAGTTGTCCATTAGTTTCTTCCATAAATTTCAAGGCTTTTCCTTTCACCCACTCCACTCTGAAGTCCCCCATTTTTACCTGGTCAACTAAAATAATCAATTACGAACAAGCGACATAGAACAGCCCAGCTTCCAACAACGGTCAGTAAGAACCTAAATAGTAAACTTAAGTTTTTATTACAATAAATTAAAATAATAACTTTGAATGATTATCTGAAGGTTTATGACGACATTCATAAATTAAATCAGTACTCAGTTAAGCGTTGTTCTTTGTCTGAGGGATACGGCTTGGTTGGTATATGTGAGGATTCGGAAGCTGATTCCATTCCCCTCTACAAGTGACTGGTTCTCATTAAACTGAGAAATGAATTTTATTTTAGAATTACAGACGATGGCTGGGATCAAAACCAGGACCTTGTGATGAACAGCAACACTTTAGCCCATAACCTACAGTAAATGTTTAGTACTCAAAAGACTGACATAACCTTGAAATTTCTCTTTGCTTGTGGAACCCGAAAGTGTATTACCATGCGCACAAGAGACCCTACTTGAAAAACAATTCCTCACATCTTACGCCGTACTGCCACCTATACGGAGTTCTCACAGCAGGATTCTTGCCACTGGCGTTTCCAATTAAAAGTTGTTACGCATTTTTACGTCCACGCGGCTCGCCACTCTCATCTTCCTTGATTTTATCACTTTCATAATATCTGGTGAAGGAAGCTCCTCGTTGTGTATTTTCTCCCCTTTCTTGTTACGTCGTCACACCCAGGCTACAAAAGTTTCTTCACTACCTTGACCTCAGCTAGTCTCGATCTATGTCTTTCCCTTTCGTATCCACAAAAGAAAAGAGGCAACGCACAATTTATAAAAATTTAAAAATATCTATGTAAACATAACGTGGAATATTATGCAAATGTTCAACACAGAAAACACGGTATTTATTTTTAAATTAATTTAGTTAATTTAATTTTAGTTAATTTGTAATACATTTGTTCATATCTTGTATTCTTTATGTTTTGTTTTACGTAATCAATTGTTTAAGCAATACTGTTGAGACAGCACATTCCTAACGTGAATCGTACTGTTTAATGCCGTTGCTGAGTCAAATATCAATCTAAATGTTGTGTTCGTTATGCTGTGTGTCTTTTGTGTGTGGGTTGATGTAATGGAAGTTGTACTTATTTTGACGAGTTTCGAATTTGCCATTGTGATGTTAGACCATAGTACGCATAAATGAGTATTTATTATTATTATTATTATTATTACTAAATTTTATTCAAGTAAAAGTTGTAGATATTCATGAAATGTACGTGAAGTATTGACTTTTCGTACTAGTTTTGACGTTTTGCTGACCGTGCATCTCAGTAATTAACCAACTTGAGGCACAAAATTTTTGTTTTACAATAAGTTTATTTCATGCCTCTACATGTTTCGAGCACATGTGCTCATCATCAGGAGGTCAAAATTGCATTACACAGCCTCTGGTATCATCACACTGAAACAAATGAGTGGTC
>Ga0131853_10013624_pt1 | contig 14910 bp, 7 predicted proteins | sample TergutLab28metaG_FD_92764 | JGI IMG/M metagenome (GOLD analysis project Ga0131853, IMG submission 92764) | Labiotermes labralis P1 segment gut microbial communities from Petit-Saut dam, French Guiana - Lab288 P1 (version 2) (version 2) | ecosystem: Host-associated > Arthropoda: Insects >... | reverse complement strand
GGCTGAGTGGACCCCGTTCCAGACCCACTACTACTCAGAAAATCTGGTAGCGCCGGGGATCGAACCCGGGACCTCTGTATCTGTAGCCAGAAACTCAGACCACTAGACCACAGAGGCGGTCATATTGGGCTTACATGAACCAAAATTAAATTTGCCCTGAAGTCTTTAGTCTGAATTCCCCCAGTACATAATTCCACTCATATCCGTACATCTGCGGGGTTGTATCATGCATACATACGGACGGACAAACATGACCTCCCCATGTAGGCGTTTGTTTTTAAAATATTTTTGTAAAGTTTATAAGGTAAATGCCAATGGGGCTGTAAAAATACAAAGACGTGGTTCCTGAAGGATTGACAGATGCCAGTAACTACGTGCAATGAAGCAAGTTTGTAGCCTCCTGCTGAGGTTTTGTCTGGGGTTCAAGGACTTGTTACGCCACGTTAAATCCCGTATGGTGCCTGCCGTCTGTCATCTCTGAGGCCAGCCCACTCGACCTGCACTTGCAGTGCCCTATTCCCCGCCACGAACACACACGGAAATCTACATCGCTTCTTTTTTCAACGACACTGGATCAGGATCCTTGAGAGGCTGATATTGATTATTGTGTTCTAAAGGTAGTACAGTCGTGAGTCAGTGGAGTCCAGTCCATTTATTCGCGTTCTACCTGTGTACTGTTGTGTGCGTTTAATGTTATGTCGGACATAGAGCCTAGAGTGTGGGATGACAGAGGAGTCGCATTTCTACTCCTAGCAGGGGCAAAAAGTTTCTTCGTCTCTAAAGCGTCCATACATGCTCCAAAGACCAAACAGCCTGCTTTGGGGGAAACTATCCCTGGAGGTAAAGCGGCCGGGGTATGAATCAAACCACTCATCTCCATCTGTTGCCAGGGTTAAGCGTGATTGGAGCTGTATTTTTGTTCCTCCATATGCTTCAATGGCGTGGTGCTTAAGTCAGCACGGGTTAGTCACCTTTTACCGTTATCTACCCCCAGGGTTTCCCAAGTGGCAGTCTCCATTGTTTCTGACGATTGCGCATTTTTTATCATCGGCCAAATGCGTGCTACGTTCCCCATCCATCTCACACTCCTTGATTTTAGTAATAAAAAAGGATAACACAATCCCATTACAGATCTGGACCGGCCCTGAGGGTTCCAGGAGGTTGAGGCTCCCAGATTTCAAGACAGTCGGCACGTGAAGGTGGTAAGGTTGTCGGCCGTACGCACCGGCCGACTTTACCCCCCAGGGCCATAGTGCGGCCGGAAGGATTATGTCAATAAAAAAGTCCAGTGACACCATCGGGAATCGAACCCGCGACCTTTCGGCTTGTAGCGCAGTGCCTCAGCCAACTGCGCCACCGCGTGCCCACTTTGACTTTAGCGCCTTAATATTATCTGGTGGATATTTTAAGTCATGAAGCTACCGATTACGTAATTTTTTTTTACTATTGTCTTCGGATAACCTCGTCAGCGCCCCGATCTCCGACATTGTGGGGAAACAATGTTGTGTCATGTAATGATTCTTGAAACTGTAACCGTTGTATAGTGCCATATGGAAACGAGAGGTTACTGGAAATTGAAAAAGGAAGCACTAGATCGCACAGTTTGGGGGAACTCGCTTTCGAAGAGGGTATGGACCTGTGGCAAGACAGACTGCGTGATGGTGGTTGTGGTATGAACAAACGATGAACTGGATGCGTTAAGGTTTGTCCTCGCGATTGCTTGGCGGGAGTGATCGGAGTATGATAGCCTTCAGTCACATCAACCAGTTTTCAAAACAAGACTTTAAATTATGAACGTTCGGAACACGTCGCAGGAAGATGGAAGCAGCACGTTCGTCTGCAGCGTTGGTACCTCTGCCAAACACGGCATAACGCTCTGCAAGACAGTAACCACAGTGACTGAAGCGGGTATGGTGACCGTGTAACACGATGTGCAGATAGGTCATCATCCCATCGCCCAGTAGCGATCGGGAACGTTAAGTTGTTCCTGTGTCAGCACAGCGATAGGAGGGTGTGTGGAGGCGTGAAGGTAAATGTATCTCCACGTTCCGGTCACTTAATCCAAGGGAAAAAGCCAATAGTAGATTCTGGATTAGAAGCCGGATGTGCCCGAGAGGTGTCTCTGTAGGGAATCGAACGTCGCTTGTCTAGCTCATCGACTCGCGGAGGCACGGGTGCAGCCCCAGGGCAGTTTTTGTGGGATTTACAGTGGTCAAAGTGGCGCTGGGACACTTTGACTACGAGTACATGTGTTTCCCCATCAGTATCATTCCGCCAGTGTTCCCTGTTTCTTACTTCATCGGCTTACCACCGATGCTCTTGGATCTTGGCTATTGACAGCATCGACAAATGAAAGATTTCTCCCGCCTCGTCAGTCACTTTACCGTCTAAGCAGTCCCGTCCCGGGTAACAAAAATTAATTTAAATTGCCTTCCCGTTAGGGAATTCGAGCGGTTGTCCTGAGCGTTCGGTTGAATAAACTCGTCCGAGTTGCAGTTCAAATGTATTTGTTAGCACAGCCTCCGGGCGTCGCACGGTGTCGTATTTATTGGGTAGCGGGGCTTCTGTCCACAGGGAATGAAGCGGCCGAAGCGTTATGTTGACGCATTTTATGTACGTAGGCCTAGTAGGATACGGTTGTGACTCCGTGTATAGTGTTCCCAATGCGTTTTCATGGAAACGTGCAGTTTTTCATCTTCTTACACCGGTGGAAGCGCTGTGTTCGAACTTCCGTCATTTAAAGGGAAATCATTATAAAAATTCACTTTTAACACAGATAAGGGTTAGGAAGGAAGGGGAAGTTGTACGAAAAAGTTACAAAAAGTAAGAAGGACGAAGATGTCTGAGAAAGGATTGCACCCTATATTCAACGGGCCTGTTCATTTGCGGTTACAGATACCGAGTCTGTGTACCGTTGAGTGTAAACAATTGTGAATCAGCCAACACTTTCCTAATAGAGCGGTAATAATGCGGAAATCAGGTTTCACAGATCGAGTGGTTTGGCCAGACCTGCTTCTGTCATGAAGTAGTTCCACTTTTTGTTTGTAAGGGTCAGTGTAACTATGTTCCTTATGGTCCAACGCAATTCTGTAGCACTAATACGGCTTTAGTGAGAGCAGGATTGTAACAACAAGAGCAGTTGCTTTTGTTACACAAATTTGGTCGATTTTGAAGGTGGAGGGAGCTTGTTTCTCCGAAACGTCGGATTGTACCCACAGGTATGCACATTGTTGTGAGACCACAAATTAAACACACAACACATTGGAGATATGAAACCTGAAAAGAAGCACGTTAGAGGTGTATGTGACCTTAACGTTACGTTGTAACTGTGTCTAGGAGAAATTAATAACCAAGTCTGTGTTTCTTGTGCTGATGGAATTGCCAGTCTTGAAAAAAGAAAATAGTTGAACCTAGACGTGTAATACTAACCCGTGCGCATATAATCAACGTGACATACGGCCTATTAAACTTTTAAGAGAGAGACTGTTTGTACGTTTTCCTGGTGGGTTATATAATTTTCCTGTACGTGTATTGAGAGTTGCATAATATCACATTAACATTCTCAAGGCGTTTTTTTATTATTTTTTCAGATAAAGTTTAAGATTTATATGCCAGATATTTAGAAAACCAAGAGTATTTGGATTGTTTTACCACTTGACGCTGTTTTCTGTGTCACACCCAGACCTTGAAATGCTGTAGGAAGATCTTATCAGAGCACACAAAAAAGGCAAAAGAAGAACAGGAAGCTGTTTGAAATATGCGTACTGAAATACAAATATAGCAGTCGGAACAGGCAAAGGAAAAAAGTGTTTCCCGTACAACGGCCATGAAGGCATATAGGGGAGTGAAGGTACAGCTCCGCTTTTTCTGAATCCGGGAATTAGATAGAAGTGGGTGTTAAGCGTCACGCCCCGGCTGCATTATCCGGGGTGATGTCCCCTTTTTGCACAATAAATAGGAGGCTGAGAGGGCCACAGAACCCTTTTGAGGAGAGAAAAAATAGCGATAGCAAGTTCACGAAGGAGGAGGAGGAGGACGGCGGCGGCTGCGACTGTGACGTGTTATATAAATCTGTCACTTGTATATATGTAATCCTGAAGTGTTTGGTTTTGTACGCCCTGTATCTTCGCCTTTTCTGAATGCGTGTATAAGAACAGTAAATTATCCGTTTCGACCAAAAGATTGACCTCTATTTCCAAGTGGACGTCCTTGGACATTAATTCGCTACTTTGTAACGTCAGACCAAACTGCTATGTTAGTATAAATAAAAGTACAGTATAATTGTGAAATCCAACGAAGAAATTGTTTATAATTTAACATATAGTTTAGAATGTCTTGTTTGTGTGTTTCCTAATGTGAACATTACAAGAAAGTGAAAACTCCAAAGGTCAAAATCGAAAGTTTCAACGTTGACGTGAAATGGATATGTTTTTGTAAAACGGCAGCCATTACCAGGCAGTGAAAACGATAGGCGGCAAGAGCTATGGGCAGAATTCATAAAGCCACTTCGCGAGTGTTCAGACTTTTAACCGTAGGAATCTTCAGTCATTTATGCCACTTTCATATCATGGACAATATTCTGATGCAGCTGTAGTATGTAACTGGTGAACGGGTTTGCTGCTGCATCGAATCCTAATCGATTTTCAGTTTTCGTTTTTGAAACGAACATTTTCGTAAGCAGGTATTCTGGCTTCGGTTAGTTTGTCAGATTTACCCTCAAAGAGGTCGCACTGTGACATGTTCATGATTTTTTTTTGTTTTGCTGATCGTGCATCTCACTATATTTATCTTAGTAATTAACCAACTTGATGCACAAAATTTTTGTTTTACAATAAGTTTTATTTCATGCCTCTACATGTTTGAGCGCCATGTGCTCATCATCAGGAGGTCAAAATTGTATTATACAGCCTCTGGTATCATCACATCTATAGGTGTGATGGTACCAGATGCACATGGTGCTCGAAACATGTAGAGGTATGAAATAAAACTTATTATACAGCCTCTGGTATCATCACACCTATAGGTGTGATGATACCAGAGGCTGTATGATACAATTTTGACCTCCTGATGATGAGCACATGGTGCTCGAAACATGTAGAGGCATGAAATAAACTTACTGTAAAACAAAAATTTTGTGCATCAAGTTGGTTAATTGCTAAGATAAATGTTCATAATTGTTTATAGGCGATCCCCCATACGTTGTTACTCGTATTTATAATCTGCATTTGAAATATATTTCTAGTTCCAGTGATTGTTAGTTGTCGCTTTTCCACTGAAGGCTAAATGAATGCCATCTCACGTCCGAAAATCGCCACAGCAAAGTTGTTATGGGTGTTGTTTTGGAGATAATTTACGTATTTAATCCTGTGACTCCGTAGTTTGTGACGGTTGTGTCCTTGTTTCCTTAAGTATGTATCGCAATGCTGTTCATTACTGAATGTGTGAAAATATACAACGTAGGATGCTAGGAAGGGGGGGGGGGGAGTGACTTCCATTGTCACAGCGTTCATGAAAACTAATTAAAAATCGGTCACCTTGTTAGAAAGTACAAGAAGGGGACATCTTGCTGCTCGTATAAACCTAATTTTTCACATAAGAAGGGAAAGTAGATTGCAATTATTGAAAGACTACAATGACATGGGAAGCCTGGAATTAGGGTTAGTCTAACTAAGAGAGTTAGGAAGATTATAGTGCATCAGCTGTTTTAACAAACCGAGTCCAAATTATGGAAAACTTAGTTCGCGGTAACAATTATCCCGTTTGTTTTTTGTACGGGTATATTCTGTGCCCTTCACACGCACATACACTTTGAAGTCTTACAGGGAGCTGTGTCGTATTGACTAGAAAATGACAGTAGATCATGTAGTGAGGTTTGAGCATCTCACGGCTGTGACAAGAAAATTGCTGTCTTACTATACACAATTTACGGGCCTAGTAGATGTCCTGGTACAAATTCGAACCAGGGACTCCCTGCCGACTATCTCATTGTGGAGTCATATCGAGCAAGACAGGCAGAGTGCGTATAACGTAACAATGAGGCGCGTTCTTGCAACCATTGTTGCAGTGGAAAAGCTGTATTACATTCTCTCTCCCTCTCTCTGTGCGTGCGTGTGTGTGCGTGCGCGCGCGCTTAGTTACCCAGTATGCAAGACACATGCGCCCTATTGTCATGCGTGGTCTGTCCCCGCTGTTCAATATTTTTCCACATAATCTCATAAACTGCACGATTTTCAAAAACAGAGTTGTAGAACACAAAATGTATGTTTTGATTTCCTCTACAACTGTTGTCTGAAACATTTTTCATTCTATGAAGAATTGATTGAGATATCAAAAATGTCTTTAGTGGTCTTCATGTTGTACAGTAGCCGCTATTCTTGTCCAGTTTTAATGAAACTTGAGTTATCTCGACACTTTTCCCCCAAATACTCAAATGCCAAATTTCGTTCAAATCTGTCCAGTGGGAGCCGAGTTCTATGCGGACACAGACCGTCGGGCGGACGTGACGAAGCTAATATTCGCTTTTCGCAATTTTGCTAACGCGCTTAGAAATGGATAGCAGTACTGGATCACCCTAAGTTATGCGTATAGTACGAGGCGTGGCTGTAAAGTTTCCGGAGTGATTTTTTGCAAGTAGTTTGGCATACGTACACCTTAACAGGAGGGGTCAGCTTCGAGGTAGTTCCCTGGTGCCTTGTGGTGTTGCCGCTGATGGAAACATTTATGGAACTCCTCTTGCAGAATATCCTTCAGTGCTATCACGTTTTCGTGAACATCCTCGGTGTCCTGAAACCTTCGTTCCTTGGAAGTGAATGTCAGTGCTAGAAAAGCCAGAAGTCATGTCTGTCAGGTCCAGTCCAGTAGTAGGTTCTGTGTTGCCATACTGCTTGTCTGAGAGCACTCAGTGAGCTGGGACTTTGTCATAGGGGTGGAACCAATTGTTGGTCCGAAGTTCAGGCTGCTTTCTGTGCACAGCTTAACGCAACCTTGGCCGTGTTTGTTGCGTACATAAGCCTGGTTGAGTGTTCGACCTTGTCTGAATAAACAGGATTCCACATTTTTCAACACTTACGTCGAATCTTTGCATTTTCGTATACAGCTTCCTTCAGCATGCTGCACATTTCTTCGCCCCTCTTGAAATAGTTTCTGACACTCGAAAACACTTTATTTCTTAGTTGCTTCTGTGTCACGCGCTGCAGAGGGCATTTCACACGTTTCACTTGAACTTCGCCTTCATTTCACAGAAAATTTAATGTTAATTCTTTGGTGCGAATTCCGAGTATCGTAACTCATTTCGACGTGTCGAGGAGGCTTAATGCACGCACATCGTCTGTTCCTGGCACAGTTTTGATGGAAGTGATACTACAGTGTTTAAATTGCAGCCTAAGCAACTGTCACAAACATGATTTCGACAACATCAAATCTATGTAACTTGATAGGCCGTGCGAAAAGAAATTCCGGGAACGTCATAGCTACGACTCGTACACGAGTCCGACTTCATTTTTGAGCAATCATACCCCTAACTAATATCATGTGCCCTGATACACATTGCAGTGTGTCACCGCCTTAGAAGATTGCGAAACGTTGTAGTGCTTCAAGCACATGAACACACTGAAGAATTTAGAACCGTGAAGCTATTTACAGACCAAATAGGGAATAGTCTGGGTTCCATTGTGCCGTGCTTTTCTGCCGGTAAGATCTTGTTGTTGACTACAATAGCTGTCGTATTTGTTCTGGAGACAGTTCAGTGTATTTAACTGTTCTCAGCGAGCCGAATATCGCGGATACAAGGATGTGGTCTTACAAGTAATGAATGATGTGATGTCGATCTTAAATAACTGTAAATTTCCCAGTTATTGTAACTCCAAAATTACGTCATTTCTTTGCCTGTTCCTCGTTTTTTAGTTGGTAGTTATTCTCTGGAATTTCCGACTGCAAACTTTGTAGCCACATCGTTGTAAGTTTATATCAAAAGTGTTACGTGATTGACCCTTCAACCGAAAGCAGCCACTGAAATGTTTGGATAACTAGCCCATTAGAATTTTGAAAGTAAAAGAAGGAAACTTAGGATGTAGTAGATAAAATTAAAAAAAAAAAAGGTAGATTGAGATTTAACCTTGTGATTTTAATTAGGTGAGTCATGGAACATGCAGTTATATTTGTATGCATGTAAACACAATTGCAAACAGTATTATGTTACAGTTACATTTATGACATGCATTTTTATAACAGTTTTAAATTCGAACATAAATTATTTATATAGCCTTAGGGTCACCGCCCCCCCCCCTCCCCTTCCATTGAAAAATTCTGGGTGCGCGTCTGGAGAGCGAAGCGCTGGGAACGTGGAAATACGGCATTACTGTTGTGTATACCGGGGAATATTGGTCTAAAGCACTTGTTAGTTTTTGAAGTGTTGGAGACGGCAGTGATGTGCTGCTCAGAAGGGAGCCCTAGCTATCGCGTGTATGCAGCAAAGCGAGACTGGTCTTGAGTTAACATTACTGTCTGTCCAGCAGCAGCGTGTTTTGCGCAGCATAACGTATCATAACACTGACAGACTTCCCCACTGTTCATTAACTTCTGCAAATGTCAAGCATCATGTTCCTTTTCTTCCTCAAGCACATAGTTTCGCTGTGGTGCCCCGTGTTGAGGCGCATAGCGGCGAGAGGTAATCTGGAGTCGTTGACCTTGCAGCCATAGGGCTGAGCAGCTGGAGGCTGCCTCCAGTAGGACTGTCTTCACGACGAACGGAACACGCCACCACCAAGAACTCATTTTTAGACTGGTTCGTAATTAAAATGGGTCAAAAGAGCTTGTCTTAATTGTGACAGCTGTACGGCTGAATCCATCTCATGCAGTGTGGCGATTAGAGGGAGCCTGTATAATTGTGTTCCTAGCCCATTGTTTTTTTGTTTCTCGACATTCCTCGTGTTCTTCTTGTCCTCTACTTCTCGCTGGCTCCCCGTCCTTTATCTTGCCTCCCTTTTTCTGTTTCCCGCCTTTTCGGTTTTATTTTAGCTCTAGTCTGTCCTGTCTCCTGTTTTATTTTTCTTTCTGTCTTCGTTTCTTAGTCCGTGTTTCCTTTTTCCTGGTTTCTCTGATTGCCACCGACTCCTGCACTTCATTCTTCGTCACTAAGGAGTAAGTATAAAAACTTCATCGTTACGGAATGTATTTTTAGAATTACTCTATTGTCGCGAATTAGACATTTTCTGTCAAGTATTTGTGATCGAAATGTAAAACTGACAGGTAGAAGCCGTGCTTATTCCGCTTGACTTTATATTTGTCGACATTCATTATATTAACCTGCCAATGCACTTAATAAAATACAGTAAAATGCAAATCATAGAACACAATTCATGATGTACAAGCCTCTACATGTTTCGATACCGGAGTTCCATCTTCAGGGAGACTACGAACACGAAAGGATCACTCCCTGAAGATGGCACTCAAGAAATGCCGAAATATGTAGGAGATTGTGTATCTATTTAGTTCACATGTCAATGCATGTAAGGTTGGTGTGATAAATTGAATTTTGCATCATGCACGGTATGTACAATGTTAGAATTCGTCAGTCTGATGTCTTATTTTCCCTGCTTTCGTGGACCATAATTACTTGAACTTTTCCTTGTTCCTGATTGCTTGGTTCCGAAACGGTGGGATTAGGCCTACGGTCTTCATACCCATCCGGTTTGTCAGTGTTGACAGTCGCTAATGTAACTTTAATTTTGACACGAAGATTGTAAGGAAACGTGCGACCGGAAGTTATTTCTTTTGATGCTTCTTTCGTTATTACTAATGGATTAAGTTGTGAGAATTTTTTAGTTAATTAATCACACATTACTCAGAAATTCTCACACCTTAATCCATCATTTTAATACCCTTTAGTTTTGGTGCTTATTATATTTACAATATTTTAAATATGCAATGCGAGATCTCGTAGTCTATATAATAGTACTGTCAGTTGTACACATTGCCTTCTTAAGAAAATAGAGTCCGGCCTAAAGATGGCTCCGAAAGAAGGAGCCGAAACATGCACCTCGGAGTAATAATGTAAATATATTTTTTAATAATAATCATCAATTGAGTTGTGTTAGACTATATATATATATATAATATGTATTATATACCTATATTTCTATGAGTCTGTATAGCTACTCGCTACGCGCTAGACGGTCCGGGGATCGAATGCCCGTGGCGGCGAGATTTTACGCACCCGTCCAGACCAGCCCTGGGGCCCACAGCTGGGGCGTTGCGTTGAACATCCACTCCTGTCTAGCCCCAAGGTTAAAAAAATATTGAAGCTATACCTCTACTTCCCCTCTGGGCCGTCATGGCCTGTTCTAGGGTGAACTTTTACCTTTTACTGGAAGTGACGAAATTACAGAGTGGAGTATTTTATATATATATATATATATATATATTACGACTAGACAAGGAATGAGGAAAGAAACTGTCGACGACTGTCGTAATGCTAATGGTGACATGCCCTGTGAACAAGGAAACAAATGGAAATGAACGTTATCCGATGAGAATTAAGTTTTACTTTCAACGGACGTGAATCACCGCCATTAATTGCGTCATTAATGTTGGATGTGAATGAGAGAAAGTCATAGTCTACCGTATGTGTTGTAGAAGTACGAAGTCTTGAGATATGTCAACGAGAAACCCATTTCGTGGAGGCTTACTTCCACATCCAGATGTTGCTAGTGCCAAATAATCCTGGCACAGAAGACGAAAACCTAACCACTGATAACGTTTTTCAGGACTACTACTTTTGCTTTGTTATGTTGGGTGTTGGTTATTATGTGAGGTACAAACTGTTTGTTACAGTTCGTATGCAGTTTTAGAAGTTGATTTTGTTCCTGTGTGTTGGTATGTACGTTGACAATTTTGAATTATTATTTTCGCTTACTTTTGTTTCTTTAAGCTGATGAGGGCATGGTAACGCCTACGCCGTACTTTTTACGTAACTTCCAGCATTCGCTAATAACAGCATGGCAAACCCGCTAACTCGTAAGGTAGTGGCGACTGTAGTGTCACGTAGTACAATGGCCTGAAATTATGGTTCTTGCGTCTTGAGAATGCAGCTCCTGCATTTCTTTTGTAGAACGTTAAACAACATAGCAGCACTGCGAAATTTTTCTTTAGCTTTTGGTTTGACGTCGTTAAATAATGAAGAGTTTGGCACTCAGAATGTGAAGTACGGATATGGGTCATAAGCATACCTAAACGTTCAGTATGAAATATTGTTTGTAATTCAGCAATTACAGATACAATGAATGGTCCGCAGTGGTGTAGTTATGTCGCTCAGATTTAACATATGTTGAGTCTGTAGTTTAGTGATGTATTGGCACGAGTACTGATAATACTGATTAACAAGACTGTATATGTAGGCCTAAGCATAATGAGCTCTGCATGTGGCGTACATAGGGATCAAACACTGGCCCTTCCGTTGCTGGGCTTGTACGTTAAGGACCAACGCATAGAGGTGAAGGCGTATTAGGTACGACGCGTATAGACACCGCGACGTTCTTAACCATGCCCATAGATGGAGGCTAGTCGTTATCTTGAAACCTTTGCTGCTTTGCCCATGATATTTGTCGAAGAACAGATTAGGATGTCCAGCCGGCGGTGGATGCTTTTCAAAGGAAAATAAATTTTAGCTTCTGCCGGGAGTCGAACGGTGATTCGACGGTTGCCCAGCCCGTAGACTGTCTTCTACATCGACTGGGTCCGGTAGCCTAGCAAACGAGTGAATTTTGCTATACCGCCAGACCATAATAAAAATTGTGGACCTCTATTTCCGTTGTACGATAGGTAACACGGGTTCTGTAATACTGCTGCGTAACTAATTGTGAGTTGCTTGGAAACTGGAGGAAGTTGTGAAACCGAAGAAATTATACCACACCGTAATAAAAATTATTTTAACCTACTCATTATACCACGTTCTATATCAAACACCGACAAATGCACTGATATGTTATTAAATCTCCACTTTATTAACAACACTGTACCAAACTTGTTCGACATGTTTCAACCGTTAAAGAGTCATCTTTAGGGAGTATAATTGATACATTCTAGCAGCGTGGTTAACAGAATGAGTCACTCCCTGAAGATGACTCTTTAAGGGTTGAAACATTCTGCAGTTACGTATAGTGCTCATACAGTGGCGACCGAATAATTAATGGGTGCATTTGTGTGTTTATTAGATACAGTGATACTAGTGCGCGGATATGAACAGGATACGACGATGTCGACGGTTCTGCACAACAAACAGAAATGGCTCTGGAGGTGAAGGTCTTATGGTGCCCAGATTGCGACTTCAGCATAGGTATTAAGGTGGTGTATTAACGAACAAACACAACCACACAGGTCTGATATATGGCTCCTTTATTCAGCGCTGCTTCATGATGCGGCTGTCTACATCAGCCATCTTCAGGACGGCATCGTTCTCTCTCTCTCTCTCTCTCTCTCACACGCACGCACGCTCGCGGGGAGAGAGAGGCCTCTCCTAACAAGCATTGGTGTTAAATCGTGTTCACACACGAGAAACGGGGAGAGAGGTCTCTCCTAACAAACATTGGTGTTAAATCGTGTTGCTAGATATGTATATGTAGGGTTGTGTAACACCTTAATGATAAGACATGCACAACGGTACTTTGCCGCTGAAGTTTACAAGTACGTAAACATAGCCAAAGAAGATCTCACCAAGTTGTACTGAACTAATAGGTGTGAAGGAGCTCGCATGTCGCAGTTCGTGTACCTGTAAATGTTAGATGTGTGTGACCTGGTTTGTCCTGACAAGGATAAGGTATACACGCATAGCTTTCTTGTATTCCAAACACATTTATTTTAAGTACCGTCGTGTCTCAGTTCTGGCCTGGTCTTTGCTGGGTTATAATTGAATTTTGGAGTTATATGACCAAAGTGTGATTGAAAATTGATTTCAGCGTGCATCTCGCCCACCTGTCATTAGAACTTCTATTCATTACTTGTTAGCATGAAGACTTGAGTCATGGTTGAGTTATTCTCTCTCCTGCGTGGTATTCCTGACGTCCCGGGCAAAATTCTGGGCCCGAAGGACGACTGTACACACTGGGATTGTTTGCAGTTTACTTTATTACTTCCAGAAAACTGGCTGAATGGAGTGAAATTGGTAGTCTGTTGGATTGTCAAATTCTGTCTTTTATGGAGTCCGAAGATTGTTACTGCGTTGAAGGGAATTTGTCACCTGACCCCATCTTGTGGGTTTTGAATCAGGTCCGCATCCTCAATCCCATTAGGCAACTTTTACGAAGTCTTCACATCTAGGCGTTCCAAGTGTTTTCTTCCCTTCAGGCATTCATTTTGTAGTTTTTATGTATGGAATCATTATTTTTATGTCCGTAATCGTTAGTCACTTCCTGCCGGGTCGCTAATGTTAGACCCGGAGTCCACTCACCAGTTCGCTGCCACGCCGCATATTGCACAGACCTGTTCGTTGTGGATTAGGTAGGTTTTCACCCTTTTTATAGGCCACGAAGGCCCTTATGGTGAGTAGCGGTATAGCTCTACTCTTTTCTAGGACCTTCGGCACTAGATAGGGGTGGGGGGTAACCCCACGCCCCGGCCGCATCTACCCTCGGGAAAGACCCGGTACCCATTTTACAGGAGGCTGGGTAGGCCCCAGAGCCGGTCTGGACGGGCGGAAAATCTCGTCCCCACTGGGATTCGATCCCGGACCGTCCAGCCTGTAGTCAGTCGCTATACCGACTGAGCTAGCCGGTTCGTTGTGGATTATCCAGTGCTAATTCCTTGGCGCAGCGCAGTTTTAGTATCATGTATAAGCTAAATGAAAATCCTGCAAGACGTGTCGCAAATTCAGAACGTTATGATCCACATGTTACCAACAAGACAAACAAATGGCAAACACGTCAAGAGTTTCCGAGGAGCTGTCATTATTTTAGACAGCAAGAAAACGCCCAGAAGACACGCGGTAACGGAAGAAGAGTGGACGAAGTTAATGCCCAATAGAGACATCTCCGAGGAATTCACGGATTCGACTTACAGTGCAGACGGGCGTATCTGCATCATTCAGAACGGAACGCAAGAATACTGCTGCATTTATATCCATATGAGACAACTGTGGTTCACAGGCTCCACGACAGAGCTTGGAAGAAAGACTGAATTTTGTGAACTGATACCGTCATGCATGAAGGAGAAACAACCCGCACACTCGTTTTGAGCGGCGAAGCTTGGTTTATACGGTCAGAATATATCTGAGCTGTTTTTTCAAGTCACATAAACACACAACAGCCATACACACAGAACGTTTTCATTATAATTGAGCCTCAACGACGAACACCTGTGTAACTTAATAGCCGTGCATTTAAGCTAAGTCATGTTGCTCCTGCCCACGCCATGAAGCCATATAGGGGGAGAAGAGGTGTAACTCCACTCATGACAAACTTAGGCACTGGATGGGGGGTGAGTGGTCAACTTCGCGCCCTGGCCGCTTTATCCTCGGGAAAGAAACACTTTGCCCATCGAATAGCAGGCTTGATAGGCCCCAAACACGCTGTGCACAAATTGTGAAGTGAGAGAGAAAACCAACAAGATGCAACAGTTAGATGTTTATTTTTAACAAATTCTCAACATGTTTCGGGCATCATCATGCCCATCTTCAGGAGAACAAGACGTATGTTACTGCATGTGGCGTGCTGCGCTGGTTCTGCTGGATGTGGTTGGTAGCGGTTGTGGGGCGCTGCCTGCGAGTACTGTGAAGGTTACTGTTCGACCCACAAGACTGCGCCCCACAACCGCTACCAACCACATCCAGCAGAACCAGCGCAGCACACCACATGCAGTAACATACGTCTTGTTCTCCTGAAGATGGGCATAATGATGCCCGAAACATGTTGAGAAATTGTT
>Ga0131853_10013623_pt1 | contig 14910 bp, 5 predicted proteins | sample TergutLab28metaG_FD_92764 | JGI IMG/M metagenome (GOLD analysis project Ga0131853, IMG submission 92764) | Labiotermes labralis P1 segment gut microbial communities from Petit-Saut dam, French Guiana - Lab288 P1 (version 2) (version 2) | ecosystem: Host-associated > Arthropoda: Insects >... | reverse complement strand
TTATTATTATTATTATTATTATTATTATTATTATTATTATTATTATTATAGAAATAAGAAAGATAGCTGTGCCAGACGGAGTGTATATATATATTTTTTTTAATTTCATTTTAATATTTACTTTAAACACAACGGGATGTCCTCTGCCAAGATTACGTACCCTATGTGTATACTATGTAGTCTAGTTGCAATCCAAATTCCAACAGACCGGAACATGATCTCCAGCAGTATGATAGCTTCGCAGCCTGTGTTATCGCCCTGCAGCATTTTTTACATCAATTTCATGTCGATGCACTTTAATTTCCGCAAGCAAAAATTCCGCGTTTCAAAATATCACTGTTTCCATTTCATTGTAATTCCCAGAATGTGTAAGTCTGAAAATGAGTAACTTTAAATTGCGTTAAGTCGGTTAGTGTTTGGAGTTAAAAAACAGAGTCTTCAATTACCTAAGAATCACAAGCAGAGTGATCTCTTGTAATGAAATCAAAGTCATAACTAAGCATCTTTGATTTTAACCCCTGCCACTCCTTTCTTTTTACAGAGTTGCCGCTTTGCTTAATCCGAGGTAATCAATTTTGAGGTTAGCGGCAAGAAACATCGGGTTTATGGCCGTCTGAGGTTAACATGGCAGCAGAAAGATATCAAACCACTCCGCATGACACCGTGTATAAACTAGTCATGGCAGACGGCTGATATCAACAGTTTACACTTTTTTCCTCACATTATTCTTCCAGACAAGGGTATTTCAAACTTTACTCGTTGAAAATAGCCTGTTTTTATCGCATTTGTGTTTGGCAAACCGGATACGAAACTAATTTTTCTCCCCTTACTATTTAGGTCCCTCGTATTTCTGGTGACTGCTTCCCAACCTTTCGAAGAAACGTATTGCCTCCGTCTTCAACGATAGAGCAATCTAAGCAGACTGCTTGGCCCCTGAAGATGAAGGCACCACGTTGCTTCGGAAAGCCGGGAGCCACTCTCATGCAGCAACAGCGTTACTCCCCAGACGGCCTACACCCCCAGAAACACCGCTGTGATCAGCTCTAATCTCGCGTAATTTTTCTCCTTCTGTAACTTGGTTTCGTAAAATTACAAACGCTACTAAGGGATCGGATACATTAGGTGAGAAGAAGAAAGATCAGAAAAAAAATTAAAGGCAGAAAATTGACGTGGAGAAGAAATAAAAAACAAGAAGGAAAGAATGGTGTACAGGACACTGCGACATGTATATGATGGAGTTTATTAGTGCTGTTTTTCATTCTCATTTATTTACATAAGTGAGCTTGAATTCACGAATGTCAGTTCACTTTCAAAGCAGCACTGGTTGTCATGGTAAATATGAAACACGTATACACAGTGTGTGTGTGTGTGTGTGTGTGTGTGTGTGTGTGAGTGGGTGGGTGGGTGGCTGGATGCAGTCAATATCCTTGGGGCTTCATGAAGAGATGAAGAGAAAACCGGCACAGTCAATACAAGATGAGATCCAAGCAGAGGGAGTAATAAAGCAGAACTGCTGCACGATATGACGAGAAACGTATCGAATATTACAGTTTTGCTGGACTTCAAACTCATTCTTCAAGTACAATTGCAGAATTCAAATTGCAGACGCCTGACATTTACAAATCGGTAACGGCATGGCAGATTTGATGTTCTCAGGGCGATTCTACGTTGCTCATCAAATGTAATGCGTATTGCAGATTAATGTCTTCTGACATACGATGTCTTGTGTTTTGGTTGTAAGGAACCAAAGTGTAGGAGCAGAATGCTTCGCCATCATCAGAGCACAAGAGTAAGAATTCCGCTAACCCGAGAATAAAGGCAGCACTTTCTCCAGTAATTCTGGCAACCATTTGTCACACTACACGGCGTAATTACCCGCAATGTAGCAGTCTTCTCCAGACCGCATCACTGGACAAGAATGCTACATACAACTTTCAGTCTTGTGGCGTTATTTGCCCTCAGCTTGACATATATGAAGAGAAACTCAGGCGGTTAGACGTGGGTTTCACACCCCACAAGCGCTGGTCCAGTTGTCCAAGAGTGAGACTTTTGGTGGATAAAAAGACAAAAACTTTTCCAGCTCGATACATGAGACGTCCCCTGCTGATCATTATTCCAAAGGTGCGTCAGATTGCTCTGTCAACGACAGCCGCGTATCAGTTGTGTCAGACAAGCCAAAAAGCACAGAGGAAAACGACAAGAATGTGTGCGTCGTCATATAAATATGACACGATATAGAAGGGCAAAATGTATTTGACGTTTAGGTGGCCATGTATCGTGATAAATTCTTATAATAAAACCAACTAGATGCACTAATTTCTCAAATTTATTTTTAGAATAAAACTATACATGTTTCGGATAGTTCCTCTGTCCATCATCAGGAGTTTTTCACACTACACAGAGCAATGGTATATGTCATACAGGTTTGCTGACAGCTTGCGAGCAGGATGTCAGCAAACCTGTACGACAAACAGGGTATAAATAATTTTGGGCCTGTAATCCAACAAATGTATCTTTTATTTAATTTATAGATAAGTTTAGGATTGTTGGATTACAGGCTTTATATACATAATTCTTACCTAAAAATAAAATTTTATACATATAAGATGAATAATTACCAATAAATCTATTTATTGGTAATTATTCATCTTATATATAATTTCATTTATTTTAGTATAAAATAATAAAATTGCTTATATTGAATAAATAATAAGCTATATGTTGGCGATTATATTAATATAAGTGTTGAATATTGAATACCTTTTTACAGTGAAAAACTCCTGACGATGGGCAGAGGAACTGTCCGAAATATGTACAGTTTTATTCAAAAAATAAATTTGAGAAATTAGTGCATCTAGTTGGTTTTATTATAAGAAGGCAAAATGTACATATTTTAAACGACATATTCATAACATCAGTTTCAGAAATAGCGGTCGAAGACTGAGATTTTAAAAGGCCTTGTAAACAACGAAAAAAATAGCTAAGTTCAGAGAGCCGAGTGGTCTTGGATAACCCACAAGTCACTTAGCTAGCTAGGAAATTCATCTGATACTTATCCGTAAGTGTTATTGTCGTATTCAAAGCAGCACGTCACGGGACTCTATTCTGAATATTTTCCACGCACTTAAGCCCTATGTCTTTACGGTTCATTTTCACTATTCTCCCAGCTACTTCCAAGCCCGTAAGTGAGCTCTTCTGTTCATTTTACGGTAAAAATGAAAGTACTGTGAAATCGGATAAAACATAAGACAGACTGTAAAAGGATAGGACCCATAAGATGAATAATCAAATCTTCCAAGTAGAGAAACTACAGGAGAACTGAGAGAAGAATGAGACAATCCCTGAACTTTCACACATGCTTCAGTGAAATTAATATCCGTAAAAGAAGAACAAGAACATAAATAAAGGCAGATAAAATCTACAAATTCTGCGTGATCACAGCACACAAGCGGTCCGGCTTGACCAGTGCTTGCATTAAAAGTTTTTGATTAGAAATTGCCTTACCCGGAAATTTCTTTTGAGTATAGGAATTTTTTTTCAAGCAGAACGATTTGTTCTTCCCTGATGTGACACCCTGTAGTCGGTGCATATAATACAGACGTTTCAGAAAAACTTTCTGCCTGAATTATCAGATTGCACTGTGTTACTTGTCTACCATGACGATGGAACACAGGCGGTTTCTCCGAAACTTCAGTACACTTCATCAAACCACGTGTCACCAAATCCCCTCTTCACAGGCACTGCCAAGGGACCCTAAAATCTCGTATAGTCATATTTTGAAGTACCTTTCCGTTTATATTACAAACCCACTTATATCCTAAACAGCGCACTCCAAGAAATGAAACATTTTTACTTATTCCGTTTAGTTAAGGATGTAGGGGAAGGCAGAATAATGTAAGATACGTTTTCGACTTCATACAGTAAGTAAAACATTCAAAATGTTTTACTGCGTAGAAGAAAAATCTTCCACAAACAGCCAACTTCATGGTCAAAATCTCAAGAATACACTCTTGTGAAACATAAAATTCCCTGAACAAAATAACGCCACGTTAACCTGTCAAATTTCTACTAAATACACATGATGTCCTAATGATAGACGGCTAGCTTTCCCACCTTATGACCCAGAGTTTTATGTTTCTGCTGCACACGGAGCAAACACAATACTCTTCAAGAACACAACCCTAGCATTTCTCAGATTGGATCCATTTCTCCTCACTCTGAACATGCGACAAAATTTCTGTGCAGATTCACTCTCCACCTCCATCGCCTGTCATCATCAGAGTCAAAAGTTTCAAATTCTTTTCCCCTCTTTGAGTATCTAGACTAGTTCTGTACGACTTTATTTCTTTCAGGAAGGTTTTCTTTGAGACAAAACTGCATTCTACGAACACGTCAACTGCGATTTTAAGTAATGATTCAAGGCAAGGATCGCTTTTCGACAGGACAAAAATAGTGTCTAATATACCTCACTTTATGAGCCTCGAATGTGTCTAAATGAATCGCATATCTGTATTCATCTTCTAATAGAAAAATTGACGTACAAGAAGCCCTGTCAAGAACATCAGAACTTAAAATATCGAACATTTTTCCACGCACTCACTCCTACATCAAACATCTTCCTGCTGATTTTAACGTTCGTGTTTCGGTGCATCGTAGTGTAATTACAACTGATAACCAACAGGATGCAACTATTTTGATTTACTTACATCTAATCAGCTCTGCATGTTTCGGGCGATGTTTTCGCCCATCATCAGGAGCATATCACTGTAACTACAGCTTCTGGTCTTGTCCACTGATGTCGCTGCTGGCTGGTGTTGCGTATTGGGTGTAATACGCAACACTAGCCAGCAGCAACATCGATGGACAATACCAGAAGCTGTAGTTACAGTGATATGCTCCTGATGATGGGCGAAAACATCGCCCGAAACATGCAGAGCTGATTAGATGTAAATAAATCAAAATAGTTGCATCTTCTTGGTCATCAATTGTAATTAGCTTCCTCCTGCTACTGCTCACTGGCAATCTTCAAAGCTCCCAAAGAAACGCTTCGCATGGCTACCAGAAATTTCAGCACTTACTTTAAACCAACACTGATGCGGGTCATATTATGAATTATCGCGTAATAGGTTCCTTTCCCTGCAGACACAATTTGATAAGTGCAAGCACGAGGACAATACGTCAAGTACAAATTGAACGTCGCCCTGTGAGAGCGTCCTTCAGACGTCTCTGAAGTTTCTGCGATTTTCCGTAGTGACATGAATTGTAAATACGCCAGTAAGAATACCCTCTCAAACTGAATGACAATAATACAACGAGAACTCATATCTTACTTGCAAAAACTGTGTGTGTTAACATCAAACTGTACAACAACTAAACTCGTTATTCGCAAACAACGTATCAACTTTGACAACCAGGAAACACAGAGATGCAATTACTTTCAAACTACACATAGCTTTGTGTTTGCTTAGTTAGCAACTACGTGAAATACTTCACGAAGACAAACAGTCTGCACACTCACCGCTAAATCCGTGCATCTGTTTTCTGTATGGGGACAGACACTTCTGCGGATAGCAATTCTGCAACTGAAAGAAGGGACAATCGTTAAAAGACATTTTAAGCTATTCAGACCGACGTACTTCCTAGGGCAATCGCATTGTTAGTCTTGTTAACCCATCCAACTCCCATCATCCCAGTGGCGTACCGGGTGGGGGTTGGGGCGTTCAAACCCCCTCCCCCAGAAATTCCGAAGGCCCTCCAAAATCGTGCCAAACTCAACCCGATTGTGAAAACTGTTAAAAATTGCTGAATTTAGGAAGCCAACGCCCCAAATGTTCGGAAAAAAGGCAGTAAAATTATAAAACTATCTATGCTCGCAATTGTGTTACATTAGTATGACAAATAAATTGGTTGTCATCATAAATAGTCTTAAAGTACCAAAAATTAATACAATTTTACTATATGAAATGAAATTTCTTGTACCAAATTACAGCTGCCTACAGAACCACAGACTAGAGGGGTACAGCCCCCAAATACCCGTTATCTCTGTCCTCTGTCCTCAGCTGAATTTGTTGAAACCCCCCCCCCTAACAAAATTCCTGGGTACACCACTGCATCATCCTTACCTTGTTCACTGTCATTTCTGTATGTAACAATTATTTTAACATGTTCCGTATTCCGTGTATTAATTAGATATATAAAATACATCAACAACCATCAAATGCACTGTAATTTTATGACGTATATGTATTTATAATATCTTCACCAAGATGTTTCGACCAGTAAGCCGGCCATCTTCAGGGTTATGTGTTTGGTACAAGACTACAATTGTAGTTAAATGTGTCAGAATCACTCCAAAATATTAAAAACAATATAATTTTGGTTAAAAGTTTTGCTTTTGTATAATAATGTAAAATAATAAGGATAAGAATGGATAATTACAAAATAGTTGAAGCTGGAATTATTGAATGTTGTGAAGTGATGTATACAGCATTAGGTACTGTGTTGTCCGTGTGATGTATACAGCATTAGGTACTGTGTTGTCTGTGTGATGTATACAGCATTAGGTACTGTGTTGTCCGTGTGATGTATACAGCATTAGGTACTTTGTTGTCTGTGTGATGTATACAGCATTAGGTACTGTGTTGTCTGTGTGATGTATACAGCATTAGGTACTGTGTTGTCTGTATGATGTATACAGCATAAGGTACTGTGTTGTCTGTGTGATGTATACAGCATTAGGTACTGTTTTGTCTGTATGATGTATACAGCATAAGGTACTGTGTTGTCTGGGTGATGTTTACAGCATTAGGTACAGTGTTGTCTGTGTGATGTATACAGCACTATGTACTGTGTTGTCTATGTGATGTATACAGCATTATGTACTGTGTTGTCTGTGTAATGCACTGCATTATTTAGTATTAGTTTTATTTATTATGTGTGGATCTTTATATACTATATATGTACTTCTACTACTAGTTTATTCTAAACTTAGCTTCAGTTATCATCTGGATATAATATTCTTTTCACAGGTTATCAGCTTGCTGGGTTTACTTACACTGTCATCTTTTCATCTCCTACTTGAGTTGGTACACTTTAGAGTAGTTATATCTAAACCCGGATGCGGTCTTGCCGTGTGGAATTCATAACTTCTACTTACGCCAAAGGGCTTGCAGGCATCCAGCGGAAGTTTCTGTCTCCTTCTTACAATTTTTCTTTTTACAGTTTTCAGAACAGCTACGTTGGTGCTTTACATTGCTTTATTTACATTCTCTGTGAGGCACTGTACTGATGGGCTTTTTCTTCGTAATATTTACAGCGAGTTAAAATCTTGTTCCTTTTCGAAATGTCTGATATTTTTATTTTGCAGTATTAGTACCTTACACAACTACGGAACTCCTCGTCGATGTGCGTCCGCTGTTAAATGTGTTTGTCATGGCATTGACGTATTCATGAGAAAAGTTGTCTCACAATACGACGCAATGAATTGATCGGAACTGACATTAAAAATTGGAACAGTCATGCATTTTACATTTATATTCACAGGAACAGCACTAAAATAATAAACGAACCGTCTATCATGACTCAATACTTCTTTTTAGTCATTTAACACTTAATACATTTTATCGGCCTCTATAATGATAAAAACTTCAGCCAGTATTCCTGTGTGAGCTATGTACGTTACATGTTTTATGTCCTAATCATCTGTTCCCAATTAAAAGTTTCAACATAATGTTGTATTTACTGTAACTAGACTGAATATGTTACAAAACGAATCATACTAGAAACATTACTTCAAATTTCCTATTTTTCATTGTTAATAAGCAGATGTCATATTGTTGACCTTACTGTTGCAATCAAACCTTCTCTAATTATTTTACAATCGCAATACCTGCTGATGACCATACAGGCCGAAATATGGTGTATTAAATATCAAATAACGAAAAATATTGACTTGTGATTCATAGTGTATTTTTTATTACTATAATGCGATTTATATTTGGAGAAGAATAATCTTTGTATATTTTTATGCAGTTAACCTGGAAACACATTTTTCTTCCGTATCTCAGAAGCTTTCATATACAAGCTTATACTATAAAACTAACAGATTTCAGCTGTAACAAAAACTATAAAACGCATTATAAATGGGCTTACATGTCCCCTTTTTCATCTTGAGAACGAACGTTTCTAAAAGAACGTTAAGAGAAACGCCACAATAAGTGTTAAATATTATTTTTGCCGCTGAATATTATTTACATAATCGAAGCAACAAGAAAAACCTACAACCTTAAACTAATTGTTTTAGTACAGGTTTCTTATTACAAAAAAAAAAAACTAAAAACAGTACATCTATGATTGTTTACTACATCGCACTAAAATAATCCAAATTTTGATGTTTTGTTGACCGTGTATCTCAGTATATTTATCTTAGTAATTAACCAAATTGATGCACAAAAATTTTGTTTTTCAATAAGTTTATTTCATGCCTCTACAAGTTTCGAGCACCATGTGCCCGAAACATGTAAAGACATGAAATAAACTTATTGTGAAACAAAATTGTGTGCATCAAATTGGTTAATTACTAAGATAAAATAATCCAGTTGAGCTATTTTATGTCATATAACAGACAAATTTTGTTGGTAATTGTAAGGAAATATTACCACTCATGTGGGTCACTACATTTTGTTATTGTTACTGTATCGTTAATTGAACGGTCATGCCGATGAGACAGAACTGTAAAACGATAAAGAACAAGATCACACAGCGGGGGGGAAAAACAAAAATTAGGAAGAGAAACTGCATTCAGTTTCTTTTGAAAAAGTGCGCCTTGGAAATTCATGTCTGTGAAGTGAAATTCTAGACGAAGAGGCGACGTGCTACGTTAATTGGCATAAGACTCATTGACCTCAAAGAGCTGGAGGGGGGGGGTGTACAGGGGTTGACCACAGCCAGTGACAGTGTCCAAGAGTCGTAACTGCGACTGAAATAGGAAATTACACTTCTAATCCAAGCACGTGTCATCTGGGCTTCGTGGTCTCTGCACACGGACTTCCCCTTGCCTGCTGCCTGCACACAACCTTGCGGCATTTCACTGAGTGCAGTATTCTACCCTCTGGAACGGGAGGAAGCAAAGGAACCTTGACGTCCACAATAACGCTGCATGTACCAAAGCAATATTTCCTTAATAACTAATTTCATGGAGCAAAGTCCTCCTTGAGCAACTAACAGTCGCTCGGCTAGTCAGCACGTTCCCGCCTTTTAAGGAAGCCGATATTTCTTGACCTGTACACTAAGACACAATAAAGAGCACGTTCACACTTATACCTTTGTTACTGATTTCAAAATTTGCCGTGTTGTAAACGTTGTATTCTTTCGATTAGGCGATTCTCCGGTGTCTGAATTTTATACATAAATTATACATAACTTTATACATAAATAACTCCACGGAATAGTGTTTTCAAGAAGCTAACAGTTCGTCAGCTAGTCAAAAATACCTCGCATTCTATACAGGCTGAATGTTCGTTACCACGCTCACAAGAGCCCTCCACTGCTACCTTTCCTGAATGAGACTAATGCCGTCAATAACCCCAAGTTCATTCAGATTTTCTCCCTCTGACAAAATTGTGCTGGCCTCCATTATAGAAATAAGCCCTAAACTGAGTACTAAAGAGAAATTTACCGTATTTGTTGTTCAAAAACTAAGCGCTGTATTCTCCTCTTTGGATGTTATAAAATATACACCTGCTTCACTTAATATCACTTAAACTAAGTGACAGACTGTCCCACTTCTGTTGAAACCAGAAGTTTTTCCTACCAGGAACAGTCACAGCGAAATTCGCAAGTTCAATATATGGAGTCCCATAAGTCTGGACCCACAGGGTAAAATAAAACGCCAATTTCTCTTCCAACATTCTCTTTTGCTATGAAGTTGTATTTTAAGCAAATGTTGAGGTAAACCAATAGAAGACACTGAACACATTATATGAATACAAGCCGTTTTCATCGCCTTTCCTTGCGGTTTCGGAATTGTGGGACATCTTAAAGAATGACGTATAACATAGGTTCATAGGCTTTCTACACGACTGAAGGAATTTGTGCAGTAAAGTTCATCGTAGGCAGCAGTTTCTATTTAAATGCGTCCAGTAATTTCATTGACGAGACATGCTGACGGCCAGACACGCCTCCACAGCATCCGTTCCTTTTCTACGTTTCAGGCAATTAACGCATAAAATTCTGCAAACCGTGTACGGAGTGGCGTTATCACGGAAGTGGAAGGTCGTACACTTGTGATTTTGAAATTTAACAATTCATTGCATCAAGCCACAAGAAATCTGCAAAAACAAAACTGAATTTCATGGAGTTCCTGCAGTTTTAGTCTTACGAATCAAGGATTTTAATGAAATGACAAATACGTTACTGTCTTACCAGCAGTTATCATTAAAAATGCCGTCACTGTACTTAAGGGTAATGACACCACCATGTAAGGAAACCTACCAGCACTCTTGTGTTTACCACCAGTGTTCAAATGATGATGTAAATATTTAAACAGCCTATAATTCTAACCCGAGGACCGCGGTGGCACAGTGGTTAAGGTGCTGTGCTACAAATCGGAAGTTCGCTGGTTCGATCCCAGCTGGTGTCATTAGAATTTTTCATTGATATAAAATCCTTCTAATCGCACTATGGCCCTGGGATCGACTCAGCCTCTAACAGAAAAGAGTACCAGGAGCATTTCCTGGGGGTAAAGGCGGCCGGTGCGTGAGGCTGACAACCTTACCACCATCCTGTGCCGTCGGCATGAAATCTGGGAACCTTAATTTCCTGGAACCATCTGGGCCACTCCAGGCCTGTAACGGGACTGATTTAACTTTATAATTCTAACCCTGTCCCTCTCACTCCAGAAACATTCACTTTCTCTTTAGATCATACACGTGTCCAGAAGACCTCTAATATAACATTCTGTACCACATAGCAGAAAATGCAATTTTAATCCCTGCAGCTGTCAAAGCAAATGCTATGACAGTTCACAGAATTCAGTTCCCAGCGGAGGTGTCCTTCGTTCCACGATTTATGTTGTAACTAAAGCTTCTTCTGAAGTTAATAAATAGCCTGTCCATCCTCTCCCCTCCCCCCCCCCGGGCTTAGTTCGGAGTTAGATAATTTGAGATGCGAGTTCTTGTCTTGTCTGCGCTCCTCCGGCTCCACAGCCTACAGAGGCAGTGTCTTGCTCTTTGTGACTCTCACTCAGGCCTGTAAATGAGCACCGTTTACTTGAAAATAGCACGCTTCGGGGGTGTTGCAGTCCCTTGTGTACTTCTGCAGATATGCACCAACGTCTTAGAAGGAACTGCTGCCTTCATTACCAGGGACTACACACATGCATTCCTACACTTTTTTTTCACCAAACGCAAAATTATCTTCTTAAAAATTTTGAGGCGTTTCGCCCCGTTGTGTTGCAATAAAACAAACACAAAACAATTCTCCGTCCAACACAACTACGTGCTAAAAACCTTAAAAGCTTGGAAATCAACACGATGGATTGGCAAGAATCTGGAAGGAGGAAGTCTTCGCGTAAACAGGGCACCAACTGGGCGTCTTTCTGGAGTCACTGAGAAAAATGACAAAATCCTCAGTCAGGACAGCCGATGACCTATCCGAGATTCGAAAGAGACATTTCACACATGCACGTCTACAGCGTTACCACTACAACAAGCCGGTCGATAAAAACCACTAAAATTTTACGTACCTTCAATTTCTAATTCCAAAACCACGATATCGCTGTACTTAGTGCACAGAAAACAAACAAATGTCAAATTAGCCACAAAGAACAGATTCACAAATTCCACGGGGAGTCACCTCAGGTAAAATAAGTGTCAATAGCTTTATGGTCTTGTTATGGTATAACAAAAAATGTTCCATTTGAAGAGTCAAAGGAATTACGATCAACGATGGTACTTCACGTTCAGTACTAGAATGTGTCAGCGAAACAGGACTCGTGATTGTAAAGATCACGTCAGGTTGTACGAACAGTTTCTGTGTGTAAGCTAAACACAAAGTTCAGGGAGAGTTACTTGAATGAAAAGAACTAAAACTGTGAATGACACATTTAGACACTTTCGAAGTTTGTGATTATAGTTTCCGTGAATGTTGTATAATCGCATAATCGCCTTCCCTGGACGAAATTAGAAAAACGTGAGGCGTCTCTGTCAAGACAGCTTGCAAACACGCCGCGAATCGCACCAGAGATCTCCCACATCCGTGGCATGGGTACTAAAAAGTCAATTGGAACATTCAATTAAGAAGAAAATAGCGACTCCATGAAGTTGAAACTGCCTTATAGTGATAGAATACTGCAAGAAGGCACGTACTGGGAAAATGATGACTGAAAAAGGAACACTGCAAAACAAAATCTCCCAGTGCTGCGCCATTACATTTCAATCGATTTTAATGGTCAAGAAATCACCCACCAAGCTATGGCCACTAACGCTAGCACCATTTTCTCTGGCTGTTCCATCGAGTATTTCCTTGGTTATTTGAGCCAATTGCTCTGTGTTTTACGTTTATAAACGACAAGCGATTTTATCGATGAGAAGTCTTTTGATTCTTTTTTTTTTTTATAGAAAGGAACATTTCCCTCGCAAATACAGTGCTAACCATTGTAAAGTTGAATGAAATGTCACAGCCTCCCGGCAAACGTTCAAGTTCGGAATAACTTTTGCCACATTGCCAAGAAAACATTTTCCAAATTTCCCAAAGGCAGGTAACGTGTCCTAACGTGCCAGAGGAGAAGAATAGGGTATGGAGAAGTAATTCTGTGTAATTTTGTTATTAAAATGCTTAAATAAGTTCAAATAGTGCTCGCGATGTGAAATCAGAAAAGAAATGTCTTCTATACACTATTATAATTAGCCGAATGACAGGCAAATCACGAGAAACATAGGAAAGTATGGCATCTTACTGGCGCAATTTTCGAATAGAACGGTATCAAAATTATCAATACAACAGCACAGCCCAACACAACTAGTTCCTTACACAAATAAAATAAAAGTGCTGCATGTCTTGGCACGATCGGGTCATCATCAGACCTATGTAAAATGCGTCTAGCTGTGTATCATTACAGTTCTTATAATAAAACCAACTAGATGCACTAATTTCTCAAATTTACTTTTGGAATAACACTCTACGTATTTCGGACAGTTCTTCTGTCCATCGTCAGGAGTTTTTCGCTTTACACACAGCAATGGTATATGTCATACAGGTTTGCTGACAGCTTGCTCGCAAGTTCCGTCCCAGCCTGCTCGCAAGCTGTCAGCAAACCTGTATGACATATACCATTGCTGTGTGTACAGTGAAAAACTCCTGATGATGAACAGAGGAACTGTGCCGAATCATGTACAATTTTATCCTAAAAATAAATTTGAGAAATTGGTCGATCTAGTTGGTTTTATTATAAGAACTTATCACGATGGACGGTCACCTGAACGTTAAATTTACCATTGCAATTGTCACTCCACGGACTGAGAAATCATGCTCCCAGACCCACACATTACAATTTTGTTAAGTGTATTGAATATTAACATTACTGTAGCTTAAAGGACTGTGAAAAGTGTGCTGTAAGTTGTGTTTACTATTTTGTAAAACTTGATACTCCTTTTACTAACTTATAAGTTTGGTGTCTTTAAAAGTGGGGTTAATATTCTGTTACACCTCTAATAACAACTTACCAAATTCTGTATTCATTCAATACGTTTCACGTTTAACTATAGTCTACTTCATCTTTATTCCACTTTCAGAGAGAATTTGTACATTTATATTTGGAAGGAGGATGTGTTGATTTTGCAATAAATATTCCACAGATTATCTTTATACTAATAATGATATTAAAATCCAAAATTTATATTCAGTATTAAGTTTCGTAAAGTAGCTACATTGGGCTGTATTCTCTGTTACAACGACAATTTAAGAAACAGAAAGTGATCCATTCCATTAGGACGCTGTTCAAATAACACGACTGAACGAAAAGTAAATTTAAAAGAAGCTTTCGTTGCGTTTTGTCATATACTGACATCTCTCCTTAAGAACTGAAAAACACGTAAAGGACTCAGCTAATAAATCCTGTGTCATGAGAGAATCAAAGAACGACACCCCGTACCCTATACAACAGCAATATTGCTGCAACAAACTTGCTAGTCAAGATTTTAGTTTGCTTGCTGTGAAATTACTAGGATTCTAGTGACCCTACCATGAAACTTAAATAAGACAAAAGTACGTTTTTTAAAAACTTTGCATCCGGTAAGCGTGCTACAGACAGGCAATTCTGCAGTGAGTCTGTTTTGTACAACTTAATAATGAACTCCCTTTGGCACAAATAGTGTAATTTTATCAACATTCTGTGCTACAGGGTGGGGTTCTTTTGCTGAAACTATTGCAGCCTTCTAATTTTAATTTTCTACCACAAACAGTGCAGCTTAACTTTTATATTTTCTTTATCCAACTCATCATAACAAAAAATTCTCATCCCTCTCTTCATGTTTTATTTCAGTTTCAGCAATTTCGCCTGACATTTCAAAACATAGCGGTTACTGTATGTAACATCCGTTTTAACACAAAAAGTTGCATCTTGCTCACAGTATATTAGTGTTTTTCGCTTATTGCACGGTGAACAGTAGTCATTTCCCTAAACAACATTAACAGACTTTCTTGTGTGATGGGAATAATGTATTTGCCGTGAGATATGAATTGTATTTTTAAATATTATTCTTATTGGCGTGAATCTTATGTTTATTGGAACGTGCATCATCTTGATAGTTGAATAAAGAGAGACCAACTTGATGTCACTTGCTTTTTTATTTCATTATTTAATGCTCAACATGTTTCGGGTGTTAATACATCCATCCTCAGGAGCTTGCGACT
>Ga0131853_10013622_pt1 | contig 14911 bp, 37 predicted proteins | sample TergutLab28metaG_FD_92764 | JGI IMG/M metagenome (GOLD analysis project Ga0131853, IMG submission 92764) | Labiotermes labralis P1 segment gut microbial communities from Petit-Saut dam, French Guiana - Lab288 P1 (version 2) (version 2) | ecosystem: Host-associated > Arthropoda: Insects >... | reverse complement strand
AGAGGCTCATCATACTCGATGTTGTTATGAGTTGCCGTATAATTTCGTACCTTTTCTTCTACAGCTAGCTGGATTGGGCGAGCTGCTGCCAGTATGCACGATGCTTCATTTGACAGTGTTCTGAGTGCCTTGGCTATTTTGATATTTATCATTCTTTGCACTCGCTGATAATCCCTCAAGTTGTTTTGTTTTGTTATGGCTTTACCCAAACATGTGCCCCATATGTCAATATTGGGTCTATCGCCCCATTATATAAGACATTCAGTGCTCTATTCCGTAAACACCATTTGAGTTTAGCTGATTTTGCTGACATGTTTATAATAGGTGTGCATTTCACTGTGATTCAGTCTATATGACTGTCGAAAATAAAGCCCTTCTCAAAATAAATAGCTAATTATTTTACTTGAATACTTGATCCAGGCGTTTGTTATTTAGATAAATATATAGTATTCTAGTATCTCTTGATGTTTTCTTCGTCACCAGTAATTTGATAGACTTGTTTTCCTTAAAATGCTTTATTTCTCGCTGGCCTAATTTTCAATACTTTCAAATCCTGGTTGGCATAGTTCTCACCGTCCTGGGCGCTTTACCCTCGGGTTAGTACTAGTAGGTCGTCCGCGAAGGCGAATACCCTGGTTCTGTGAGAGAATTCCATATTAAGGAGCGAGTTTTGAAGTATAATCCAAAATCCTAGCCCCCTGAAAGAAACTTGTGTCACCCCATTATCAGAAATTTCCCAATTTTCAACGTATTCACGCATAGAGAATCTATTCAATCGCTAAAATAATTTATGGATTGATTGAAGAGTTTCCTCGGGCATTTGAGATCCTTTAGTTTATGTAGTATGCTTGGCCACCAGGCCGCGTCAAATGCTCCTCTGATATCGAGGCTTACTACTGCCGTACAATTCTTTTGTTTCAAGTACTCTTCGATGATCTACTTGACTGCCATTGCTGCGTCCACATTTCCCCTCTGACGTATGAAGCCATATTGATTAATGTATAACCAACACTGGTATGCACATGATGCATAATTATGTCAGTCATTAGCCTGTCCAGCAGTTTGCCAGCTACATTAAGCAAACTGATGGGCCGGTACTTTGAGTCGCTCTAATATCTTCTATCACCGGTTTCACAATTGGCACTATGCTAGATGTTTTCCATTGTCTTGGAAAGCAGCCTTCTTTTAGGCATTTATTGTACATCTCAGTTAGGAAGGAAGGGAATTTTCCGAAGACTCGGTGCAGTAATTCACTAGTCAGTCCATCTTCCCCTGGAGACTATTTAGGATTAAAAATTTTATCACGGATGATATTCTTCTCGAGAGAAGGTTTAGTCGTCTTAAGTGTCTAACAGCTCCTTTACCTGCTGTCTAATCTGCTTATGAACTGTGCTGTCATTTGTCTCGTTGTCTTCGGGAAAAAAATAATCTAGCATATGCTTTGTTGTGATTTCCGTGTCCCAGCTGAAGGTCTCATCAGGTTGTTGAAGGTGTGTTAAGCAGGTTTTGTTTCTTGATATCCCGGAAGCGGTTTTATAAATTAGGTTCCAAGGGTTGGATTCCCAATGTGAGTAGCATTAATTTTGTATTCATTAAATTTCTCGTCCTTTAAATTCGACTTGTGTTGTCGTTTATCCTTAGTATGTGTGTGTGTGTGTGTGTGTGTGGGAGTGTGTAGAATGTGTGTGTATTATGTGTGTGTGTTTATGTGTGGTTTCTTGTGTATGGTCTGGTGTATGTTTGTGTGTGTGGAAGTGTGTGTCTTGAAGTGTGTGTGTGTGTGTGTGTGGGAGTGTGTGTTTTGAAGTGTGTGTGTGTCTGTGTAGTTTGTGTGTGTGAGTGTGGATGTGAGAGTGTGTATGTGTGTGCGTGTGATTTGTCTGTGTGTATGTGGACTGTGTGTGTGTCGTGTGTTGTGTGTGTGTAAGTGTGTGTGTTTCTGTGCGGGTTTGGGAATGTGTGTTTGTTTGTATATGTGTGGTCTTGTGTATATGTGAGTGTGTGTGTGTGTGTGTGTGTCTGTGCAGTCTGTGCGTGTGTGTATATTTGTCGTGTGTTGTGTGTGTGTGTTTTCTTGGGTGAGTGTGTGTGAGTGTGTCGGTGTGTGTCCGAGGTAATATGTGTGTGTGTGTGGTCTGTGTGTGTGATTTAGCGTGTTGTGTGTGTGCGTGTTCGTGTGTGTGTTGTGTGATGAGTGTATGTATGTATAGATGTGTGTGTATGTCTGTGGTTTTTTGTGTGCATTAATGTTTTGTGTGTGTGTTGTGTGAATGTACGTATAAAGGTATTATGTATGTGTGGTTTTGTGTTTGTGTGAGTGTGAGTGTGGTGTGTGTTGTGTGTATGTGTGTGTTGTCTGTGTTTGTATGTGTGTGTGGGTGTGTAAATGTGAGTGTGTGGTCCGTTTCTGTGTGTATGTGTGTGTGTGTATTGGTTTATGTGTATGTGTGTGTGAGTGTGTGTGAGTGTGTGGTGTGTGTTTTGGTGTGTGTGTATGTGTGTGTGTGTGTGGGTGAGTGTGTGTTGTGTATTGGTGGGTGTGGGTTTTTGTTAGTGTGTTTTGATGTGTGTTTGTGTGTGTGTGAGTGGGTGTGGGTAGATTTGTGTGTGTGGTGTGTGTGTGTGCGTGGGAGTGTTTGTGTGCGTGTGTGTGTGGTGTGTGTTTGTGTGTGTGTGTGTGGGTCTGCGAATTTCTGTGGTTTGTTTGCGAATGTGTGTGGTTTGTGTGTGGTTTATGTGTGTGTATGTGTGGTGGGTGTGTTTGTGTATGTGTGTGTGTGAACTGTGTATGAGTAAATGCGGGTGTGTATGTGTTTATATACGTGTGTGTATTGGTGTATGTGTTTGGTGTGTGTGTGTGAGCGTGTGGTGAGTATATGTGTGTGTGGGTGTGTTTGGGTGTGTGGCCTTGTGTGTGTTGTTGGGTGTGTGTGTGTTTCCGTTTTTGGGTGTGTTTGTGTTGTGTATGTTGGTGTGTGTTTGTGTGTGTGTGGGAGGGTTTCAGTGCGCGTGTGTGTGTGTGTGTTGGATTGTGTGGACCGTACGAATGTGTGTGGTGCTTGTGGGTAGTGTATGTGTGTGTTTGTGAATGTGTGTGTGGGTTGCGCATGGAATGTTTGTGTGTTTGTACGTGTGTGTGTGTGTGTGCGTGTGGTGTGTGTGTATGTGTAACTGTGTGTGAGTATAAGTGTGTTTGGTGTGTGTGTGTTTGTGTTCGTGTGCATGTGTCTCTGTGTGGTGCGAGTTTGTGGTGTGTGCTTGGGTGTTTGTAAGTTTGTGTGGTGTGTGTGTTGTGTATGTGTGTGTTTTTGGGTTTGTGTGGTGTTTTTATGCGTGTGTGTTGTCTCTATGTGTTTGTGTGTTTGTTTATCTGGTTTGTGAATATAGTGAGGGTCCGTGTTGTGTTTTGTTATTGTGTATGTGTAGTGTGTTTGAGTGTTGTGGTTTTTGTTTGTGTTTGTGTGTGATGTGTGTGTAGTGTGTGTGGTGTTTCTGAGTGTGAATGTGTAATTGTGAGTGTGTGTGTGTTTATGTGTGTGTATTTGTGGGTTTGTCTGTGTATAGGTGTGTGTGTTTTGTCTGTGTATGTGTATATGCAGTCTGATTGTGTGTGTGAGTGTGTGTCGTGTGTTGTGTGTGTGTATGTGTGTGTGTGTGTGTGTGCAGGTATGGGGGTGTGTGTGTGTTTCCTTTTGTGTGTGGTTTTTCTATGTGTGTGTGTGTGTGTGTGCGTTTGTCCGTGCTCTCTGTGTGTGTGAATGTTTTTCGTGTGTTGTGTGTTTGTGTATGAGTGTGTGTGTGCGTGTTTGTATGTGTGTGTGTGTGGTCTCTTTGTGTGTGTTTTTCGCATGTTTTGTGTGTGTGCGTGTGCGAACGTGTGTTCTGTTTTGTGTGTATTAATGTTTGTGTGTGTGTGATGTGTGTTATGTTTATGTATGTATAAATGTATGTATGTATGTATGTATGTATTTGTATGTGTGATTGTGTGTGTTTTTCGTGTGTTTTTTGTGTGTGTGTGGTTGTGTGTGCGTGTATGGTTTTCTGTATGTGTGGGTGTTTTTGTGTGTGTGTGTATGTGTGTGTGTGGTGTGTATGTTTGTGTGGTCTGTGATTCTATGTGTGGGTAGTTGGGTAAATGTGTTTGTGTGTGTATGTATTGTATGTATGTGTCTGCTTGGTCTGTGTATTTCTGTGTGCTTATGTGTGTTTGTGTGCATATATGTGTGTGTATATGTTTTTGTATGTGTGTGTGTATTGGTGTATGTATGTGAGTGGTTGTTTGTGTGTGTGTGTGAGATTTTGGTGTTTGTATGTGCGTGTGACTGTGTGGTGTGTGTGTGTGTTGAGTTTTGTGTGTGTGTGTGTATGTGAGTGAGTGTGTGTTGTGTGTTTGTGTGGGTGTTTATTTGCGTGTGTGTGGATGTGTGTGTGTGTGTGTGTTTGTGGGTGTGAGAGTGTGTGTGTGGGTATATTTGTGTGCGTGTATGTGTGTAACGTCTCTTTGTGTGTGGGGGTGTGTTAGTGTGTGTTTGGGGTGTGTATGTTGTGTGTTTGATCTTTGTGTGTATGTGTTTGTGGTTGTGTGTATACGTATGTGTGTATGTGTGTGTGTTTGTGATCTGTGTATGTGTACACGAGTGTGTGTATTTGTGTGTGTTTATTGGTATATGTGTTTGCGTGGTTGTGTGTGTCTCTGTGTCAGAGTGTGTTTTGTGTTATATGTTTGTGGGTGTGTTTGTGTGTGTGTGTGTGCGGTGTATTTTGTGTTTTTGTTTGGGTTTGTGTGAGTAATTGCGTGCGTGTTTGTGTGAGTGTGAGTGTGTGTGGGAGTATGTGTGTTGTGTGTGTGTGGATGTGTGTGTGTATGTGAGTGAGTGTGTGTGTAAGTTTGTGAGTTGGAGGTTTTGTGTGCGTGTGTGTGTGTGTGTGGTGTGTTTATGTGTTTGTGTGAGTTTGCGAATGTGTCTGGTGTTTGTGTGTTGTATGTGTGTGTGTGTGTGTGGATATGCGAATGGTTTACTTGTTGAATGTGTGTGTGTTTTTGCGTGAGTGTGTGCGTGTTGTTGGTGTGTGAGTGTGTGTGAGAGAGATATTTGTGTGTTTGCGCGTGTGTGTGTGGTTTGTGTGTGTTATTGTTTGTGTGTTTGTGGTGTCTGTTTGTGTGTGTATTTGTGTTATGTGTTTGTGTGTGTGTCTGTGTGGTGTGTGTTTGTGGTGTGTGCTTGTGTGTGTGTATGTGTGTGTAGTGTGTGTTTCTTTTTTTTGGTGTCTGTATATGAGTGTTTTTTTATGTATTTGTGTTTTTTATCTGGTGTTTGAAAGTAGTGTGTGTGTGTGTGTGGTGTTGTTATTGTGTAAATGGGAGTGTATGTGTTTGTGTTGTGGTTTGTGTTTGCGTGTTATGTGTGTTGTGTGTGTAGTGTGTTTGTTGTGTATGTGTGTAAATGTGTAATTATGTGTGTGTTTGTGTGCTTTTCTGATTTTGTGTGTGTGTATACGTTTATGTATGTGTGTGTATGTGTTTGGGAATGTGTGTGTGTATGTGTGTGTGTGTGTGCGTGGGATTTTGTGTTTGTCTGTTTGTGTGGGTATTATGTGTGTGGTGGAATATGTGTTTGTGTGTTTTTGTGTGGAATTTTTTGTGTATGTTTTGGTGTGTGTTTGTGTGGGTTTGGATGAACGTGTGTGTGTGTGTGTTTATGTGTGTGTTTATGTGTGTGTTTGTGGGTGGGTTTTTTTGTGCGTGTGTGTTGGGGAATTTTTGTTTTATTTCTATATTTTATTTTCATTACATCCTGCTTCATTACATTGCTTAATCCTACATTTTAAAATTGTTTTGTTCCACGTTATATGGTGATTTGTCGTGTCTTTTTCTTGTTTGAGCTTTTGTCTTTAGATATTTATTTACTTATTTATTTTTACTGCTGTTTATCGAATTCCATAGAGTTAGCAACATTTGAAATTATCTTATATATTTATTCACTAATTCACGTTTCCGCACTGGACAATCCTCTTCTCTCGATGTGTAGTCTATTATTTTTCCCTTTCTTTGTCAAGTATTTCACTCTCGTATAGGAAATGTTCCGTTTTCTTGTCTCCATGTTTGCAGGAACAATCTGGTGACTGGATTTTCTTGAAGCGGTGTTGGTACCCCTTATTTTTTCCGTGCCCAGTTAGCATCGCTGCGAGTTTTGATGATAATATATTTTCATTTTCATTTTTTCCGCGACGTTTGGGAAGTATTCCTTGACAGCCCGTCCTTTTGTTTTAGCATCCCAATTTATCTGCCACTTCGCTATTATCTTTTCTGCTTCTTGTCTCGCTATTTCGCTTATCGGAATTTTGTTAAAACACGTCTCATACACTAGGTGCCGATGTCGTCCATTTCTGCTTTCTTGGCCAGACGATCTGCCATTTCGTTTCCTTCTATTTCTAGGTGGTTTTTCATCCTGTTAAAAAGCACTGTCCATTGTTGGTCCTCCAGCCTCTTTATTGCCTTTCTTATATTTTCTATTAATATGTAATATTTGTTTCTATTCTGTAGTGTGGCCAGTGTAACTTTGCTGTCTGTGTTAACCAATAATCTCCTTTCCCCATCTTCTGTTAACTGTAGGTTTTGACGTTGTTCCAGATCCTTTAAGATTGTCATCTGTTGTGCCTGATTACTGGAGCATCTCTCATGGAGTCTGTACTAAGATTGATGGAGAAATATGTCGTCCTTGTCTATGACTGCATCAGCGCCGACCTTTTCTCCAATTTTGGTGCCTTCCCTGAATATGTTTATTACATTAATGTGTATCTCTCTCGGTGCCCAAATAAGAGGCATTTCCACAGATTGTGGCCAATATCTCACGTCCAGAGACTCATCATACTCGATGTTGTTATGATTTGCCTGATAATTTCATACCTTTCCTTCTAAAGAAAGTTTGATTGGGCGAGCTGCTGCCAGTACGAACGATACTTAATATGCCAGTGTTCTGAATACCTTGGCTATTTTGATATTCATCATTCTTTGCACTCGCTAATATTTACACAATTCTTTTTAAGGCTTTCTACCACACCGGTGCCCCATATATCAATATTGGTTCTATCGCCCCATTGTGTGTGACTTTCAGTGCTCTATGCCCCAAACCCCATTTGAGTATAGCTGATCTTGCTAACATGTCTAAATTAGGTTTGAATTTCCCTGTGATATTTTCTACATGTCTGTCGAAACTAAAGCTGGTGTCAAAATAAATTCCTAATTATTTTATTTCGGATACTTGCTCCAGGCGTTCGTTGTTTTTATAAATGTTTATTATTCTAATATCTCTTGATGTTTACTTTGTCACCAGTAAGATGTTTGACTTGATTTCTTTAAAAGGCATTTTGTTCTTCCTGGCCCATTTCTCAAATTTTTCAAGTCATTTTTGGCATAGTTCTCTGCGTCCAGGGCGCTTTTACCTCGGGTTAGTACTAGTAGGTCGTTGGGAAAGGTGATTACCCTGCTTCTGTTTGAGAATTCCATATTAATAAACGAGATATAAAGCATATCTCAAAATCCTGGAAAGCTGCAAGAAACTTTGGGGCACCACATTCCCAAAGGTTTCTCCATTTTCAATGTATGCCCGCGTAGCGATTGTATTCTATCCCTAACATAAATTCTGGACAGATTGAAGATATTCCTAGGGCATTTGATTTCCTTTAGATTATGAAGTAGGCTTGGATATTAGGTTGCGTCAAATGCTCCTCTGATATCCAAGCTTACTAGTGCCGTACAATTCTTTTATTTCAAGTTTTATTCGATGATTTTCTTGACTGCCAATGCTGGGTACACAGTTCCTCTCTGAGGTATGAAGCTATATTGATTAATGTGCAATCAAACACTGGTATGCACATGATGCATAATTCTGTCTATTTTTAGCCTGTCCAAGACATTGCTAGCTACTTAAACAAATTGATGGGCGTGTATTTTGCGGCGTCCCTATTATCTTCTTTCCCCGATTTCACAATTGGCACTATGCTACATGTTTCCCATTGTCTTGGAAAGCAGTCAGCATTTAGGCATTTATCTTAAAACTCAGATAGGAACGACGGGAAGTTTCTGAAGACACGAAGCAGTATTTCGCTTGGCAGTCCATCTCCCTGGAGACTTTTTAGGAATAAACATTTCATCAAAGCAGCAATATTTTCTCGAGAGCAGGGTTTGTCATCTTAAGTGTCTACCGCCTTCTTTACCTGCTCTCTAATCTGCTTATAAACAGCGCTGTCATTTGTCTCGATGAATTCGTGAAGAAATAGTCAAGAATATGAATTTTGTGATTTACGTTCCGAAGGTGAAGGTTCCATCAGGTTGAAAGATAGTTGTTAAGTAGTCTTTGCTTCTTGTTATCCCGGATGCGGTTTTATAAATTGCGTTTCAAGGGTCGGGCTCCTCAGTTGAGGAGCAGTATATACGATAGTATTTAAATCTTTCCTCTATAACTTCGATTTGTACAGTCGTTTCACTTCAGTGTGTGAGTGTGTGTGTTTGTGTGGTGTGTGTGTGTGCGGTGTATGTGTCTGTCAGTCTTTGTATGTGAGTGCGTGTGTTTTTGTGTCTGCGTGTGTGTCTGGTGTGTTTTGTTTGTGTGTGTGAGTGTCTTGTGTGTGGGTGTGTTTGGAATCTGTTTGTGTGTGTGTGTGTGTGTGTGTGTGTGTGGGAGTGTGTGTGAATGTTTCCGTGTATACGGGTGTGTTTGTATGTGTGTGAATGTACGGTTCGTGTGTGTGTTTGTGGGTGTTGTGTTCGTGTTTGTATATGTGTGTATATGTGTATATGTGTAAGTGTGTGTGTATGCGAGTGTGAATATGTGTGTGTGTGTGTGTGGGTGTGGGACTGTGTTTGTATGTATGTGTTATGTGTGCGTTTATTTGTGTGTGTGTGTGTGTGTTGTTTGTTGTGTGGATGTGTGTGTGTGTTAGTGTGTGGTTGTGTGTGTGTGTTAGTGTGTGGTTGTGTGTGTGTGTTTGTAGTGTGTGTGTCTGTGTTCTATGTGTGAGTTTGTGTGTGTGAATGAGTGTGTGTATGTGTGAGGCCTCTGTGTGTGAGTGTGTGTGTGTGAGTGTGTTTGTGTGGTCTGTGTGTGTGTGTGTGTGCACCATGTATGTTTGTGTGTGAGTGAGTGGGAGTGTGCGTTTGTGTTTTGAGTGTGTGTGTGTGTGTGTGTGTGTGGTAATGTGTTTTTGGCCTGTGTGTGTGTCTTTGTGTTTGTGAGTTGGTGTGAGGTTGTATGTGTGTGGTCTTTGTGTGTGTGTTGTGAGTTTGTGTGTGTGTGTCCGTGTGTTTGTGCGATAGTGTATGTGTGATTATGTGTGAGTGTGTGTGCGTGTGTGTGTCGGAGCGTGTGTCTCAAAGTGTGTGTGAATGTGTATCTATGTGGTAGTGTGTAGATGGGTTTATGTGTGTGTGTGTGTGTGTGTGTGTGTGTGGGAAAGTGTGTGTATGTGTATGTGTCTGTGTGTGTGTTAGGATGTGTGTGAGTTTGGGTGTGTGTTTGTGTTCGGGTGAGTATGGTGTGTTCTGCCTTCGTGAGCGTGTGTGTGCGTGTTTGTTTGTATGTGTTTGTAGGGGTGTGTTTATATGTGGTTAGTTGTGTGTGTGTGCATTGTCTGTGTGAGTGTGTGTGATGTGTGTGTCTGTTTGTTGTTTGGGTGTGTTTGGTGTGGTGTGTTTGGTCTGTGTGTGTTTGTGTGTGGTGTGTGTGTGTGTGGTATGTGTCTGAGAGAGTGGGAGATTGTGTTTGTTGTCTGTGTGACTGTGAGAGTGGTAGTGTGCGATTGTGGTGTGTGTGCGTATTGTGTGTGTATGTGTGAGTGGGGGAGAGTGTGTGTGTGTTGTCTGTGTTTTGTGTGTGTGTTTTGTGTGTGTGTTTTGTGTGTGTGTGTGATATCTGTGTGTATGTGGTGTGTGTGTGTGTGAGAGTGTGTGTGTTTGGTCTGCGTGTGTTTGTGTGTGTGTGTGTGTGTGGTCTGTGTGTGTTTGTGTGTGTATGCGAGTATGAGTATGTTTGCATGTGTATATGTATGTGAGATTGTGTTTGGATTTGTGTGGTGTGTGTGTTTGTGTGATTGATTTTGTGTGTGTGTGTGTGGGAGTGTAGGAATGTGTTTGTGTGTGAGGGAGTGTGTGCGTGTGAGTGTGTGTTGTGTGTAATATTGTGTGTGTGTGTGTGTGTGTGCGCGTAGCCTGTGTTTGTGAGTGGTAGTGTTTGTGTGTGTGGATATGTATGTGGCTGTATTTGTTGTCTGTGTGTCAGAGTTTGTGTTTGTATGGTCTGCGAGTGTAAGAGTGTGAGTGTGTGTGTACGTGGTCTAAGTGTGTGTATCGTGATTTGTGTGTGTGTGAGTGTTTGTGTGAGTGTTTGTGTGAACGTTTGTGTGGGGGGGTGCTTGTGTGTGTTTGTGTGTGTCGTCTGTGTGCGTGTGAGTGATTGTGTGTGTGTGATTATTTGTGGGTGGGTGTCTGTGGTCTGTATGTGTGTGTCTTGTGTTGTGTGTGAATGTGTGTGTGAGTATGTGTTTGTGTGTTTGAGAGTAAATGTGTGTATGTGCGTGGTCTTTGTGTGTGTATAATGTACGCGTGGTATTGTTTGTGGGTGTGTGAGTGTGTCTGTGTTTTTCGTGTGTTATGTGTGGTGTGTGTGTTTGGGAGTGCGTGTGTAAGTTATTGTGTGTGTGGTATTTGGGTGTGTGTGTGTGTGTGTGTGTGTGCTTGTGTGTTTATGATCCGTGTGTTTGTGTCGTAGATTTTGTGTGTTTATTGTTGTGTGGGTGTGGTTAGTGTGAATGTGTGTGTGTGTTTGCATGTTTATGTGTGCATGTATGTGTGAGTGAATGTGTGAGTTGGTGTGAGTTTGTGCCTAAGTGTTTTTGTGAATGTTTGTGTGTGAAGTGTTTGCGTGAATGTTTGATTGTGTATATGCGAGTGTGGTGGTTTTTATGTGTGTTGGTGATTGTGTGCGTGGGTGTTTTCGTGTTTGTGGTGGATGTGTGTGTTTCTGTGTATGTGTGTGTGTGTGTGTGGTTGAAGTGTGGGTGGTGTGTGTTTGCGTGTGTGTGTTTTGCAATGTGTGTGTTATATTTGTATGTTTGTTTTTATCTGGGTGTGCGTGATGTGTGTGTCGTTTTTGTGTTTTTATGATTGTGTGAGTGTGGTGTGTGTGTGAGTTCGGTGTGTTTGTTTGTGGTGTGTATGTGCGTGTCTCAGGTTTATGTTGTGTGTGTGTGTATATGTGGGAGAGTGTGCGTGTCTGTGGTTTATGGTGTGTGTGTGTGTGTGTGTGTATATATGTGGGAGAGTGTGCGTGTTTGTGGTCTGTGTGTGTGTGCGCGCGCGCGCGGGAGAGTTTGTGTGTGTTTGGCAATCTGTTTGTGGGAGTTTGTGTGTGTTTGTGTGATGTGTGTGTGTGTTTTATGTCTGTGTGTGTGTTTGTGTGTGTGTGTAGGAGGGTGGGTGTTAGTAAATGTGGATGTGTGTGTGTGTGTGTTTGGGAATATGTGTGAGTGTATGAATACGTGTGGTGGTGCCTTGTGTGTATGTGTGTGCGTTTGGGAGTGTGTGTGGGATTTCTTTTGTGTGTTTTTGTGTGTGTTTGTGGGGTTTGTGTGTCGTAGTGTGTGTATGTGTGTGATTCTGTATGTGTGTGTGTTGTGATGTGGGTGTGTATGCGTATGTGTGTGTTTTGGAGTTTATGTTTTTGTGAGTGTTATTGTGTTTGTGTGTGAGTTTTTGTGTTATACGTGTGCGTGTGATCTCTGGGTGTATGTGGGTGTTTGTGTGTTTGTGTGTGGGAGTGAGGATGTGTTTGTGTTTGTGTTGGCGAGTGTGTGTGTGTTGTGTGTTTGTGTATCTTTTGTTTTGTGTGTATATGTTGTATGTGTGCGTACTGTGTGTGTGTCTTTGTGTGAGGTTTGGGAGAGTGTCTGTGTGTGTTTCGTTGTTTGTGTTTGTGTGTGGTATATGTATGTGTGTGTGTTTGTTGGAGTGTGCATTTGTTATCTGTGTATGTGTGTGTCGGAGTGTGGTCTGTGTTTGTGTGTGTGTGATTGCGTGTGTGTGTTTGTGTTTTTGTTGTCTGTGTGTGAGTGTGTGTGTGTGGTCTGTGTCTGTATGTACTGTGTTTGTGTGTGTGGTCTGTTTGTTTCGTGTGAGTTTGTGCGTGTGTGTGAGTGTGTGGTTTTGTATGTATGTGTGTGTTTGTGAGTGTGTGTGTTTCTGTGTGATTGTGTGTATGTGTGTGTAAGGGAGTGTTTGTATGTGTGACCTGTGTGTGTGTGTTTCGTGTGTGGTTTGTGTGTGTGTTTGTGTGAGTGTGTGTGCGTGTGTGAGTTTGGACTTTGTGTGTTAGAGTGTGTGTCTGTGTGTGTGTGTGTGTGTGTGTGGGAATGTGCGTGTTTGAGTGTCTGTGTGAGTGTGGTGTGTGTTTGAATGTCGTGCGTTTGTGTTGTGTGTTTGTGGGTGGTTTGTGTTTGTGTATGTGTTTTGTGGTTGTGTTTGTTTGTATGTGAGCTTGGAAATGTGTGTGTTTGCGTGTGTGTGGTCTGTGTGTATGTGTCTGTGTTTGTCGCTTGTTGTGTGTGTAGTTTTTTGTTTGTGTTTTTTGTGTTATGTGCATGTATGTAAGTATATATTTATGTAAGTGTGTGTGTTCGTTTTTTTTGTATATTTGTTTTTGTTTTATTTGTGATGTGTGTATGTACGTTTTTGTGGGTGTGTGTGTGCTTGTGGACTGTGATTATGTGTATATTTTTATATGTGGAAGTGTGTGTGTTGTGTGTGTGAGTGGTAGTGTTTGTGTGTGGTCTACGTTTGTGTGATTTTGTGTGTTTGTGTGTGTGTTCGGTGTGTTTGTGTGTGTACGCGTGGTCTTTGTGTGTGTGGTCGGTGTGTTTGTGTGTGCGCGCGTAGTCCCTATGTCTGTGTGTGTGTGAAAGTGCGCTTGTTTGTGTTTGTCTGGGATTGTGTGTGTGTATGTGTGTGTTTATGAGTGTGTGTATGTTTGTGTATATGTGTGTGTGTTTTTGTTTTGTGATGTGTGTTTGTTTGTGGTCAGTGTTTGTGTTGGTGTGTGTGTGTGTGTGTGTGTGTGTGTGTGTGTGTGCGAGTTGTTGTGTGTATGTGGTCTCTATGTGTGGTTGTGTGTGTGTAAGTGAAATTTTGTATGTGTTTTTTTGGAGCGTGTGTGTGTGTGTATATGTGTTTGTGTGTGCGTTTGTTTATGTGTGTGGAAGTGTGTGTGGGTGTGAGCGATTGTGGTTTGGGAGTGTGTGTGAGATTGTGAATTTTTGTGTGTGTGTGTTATTTTGTGTGTGTTTGTGTAGTTATGTGGTGTGTTGTGTGTGTGTGTGTGTGTGTGTGTGGAATTTTGTATGTGTGTTGGTTGTATGTGTATTGTGTGTTGTGTGTTTTTTTATGTGTGTGTATTGTCTGTGTATTTGTGTGTGTGTTGTAGTTTGTGTTTTTATTGTGTGTTTGCTTGTGTGTGTGTGTAAGTGTGTATGTGTGTGTGTGGATGTGTGCGTATGGTGTCGGTGTGTTTGTGTTTTTTTTTTGTTTGTGTGTGTGTGTGTGTATGTGTGTGGGTGTTTTTGTGTGTGTTTTTAGTGAAGGTGTTTGTGGGATCGTGTTCGTGTGTGTTTGTTTGTGTGTGTGGCCTTTGTGTGTGTGTTTGTGTGAGTCTGTGGTGAAATTATTTTTTTAAATTTATTTGTTACACAACATGCCCCATTACACATTAACATTACATGCTTTATGTAACCTAAGATTTAATTAACAGTAATTTCAAGTCTACAAATTCTAAATTTTTAACAAATTTTACGAAAATATTTTGGTAATTATTAATGAGTGTTTCGTTCTTTGCAGGCCAATTGCCATCAGTGTATTTTATTCCTCTTATCATATCTTCTCTTTGGTTACGAAGTTTCTTGCACATGAATTTTTAAATGGTCTACAGTTTGTTCTTCTTCTTCACAAGGTCACATCCGGTTGTCTGTCAGTCCGAATCTGTACAAGTATGATTTTATGTTACCATATCATGATAGCAATGTAGTTAAACCCGGAAATATAGGTATTTTCTGTGTTAGCCTCTTTTACACTGATGGGAAAAAAGCTTTTGTAACTGCCCCCTTCCTCGTATCCATCCACTGCTGCTCACACATTTGCAGTCCATGATCTTTTTGTCTTGTTACGATCACCTCTTTCGGTATCTTGTCATACACAACTGGTCCATCTTCCACAGTAGCTTCTTTTGCAAGCCCGTCCACAAACTTATTCACTTCTATCCCCGCGTGTCCTTTTTCCATCCTAAATGAACAATCCGCTTTGAATGTCCCAATATAATTAGTCTGTTTCTGATAAGTTCCATAAATCCGTTCCTTTTAAATTTGTTTTGCAATAGAGCAATTTTGCTGTCTGTGTATAAAGCAGCCCGTATATCATTATCTTTTCCCTCCTGTAGTTCTTCCAGTTATTCTAATGAATTCATAATTCCGATTAGCACTGCTTGATTATTAGAGCTGTGTCCATGCAGTTAAAACTTCAGTTGGTGTACCAACTTGCCATTCACAAATATAACCCCTGCTGCCCCAACACTTTCCCCAATTTTGCTGCCGTCCGTATACACTTCCACTGTATACGTAGTACCATTCTCCACTTCATGTACTATCGCTATTTCAGCAGGATGTCTGTGTGTGAGAGAGTGTGTGTGATTGAGAGTGTGTGTGTGTGTGTGTGTGTGTGTGTGTGTTTGTGTGGGATTGTGAGTATGTGTGTGTGTGAGAGAGTGTGTGTGATTGAGAGTGTGTGTGTGTGTGTGTGTTTGTGTGGGATTGTGAGTATGTGTGTATGTGTGTGTGTGAGAGAGTGTGTGTGATTGAGAGTGTGTGTGTGTGT
>Ga0131853_10013621_pt1 | contig 14912 bp, 13 predicted proteins | sample TergutLab28metaG_FD_92764 | JGI IMG/M metagenome (GOLD analysis project Ga0131853, IMG submission 92764) | Labiotermes labralis P1 segment gut microbial communities from Petit-Saut dam, French Guiana - Lab288 P1 (version 2) (version 2) | ecosystem: Host-associated > Arthropoda: Insects >... | reverse complement strand
CAGGTGGACCACCGTCGCCTGGCCGCGCTGAGAGACACCATGAGGGCGGGCAGGATTCCGGCATCCGTGACCGTGGCGCTGTACGTCCACCAGGCGCGGGAGTCGAAGCCGCGGCGGCTGCTGGACACCGCATGGCTCGGGACGGACGCCTGGGAGAGCGTGGCCGACGCGGTGGCCGCGAACACCGCCGGCCGCCTCACCCTGGACCTCGCGTTCCTCGCATCCGTCCGTTAGCCCGTCCGGCCGGTGCGGGAGGCAGCCCTTGTCGCCATCCGGATCACGGCAAGGGGCCCTTCCGGTGACGGCGGGAACCACGTTGCGCGACTTGGCCCCCGCGGGGGTAAGGCATCCCCGCACAGGACGCACCCGGCCCCCAAGGAGATCGGCCATGTACGCAGCAGTGCGGCGGTATGAAGGCGTGACCGACCCGGCCGCGGTGGCGCGCTTCGTCGAGGAGGGATTCGCGCCGCTCGTGCGCCAGGTCCCCGGGTTCGTCGCCTTCTACTGGCTCGACGCCGGCAACGGGGTGGTCGTCTCGACCAGCGTCTTCCAGGACCGGGCCGGTGCCGAGGAATCGACGCTGCGGGCGGCGAACTTCGTCCGGGACAACCTCGGCTCGCTGCTCCCCCACCCGCCCGAGGTGATGGCCGGGGAAGTCGTGGCCAGCGCATAAACGATGTCCCGCGGCGGGGTCGGACAAAGTGCCGGATAGACCTGGCGTCATTCGACGGAGAGAAATCCGTTTCCCCCTCGGCCGCCAGAATACGCGGCGCCAATTCGCCAATTCCCCTGGATTCACGTCCTCCGCGGCGCGGTTGCCCGCCTCCGCGCCCCCGACGTAGCGTGGAAGGAGTCGCAGTCGACATCGACGCGGAGGCGAGCCGGCCGCCTCGTTGGGGTACCCCAGTTGAGGTGCCTCGGTCGCCGGCCGGGGAGCCTGCTTTCGCACGTCCAGGAAAGAAGCGACCCATGCAGAAAGAAAAGGTTGAATCCCACCTCAAGGACATGGACGAACTTGACTTCTCCGGCTGGAACAACGCCGACTGGAGCGGGGTTTTCGCCCACCACCACACCGACGACGTCCTCGTCGACTGGAAAGGGCAGGACCCGACCCACGGAATTCAGCAGCACATCGAGGCCATGAAGGCCTATGTCGCGTCGGCGGGAGGAACTCCTCCGCAGATCACGTCCCACCCGATCGCCTTCGGATCCGGGGACTGGACCTGCGTCATAGGTGAGTTCGAGGGCGGGGGCCGCATGGTGACCGTCGCCAAGTGGGTGGATGGAGCGATCTCCGAGGAGTACATCTGGTCCTAGACCACCACCGGTCCTGGACCACGACGACCCGCCTTCCGGGAGTCCCGGTCCCGCGCGGATCGAGAAGCCCGCCCTGATGCGACGAGGGAGTACCACATGACCACACCCGCCCTGGCCGACGTGACCGGCACCTACGTGCTGGACCCGGCGCACACCCGGATCGGCTTCGTTGCCCGGCACGCGATGATCACCAAGGTGCGCGGCTCCTTCCACGAGTTCGAGGGGACCTTGCAACTGGACGGCTCCGACCCGTCCGGTTCGAGTGCGTCGGTCTCCATCCAGGCGGACAGCATCGACACCGGCAACGCCGATCGCGACGGCCACCTGCGGACGAACGACTTCCTGGACGCCCCCAACCACCCCAAGATCACCTTCACCTCCACCAAGGCCGAGCAGCTGGACGACAACCACTTCCGGCTGACCGGAGACCTGGCGATCAAGGGCGCCGCCAGGCCGATCAGCATCGACTTCGAGTACACCGGTGCCGCGCGCGACCCCTTCGGCAACGACCGGGTGGGCTTCGAGGGAGCCGTCACCATCAGCCGCAAGGACTACGGGCTGACGTGGAACGCCGCTCTCGAAGGCGGCGGCGTTCTCGTCGGGGACCACGTCGTGCTCCAGTTCGACGTCTCGGCGATCAAGCAGGCGTGACGGAAGCCGGCCGCGCGGGACGGTGAAGGTGCCGGGGAAGCACGAGCGCAGAGGAGCTTTCCATGTCACAGGGCACGACGGTCACCGTTCTCGGAGCCGGGGCACTCGGCACCGCCATGGCGACGCGGCTCGCGGAGGCCGGTCATCAGGTGAGGCTGTGGAACCGCACACCCGACAAGGCCCGCGCGGTGGCGGAGCAGACGGACGGGATCACGGCCGTGGAGGCTCTCGGCGACGCGATCCCGGGCGCGGCGGTCGTCCTCACCGTGCTCCGTGACGGGGACGCGGTCGCGTCGGTGATGTCGGACGGCGTCACCCTGCTCGACGACCGGGCCGTCTGGGTGCAGGCGAGCACGGTGGGCCCGCAGAGCGCCGGCGACCTGGCGGGCCTGGCCCGCCACCACGGCGTCGCCTACCTCGACGCGCCGGTCTCGGGCAGCACCGATCCCGCCCGGCACGGCAAGCTGGTCTGGATCGTCGCCGGCCCCGACGACGTCCTCACCCGGGCGCGTCCGGTGCTCGACGCTCTCGGCTCGTCCGTGCTCCACGTGGGGACGGGCGTCGAAGGCAGCGCGGTCAAACTCGCGGTCAACGCCTGGATGACCGCCTCGACGGTCGTCATGAGCGACGTCCTCGCGCTGTGCGACGCGCTGGGCGTCGACCACGCGACCCTCGTCGAGACGCTGGACGCCGGCTCGCTCAAGATGCCGTACGAGCTGCAGAAGATCGACGCCATGGACGACCACCTGTACACGCCGGGATTCGCGGTGCAACTCGCCCTCAAGGACATCGACTTGGCGGCCGAGAACGCCACCACCCCCAGCTCGCTGTTCCACGTGGTCCAGGACCGCCTGCACGCGACCGTCGCGGCCGGGCACGGCAAGGACGACCTCGCCGCCGTGGACTACGTGCGGAACCCGCCGCCGGCCGCCTGAGGCGTCCCGCCGCGACGCGGAACCGGGTGAGCGGATCCGTGAGGGAGCCGCTCACCCGGTCGACGTGTGGCCCGGTGGCGCAGGTCAGGACATCGCGCAGCCGTTCGCCTTGTTGCTCCAGGTGGGCTGCATGGCGAAGGTCCCGGTCGGCAGGCCGATCGCGCCCAGGCCCTTCCAGGCGCACAGGTCGCCGTTCTCCTCGCCGTCCGAGGCCACGTACCCGCTCGGGGGCTCCGGGTCGGTCAGGGTCTCGGCGTACTCGTGGCCTTCGACGATGCTGAAGCCGTCGAGCTTGCTGCGGACGGAGTTGGCACCGCAGCTGGAGCCCGCGTCGAGCACGTACGGCATGTTCGTGTAGGGAACCTTGCCGTTGTAGTCGTGCCAGGCGCAGAAGCCCGTGTTCGGGAAGCCGTCGGGGTGCGTGCCGCTCGGACTGAGCACGACGATCTGCACGTTGGGGCCGGAGACGCCGAAGTGCGAGGCCGCCTTGTTGGCTTCGGAGGAGATCGCGGACGCGGACGCCTTGGAGGGCGCGGCGGACGCGCTGTCGACCCAACTGCCGCGCAGTTCGGCGCCGGAGAAGGTGGGTCCGGCGCCGGAGCTGTCGGTGTACTGGGAGGTGACGCGGGACCAGGCGTCACTGGACGTGCCCAGGCCGTTGAAGAGGTTGTTCATGTACGACTGCACGCCGTTGCTGTCGCTGTTCCACTGGCTGCCCCAGTACACGAGGTAGACGGCGGACGCGTGCTGCGTGGGTCCGTTCTGGTAGTGCAGCGTTCCGGTGGAGACGGCGGGCGCGGCACTGCCGGCCTGCCGCATCGGCAGGACGCCGTGGTGGCTCTGCGCCGGCGCGGCGGCGACCGGGACGGCCCCGGACTGGGCGTCGGCGGGTGTCGAGGCGGTACTCGACGCCGCGGTTCCGATGACGGTGGTCGCGCCGGCGGCGAGCAGCCCGGCGCCGTACTGCAGGCGGCGGGTGAGCGTGGACGCGGTGGCACGGTGGCGTAAGCGCATGCGAACTCCTCGTTCGTGTACGGAGGGGGGATGCGACGTGCTGGCCCCGGGACCGATCGGGTTCCGGGGGTTCGTCAGGAACCAAAGCCCACGTTGACGATGTACAGTCAATGCGATGAGGTGCGAGTTCATCAATGTGTCGGGTGGTTAAGAAGTGCCTAAGATCTTCGAGCCCGGACCAGGACTTTTGAACCGCCTCGCGGCGGGCGTCGGACCTGATCCGGAACCGGTGCGGCGCCAGGCGGTCTCCGCGTCCCGCGGCGACCGTTGCCAGGTTCCGTTGCGCGGCGTGCCACCGAGGAGAGCGCGATGCGGGTGCTTGTCGTCGAGGACGATCCCCGGATCGCCGGGCTCCTGGTACGGGGGCTGGAGGGGGCCGGATACGCCGCGGCCTCCGTGGCCGACGGACGCGGTGCGCTGACGGCGGACCCCGAACCCGACGTGGTCCTGCTGGACCTGGGGCTGCCCGACGTCGACGGCGCCGAGGTGTGCCGTCGGCTGCGTCGGCGTTCCGGCGTGGCGATCATCGTGGTCACGGCCCGCGGCGAGGAACCCGACCGGGTCGCCGCGCTCGACGCGGGCGCCGACGACTACCTGGTCAAACCGTTCGGCCTCGCCGAACTCCTCGCCCGCATCCGCGCCGTGCTGCGGCGGGTCCGCCCGGCCGGACCCGCGCTCCTGCGCCACGGCGTGCTGACGGTGGATCCGCGGACCCGCAAGGTGACGGTCGCCGGACGGGAAGTGGCCCTGACTCCGAAGGAGTTCGACATCCTGGAGGCGCTGGCCGCCGACCCCGGGCGGGTCGTCACCCGCCAGGAGATCCTCGAACGCGCCTGGGACGCCCGCTGGTACGGCCCCACCAAGGTCCTGGACGTCCATATGGCGGGACTGCGCCGCAAGTTGGCCGTTCCCGGCCTCGTCGAGACCGTGTACGGGCGGGGCTTCCGGCTCTGCTCCCAGGACACCGCACCGCCCGGGCCGGCATGACACGGCGGATCGCGCTGGCCGTCATGGGTCTGGTGACCGTGCTGCTGGCTCTGACCGTCGTGCCGCTCGGGCTGTCGCTGGCCGGACGCGAGCGCGCCGACTTCCGGGAGGGCACCGAGTGGGCGGACAACGCCCTGGCCGACGCCGCCGAGGAGCGCCTGTCCGACGGGGAGTCGGCCGATCCCATGGGGAATCTCCTGGACGACGCGGCACGGCAGGGCGAGTGCGCCGCCGTCTTCGACACCGCCGGGCACGAGGTGGCTGCCGCGGGGTGCGGGTCGGCGGACGCCGCGAGGGCGGCGGCAGGCGGGACATGGCCGGAGGTGGCCCGCCGCGTGGCCGGCAGCGGCGCCGCGGTCACCTGGAAGTCGCCCGGCCGGCTGACCGTCGCCGTCCCGGTCGGCAACCCCGTGCATCCGGTCGGCGCGTCGGTGCTGTCCCGGCCCAGCGACGCGGTCGATCGCCGCATCGCCAGACTGTGGGAGCGGCTGGCGGCGATCGGCGTCGCGGGTCTGCTCGCGGGCGCGCTGCTCGCGGTGCTGCTCGTGCGCTGGGTCGGCCGGCCGCTGCGGGCCGTGGCCGACGCGGCGAGGCAACTGGGCGAGGGACAGCTGGAAGCGCGGGCCGCGGCCGCCGGAGGGCCTGACGAGGTGCGCCGGCTCGCGGCGACCTTCAACACGATGGCGATGCGCACCGAGACCCTCATCCACGGGCACCGCGCGGTGATCGCCGACGTCTCGCACCAACTGCGCACGCCGCTGGCCGCCCTGCGGCTGCGGCTCGACCTGCTCGCGGTGGACGCGGACCACGCCACGGCCGCCGAACTCACCGCCGCCCAGGAGGAGATCGCCCGGCTGTCGCGGCTCGTCGACGGCCTGCTCGCGGTGGCCAGGGCGGAGCACGCCGTACCCCGACCGGTTCCGGTGCGGATCGACGAGGTGGTGCGGGACCGGCTCGCGGCCTGGACCCCGGTGGCCCAGGAGCGGCAGGTCTCGCTCACCGCCCACTGCCCTGCCCGGCTGACCGCCCGCCTGGGGGCCGGCGACCTGGAGCAGGTGCTCGACAACCTCGTGGCCAACGCGCTCGACGCGGTCCCGGAAGGCGCCCTGGTCCGGATCGAGGCCCGTGCCGGCCGCGGCTGCGCGGTCCTCCGGGTGACCGACGACGGACCGGGCCTGAGCCCGGCGGCGCGGGCCGGCGCCTTCCACCGCTTCGGGCACCCGGAAGCCTCCGGCACCGGTCTGGGCCTGGCCATCGTGCACCGGCTGGTCACCGCGAACGGCGGCTCCGTCCGGCTGGAGGACACCCCAGGGGGCGGCCTGACCGTGGTGCTCGAACTGCCCCGGTGACACGGCCCTGCTGATGGTCATGGCGACGCCAAAGCGTCCCGACACACGACGCCGAAGCCCTGTCGGGTGGTGGTTGCCGTGGACGCTCATGCCGCAGGCGCGGCGCGGGCGCATCCTGGACGCGGTGGCCGAAGTCCTGGCGCCCGGCGGCCGGTTCACCACCTTTGCCTGTCTGCACGCGGTCCGGACCCCGCCCGCCCGGCACTTCACCGCCGAACTGGCCTCCCGTTTCGACCGGTTGGAGCGCTCGAAGACGGTGTGGACAAACCTGCCGCCCGGTTTCGTGCACCGGGCCACGCAGCGGCCATGACCGCGAGCGGGCCTGCGCGAGCGCGGACCGCGAGATCGCCGCGCGGGAGTCCGTCCTTGGTCGTGAGTTCAGCGGTAGTTGCCGGTGTGGCCGAGACTGTAGCGGCCCGGTTGGGGGAAGATCGCCAGGCCGTGCGGATTCGCGCCGACATGGATGCGGGCGAGCAGCCGGCCGTTCGTGGTCGAGAAGCAGTAGACCTCGTCGTCGTTGCGTCCGGACAGCCACAGCTGCTTGCCGTCGGCGCTGACCCCGCCCATGTCCGGCGAACCACCGCCGGGGATGGTCCAGTTCGCGACGACCGCGCCGATCGTGGGATCGACCACCGAAACGGATCCCGCTTGGCGGTTCGAGACGTACAGCAACGTGCCGTCCCGGCTGGGGTAGATGCCGTGCGTTCCGGCTCCGGTACGGATGAGCGCACCCCGATGGAGCGTGGTTCCCTCGATCGGGATGAGCCCTCCGTCGTGGAACCCCGCCACGTAGAAGGTCCGCCCGTCCGGGCCGAGCCGGATGTCCTGGGGCATGGAGTCCGCCCCGAGATCGAGGGTGCCCAGGAGCTTCATCGACTTCGTGTCGAACTTCAGCAACTGGCCGGAGTATTCGCAGGTGGCGATGAAGTACGAGCCGTCCGCGGAGAAGTCGGCGTGGTTGATCCCCCTGCACGGCACCTTGACCTTGCGGCGCAACGCCATGGTGTGCGGGTCCCGTACGTCGATGCGGTTGAGGTACTCCGCCACCACGAGAGCGGACCGGCCGTCCGGGGTGAAGTAGAGGTTGTACGGCTGGTCGACGTTGCGGACCGGCTTCCCGGGCTTGCCGGTGTGCGGGTCGATCGGAACGAGCTGGTCGCTGCTGCTGGCGTCGACCCACAGCGTCTTGAGGTCCCAACTCGGCGTGACATGTTGCGGCATTCCGCCGACGTGGAAGTGGTCCACGATCTTGAACGTCTTCGGATCGATCACCGTGACGGTGTCACGGTCCGTGCTGGTGGACCAGCGGGTGCCGCCCATGCCCGTCTCGCCGCTGTTGGGCACGTACACCAGCTCCCGGGCCCCGGCGACCGCCGGGCTGAGCATCCCCGCATGGGTGAACGCGTAGACCTGCGACGGTGACGCCGCCCGCTGCCCGGTGTTCGGGGGCTGCCCGACGCCGGGCGACGCCGCCCGCCGCGCGTCCTGGCCCGAAGCGAGCAGTCCGCCGGCGATCACGACGCACGTGGTGAGGATGAGGCCGCACACCAGCGCGAGGCCGGTTCGATTGGGGCGCATGCGCAGCCTCCGCTCACGAAATCCCTGACGGCGGCAGCGTAGGCAGGAGCAGAGCCCGGCGCGATTCGCGGAGTGCGCTCCTGCCACCTGGGACGGGCCGTCCTGCGCCCCCTTCCGGCGTTTCCCGGGTGCCCTGGCCCTGCCGCCACCCGGGTCCTGAACCGGGATCGCAATGCCCCATCGGAGTGGGCCGGCCGGCCCTCTCCTGAACATCGCCCGGAACGCCAACGCCCTTCGCAGAGCGGTCACTCGGATGGGCCCATGCCGCGGGCGGGCCGGCCTGCCCGTCGTTCTGCCCGATCGCCGGTGGCAGGCCGTCTGTTCCGACATGCGGTCGCCCGACGCCTCGCTTAGCGTCCAAACAGCGCCGGAATCATCCGATTCCCGCGAGGGGGCCCCGAGTCGATCCGGCTCCATGCCGCAGACGCATCTCGACATTCCGGGCCCGATCCCCCTTCGAGGACGCGCAGTCCTCTGGGCGTATCCCATCTGCTCGATGGAGACGTGTGCATGACTGGCGACATACCTCCGATACCGACGTGGGTTCCCCGGCGGGGACGGCCGGGCGCGTCGCGGCGCCCCGCTCCCCACGGGCCGGGCCAGGGCGGGCTCCGTCCGCCCGGCCTGCCCGCGGGGCCTGCCACCGGCCTCGGCTCCCCCCGGCCTGTCAGCCTGTCGGAACTCGCGGCCTTCTGGACCGGGGCCGAGCGGTGCGGCGCGGACGTCGCCGTCGTGGACTGCACGCACGACAGCAGGCAGGTGCGCCCGGGCTGGCTGTTCTGTGCCCTGCCCGGTGCGCACTACGACGGGCACGACTTCGCGGAGGCCGCCGTCCGGGCGGGTGCACGCGCTCTGCTGGTGCAGCGCTTCCTGGATCTGGACGTGCCGCAACTGCGCGTGCCGAGCGTGCGGTGGGCCATGGGCCCCGTCGCCGCGGCCGTGCACGGCCGGCCGGCGGAGCGGCTGGCGCTGGCAGGCGTGACGGGGACCAACGGCAAGACCACGACGACCTATCTCCTGCAGGCCGCTTTCGTGGCATCCGGGTGGCGTTCGGGGCTGCTGGGCACGGTGGAGACGCGGATCGGCCGGCAGCGGTGGACGTCGCCGCTGACCACGCTGGAGGCGCCCGACCTGCACCGGGTCTTCGCACGCATGCGCAGGGACGGCGTCCGGGCCGCCGCCATGGAGGTGTCCTCGCACGCCCTCGACCAGCACCGAGTGGGCGGGATCACCTTCGACGTGGCGGTTTTCACCAATCTGGCGGCCGAGCACCTGGACTACCACGGCACGATCGAGCAGTACTACTACAGCAAATCGCTGATGTTCACCGAGGAGCACTGCCGTCAGGCCCTGGTGTGTGTCGACGACGAGTGGGGTGTCCGGCTCGCGTCCCACGGCACGGTTCCGATGCTCACGTTCGGGCAGAGTCCCCGCGCCCAGGCGCGGATCACCGATGTCGCCAGCGATCGGCACGGCGTGCGCATCGTGCTGGACTGCGCCGACGGGGCGGTCGAGTTGTCCACCCGGACCATGGGTTTCTGCAATGCCACCAACCTCGCTGCCGCGTATCTGGCCGCACGGGCGCTGGGCGTTCCACCCGAGGCGGCGATCCACGGCATAGGGCGCTGCCCGGCCATACCCGGCCGCTCCGAGGTCGTCGACCTGGGTCAGCCGTTTCTCGTCGTCGTGGACTACGCGCACACTCCCGGCGCGCTCTCCGCCCAGATCGCCACCGCTCGTGAACTGACCGGCCCGGGCGGGCGGGTGATGGTCGTCGTCGGTTGCCGCGGTGGGCGCGACCGCTACAAGCGTCCCGACGTGGGACGGGCGGCGGTCGACTCCGACATCGCGATCTTCACCAGCGACAGTCCCGGCGAGGAGGACCCGCAGGCGATCGTGGCCGCGATGATGACCGGAGCGCTGGGACTCCCCGACCGGCCGGTCGTCGTCGAACTGGACCGGGTCGCGGCGATCAGCCGGGCCATCGCGATGGCCGGACCCGGAGACGTCGTGCTCATCGTCGGACGCGGCCACGAGTCGACCCAGTACGTGGCAGGCCACGACCTGCCCCTGGACGACCGGGAGCAGGCTCGCGCCGCCCTGATGGCACACGGCTGGGCCGGATCCCGTGGCAGGAGACCGCGAACGAGAGTCGGCGTGCTCGGGTGAGCCCACCCGGCGGCCGGCCGGGCCCCCATCCCGGGCGAGTGCCCTCCCGCTCCCGTCGTCCCCGCTTGCAAGAAAGTTGAGGTCATCGGCGTGCAAGGCAACGCACCGGCACCACCACCGCTGGAGGACTCCCCCGCACCCCGCCGCCCGATCGACGCCGGCGGGAGGCGCCGTGATGCCGGGCGCGTCCTGGGCATCGGCGCGCTGGTGTGCTGCGCCGCCTCCACCCTCCTCATGGTCGCTTCGGGTCTGCTCGGACCGTCGTCGACCGAGCCGGTCTTCGGCTCGGCGGGCCTGCTCCCTCCGTGGTTCTGGAGGGCACACCCCCCTGACCTGCTGGTGTGCGCACTCGTCGGCCTGGTGGTGGTGCTCGGCACCGCCGCCGTGGTCGCCGGGCTCGCAGCCGTGCGCCGCGGGTGGTCACCGCGCTCCAGAACCCTGCTGCTGTGCGGCGGGCTGGCCGTCGTGGGACTGCTGTGCGTGCCGCCCGTGGGGACCACGGATCCCCTCAATTACGCCGTCTACGGCCGGATGGCCACCCTCGGCGTCGACCCCTACCGGACGACCCCCTGGGCGTTCGCCCAGGGCGGCGACCCCATCGGGCAGCTGGCGCTCGCCGAGCCCTGGCTGCACTACCCCTCGGTGTACGGCCCGTTGGTCACCCTCACCGAGTGGGCCGCTTCGCTGGCCGGCGGCATGTCGATGCTGCGCACGGTGTGGCTGCTGTCCGTGCTCAACGGCGCCGCGTTCGTCGCCACCGGAGCGCTGCTGCTGAAACTCGCCGGGCCCGATCCGGCACGGCGGGTGCGCTCGCAACTCCTGTGGACCCTCAACCCGGTGCTGCTGTGGAACCTCGTCGCCGGACCGCACATCGACGCGCTGGGCACGTTGTGCGTGGTGGCGGCGTTCTGGGCCCTGCGCCGGTCGGGACCGGCCACCGGCCTCATGCTCGGCGCGGCGAGCGCGGTGAAGATCACCCTGGGGATCCTCGCGCTGCCCCTGGCGTGGAGCATGCGGCACGACCGGCGCCGCCTGGTGGGCGCCGTGGCGGTCGGCGTCCTGGTGGTGGCCGTCGGCTACGGCTTCACCCCGCACGCGGTGGTCAACGCGGTACGGGTCAGCGGCCAGTCGGCCGTCGGCTCGCCCTGGCCGCTGGTCCTGCGGAAACTGCTGGTGCCCGTGTTCGGCGCGACCGGCGGGAAGGCCGTGATGGCCGTGCTGGAGATCACGCTGATGGCCGTGCTGGTCGTGGTCCTGCGGGCCACGCTCCCCCGGGCCGCTGATGACGACATCGTCCAGCGGGCGGCCCGCCCCGCGCTCATCCTGGTCGCCGCCTATCTGCTCGGCACCGCCTATGTCCGCCCGTGGTACGACGCCCTGGCCTGGGTGCTTCTGGCGCTCGTGCCCCGGTCCTGGTTCGATCTGGTGCTGCTCGCCCACACCACGCTGATGACCGTGCCGTACGTCCCGGGGCTGCCCAACGTCCTCCACCCGCACCAGCTCAACGTGCTGGTGCTCCAGACGGGATACCGGGTGGTGCCCGCGCTGCAGGTCCTGCTGCTGTTCACCGTGCTGTACGTGTACGCCCGCCGGCGCCCGGGCGCGAGACCGCCGCTGCTCCCGCGCGGTACCCGCCGGGCAGGCGGGCGCCCGCTGGACCGCGATGCCACGGCTCCGGCCGGCCCGGCCGTCCTGGACAGCCGGCGGGACGTGCCCGTGCCGGGCACCCGTCCCCTGTTCTTCTTCGACCGCCGGCGGAGGTGAACGACGGATGATGGCCGAGGCGTTGCGCCGGTGGGCGCGGCGGGCGAACCGCCTGGCGCCGGAGCTGGCCATGGGCGTGGGCACGGCGCTGTCCCGGCTGACCGGGCTGGCACGGATCATCGCCCTGTCCTTCGCGCTCGGTGTCACACCGCTCGCGGACGCCTACAACGTCGCCAACACCACGCCCAACATGATCTACGACCTCGTGCTGGGCGGGGTGCTGTCCGCGACGCTCGTCCCGCTGTTCGTCTCACGACTCCACCAGGACGAGCGTCTGCCGGGGGCGGAACAGCGGGACGACGACGCATGGGCGGCCATCTCCGCGGTGCTGACCGTGTCGGCGGTGGTCCTGGCCCTCGGTACGGCCCTCGTGGTGGCCACGGCCGGACTCCTGGTCGGCGGCTACACCGTGGCCACCCCGACGGCCATCGCGGGCGGCGAACGCGTCGTCGCCGTACGCCTGTTGCAACTCTTCGCCCCGCAGGTGTTCCTCTACGGCGTGATCGCCATGGCCACCGCGGTGCTGAACACGGTGCGCCGCTTCGCGCTGGCGACGTTCGCCCCGATCGCCAACAACCTGGTGCTCATCACCGTCCTGCTCATGATGGCCGGGCAGTTGCGCGGCATCTCGATCGCTCGGGTGCTCAGCGAGCCGGCCACCCTGGTGGTCCTCGGGCTGGGCACCACGGCCGGTGTCGCGGCACAGGCCCTCATCCTGGGGGTCGGGCTGCGGCGCGCCAAGGCCCGGTTGCACTGGCGATGGGAGCCGCGACACCCCGCCATCCGCCATGTGGTGCGCCTGTCCGGGTGGACGTTCGGCATGGTCGCCGCCAACCAGGCAGCGCTCTTCGCCGTGCTGCTGCTCGCCAACAGCCGGCCCGGCGGGGTCAGCGCCTACACCTACGCGTACGCGTTCTTCCAACTGCCGTTCGGGGTGGTGGCGGTCTCCATCACCACGGCTCGCCAGCCCTCGTGGTCGGCCGCCTGGGCGGCCGGACACCTCGGTGACCTGCGCGAGCAGGTGGCGTCGGGGCTGCGCCTGCTCATCACCTTCATGGTCCCGATCGCCATCGTCCTGGCGGCGCTGGCCCACCCGCTGGTGAGCCTCCTGCTGGGGCACGGCGCCACCGGCGCCGCAGGGGTCACGAGCACCGCCCGGGTGCTCGCGGTGCTCGCCCTGGGCCTGCCGGGATTCTCGGCCTATCTGTACTTCGTCCGCGTCTACCAGGCGCTGCAGGACCTGCGGTCGGCCTTCCTGCTCTACCTGCTGAACAACGGCCTCACCGTGGTCATGGCGCTGGCCCTCTACCGCCCGGCCGGCGTGCAGGGCATCGCCGCGGCGGTCTCCGCGGGTTACACCCTCGGCGCCGTCGCCGCCGGCGTGACGCTGCGCCCACGGCTCGGCATGGCCCCCGGCGAGCGGCTGATGATGCCCGTCCAGGCGCTGACCCGGACCGTGGCTGCCAGCCTGCCCGCGGGTCTGCTGGCCTGGCTGACCGTCCGGTGGACGGGCGCGCCGACGGGCCTGGCGGCCCTGCTGCCCCTGATCGGCGGCGGCGCCGTCGCGGCTGTCGCGCTTCCCGTCTGCTGGGGTGTCGCCGCGCGGTCCCCGGCCGGCGAGCCTCAGATTCCGCGCGGCCTGCGCAGCCGGCTCAGCACCCGGCCGCCGAGGAAGGGCCCGAGGTAGGTCACGACCGCTGCGGGCACGTACCGGACGAGACCCGCCGACCGCAGCTCGCGCGCCACCCGCCGCGCCTGGCCGGGCTGCCGGGCCAGCGCGAAGGCGACGGCGAACCGCAGGTGATGCCAGGCCAGCACGCGGGCGAAAGCCGCTCGGGACAGCGAGGTATCCCGCCGTTCCCGCTCCAGCATGACGAGCATCCGGTCGTACAGGCGGACCAGGTCCTTGCTGTAGCCGGTGGGCTCGTCCCGGTAGACCACCAGGGGAACGTCCAGCTTGACGATCTCGCCCTGCTTGGCGCACCGCAGCCACATGTCCCAGTCCTCGGCGCCGTCCAGCGCGGGGACGAACCCGCCGCAGGCCCGCAGTACCTCGGTGCGGACCAGCACGGTGGACGTCTGGAAGCGATTGAGCACCAGCACGTCCCGGTAGCCCATCAGCGTTTCGCTCGGCACCGCCGGACGTGCCGCCTCCTCCACCGCCGCGCCCTCGTCGAGGGTGCGGACCCAGTCACCGGCGACCAGCACCGCCGACGGGTGCCGGGCCGAAGCCGTCAGCTGACGGGTCAGCTTGTCCGGCAGCCACACGTCGTCGGCGTCGAGGAAGGCCACCCACGGCTGCGACACGCCGGCGATCCCGGTGTTGCGTGCCGCGGACGGTCCCTGGTTGTCCTGCTTGAGCAGCAGCACCTCCGGGAACGACGCCGCCACGGAGGCGGTGCCGTCCTGCGACCCGTCGTCCACGACGATCACCTGCGCCGGTCGCACGGACTGGCCGAGCGCGGAGGCCAGCGCCGCCCCCAGGGTCTTCTCCGCGTTGTAAGCGGCGATCACCACGCTCACGGGCGCCAGGTCGTCCTTCATCCGCCGTCCTTCCTCGTTCCCACCGCTGCCGGTTCGGATGCGGCCAGGCGGGTCGCGGTCTCTTCCAGCCCGGCGCTGTGCGAGCCCTTCACCAGGACGAGATCACCGGGTTCCAGGCAGCCGGAGAGGAACTCCAGGGCGGCTTCGCCGTCGGGCACGAGGGTGCTGGTGACGCCGTGCGCCTGTGCCTGATCGTGGATCTGCGCCGCCTCGGGTCCGCCGACGGCGACCAGGACGTCGACGCCTGCGGCGGCGACGCGCCGCCCCAGTTCGGCATGGTAGGCCCCGGAACCGCCGCCGAGTTCCGCCATCTCCCCGAGCACGGCGACGGTGCGCCGCCGTCCCGCCGCCATGGCCGCCACGGCGCTCAGCGCGGCGTCCATGGAGTCGGGGTTGGCGTTGAAGGCGTCGTTGACGACCGTCACCCCGTCCGGACGCTCGACGACCTCCATCCTGCCGGGGCTCGACGGCCGCGCCGAGTTGAGCGCTTCCGCGACGTCGTCGAACCCGATGCCGAGGCTGAGGGCGACGGCGGCGGCAGCCGCCGCGTTGGCCACGTGGTGCTCGCCGTACGTGCCGAGCCTGACGGGCGCGCTGGAGCCGT
>Ga0131853_10013620_pt1 | contig 14913 bp, 8 predicted proteins | sample TergutLab28metaG_FD_92764 | JGI IMG/M metagenome (GOLD analysis project Ga0131853, IMG submission 92764) | Labiotermes labralis P1 segment gut microbial communities from Petit-Saut dam, French Guiana - Lab288 P1 (version 2) (version 2) | ecosystem: Host-associated > Arthropoda: Insects >... | reverse complement strand
GTACCTGGCCGAACTCGCGCCCACCCGGCTGCGCGGCGGGCTGGCCGCGCTGAACCAGCTCATGGTGGTCGGCGGCGTGCTGATCGCCTACATCGTCGACTGGGCGCTGTCGTCCTCGGGCAACTGGCGGCTCATGACCGGCCTGGCCATGGTCCCCGCCATCGCCCTGGCCCTTGGCATGATCCGGATGCCCGAGACCCCGCGGTGGCTGGTCAAGGCCGGACGCGAGGACGAGGCCCGGCCGGTCATCCTCGCCGCTCAGGGCGCCGACACCGACGCGGACGCCGAGATCGCCGGAATCCACGAGGTCATCCGCCTCGACACCGAGCAGAAGGGGCGCTTCCGGGACCTGGGAGCCTCCTGGGTGCGCCCCGCGCTGGCGATCGCGCTCATCCTGGCCGTCGGCCAGCAGTTCTCCGGCGTGAACGCGATCAACGTCTACGCGCCCACCATGTTCACCAACCTGGGCCTCGGCAACTCCGCCTCGCTGCTCGCCTCGGTCGTGCTCGGCACCGCCAAGGTCATCCTGACCGTCGTGGTCATCTTTATCGTGGACAAGTGGGGCCGCCGCCCGCTGCTGATGATCGGGGCCGGGTTCATGGCCGCGACGCTGCTGGCGCTCGGCATCGCGGGCGCTCTGCTGCACTCCGCGGGCGCCGCCGGGATCACCACCCTCATCCTGCTCATCGGCTACCTGGCCGGGTACGAACTCGGCTGGGGCGCGGTCGTCTGGATCATGATCTCCGAAGTGTTCCCGCTCAAGGCCCGGGGCATCGGCATGGGCACCTCGAGTACGGCGCTGTGGACCGCCACGTTCGCCATCACCCTGGTGTTCCCCATCATGGAGAGCGGACTGGGCCTGTCGGTCTCGGCGTGGATCTTCGCGGCGATTAACCTCGTCCTGTGCCTGCTGGTGGCCAAGTTCGTCCCGGAGACCAAGGGCCGCAGCCTGGAGCAGATCGAGCTGGACTCCAGGAGCCGCGTCCGGATCGGGACCGCCGCGGCCACGTCGCTCAAGGAGGGATGATTTTCATGGCAGTCATCGACCCTGACCGCCTTTTCCCCGCCGACCCCTCGACCCGGACCATCGCCCGCGAGCTGTACGCGCACGTCCGCGACCTGCCGCTGCTCAGCCCGCACGGGCACGTGGACCCTCGCATGCTGGCCGAGGACCAGCAGCTGCCGGCTCCCGCCGCGCTGTTCGTCTCGCCCGACCACTACCTGACCCGGATGCTCTTCAGCCAGGGCGTCCACCCCCGCTCCCTCGGGGTCCCGGACCGCGCGGGCAAGGTGCACGTCTCGGACCGGGAGGCCTGGCGGACGTTCTGCGAGAACTGGTACCTGTTCCGCGGCACCCCCAGCCGCGGATGGCTCGAGCAGTCCCTGACAGAGATCTTCGGCGTGTCGACCCCGCTCGGCCCCGGCACGGCCGACCAGGTCTACGACGAGCTGACCGAACGGATCTCCGCTCCAGAATTCCGCCCCCGGGCTCTCCTCAAGCGCTTCGGCCTCGAAGTGCTGGCGACCACTGACGCCGCCACCGGTGATCTGTCCCATCACGCGAAGCTGGCCTCCGAGCTGTCCGGCGTCCGGGTGATCCCGACGTTCCGTCCGGACGCGGTGACCGACCCGTCGCGCCCGGACTGGCTCTCGTCCGTGGAGTCGCTGGGCTCGCTGACCGGTGACGACGTGGGCACGTGGGCCGGGTACCTGGACGCGCTCGCGCGGCGGCGCGAGGAGTTCAAGGCCGCCGGGGCGACCGCGACCGACCACGGCGTCCCGACCGCGCAGACGGCCGACCTGGACGCGGGCTCGGCGGCCCGCCTGTATGACTGGCTCCGGGTGGCGGCGACCTCCGAGGAGGGCGTCTCGCCCAAGGACGCGGAACTGTTCCGGGCCCAGATGCTGACCGAGATGGCCCGCATGTCGGTGGACGACGGCCTGGTCATGCAGCTGCATCCGGGATCTCTCCGGAATCACAACCGTGCCCTCTACGACGAGCTGGGCCTGGACGTGGGCGGGGACATCCCGATGCCGACCGACTACGTCAACGGCCTCCGGCCGCTGCTGGACCGGTTCGGCAACGACCCGCGCCTGCGGCTCGTCCTGTTCACGCTGGACGAGACGTCCTACTCGCGGGAACTCGCGCCGCTGGCCGGCGTCTACCCGGCCCTGTACCTGGGGCCTGCCTGGTGGTTCTACGACAGCCCGGAGGGCATGCGCCGGTTCCGGGAACTGACCACGGAAACCGCCGGGTTCTACAACACGGTGGGCTTCACCGACGACACCCGCGCGTTCCCGTCGATCCCGGTCCGCCACGACGTGGCCCGCCGGGTTGACTGCGCCTTCCTCGCCCGCCTGGTCGCCGAGCACCGCCTCCCCGCCGACGAGGCGGCGGAGACGGCCGTCGACCTGGCCTACAACCTCCCGAAACGCGCCTACCGGCTGGAAGGGGAGTAACACCATGCCGAACGTCCTGACTCTCGCGCCCGGAGATGACGTCGGTGTCGTCCTCGATGAGGGCGGCCCGGTACCGCGCGGGCACAAGGTCGCGCTCAAAGACATCGCCTCCGGGGCGCCAGTGCGGAAGTACGGTCAGGTGATCGGGGCGGCCACCGCCCCGATCACCGCCGGGGATCATGTCCACACCCACAACCTGCGCTTCGCCCCCGAACTGCGGGGCGACTCCGCGTACGACACGCATACCCAGACGCTCCGGCCTTCCGGGGACACGCCGGTCTTCGACGGTTTCGTCCGGGACGACGGGCGCGTCGGGACCCGCAACTACATCGGCATCGTCACATCGGTGAACTGCTCGGCCACCGTGGCCAAGCTGATCGCCCGCGAGGCCGAGAAGCGCCTGCTCGACTCCTACCCGAACGTCGACGGGGTCGTCGCCCTCACCCACGCCGGCGGCTGCGGCATGACCCTGGACGGGGAGGGCCCGGACACGCTCCGGCGCACCCTGCAGGGCTACGCCGAGCACCCGAACTTCGCCGGCATCCTGGCCGTCGGCCTCGGCTGCGAAGTCAACCAGCTGCAGGACCTGAAACTGGCGGCCGGCCCGAACCCGGTGGCCGAGATGACCATCCAGGACACCGGCGGCACGTCCGCCACCGTCCGCAAGGGCCTGGAGGAACTGTCGGAGCTGCTCGCCGCGGCCGACGCCGCCCGGCGGACCCCGGTACCGGTCAGCCGGCTCATCCTCGGCCTCAACTGCGGCGGTTCCGACGGCTACTCCGGCATCACGGCCAACCCCGCCCTCGGCGCAGCCGTGGACCTCCTCGCCGGCTACGGCGGCACCGCCGTCCTGGGCGAGACCCCCGAGATCTACGGGGCCGAGCACCTCCTCATCAACCGGGCCGTCACCCCCGCCGTCGGCGACGCCATCCGCGAGCGCATCAGCTGGTGGGAACGGTACGCGTCGGCCGGGGGCGGGACGCTCGACGCCAACCCGTCGCCGGGCAACAAGGCCGGCGGCATCACCACGATCGCCGAGAAATCCCTGGGCGCCGTGGCCAAGGGCGGCACGACCCCGCTGCGAGCCGTCTACAAGTACGCCGAACCGGTCACCGAGAACGGGTTCGTGTTCATGGACACCCCCGGCTACGACCCGGTGTCCGTCACCGGCATCGTGGCCGGCGGCGCCCAGGTCGTCTGCTTCACCACCGGCCGGGGATCGGTGTTCGGCGGCAAGCCGGCTCCCAGCCTGAAGCTGTGCTCCAACTCCGAGACCTACCGGCATATGACCGAGGACATGGACGTCAACTGCGGCGAGATCGCCGACGGCGCCGCGAGCGTCGAGGAGATGGGCCGACGCGTCTTCGACCTGATCGTCGCCACCGCCTCCGGGGAACGGACGGCCAGCGAACGCCTCGGCTTCGGAGAGGAAGAGTTCACCCCATGGCAGCTCGGCACGGTGTTCTGACCCCTCCTCTCCCGATAATCCCGACCCCCTAGGCAGGAAGCCATGCAGAGTCGTCTTGATCTCGCGAGCCTGGGATCGGTACCCGCCGGGTACCGGCCCGCCGTCGCCCCCGGGGACCGGCGCGTCGGTATCGTGCACCTGGGGATCGGCGCGTTCCACCGGGCCCACCAGGCGTATTACACCGAGGAGTGCGGCGACTGGGGGATCTGCGGAATTACCCAGCGCAGCACCGCCGTGGTGGACCAGCTGGGTCCGCAGGACGGGTTGTACACGCTGCTCGTCCGCGAAGGGACCGAGGCCCGGCCGCGCGTGATGGGCGCGGTGAGGGAGGTGCTGTTCGCCGGGGACGATCCGCTGGCCGTCGCCGCGCGGATCGCCGACCCTGCCGTCAGCGTGGTAACGCTGACCGTCTCCGAGAAGGGGTACCGGCACGATCCCGCCACCCGGCGACTGCGCCTGGACGACCCGGAGATCGCCGCCGACCTGGGCAACCGGCCGGCCCGCACGGTGATCGGGCAGCTCGTGGCCGGGCTGGCCGCCCGGGCCGCCTCCGGAGCCGGCCCGGTTAACGTGGTCTGCTGCGACAATCTGCCCGACAACGGCCCGACGGTTCGCGGCCTGGTCCACGCGTACGCGGCGGCCTATGACCCCGCGCTGACCGAATGGATTGACGCCAGCGTGGCGTTCCCCGCCACCATGGTGGACCGGATCGTGCCCGCCGCCACCGGCACCGACCGGGCCGAGGCGGCCTCGCTCATCGGCCTGGCCGACCAGGGCACCGTCGTGGCCGAGCCGTTTACCCAGTGGGTCATCGAGGACAGCTTCGCGGCACCCCGGCCCGCGTGGGAGAAGGCCGGCGCGCAGATCGTGTCGTCGGTGGCGCCCTATGAGAAGGTCAAGCTGCGCCTCCTCAACGGAGCCCACTCGGCCCTGGCCTACCTGGGCGGACTGGCCGGGCACGAGTACATCGCCTCCGCCTGCGAAGATGACGCGTTCGCGTCGTTCGCGCACTCCCTGATGGTCCGGGACGCGGCGCTGACCGTCGACGCGCCGCCCGGGATGGAGACGGAGGAGTACGCCGGCTCGGTACTGCGGCGGTTCCGGAACGCCGCGCTGAAGCACACCACCCGCCAGGTCTCGATGGACGGCAGCCAGAAGCTGCCGCAGCGGCTGCTCGGCACGGTGACCGACCGGCTGGCCGCGGGGCAGCCGCCGTCGTGGGCCGCGCTGGCGGTGGCCGGGTGGATGCGGCATGTGTGGACCCAGCGGTCCGAGACCGGGGCCCCGTTCGCGGTGAACGACCCGCTGGCCGGCGTGTTCGCCTCGCGGCTGGCCGGGGCCGATGACGCCCCCGCCGTGGTCGACGCGCTGCTGGGAATCCGGGACGTGTTCGGGCCGCTGTCGGAGTCGCCGGAGTTCCGGGCGCTGCTGACCGACCATCTCGCCCGCCTCGCCTCGGACGGCGCCCGGGCCGCGGTACTGGCTCTCGGCCGCTAGCCGCGCCCCGCGCCCGCCGTAGTGCCCTCGGGCACGCTCGCCGCCGGGGTAACTGGACCGGCGGGCTTTCGGGAGAGCGGCATTCCCAGCGGGCGTAGACGGCGGGGATTTCCTCGGAGAGGAAGGCGAAGAAGCCGGCGTGGCTGCTCATCCGCCGGCCCGCCGGGGTATCGGGGCCGACGAGGCCGACGCCTTCCTTCAGGAGGGTTGCCCAGTGGTGCAGGACCTGGGTCTGGCTTCGCATGACGCGCTGCCAGATGTCGTCCGGAAGCCGGTAGACCTCGCGGCGGGAACCGGGGACCCGTTCGCGGCGCAGGAGATCCAGGCCGCTGAGGTAGCGCACCGCCCCGGAGACGGCGGCGGGACTGATCTGGAGGCGCTCGGCCAGTTCGGCCGAGGTGAGCCGGCCTTCCTCGCTGACCACCAGCGCCGCGAACACGCGGGCCGGCATCGGAGGGAAGCCCGCCGAGGTCAGGACGGCGGAGAATCTCTCGGTGAAGTCGGAAAGCTCTCCCGTGTCCCTCTCTGCCATAGAGTCAGAATATCAGTCTTCAGTATTTTCACAATTTTGTGAATTTGCTGTAATGTAGCGCGCATGGGGAACGCTATCGAGGTCGCCGGGCTGTGCAAGAGCTTCGGGCCGACCAGGGCCCTGGACGGGCTCGACCTCACTGTCCGCACCGGCGAGGTGCATGCCTTCCTCGGCCCGAACGGCTCCGGCAAGTCCACCACCATCCGGATCCTGCTCGGCCTGCTCCGGTCTGACGGCGGCACGGCCACTCTGCTGGGCGGGGAGCCGTGGAAGGACGCGACGACGCTGCACGGCCGGCTCACCTACGTGCCGGGCGACGTGACCCTGTGGCCCGGGCTCACCGGCGGGGAGATCATCGACCTGCTCGGCCGGCTCCGGGGCAACGGCCATGACGGGAAGCGGCGGGCCGAGCTCATCGAGCGGTTCCAGTTCGACCCGTCGAAGAAGGCCCGCGCGTACTCCAAAGGGAACCGGCAGAAGGTCGCCCTGGTAGCCGCGCTCTCCAGCGACGCCGAACTGCTTATCCTCGACGAGCCGACTTCCGGGCTCGACCCGCTGATGGAGGAGACGTTCCGCTCCTGCGTCGCGGAGGAGAAGGAGCGCGGGCGGACGGTGCTGCTCTCCAGCCACATCCTGTCCGAGGCCGAGGCTCTGGCCGACCGGGTCACGATCATCAGGGCCGGCCGCGCGGTCGAGACGGGAACGCTCGCTGAGATGCGCCACCTCAGCCGGTCCACGGTGGAGGCGGAACTGGCGGCACCGGTCACCCTGGACGGGCTGGACGGCGTGCACTCGGTCGAGTCGGCCGACGGCACGCTGCGGTGCGAGGTGGACAACGCCGCCCTGAACGAGGTCCTGCGGTGCCTGTCCTCGGCCGGGGTGCGCTCCCTGACCTGCCGCCCGCCGACTCTGGAAGAGCTCTTCCTCAAGCACTACGAGGTGGAGAGCCAGGCATGACCGCCGTATCCGCCCAGGAGCGGCCCGTGCGGCCGCCGGCCGCCCGGCACCCGCTGGCGGAAGCCCTTACCGGCACACGGGAACTGGCGAAGCTCGCCTACCGCCGGGACAAGCTGCTGCTGCCGATCTGGGTTTACCTGATCTTCATCGGTACCGTCGCGAACGCGTTCGAGATGAAGGCCTTCTACAAAACGGCAGCCGCGCGGGAGGCGCTGGCGGCCTCCGGCCGGGGCAACCCGGCGTTCATGTTCCTGTACGGACAGCTCAACGGCACCTCGGTGGGTGCGCTGGCCGTCTGGCATTACGGGGTGTGGGCCTCGCTCTTCGCGGGACTCATGTCGATCTTTACCGTCGTGCGGCACACCCGGGCCAACGAGGAGTCCGGGCGCCAGGAACTCGTTGGCTCCGCCCGGGTCGGGCGTCAGGCGCCGCTGGCCGCCGCCATGCTGATGGCGGCCGGAGCGAACATCGTGGCCGCGGTGCTGCTGTGCGCTGTTCTTCCCCTGGTAGGGCTGCCTGTTGCCGGGTCGGCCGCCTTCGCACTGGCCATCGGGGCCTGCGGGCTGGCGTTTACCGGTATCACCGGAGTGGCCGCTCAGCTGACCTCCGGCTCGCGGGCCGCCCGCGGCCTCGGGTTCGCCGGGCTCGGCCTGTCGTTCCTGCTGCGTTCGGTCGGCGACGCATCCGGAGGCGGGACCGCGTGGCTCACCTGGCTGGGCCCGCTCGGCTGGACCGAGGAGGTACGGGCCTTCGCCGGGGAGCGCTGGTGGGTGCTGCTGCTTCCGCTCGCGCTGTTCGCCGTCGGCACCTGGGCCGCCTTCGCGCTGGCGGCGCGTCGTGATCTCGGGGCGGGCCTGCTATCAGAGCGGCCCGGCCGTTCCTCCGCCTCCGCGGCGCTGCGGGGCCCGTTCTCGCTGGCCTGGCGGTTGCAGCGGACCACCCTGTTCTGGTGGGCGGTCGGGTTCGCGTTCGTCTTCGGCCCGTCCGGCTCGATCGGCAGCAGTGTCTCCTCTGTGCTCGGAGGCTCCGCGGCGATGAAGAAGGAGTTCACTCAGCTCGGCGGCCAGTCCGAGCTCGTGGACGCCTACCTGGCGGCTCTGATGATGATCGGCGGGGTATTCGCCGCGGCGTACGCGGTCTCGGCCGTGCTCCGCCTGCGCTCGGAGGAGACCGGGACGCTCGCCGAGCCGGTGCTGGCCGGCACGGCCGGCCGGCTGCGCTGGGGGCTGTCGCACCTGGTCATCGCGCTTGTTGGCTCCGCGCTCCTCCTGGTGGTCGGCGGAGTCACGGCCGGCCTGGGCTACGCCCTTTCGGGTTCCGGCGTGCCGGTGAGCAGTGAGGTGGGCCGGCTGGCAGTCGCAGGCCTGGGACAGCTTCCGTCGGTACTGGTGATCGCGGCCGTCGCCGTGGCGGCGTTCGGCCTGTTCCCGCGCGCAGCCGTCGCCGTGGGCTGGACCGCGTTCGGGGCCACGCTCTTCCTGTCGCTCTTCGGGCAGGTCTTCCGGCTTTCACACTGGATCATGGACATTTCGCCGTTCACCCACGCCCCGCACCTTCCGGGAGGTTCGGTGACCGCAGAGCCGCTCTTGCTGCTCTCCCTCATCGCGGTCCTGCTCGCGGCGGCGGGCCTGGCGGGGCTGCGGCGCCGCGACATCGGGTTAGCGGTCGCGGCGTTCGCGGGCCTCGTCGGTGTGGATGTGGTCGATGCAGACCGCGATCGAGATGATCAGGGGGTCGCTGACGCCCGGCGCGACCTCCACCCCGTAGGTGTCGCGGATGCGGAACCAGTGCCGGGACACCTGGCCGACGACCTGGTGATCGGGGCTGATCAGCTGCCAGTCCTTGTCGGTGAAGCTGCCCAGGGCCTCCAGGCGCTGCCCGTCGGACAGGTCGACTTCGTAGCGATGGCGGATCGGCGAGAAGAAGGCGGGCTTGACCTTGGCGATCACGTGACCGCTCGGGTCCTCGATCGCCATCGTGTCCCGCATCGACATCAGGCGCTTGTGCATGCGGGTCAGCAGGTTGCCGCCGGCGTCCCTGAGTTCGCACGCCTCGCGCAGGCTCAGGGCCTTCCCGTCCACGAAGAACGGCCGGTTCCCGTACTCGTCCTCGATCCAGAAGTCGGTTCCGATGGAGAACATGCGTTCACGCACGAGATAGCGCATGGTACGGAGAGTACAGCGCCGATCCGGCGGAACAAAGCAGGCGCGGGTTGGGTTGCTTCCGGTGCGCCAGGCGGCGGCACGCACTACCTTGGGTTCCAGTGTGAGGGACCTTACCAGGATGATATGTCCGTCTTTAGTGGGATATACCCGGTTTTTTGAGTGACACGCCGAGCCTAAATGGTCGTTCTGGTAGCGAAGACGAATATTTGTCGAGATGATGTTGTGACCTTGCGAAATCGCTAGGTACCCCCAGTACATCGAGGTGACCGCCACATGAGGAGCGGATGGCCGCATACGCAGGAGGAGCCGGGTCCAGTCGCCAGTCATCAGCAGGCGAACTACGGCCCCGTCGATTCCTGGCCCGACGGGTATCCCGCCCTTGGGAGGGATGACGGCGACTACCGTTACCAGCAGCAGTACGGAGTAGACCCGTACTCTGCGCAGCCGTACGTCCCCGCCGCCGGGGAGGGCGGCGGGTACCCGTACAGCGAGTTCGGCGGCCATGGGCGACACGCCCAGGCCGGTAACTACGCCGCCCCTGACGCTTACGGCTACGGAGACACCGGGTACGGCAGCCCCGGGTACGACGCGCCGTCCGCGCAGGACACGGGTATCCCCAGCCACGGATTCGTAGACGCTTCCGGACCGTACGCCGGCTCCGACCTGGCGTACCCGACGCACGGCGCTCCGGTGGGGGAGCAGGCCGGGCAGTCGGCCGACGTCTACCACCAGCCGTGGGACTACAGCCAGCCGCTCCGGTACGACGACGAGCCCGCCGGTTCCCCGCAGATGGACGCCTACGGGCAGACCGCGCACCCCCAGCAGGCGTTCAGCGCCGACGGGTTCGGCAGCCAGGACTTCGGCAGCCAGGACGGCTACGGCGCGCCGGGCTTCTCCTCCCATGGCCTGCACGCGGCACCCGTCATGAACGAATTCCAGGGCGGCGGCTACGACCAGCCCGGCTATGACCAGCCCGGTTACGGTCGGCTGTCGTACGACGACCCCCGCTATGACTCCCGCTTCGGCGGCGGCGTCGACCAGTTCGCCGGAGAGCAGTTCGGCACCGGTCAGTTCGACGCTGGCCAGTTCGGCGGCGGGCAGTTCGACACCGGTGACCACTTCGACGCGTTCGGCGGCTCCGGGACTCCCGGCACGGACACCCGCTTCGACATGCCGGCCGTCGACGACGCCCCGCGTCACAACGACACCCGCTTCGACATGCCGGCCGTCGAGGACACCCCGCGTCACAACGACACGCGGTTCGACATGCCCGCGGTCGATGACAACGCGGACGCCTTCCAGGTCGACCACTTCTGGCCCGGCCGCGAGGAAGTATCCTCGCCGGGTTCCAGCGGTTTCGGCAGCGGCGGTTTCGACACGGCGAACCAGACCAGCATGGACCTGGCCGGGGACCGCAAGAACGACACCCGGTTCGACATGCCGGCGGTCGACGACTTCTCCTACGGCGACCGTTTCGCGCCGCCGACCAGCGCGGACGGAATGCCCGCCCTGGACGAGTTCGCCTCCGGCGGCGCCCCCGAGTTCCGGGCGGCGAACACCGGCGGCCTAGTCGTCCCGGCCGACGAGCAGCCCATGAACTGGGCCGACGAGACCTCCTTCGACCGGTACGCCGATGACTTCGGCGCGGAAGCGTCCGGCGCGTTCCAGGCGGCCCCCGAGAGCCAGCCCTTCGCGATTCCCGAGAGCGGCCCGATGCCGGCCGCCGCGGGCACCGGTGCGCAGCGAAAGATGCACGGCAAGCGCCGCGGCCACAGCCGGGACAAGCGGGAATGGATCGCCCTCGGCGCCATCGCCGTCGTCGCGGCCGGAGCCATCGGCGGCGTCATGATGAAGTTCGTCTTCTCCGGTCCCAGCGGCCCGCAGCACACGGTCGCCACGCCGGAGAAGATCGGCGACTTCACGCAGCAGCCCAGCCTCGGGAAGCAGATGAAGGTCGACCAGCTCAAGTCCAGCGTGATGGCCAAGGGGGCCGGCAAGATCTCCGACCCCGTCGCCTCGGTGTACCAGCAGGGCAGCAGCGCGATCGGCAGCGACCCGGAGACCTACATCTTCGTCGGCGGGAAACTGGCCAACGCGGACCCGGTGGCGGAAGTGGACAACTTCCGGAAGACGTCTCCAGGCGCGAAATTCGTCAAACCCGGCATGGACGGTGACGAGGCCTGCGGCACCGCCACGGTCAGCGGCGAAAGCGTCGCGATGTGCGTGTGGTTCGACAACGACACGTTCGGCGAGTTCGTGTCCCCGACCATGAAGCCGGCCCAGCTGGGGACCACCATGAACCAGGCTCGGCCGAAGCTGGAGCAAGCGTCCAAGTAGGACGGAACCTCCACCAGACCGAACGACGGAAGCCCGGGACCCTTTTCCCGGGCTTCCGTCGTTGTGCCGTGCGGGTCAGGAGTTCGGGCCGGCCGAGGAACGAGCGGCGCTCTGGCGACGGCGGATGGACAGCCGCGTGACGGACAGGATGAACGCCAGGGCCAGGGCGACCAGGCCCGCGTACTGAGCGCCCATCAGCGACGCGTCCCCGGGAAGCGAGTCGGCGAGCGGGCGGATCCGGGAGGTGCCGCCCGACCCGGGACGCCCGGACGGGTTCAGCGTGGGGAACAGCGACGACGCGTTCCCTCCGGGGCTCAGCGACGGCTGGAGGCCCGGCTTGGCTCCGGCCGCGCTCACGAACGGGAGCCCGCCCACGCCGAGCGTGGAGCGCACCCCGGCCGGGGTGAGAACTCCGGAGCCCGGCGTCGCGCGGCCCGCGCCGCCGGCCCCGGCTCCGGCCGAGGCGCTCGGACTGGCGCTGGCCGTGCCCTTGGCCTTCGGCGCCGTGACGTTGATCGGCACCGCCGTCTTCGGGCCAGGGTTAAGGCGCGTGCCGGTGCTGGCGACAGTCAGCTTGACCGACCGGACGGACGTGGCCGACGCCGCGATGTGTACCTGGGCCTGCAATGTCTTCGTGGAACCTGGCTTGACCGTGCCCGCGGAATAGGTTGTGGTCCCGTTCGTGGTGAACTTGGGCTTCTGGCTCGACGGCGAGGTGGCGAGGCTCAGCTTGACGTTGCTGACGCTTCCGTTCTCGGCCGACACGCTTACTTTCCACTGGGCGGAGTGCCCGCGGGCGACGCTGGCCTCATCGGCCTGGACCTTCACGCAAAGCGTCCCCTGGGAGCTACTGGCATCGGCCTGGGTGAGGCCGAGCAGGGTGGCCGCGACGGGTGTGCTGCCGCCGTCCCGGATGACGGTGTCCGCAGTGGCTGCGGTAGTGGACGGCGTGGGGGTCGGGGTGGGGGTAGCGGCAGTATCGGGAGTGGCGGCGGGAGTGGTGTTTGTAGGCGAGGCGGCCGCCGGCGTCGTTGCGCCCCCCGTAGGGGACTGTGTCGCCGTGCTCGTCTTCGACGGGGTCGGGGTAGTGGAGGGAGACGCCGGGGGGCTGCTAGGCGGAGGGCTGGTCTTTTTCCCAGTGGGAGTCGGGCTCGGAGAAGGCGACGACGCCGTCCCGCAGCTCTCCTTGGAGCCGCCGCTTGCGGCGGTGGTGTTGGCCCGGATGACCTGCGCTGGCGCCGCCTGACCCGTCTGCCCGGCGGGACTGGCCGACGTGACCGCCGTGACTACACCGAAGCTGGACGCGGATACGACGAGGAAGCCGCCCGCCGCGAGACTTACGGCTGGTCGTACGTGCGCGAAACGCATGAGCCCTGCCTGCCTGTTCGTTGCTACTGCGAACCAAGTCTTCAGTTGCCCTGCCGGTATCGGACGCGTAACCGCGTCCCGTAACGGCGCCCACTATTAGACACCAGACCCGTCGTCCGGCGCCAACATCATGACTATTCAGGAGTCGTCTGCTTGATCGCTGTTCGCCCGGGTGCTTCCGGTCCCTGGGCCCGGAGGCCGTGAAGATGTGACGCACTCCGGTGCCGCTCCGGTTCCCCTCCGTCGTCCGTTTCGGGAAGGTTTCCGGGGAACTGCCGGTTGGGGTACCTGAGTGGCTGAAACCCCTGTGATCACTGACCGTCAGGTAAATTGTGATCCAAGTCATAGTTTGTCTTGAGTAAATCCGGCATACCGGCACACTCCTCCTTTGTTACAGTCACAGCAAGTGATGATCACCCCAAGCGTGTGATGGTTGCTCCCCAGCAACACCGTCGCCTTGACCCGCGACACGTCCACGCCTCTGCCGTCGCTCAGGTCGTCGTACCGGCCGGCAGTGAACCGGGTGAGCCGCCCGAGCGCCCCCAGCGCATGACATCAAGGGTTACCTCTTGTTCCCCCGTCTTAACTCCGCACTGTCCGAGTACCTGAAAACTTCCCGTGCCCGCACCGGTGCGTCGGTGGCGCTTACCGTCGCTGCCGCGGCGGGTGTCGGCGCTGCCAGCACCGCCGCCGGCGCGCAGCCGTGGACCGCGTCGCTCAACAGCATGGCGCGGGCCGGGCACGCCAGTAACTCGACCAAGGCCGAGGCCGGCAAGAACATCTTCGGCACCGTGGCCGGCTCTTCCCGGTCAGCGGACCAGGTCGCGGGCACCCACGCCGCCCCGGTCGTCTCGGCCTCCCCGGCCGCGCACGGGCCCGTCAAGGTCGACGCCGACCAGAGGCAGGACCACGCGGGCGCCCCGAAGGTCACCCCGCCCGCCCCCGTCAAGACCCACGGGTTCGTCGGAGGCCTCCTGCCGGCGCCCCCGAAGCACCACGTGGCGGCGGGGAAGCCGGCGCCCGCGGCCCGGAAGGCTCTCGCGCCGAGCAAGGCCCCGACGGCCAAGCCGGCCGCTCCGAGCCATCCCTCGACCCCGCCGAGCAAGCCGTACACCCTGTACGACTCGACGCACCCGGGCGACATCCCGTCCGGCCACTCGCAGGTCGCCGTGTACGCCAACGGCAGCTTCCAGGCGTCCTGGGGCTCGGTCTCCGGCCGGAACAAGGTGCTGTGGATCGACTGCAAGGGCAGCAACCCGGGCAGTAACGTCCTCGACGTCGAGCCGGGCGACGCCAGCCCGTCGACCGCCGCCAGCTGGGTCCAGGCCCGGGAGAACAAGGAGCCGGGCTCCATCGCCATCGTCTACACGATGCTGTCGGAGTGGTCGGCGGTGAAGTCGGCGATCGGTTCCCTGCCCGACTCCGCCAAGAGCCACGTCCGGTACTGGATCGCGGACCCCACCGGCCAGAAGCACGTCGTGCCCGGTTCCAGCGCCACCCAGTGGTCCTGGGGCACGAATTACGACACCACCGAGGCCCTGCCGAGCTTCGACCACTGACCCGGTGGTGTCGGTCGAGAAGCCCGATCCCGGGACCCGGGGTCGCGGGATCGGGCCTCACGTCCCCAGCACTCTCCCGAGTGCGCTATGCTCAATATCGCTGCTGATCGACGAGAGTTGGTTACAAAGGCAGGCCCCCTTAGCTCACTCGGTTAGAGCGCATCCATGGTAAGGATGAGGCGATCGGTTCGATTCCGATAGGGGGCTCCAGCTCAGAAGCCCGCCGTACCCTCTTAGGGGCGGCGGGTTTTGGTATTTCGCAACCACGATCACGGATTCGCTCGAATACTCATTCCCTTTCAAGTATTATCGAACTGGTGATCGGGAAGTGCTGAGAAACTGAGCCCGCAAGGTGCTCCAACACCCTGCGGGCTCTGGCTGACGAAGGTGGGCAAGCACCATGCCAGTTAGCGATGAGGGTACCGACCGTAAGAATCTGTGCGGGAAGTGGATGCCCCGGAGGAAGGTCCCCTGTGCTCGTGGAGCCGGCCACGGCGGGTATTGCAGTGCCCCGGATTACATGGAGAAGCAGAGGGCAGCCAAGCGGGCGCGGAAGCAGTCCTACGACCC
>Ga0131853_10013619_pt1 | contig 14914 bp, 8 predicted proteins | sample TergutLab28metaG_FD_92764 | JGI IMG/M metagenome (GOLD analysis project Ga0131853, IMG submission 92764) | Labiotermes labralis P1 segment gut microbial communities from Petit-Saut dam, French Guiana - Lab288 P1 (version 2) (version 2) | ecosystem: Host-associated > Arthropoda: Insects >... | reverse complement strand
TGGATGTCTCCCTTTTTCAGAATAAAAAAAGAAAGAGGGAGTACCTTTCGGGGCGGATTTTTCACAAAGTGGAAAAATTTTTTTAATAGACACATCAAAAGAGGGGCCCCCCCCCCCCCCACCACCTCTACCACAACCTTTCACTGGAAACAAAGAAACAGATCCAGTCTCAGATACATTGTGGGCTTTTGCCTCAAGCATAGGACATTGTCGAAAAGATCAATCTCATTGGTAGACTTCTTACTCTCCATGAAATAAGACAGCAGTTTCATTTACTCAGTACAAAGCTCATGTGATTTATGTCTGCATAGTATTCATGTTAGTTTTGCTACATTAACATTCATTTGTTGTTATTTTTAATTGAACAGGAACCAATGTTAACTTCAATTCCATTTGACTCAAAAGAGTACAAGTGCAAATGCAGTCCATGTATTCAACCATGAGACTGGCATTCTGCTCTAGTGACAGTTGAAGTGTAGTGGGGAAACATTCTAAAAATTCATCATTGTGAATCATCTCTTGAATCCTGCCTACATCTTAGCTCTATTATTAGAGTTTATTAAAAAAAAGTGACAAAATATCTTAATGCAACATATTTGATATACAGTTCATTGTATAAAAAAAAAAATACAGTTCTGCTTTTTATATTGGTGTTCACAGTGAAGTGGTGAAGTGTGTGTGGGTCAGTGACTCTAATTTAGGAAGATGAACTTTTTGTCATTTTCCTTCTGAGTGTTTTATACTGTATATAACTGTGTACATACTGGTGGACCTGAATTCTGCAGTTCCCCATTGTCCATGTGTTCCTAGAATGACCTGTTGTAGTTTCATCTCATGTTAAGACAGTGAATTCGTTCCCCAGTGCATTTGTACAGCCATTTACTGGTGTGTCGATGAACTGTGACAGTGGTCTTATTCCAACTTCAAGACATGCTAATATAATAAAAGGCTTTATTTGTCAAATAATCAGTGTTGTTCTTATCCCATATTCTTCTCTGTATCCTGTTGTATCATATCTTAATTTCTTAGGTCACTGCAAGTATAGGCAGTGTTAAATTTACTTTATACTGAGGAGAACCTTATGAAGGCGTAGAGGAGGTGCTGAGGTAAGTGATCATCTTCACACATTGGCCACTTTACCTATGAGTCAAAAAATGTAAAGGTAAATTTATTGCTATATGCACCATGAAGGTATATACCTTGGTACTGGATGGAGGTGAGTGGTCATTTTAAAGATTTTCTTGTACCCAGTGGACAGGAGCCTGGGTGGTCCCCAGTGTCATTGTGGACATTTATGAGAAAGTTAAACAATTCGTTTTAGTTGAGCTTGTTTTGATTTGAGATAAACCTCTTGCCACTGCTGGGATAAGAACCCCAGATTTTTCAGCTTATTGCCTAGTCATTAGAGCAGCTGTGCTATCCGGGCTTCAAGTAGCTCTTATCAGTTATTGAAATGTAAAGATTGTTGGACCCTCAAAGCCTAGGTTTTCTTGCTCATGTAATAAGCAGATAAAAAAATCATCAAGGGTTTAAAGCAGCTTACTTTATCTTATCATTGTGACTGAAACTCGTAGATAAGTCAGTCTGGTTATGTGATTGGAGACACAAGGCTGTTATTGATGCAGAGCACATTTCAAGCATGCTTGTGTTCATAGGTCTTGCTATTCTTACAATAGTGGTGATCAAATTCTTTCAGAAACAAAGAGAGCCAGCCACTTTTGGAATATACCAAAAACCTGGGAAATGGTATTTCTTGAAACTATCATTAATCTTCCTACTGATAAAGGCAAGAAAGGTAATGTTTCATATAAAGAATATGTTTTTTGTATTACCTGTGCATGATTTTGTGTCAGTAGAGGAACCTGGGATACACATAACTCTAGAGAGTAGAAAGCATGTACATTCTACTTTAGGTGGCTAGGGGATCTGTGTCTTACAGGAGCAACCTTTGGAATTACATGGAAAATGGTATGTAGTCCAACACAACTGTGTCACTTGAGGTGTATTTAATGACTATATGTTGAACAACTACATGTTTTGGCCTGTACTGGCCATCTTCAGGTTGTCTTAGGGGAACTTAAGAACTTACTTTAAGCATGCACGCGCACGTGGTGTAGAGATATCTACATACAGGCCTTATTAGCAAAACAAAACGAAAACAAAAATCTAATAAAACAAAACAGGAATCTAGTAAAACAACACAAAGCAAAACAGATACAGAAAAATAAAGCTATTGTGGAGGTGTGCTCAGCAGGTATGAAGTTCTGTGGTCGATCAGAGGCCTGTTCATCATCATCATCCTCAATTATGCTGCATTGTGGGGGGGGACTACATACAATTTTCCAAGTTTCACACGCACAATGGGGATGACTCACTTCCTAGATTTTGGAACTAGAGTTTTTTGTATAATGTTAGTTTCAGTCTGGTGATTTGAATTGTGTCTGTGGTTTGGGTCAGGGATAATGTAGACCTGTGAATGTCAGGTCATGCCATTTTTTTTCTTTTGCATATAAATATCCATTTGTAATGTTAACTTCTCCTGGTGAACTCCGTGTTACCACATGTTATCTAAGATACGTATGGCAATAATGTACCACAGAAAATACAGGCCTTAATTAGTCAAGTAAGCGGCTCAGTTTTATGACCAACATCATTGCCTGGTAGAAGAAGGATTTTTCTCGTTGACGTTCCCAGAATGGTGGGAGCAACTCGCCTGGGAATAAATTGCCTAGAGTGTAACAGGGATACCTGTGTGCTCTGTCTGTCACTGTTGTGTGATACTTTGGCACAAATGCAAGTACAGGTATGCTTTGTCTTTATAGAATATACAGACTTCTAGATTTGGAAATTAACTTCAGTCATAGGGAGATTTGCATTGTAAACTGAGTCTTGCAACAACATGCTCTTTGTACAATATGGAAAACAGTTAAGATGTAAGACATCTTTTTGATTTGATTCCAGGTCATAAATCGATGGAGATTGCGACAGAAACAGTTCCGGAGTTCAGCTGAAGTAGGCTATGGATTCAAGGCTCGTGCTTCACCAGCGGATATGGATAGGCAGCAGCCTTTGTCTGACCATGCAAAGGTAAATGGGGAATACTTACAGGTACATTAGAAGTCATATGGAATAGAAATCTGGAAGTTGCTTCAACTGCTTCAGTGAAGCCCACTACATAAAGTAAAAAAAGTTCAGTTTAAATATCATTCAGTTTTCTCGATTTGTGATCTGGTTCCTAGATGACTCATCTATTTTTAGGCCCATTCGCATAGATATAAAAAAGCACTAATTAGCTTAGTCATTCATGTGTACCTGTGCGGCTCTCACTGGACGGATTCTGTGAAATATGATTCTGCACACTTTTATGATAATCTGTCAAGAACATCCAAATTTGGTTAAATCATGCAATTTACATGAAGACCTAAGTAACTTTGTTGTGGCTGGTGACAGCAGACTGCCATGAAATTCGCTCCTATAATAAAACCAACTAGATGCACTGATTTCTCAAATTTATATTTGGAATAGAAATCTACATGTTTCAGACAGGTTTTCTGTCCATTATAGCAAGCAGTCAGTATAACCTGTATGACATATACCTGTTGCTGTGTATACAGTACGAGACTCCTGATGATGGACAGAGGAATGACCAAAACATGTAGAGTTCTATTCCAAAAACAAATTTGAGAAATTAGTGCATCTAGTTGGTTTTACTATAAGAATTATCACGATGCATGGTACTCTGAATGTCAAATGAAATTCTCTCTTTGAATGAAAAGGTTGCAGGCTGGAAACTACAATCATGGCAACATATGAAGTAATGTGGCACTATATCCAACAGATGTAACATACAACAAATCTGTTGTGCATAATAAATTCTTCACATAATTAAAATTAAGCACCAATAATAATGCCAACCAATATTTAGGCTAGACAGAAAATGGGTTTTATGAGTTCTGCCCAGAAGTCTACTTACTTACAATGCTAAAATTTAAGTCAAAGTAATAATAGTGTACGTGGTGGCACAGTGGTTAAGGTGCCGTGCTACAAATCAGAAGGCCGCTGGTTCGATCCCAGCTGGTGTCATTGGATTTTTTATTGACATAAAATCCTTCCGATCGCACTATGCCCCTCGGGTCGACTCAGCCTCTAACAGATATGAGTACCAGGAGTATTTCCTGGGGGTAAAGGCGGCCGGTGCGTAAGGCTGACAACCTACCACCATCCTGTGCCGTTGTCATGACATCTGGGAACCTTAACTTCCTGAAACCCTCTGGGCCTGTCCAGGCCTGTAATGGGACTGCTTTACCTTTTAATAATAGTGTATTGAAGAATGTGCTATTTAAAGTTCTCACTTTGCTGTATATGACTTAGAACATAAGTAATTTTATTTCATGTTAACATCCATCAATAGGCAATTGACGCTGTGTACTTCAATGCAGCAAGCCGTGACGGATACAATGTGATCGTAGGCACTGCCCGTCGACCACATGGGGTTGTCAACGGCTTCATGATCGTAAGGGTGAGTAAAGTTTAAGTAAATTTATAACAATTTTTTCTCAAGGCATTTTTACTGTGATATCCTTATAAGCAGTACAATGTATTGCATCTAACCTGAAACTGATGGATGATTGTGAATGATGAATAATAATGGATTTGAAAGAAGTACTCCAAGCCTGTTTCAAGGTTACATCTCTGTATTAGCTACAGATAGATCAGACTTCCAGGCTTGCACATCCAGAAAGTAGTGAGGGCAGTACTGCTCCAAAAGCAATAGCAGTGAGTCGCAGGGGTACTTTCTGGAGGGGGGTTACATTATTAATAGTTTCCTAATTAAATGAAGTAAATAATTTTAATTGTTTTTAGTTTTAATTATGAATCATGGGAACAATAAAAAAGAATTCCATTGAAATGAAACACTTGCATTTTTTCTGATCACCTTGCAAACTGAATGACATATTACGTTTTTTTATATTTTAGGTTCTTGTGACCGTTCATCATGAACGTAGGGTGAAGAGAGAGAAACCAACAAGATGCAACTAATCCAATGTTTATTATCGAACTTCTATCTCAATATGTTTCGGGCATCATTATGTCCATCATCAGGAGAACAAGACTGTATACTACTGCATACGGTGTTCTGCACTGTAACAAGAGGGGGGGGGGGGAATACCAATCAAAAACCACGGGGAACACATATACACACGAAATCCCAACTATATTTGCACCTCGTTACTCCACACAAAGACACTATGGCTCACAACTTACGGTTTTATCCCCCTCTTGTTAAAGTGCAGAACACCATATGCAGTAGTACACTGTCTTGTTCTTCTGATGATGGGCATAATGATGCCCGAAACATGTTGAGATAGAAGTTTGATAATGAACATCGGATTAGTTGCATCTTATTGGTTTCTCTCTCTTCACCTGACATATTACATCTTCTTGTCATATTAGGGGGTCATACATGAAGTGGGTGTTTTCAAAATGTCTTCCAAATGGCCGTTAGTCAGAGAAGAACATTGCGTCTATTCATGTTCATGGTGGAGAATGTTTTATCACATCCGTGCTTCCAAAAATGCTGATTGTTTTCAGTGCAAGTTCAGTGAGGTTTTTTTATACTTTTCACTGCCCAGGCAGTTGCAGAAGTCTTCATTTCCCCATCTTCTAGGGTCACAGAGCTGAGTCCCAGAGAATAGAGGGCATAACTGTCCCCTGCTCCTCAAAATGCATGAGTTACGCCATCAACTATACCTAGTCCTCAATGTAGCACTTTTCAACAATCGTCTGTTGATGGCAACATTTATTTTTAGCAGGGCACAAGTGTAACGTATAGACTCCTGAGGGTAGAACAGAAGTACAAATAATGACAGTAAATATTTGTTCCATAATGGTAATCTGTTCAAGAATTCTTAAGCTAAATTTTATTTCTGCCTACGGGACTAGATCATCATTCGTTTCCCAATAGGGACAAAGATTTTTTCTTTTCTCCAAAGCATCCAGACCAGCTGTGGGGCCTGCCCAGCCTCCTAAACAGTAGGTACTTGAGGCACTGTCCACCAGTGTAAAGTTGCTGGGGCATCAAGCTTTACCACTTATGCCATCTAGTGTCCAGGATAGTGGATGGAGCTGTACCTACAGTCCTCCATACACTTTCATGGCATGCACATTGACAGCTTCCTGTACTTTTACAGTGGATGAGCTCATCACAGTGTCCACAGATTGTTTGTGATGTGGTGATGATTGAAAATAGTGTCACTGATATTCCTTACAATATCTGAGCGTTCAACTTTGCAAAAATAGCACTTTTGTAAGCCAAACCTAGGATAAAATTGAGAATGTATATTAAATTATTCAAGTGTAATATATGTATATTTTGGTCTGGGTAGCTCAGTCAGTATAGCGACTGAGCTACAAGCTGGACGATCCAGGGTCGAATCCCGGTGGGGACGAGAATTTCCGCCCATCCATACCGACCCTAGGGCCCACCCAGCCTCCTGTAAAATGGGTACCGGGTCTTTCCCGTGGGTAAAGTGTGGCCAGGGCGTGCTGCTGACCACTCACCCCCTTCTAGTGTCGCGGTCATGGAACAGTAGAGCTATACCTCTACCCACCCTCTGGGCCACACTGGGCCTGTAACGGGATCACTTTACCTTTTTAATATTATACAAAATCATAGTCCAATATGTCAGGAGGGACAGGAAAGTTTCTAAATAATAAAATGAGCCTTGTAAAGTACAATTTTGTGCTTAAATTTGTTGCTTAATTTTGATGAACACTGGAGAGGTGTGGTATCAATATACCATATAGTTTTTTCACATAGTTATTTCCTTATTCATATCTCATATAATCAGTTAGTGGACACTAGAGTAAAAATGCTAGGGTGAATATATCTTCATAAGATAAATATACAAAACACAAAGACCTTTGAGGACTGGTAAGGAGACTACCTTTTCACTTCTGTGTTCAGGAATTACTGAATGATAAAACTAAATATACAATTTCAGTTACAGAATCTGTGATGAAATTTTATCACATAATATGATTTACTTCATTCATAACAGATTCCAGATATTGGAATACTTGTGACACCCAAAGTCCCAGATACAATGACATTTCGCACGGAAGAGGATGGAGATTACTATGGTGCAGAAGGTATTAAGCTGAAACCTGTGGAACCTATGAAGTCATGGGATATAAATTATGATGGGAAAATGAAGTAAGTGAATACAAGCAGTACCATAACTTTAAGTAAGAAAATATGGAATGGTATAGACTTGTATGTTACAAATAGTTCAAATAGTATAAATGATTTCAGGTCTGTAAGACAAACCTCTCCCGCTCTGAGCACCATGTAAAATGTGCATCCAGAAAGGTTGCACTCTATTACCACAGAAAAATGCACAACTGGAAACATATCATATTTATACCGTTCTGAATTTTTTCCACTTTCTGTATAATTCTTCTTACAAGAATGTCTGTTGCTCGTATTTAATTTTTACTTCTCTGTTTCATGTCTTTGTTTAGGCAGCAAGTATTAATATTAAAGTACAAACATTTATTGTGTTTATTCTATCAAGTTAAACTACCTTAAACAATATCTCCTTCAGTTATGGAAGATTGTAAGCAGTGTGTACACCTAAGTAGCCCAGCTGTACAAATGTTAATACTTCAGGCTTCCATTGCTGACTAAACAAAAATAAATACTTTGATGCAGGTTGCAAGATGATCCAAAGAAGGTGTATGATGTGGCACTACGTATAAAATTTACTACGTCCATACCATATTTTGACTTTGATACTGACATGGATGAACTTCCTGCAGCTAGAGCTATGGCTCTAGAACCATGGAGCCGAGAATATTTTGATATTGTCAAACAGTAAGTAAAAAACTTCATATATTTATTCAGTCATAAATAAATTTTAAAATTGTGCCATTCAGAGTTTAATATTCTGCAAGGTATTAGCATGTCTAATGTACTCTAAATGGCAGTCAGACAGCAACATTTTCTGCATCTCCTATGTGATCAATGTCAGAGAGATAAATGCACTAGTACCTTGCTACATCATATAGATACATTTTAAACATCTGCAGTGTTGTGAAAACCCCAGTTGAGGGCAAGAGATTTTCACTTCTTCACAGGTCAGCCCTGGGGCCTACCCATCTTCCTGTAAAATATGTACCAAGGCTCTTTTCTGGGAGTAAAGTAGCCAAGGCATGACACTGAACACTAACTGCACTGAGGTTAAGAATAAGAATAGCTATGCATCTATCCTCCTAATTGCCTGTACAGCATTTTACTGGGAGACCTTTTCCTTTTACAGTGTTTTGAAGTTTTCAATACAGAAGTTGTACACTTAGTGAAAAAATGCTCTGAAGATGTTCTTATAATAAACCAACTTGATGCACTAATTTCTCAAATTTATTTTTGGATTAAAACTCTACATGTTTCGGGCAGTTCCTCTGTCCATCATCAGGAGTTTTTCGCCATACACATAGCAATGGTATATGTCATACAGGTTTGCTGACAGCTTGCAAGCAGGATCAGGATGGAACTGGTTTGGTTCTGCAGAACATTGCAGTTTGCAGACCTAACAGAGAGCTGAAAAATGTTGATTTAGAGAGATAGGTTTTCTCTCTATAACATATCAGGAACACTATGCCAGAATGGTAACAGCAATGTCAGTGTGTAGGGTAAAGCAGATTTCTTTAATGTGCTACATAAACCAGACCAAAGAGGTGAAGCTGTCCATTGAAATGCTTTAAGAGTAAGAGTTAATTTCTCCTTACATTATCTAGGAATCAGGATTGCTTGTTGCCTGTACTTTGGCCATCAACTTGTCTTGGTCCACTGACTGAAAGTAGCTCTTTCCCCATCAGCTTGTCTTAGTCCACTGATTAGGAGTAGATCTGTGTCCATCTGCAATTTTTGTCCACTGATTGAGAGTAGCTCTTTGTCCATCAGTTTATCTTGGTCCACTAATTGAGAGTAGTTGTTAGTCCACTGAGAGCGGCTCTTTCTGTTATCCTCAAAAGAATAGGTGCTTCACACCCTTTAACATGAAGATAAAAACAGATTATTCCTAAAAATTTTATGTTTATTTCTCAATATGAGTGGGCAAAGTCCAAAAATCAAGCAATCCTATGTTTATTATGCCATTGTAAGGAACATTTATGATTGACTAGTATGTTTTAGGTTAGTTTTTTTTCTCCCTAGATTTCATCAGTCCCACTATAAGCAAGATGGCTTCTTTGAAGGTGAGATTGTGGTAGATGGTACCAAATACCCAGTACGTCTTGAAGGGTCCAGGGACCACAGTTATGCACACAAGCGTGAATGGGCTGATATTCACCGTTATGCTCTTCATTTTATTACTTTGGAAAATGGTGTAAGAATGAACATTGGCATTGTGAGTGTGCCATTGGTGTTCTCAAGGTAAACATGATGCTCTGCTTTATGGTATTGAAAGTAACGTTGAAATACCACCGAATGCAATTGAGTGCTGATATCTGTTAAGAATGCTGTTATTTTACTGCATTATCAAGCTGATGACCAGTACATAACATGCTGTTACACTTGGCCAGTGGTTAGACAGGTTATAATATGGATGTATTTTGAATGTAACTAACACTGGAATGAGTGCTAGTTTCTAGAAAAATACATTCGTTTTTATTACAGTGAAACTAGTTTCTAAATGACTGACTGATAATAAGCAAGGTAAGAAGTATCATGTGTTAGAACTGAATAGTTCACTAGGGCCTAGTAGTGCACCCAATAATGAACCCACTCAGTTCAATCAACATTACTATTTCCTTGAAGTCTGTTTTGTTGTTACCATTCTGTATCTTCTAAGTTACACTTTTCAATAGGTTTCCACGCTAATACTCTGTATGTGTTTCTGGGTTTGTGTTTTTTATTCAAGAGATTCAACAATTATCCCTCCAGTTCTTATGTATTCTGTACACAAATGCATAAATTTACAGACTGTTGTAAGCCCTGTTATGCATGAATCCTGCATGAAAGTGTATTCAGTTCTTACAGAATTGCTCTTGATATTACATGTTAGTGTATCACACAAAATAACGTCATTTGAACATATTTTGATATGGTAAATATTTAATGAAACTGAGGTTCTGACAGCAAAACCCCAAGTGTAATGCCAATGATAACATTGGCAGGTCAACCATGCCACTGATTATTTCACTCATACAATTTGGTCAGTTTTCTTATATTGTTACTTGTTGCTAAAATTGCTGCTTTTTGAATTTGTGTGTGTGTGTGTGTGTGTGTGGGGTGTTTTTTTTTTTAAGAGGTGTGTACTTTTTTATTTATGAGTAAACTGAGGAGTTTTATGTTGGTGATATCCATCTTAAGTATCAAAGTTGTGTTTGACATCATCATTATTGTCACTTTTGTTGTTGTTGTTGTTTTTCTTTGCTTTTCCTCCACACCTCCCCCCACAACAGAATAAAATAATCTGCCTAAATCTGTGCCATATTTGGCTATTCACTTTCCTGTATTTCTGATTTTCTTGAAATTTTCTAATGGCATATTATATTTCAGAGCAAAACTAAAAAGCATGCATGTTCTTATGTATACGTATGTACACATGTTGATATGTTTGTAGGCAGACACACTCTTACTTGTTTCGTCATTAAATTTTCCAAAAATACAAGACCTTTCTAAAGTCTTTTCTTCGATATTTCTCCTTGTCTTCACACACTATAGGATATTTTGATTATGACAGTGCTATGGAGTTAACCCACTCTTATTTTATATTCTAATTTGTAAAGCAGGTTACAGTACAATTTTCTTTGTAGAATTGAATTGGGGTACATATACAAGGCAGACGGCACTCTGCTGCCACTTCAGTGGTGTGATTTGAATCTTGAGCGTCATGGCGAGAAGGGAAGCCCACCTCGTGACTACAGTTTCTTCTTTCAAGCTGGTAAGTTTATCTTAAATAAATAATGTGTTTAGGTGAGATTTGGTACAAGTTCTTTAATGTATAAAGTGTAATTAGACTGTGTGTTTCAAACACTTCTCCTCCTCTTCCTCTTCTCCTTCCCTGCTCTTCAATGCCTCTTCTTTCTCCTCCTCCTTAAATTCTTGATTTAAGCAAACAATACTCTTTCCTGTTTAACATACTCTTCCATCTTTTACAAAGTTTCCTCAGTGTCAGCATCCTTTTGGTTCGTACATGGACACGTCTTTCAGTATTTAAAAGTACATTTCCTCATAATTATGGATGATTAATTAATACATGAGCAGAGAAAGGGATTGAGGATGTATAATTTAATATATTTATTTAATAATAATATAAGTTTTATATTGTTTCAACCGGAACGCTGTTCTAGTGTGTGCCATTGCAGTTTGTCCATTGGTTAAATCTGTAAACAACTGAACAAACTAAAAATTGTTTTGTAATTTTTTTACTTTAAATTTTGTCTGATATAACATTAGGATGATTTTTTTTAATCTTGGCCATTTGTGCCTCTTCCTTGTTAAATGGCTCTCCAAAAATTAAAAATTCAAACTTAATAATTTATTAATTTGTTCAACTGCAGACGTTGTGTGATGTTAAATGAGATTGGAATATGAACAAGAAAGGTAAGTAGGTAAGAATTCTGGTTTTCTGGCCCACTCTAAGGCATTACAAACAATTTCATTCTGTGAATCAATTAATGAAGTTGCTCATCAACTCTGGATTCACCACATTACTGTGTAAACTGATGGTTCATTACTGTCTTTTTATTTAGAAGTCATTATATTTCAGAAATAATCTTTTTGGAGGTGGACCCTTGATGAGAATGTATTTGTTACTGCTTCCTGGAGTTGGTAGGTGGGTTTATAGTGCTCATGGTTAAATAGGGGAAAAAACTGGATTCACACAAAGGCCATCGCACTGCCTGGTGGTAGCTACAGGCACTGTATGTTTAGACAATAGCATACTCACCACTATGCGACAAGTTGCCCTACAGTTATTGCACACACAAAACCACAGAATTCAAGCTAACTCATCAAAAATTTAAGTCATAATTAATACAGTAACTGACTGCCTGTTGCTGCACAGTTTTAAACCATACAGTATTAAGCTTCAGGAGTGCAAATGTTGTGGGTTCGTATCCCATGTACGCACTTTTGTATTGAAAGGGCAACTATGAAATCCTACTTCTGGTTATAAAGCTTCAGTGTGTTGGGATTGATTCTGAGGCAGAAATCCAGATTTTGTAATTTGTAAAAGCATTGTAATAAAAATGTGATGAAAATTGAGTCTGGTGTTCGCCAGGTAGACATACTGGCACATTAAACACAATACCAAAAATTTGTTATAAAACCAGGTGTTCTGAGCAGAACAAAATAAGCCCACTTTCTTATTGCTTACATTTTCAGTCCTACTTGTCTTTTAGTATTGTTATTGCTTTTTGATTTCATTTTTGTCAAAGATCTAGCAGTTACTGCACAGATTCTGTAGAGGATACTTTTTGAATGTAATCTTAGTTTGGCATCTTTTGACTTAGAAGCAGCAGTTAACTCACATTGTATTCCTAACTACAACAGTACGTTAGTTATGTGCCGTGGTAAGCCTCAAACGTGGACACATGGACGGGGCTCAAGATTATGTATTTATTGCTAAACTGGTTTATTCTCTCCCCCCCCCCCCTTTCCTTTAAGCCTTACCACCTGTACCCAAGCCAGGCCCCCTATCACCCACTCTGGTCATATCTTCTGAACTGTCCACTAGCAAAACAGTTGAGCTGGTCAGTGCCGTGCAGCCACAACCAGAGCTCTCATATTCGGCTACTGTATGCGTTCAAAATTTTGAAATACGGAGTGTGTAATAAGTACGTACATTTATTCAGGAGTGAACAAGAGTTTTGGTGTAGCTCAAGGCATTTGTGGACAAAAAGGTTACGTTGTATGTACTCCAGATTCCTTTATTAAATAAGTTGTTACTGTTACGGTAGTGTGTTACTTGCACCCCTACCAGACTTCCACAGGACTGGTGCAGTTAGCATTAAATGGTTAGCTAAGCAAGATTTGTTATTTTGCACTGTAAAAAAAGAATACATTGACAGAACTTATGCATTTTCCCAAGACATACTATTATAGCCTACATTCTTTCAGGGCCCAAAGTCAGTGTTGCTTTGTCACTTCACCCTCATAATCTGACGCGTTCATCATGTTGTTTGTACTGAATGCAGGAAATTCAAAATCCTGGTGTTCAGTTGTCTTCCATTGGAATGGTACAAATACCATATTTTGTGAATATTGCGAACTGGTAATTTTCATACTTGCCACATGCTTCACCCACCTCACTGTGTCCTTTATGTCTTCGTTCTAACAATATAATGTGAGGGGTAATAATTACGAAGCTCTAACTGTGCAATTTTCTCTGTCCAACTGCTCCTTCCACCTGCTTAGATCCAAATGTTCTTTCCTACACCCTATTCTCAAACACACTCGGTCTGCCTTCGCACAATTTGAGACACCAAGTTTCAGACCCATACAAAACAACAGGCAGTATTATTTTGTGTGTTTATTTCTTTAATGCAGTAAATTCGAACAATTGGCTTCTTGGACATACGTTCTATGTTGCAGTTACACAAAGTTGCTTAGTGTGGCCATAGAAATCAGAATTATAAATTTAATGGGAGTATTATTTTAGATTAGGAGCCGGGATAGCGTAGTTGGTATAGCGACTCGCTACGGGCTGGGCGGTCTGGGGATCGAATCACGGTGGGGGCGAGATTATCCGCACCAGCCCTGACCAGCTCTAAGCCCCACCCAACCTCCTATACAATGGGTACCAGGTCTTTCCCGGGGGTAAAGCGGCCGGGGCGTGGTGTTGACCACCCACCCCCATCTGGCGCTGAGGTTAAAGAAAGAGTAGAACTATACATCTGCTCCCCCTCTGGGCCTTCGTGCCCTGTTGTAGTGTGAACTTTTATTGTTTTAGATTGGTTCTGCGTATGTAAGCAAATGGTGTGTTTTAGGAATCAGAATAATTTTATTGTGGCATAAGAAAGTGGTCTCAAGCACCACATCACTACAGCAACACACTTTTATTCTCCAAATTTTGAACTTTAATTATTAAACCTGTTGAAGCAAATACAAGTATGTGAGGACATAAAATTTTTTTATTCATCATGCTGATATTGTTTTCTTCTTGTTTCCTGCAGGTGGAGAAAAGTATCACATTCAAGTTAATTCCACTGAGTCAACAGAATTGTTTTTTGGGTGGGACTGGGAGGGACGTGTTATCGAACATTTTGCACGCTTCACAGTTAACGGGGTGGCAGGGTGGGGAGTTGTTGAGTGGGAATATCGTCACCTGGGTGGGCGTCCGAGTGCAGTTGCAGCCAGTGATCCTCCCTTTACTCATCACATTTGTAAAGGTTGACTTTGAAATTCTTATGACAGGTACTAGGATAAATGGAGGGGAAATATTTAATTGCTCCTTAATTCTTTTATTATTTTCAAGTTGGGTTTTGCATCATTCTCATTCTCATGTGAATGAGACAATATTTTGAAAAATACAACATATTTTATCAACTGTTTACTGATGAACTGCATGATCCAGTGCCATGGCTAGGTTTGCTGTGTACTGGGGGCAAGCAATACCTGGGACCAGCACTAACAGAAATTATAAACAAAAAATCATCGCTAGTTATTGAATTTTACTTGTATTTGGGTGAGTAATTTAAAATTGTTGTTGTTTAGCCTGTAAAATATTTTTTTTTTAATTCATGTTTTAATTTTGTCACCCAGGGTCGCAGCACCACTCCCCCCCCCCCCCCCCCCCCCCTCCCCCCCTCCCCTCCTCACTTTTCCCACTTTTTTTTTTTTTTTTTCAAATACAAAAAAACAAAACAACATAATTTTTTGTTATTTTTTTTTCGTTATGTTATTGTT
>Ga0131853_10013618_pt1 | contig 14914 bp, 12 predicted proteins | sample TergutLab28metaG_FD_92764 | JGI IMG/M metagenome (GOLD analysis project Ga0131853, IMG submission 92764) | Labiotermes labralis P1 segment gut microbial communities from Petit-Saut dam, French Guiana - Lab288 P1 (version 2) (version 2) | ecosystem: Host-associated > Arthropoda: Insects >... | reverse complement strand
TGGTGTACAGGGGATATGAACGGCTGGCGTAGTGGGAATGTGAATGGCTGGTGTACAAGGGATGTGAATGGCTGGTGTACTGGGGATGTGAATGGCTGGTGTACTGGGGATGTGAATGGGTGGGGTACTGGGGATGTGAATGGGTGGTGTACAGGGGATGTGAATGGATGGTGTACAGGGGATGTGAATGGGTGGTGTACTGGGGATGAGAATTGCTGGTGTACTGCGGAAGTAAATGGGTGGTGTACATGAGATGCGAATGGGTGGTTTACAGGGGATGTGAATGGCTGGTGTACTGGGGATGTGAATGGCTGTTGTACAGGAGATGTGAATGGCTGGTGTACAGGGGATGTGAATGGCTGGTGTACTGGGGATGTGAATGGCTGGTGTACTGGGGATGTGAATGGCCTGTGTACTGGGGATGTGAATGGGTGGTGTACTGGGGATGTGTATGGATGGTGTACAGGGGATGTGAATGGGTGGTGTCCAGGGGATGTAAATGGCTGGTGTACTGGGGATGTGAATGGCTGGTGTACAGGGGATGTGAATGGCTGGTGTACAGGGGTTGTGAATGGCTGGTGTATTCCGGATGTGAATGGCTGGTGTACTGGTGGTGTGAATGCATTGTGTAGTGGGGATGTGAATGGCTGGTGTACAGGGGATGTGAATGGCTGGTGTACTGGGGATGTGAATGGCTGGTGTACAGGGGATGTGAATGGGTGGTGTACTGCGGATGTGAATGGCTGGTGTACTGGGGATGTGAATGGCTGGTGTACTGGGGATGTGAATGGGTGTGTACTGGGGATATGAATGGCTGGTGTACTGGGGATGTGAATGGCTGGTGTACAGGGGATGTGAATTAGTGGTGTACTGGGGATGTGAATGGGTGGTGTACAGGGGATGTGAATGGCTGGTGTAATTGGGATGTGAATGGCTGGTGTACTGGGGATGTGAATGGCTGGTGTACATGGGATGTGAATGGCTGGTGTACTGCGGATGTGAATGGGTGGTGTACAGGGGATGAGAATGGGTGGTGTACTGGGGATGTGAATGGCTGGTGTACAGGGGATATGAATGGCTGGTGTACTGGGGATGTGAATGGCTGGTGTACTGGGTATGTGAATGGCTGGTGTACAGGGGATGTGAATGGCTGGTTTACAGGGGATATGAATGGCTGGTGTACTGGGGATGTGAATGGCTGGTGTACTGGTTATGTGAATGGCTGGTGTACAGGGGATGTGAATGGCTGGTGTACAGGGGATGTGAATGGTTGGTGTACTGGGGATGTGAAATGCTGGTGTACAGGGGATGTGAATGCCTGTTGTACAGGGGATGTGAATGGCTGGTGTACTGGGGATGTGAATGGGTGGTGTACAGGGGATGTGAATGGCTGGTGTACAGGGGATGTGAATGGCTGGCGTACAGGGGATATGAATGGGTGGTGTACTGGGGATGTGAATGGCTGGTGTACAAGGGATGTGAATGGCTGGTGTACAGGGGATATGAATGGGTGGTGTACTGGGGATGTGAATGGCTGGTGTATGGGGGATGTGAATGGCTAGTCCACAGGGGATGTGAATGGGTGGTGTACAGGGGATGTGAATGGCTGGTGTACTGGGGATGTGAATGGGTGGTGAACTGGGGATGTGAATGGCCGGTGTACTGGGTATGTGAATGGCTGGTGTATAGGGGATGTGAATGGCTGGTGTACTGGGGATGTGAATGGCTGGTTTACAGGGGATGTGAATGGCTGGTGTACTGGGGATGTGAATGGGTGGTGTACTGGGGATGTGAACATGAAAATGAATAAATTCCTAAATGGTGACAATTAACTGTCATAAAATTCAGCAGGTTAATGGAAATGCACACCATTATAAGAAAAAAATAAAATAAAGAAACCTTACATGGAATTTCATGTATATAAAAACATGCACAAAAGGGGCAGCAATAATGATTCCATACACCAGCAATTCTCTGCACATGTACAATTAGCACTACTGTCATCTAGGTCAGTTAGCACTGTAACATCCACTATTGGAGTGACAAGAACCAAAATATATTACCAGAAATTTGCAAGAAATATGTTAAGAAAAGTCCCAGAACAACTGATATTATGATTGGGATCCTATGCGACACCACACCTGTATTGCAGTATACAGCAACTGCGTGTGATCTTCATACTCACCACTCATTCATTCATTCCATTGGCATGTGCAGAATGAAATGATTCCTTCCCGTTCTAAGGAGCTTCTTCCATTCCTCTCTGTTATGTACTTTTTCCTGCCACCCTTCTCCACCAACTATTCTTCCATCCTCTCTCACCTCATCTTGCCATCTATTTCTTGGTCTACCTTCAATCTTGTTGTTCCCAAATTCTATTTTCTTCCATTCTCAGTAGTGCCCAAACTAACGTAATCTATTTAACCTTACTGTCTCTATTATAGTAGGTTTTTTAACACTTGCATAAATTTTTTTATCAGTTAATATCCTCCAATTTTCTTTTTCATTGTCATATACTGGGCCTAAATCATACTCACCATGCAGAACCTCAAATCCCACAAACAGTATCTCTCATCAAAATACGAGAAAACAGCAACTCTACAAGGCCATTAACAAACATAAAAAGGCAAAAATCTTGGACAAAACAAACTTAAATAAAAACACAATTTCAAAATTTTCAAAGTGATTAATGGTATACAAGATATGAGGTCTCACAGCAGTGCCACAAAGATTTGTGTCTTCTGGGATGTTATTCTGTGCTTCTGGCAACAAGTCCACAACATTTTGCGGGCACAACATTCCTTCACAGCATCAGTAACAACTACACATCGAGCATCACATCCCAGAAGACTTGAATCTCTCTTCTTCTTCAATTGAATAGTAAAGTCTGTGTGTGAACAGTCTGTAGCAAATTAACAAGTAGCACATAACTGTACCAAACAGCACTGGCACATACCTGCACCTCTACTTTCTACCAAACCACACCACATTCTACTCACCATCGCTCTAAGTTAAACCTTCCCACATCTTCAGGTGCTGGAGGGAACATCTGTGGTCTGATCTGAGTCTGCCACACTTCAGGCACTTCATCATAACTAGTGTATGCTTTCATATCACGGGAGGTTGGCAGCCAATGGGTCAGCCCCTGTCTATACTTCAAACCTGGCAACTGGGATGACACATCTACCAGCTGCACTGCACCTAATGCAAACCAACATAAAGCAATGAACGCAACTTGCAATGTTACGAACACAGCAATGCATACACAAGACACTGCTGACTGCACACCTGACATCATCGAGAGTCAGAAGTTAAACACAAATGTGCTTCATATGATTTTACATCCCTAAATCATTATGTTTGTTTGTTGCAAACAAAAACTGATCCCTGAAGAACACAATCAACAGCAAAAGTTCAGCAACACTTTGCCAGATGCATAATGTTCTGCTTACTGCATCTCCTCAAGTTAATGGGAGATGAAAGGAAGGGAGGTGAAATAAATTCACTAGAAGGACAAATGTCCCACAGGATCACACTGCGATAAGCACACAGCAGCCATTACAGGGATAAATTCTAAACTTCATCTGTGAAAACTTACATGGGTTGGAGGGAGAGAGAGGAATCCCTAAGAGCCATCATCTCCTCCACCCATAGAACTTCTTTGCATGGTCTCAGTACAGTTCCTTTACTATAACTTAACTTCTCGACAGTCACTAACCACAAGTACAGCAGAACCAATTTTACACCAACATTCTTCAAAATAAATCTAGCTATGATGTGCAAGTTTTTAGGCTTTTGCAGTGGTACAGTTGAGATCTCTGTTCTTGTGGGATGTGACACTGCACTGCTGTGTAACTGGTTCCCAACATTTTGAGAGCACCGCATCATCCCAAAATACTGGAAACCAATTACCCAGTAATGCAGTGTCACATCCCTGAATAATGCAGATCCCTAAACATACTGTGTTTCACCCGCTCAAAGCTAATGGCACATCAAGACACCAGTATTCTGGGGTGTGACACTGCATTATTTGGCAACTAGTCCCTGACTTTAGAAGGAGCAAAGGGCAAAAGAGTCCAAGAAGAATTCTTCTTCAACTGCTTCACCCTGAATGTGAAGGCACCACCATCCTTCTAATCTTGTAACCACTCATTCAACAACACAGAGTCACAACTCAGATGAATGGCTTCTTTGGCTCAACAACTGCAATAATCCCAATTCATCACTATCTAAGCAGGAGCTGCCTACCTTCTGTTTCCACTATGAGGCGATGTATTACAGCCTCATTCTCTAGTGGGTTCAGTGAACAGGTGGAGTACACCAAACGTCCTCCAACAGACAGCATCTCAACACCACGACGCAAAATTCGGAATTGGATACTTCAACACATTACAGATAACCTTCATTACTGACTACACTTTGCCAGTGTCAATTTCTCTCAATGAAAATGGTCAGTGTTAATATCAAAACACTACTGTACAAACAGAAGCACATGTACTAATTCCCAGACGACCACTTTTCTTGTACAGTCACTTGTGTCAACCATACCTTAATTAAGTACAATAGGGCTCCTTAAGTCATGATAATGAAATGGACAGTCACTACAACAATAAATGTAGTCCATTTATAGCAACCAAGTATCATTACTCTTGGCATAATCCCCCAGTGCATTAAGGCATTTGTCCCATCTTGTCACAGGTTCAAAAATTCAATCAAGGCAGAAATCAGGCTGTTGCATTTCCAATTATTTACAAACAACCACTTCCACTTTCTCATTATTGTGTTATAAGAAATCTCCCAAATGTTGCATCAGCAGCAAAAAGACTTGCCTGGATGGTCCAGTAGTTTCCAGTGACATGACTGTAACCTGCAGTGTGTCAGGTTTCATTGTCATGCTGAAAGATCACACGTTGCAGCAGATCATTTGTTTCGGCCACTGAAGCAGCACTTGGGAGGTCACTGTTCCCACGATTATGAAGAAGTGAACATTGACATTTGTAAATGGCTGTGAATGCAACAGCCTGACTTCTGACGTGATGAAATTTTTAAACTCATGCCAAGCTGGCAGAAATGTTTCCAAGTACTCAGAATTATTTAGAAAAATAATGATACCTCAGTGGAATGTATGATCTACAGTTAGCATTCAAATTATTTGTCATTTACTTTTACAAACCAGGAATCGTCAATTATTGAGCACACTTCAAATATACTGATCATTATAATTCTGAACTAAAATTTCACTGTAAATTAACCAGGCAAGAACATGCATAAAATACCAACAATTCAAAGTAAGTTTTACCCATGCAAATTATTGCCATTTGCAGTGTTCCATTTCAACCAAATGTCAGGGTTCTTCCGCAGCGTGCCGTCCCCAGAGCATGGCACATCACACAGCACACGGTCAAACTTAAGTGTGGTCAGTGAGCCATCTGTAAAGGCAATATGCAACCATGCTTTTTCATATACACATAGCAAAATACCCAAAACATGAATGTCTTTCTCATCAAGTTCTTTATTCTGAAAAGAAAACACTGAATCCTAGTGAGTTAAACATAACTTCTGAGTCAAAGCCTGGACAAAGTGCCAGTGCAGTGATGAAGCCCCTAATGTGAAGACCGATAACATTATGATGTGCTTCCTGGCAATTTCTACTAGACATCTAAATGGAGAGTAGAAAACAGTATGCACCAGTAGTGGAATGGTGATCAGTGCAGAAAAAGTGGAGAAAACGAGAGAGAAACTTGTTTCAATGCTACTTCATTTACCACGAATGCCACAAATATCATGTCAAGCCAGCTATAATCTGAAAAAAAAGTAGCAGGTTTCAAAGTCATGTCAAAATTCATGCAACGAGCACACACAGAAGTCAACATTTTGTCACTGTACCTTTCTTCAAAACATCACACAGCACTCATATATTCAGTGTATAAAAGAGCCAAAATCACAACATATTCATCATTTATTAAACCAAACAAACGCACACACAAAAATAAAGAGACTGATCCTGTATCTTTTTTATTTACTGCATAAATCAAAAAAGCATTTGTGATCACCCTCAAAGTAGTCCCCTTCTGAGTGCAAACACAGCTGCATATGATGACAATACTGTTCAGAGCAATGGTGCATATCCTTTTCAGTAAGACTGTTCAGGAGTTCTGTTGTTTTTGTTTTCACCTCTTCTACCAATAGAGTATGGGTTCAAAACTGTTTTACAGACAAAGTGTTTGGGGTGGCGCATTGTCCCGAAGCAAAATCCAACTGTTTCTCCACAGTCCTGTCTGATTCCTTCTCACTCATTCGTGTAACTTAACCAAAATTTTACTATAATAGTGCTAATTGACAGTCTGGCCATTAAGAAACCCACCCTGCCATCACAACACTCTGATTATATTTAAAAAAAAAACTTCAAAACAACTGATGTGTAATAAATGAACATGTACAGTGCTTATAAAATTGAGTTGAGAAATCAGCCGTGCATAGACACAACTGGGTTTCCAAATGCCGACAAGAGCGGTGCACTGCACTTACAAATATGTGCAACTCAGACATTGATTTCCCTTTTTTCCCTTTCCCCCCATGGCAAACGGTTTAATGCACTGAAGAATACACATATTTTTAGATGTGTCAGCGGCCCTACTCTATATAGTCCACTGTAACCAGGCAAACGCCCTCATTCTCATGGAAATTTTGGTTATACCTACGTGTTTGGTCAATGTTAAGTATTGTTCTGACTTCTACACTAAAGAAGAATTTATATTATGTGCACGAGAAACAGACTTCTGCTGAGTATCCAAGGTAAGCTCTGTTGGACGTGTTAGAAAACTGTTTTGAATTAATTTACGCGAGTTGAGCAATTTTGGCGAACAACTACTTAGGAAAATTATTTAGATATTTATTCTAAATTTTGGGCATACATTTGGGCTATATAGAGGAACTACTAAATTTAAACTTTTTATTTGTTACGTGGAGATTGTGTAAATTATGGTTGCTTGTATATTTTTTATTTTTACTTTGATACTAAATATTTTGGGCTAGTTATTAAATTTTACTAATGTAACTGACATACAGTTGACCACTGATTGATGTCCCTGGAGTATTAGATAAGTTAATTGAGAAACATAGATGAACGTATTCTGTATTCTACTGGGTTGTGTGACAGAGCAGTCTGTCAGATTCCCGACAGTCTAAATTTGGTTGGAATCCGGCTGTTGGCAGCACAGAAATTAGAGACTTCGGCACTGATGTTAATAGCCACGCCCCTTTAAATTATAGTGTCTTCACGAGGCAGGTGCAGTTAGGTCGGAGTACCACCTTGGCAGGCATTACAAATGCAACCTTTGTTGCTCCTGGAGAATTTGGTGCCTTCCAGTGCACTGATTGTCACTTTCTTTCCGGGTCATACGTAAATATCCAAGTTTCGCCACAAGTAATTGCTTATTTCAACAAATCTGGTTCATTCCCAGTGTGCTGCAAAAGGTCAGAACAGATTTCCTTTTTAAGTTCTTTTTGTTTGGTCAATAGCAATTTTGGAATCACTTCTACACAGAATTTTCATGTTCAATTCATCTCTTAAAATGTGTCGAACACTTTCCCTCCCTAAATTAACCATCTCAGTTATTGCTCAAACACATAACCTAAGGTCTTTTCAAATCACATCTTGCACTTTTTCAATGTTCTGAGTGGCAACTAATGTATGTGTGGACAACATAAGGCAATCATCACTCTCACACTTTCCCTGCCTTCCAAAAATTGTCTATTCTATTCCAAAACCCATGAATGAGACATACAAACTTCACTGTAAGCCTCAGTTAATAACTGAAAAGTTTATATTAGGTTTTTCTTAATTTTGACAAGAAACCTATTATTAAACTTCTTGTTCACTTTATGAATCTGACATTTTCGAACCAACAACACATATGTACTAAAACACTCAACCACTGCTACTGAGCATAGCAAACCGGATGAAACTTGTCACACTATGAGCGCACACTTCATGGCCACATACAGTCTGTTCATTTTTTTCCTTCCACTGTTGGTTCCCAAGTTTCAGGATAAGTCTCTCTACTCTTGTGTTGGACCTTGTATGACAAACACATCCATAGCCTTCCATCAGTCCTATGTGTTTTGGCTCATCTATGCCATCCTCAGGGACTTCACATAACAAATTTAAAACTTGCTAAAATATAAGAGACAACATCTGTTATGTTTATCATATGTAGCATTCAGCAGCTACAGGGTGGTTGATATACATAAACATATTATAATACATTATAAAAGTATTATATATACAGTATATATCATATTGATTTTTGTAGAATGTAAAGTATATAAAACCACAGTTATAACATTGCAGCATTTGTCTGTGTAGACAAACATCCAGCGTAATGTTCGATCCATTATGGCTCATGTGCCTGTATTATGTGCCGTGCAGTTCATGTAGGTGACTGTTTACAGCCAACAGCTTATTCCTCCTGCTCCTCTGTCATCATTGTTGTTACTGTTGTCAGTGCTGTCTTCTTCATCATCACCACCACCACCACCACCACCTTCTGCATCTTCAGCCTTATCTTCATCATTTTGTCCATTCCACACTTTATTTGCACTTTATCCAGCTACCACATTACAGCAACTGTATCTTGGGTATCAGAGCTCATACTACCACAAGCACTGTCTCAGCATCAAGCAAGGTCTGCAGCTGTCACTGCCCTGTACTTCACAACAGCTTCAGAACAATGCCTCTGCAGAACTTAAAAAAAAAAAAGTCCTGATGAAATGTTGGCCCACCAATTGCAGCACTGACATACTTGCAGGAAGAAACTCCAATTGGACATTCACAAGGTGCCTACATCCTCTGGGTGTACAGGGCAGGAACTTAAACAACAGACTATCTTCCTCTTTTTTGACACCATTCTTCTGACAAATGAGACCACGAGGGCAAGTACAGTCACACGTCAATGACTGTGATTAAACTGCCACAAAACCTCAGAAAGCATCAGGAGCATCACAGTTAGTTTCATAAAATACAGCACTTTGGAAGATTAAAATGCCTTAAATCCAAGCTTCTCAATCTACTTCAGCTCACAGAACCATAAAAAAGCTAGAGAACTTACTGAGGAACCGCTAACTATCCAAAATAAGTCAAATATAAAATTAAACACCAGCATTTGTTTATATTCTATGCACACTGCATGTAAAAAACCAACAGCTAACCTCAAACTGATTAATAACTTGATTGCTTCACCTGATATAAAACTCTTATCATCGGTGAGCTCTGCTAACTTACTTGACTACAGAAACAGAAAGCATATGAATTGAAGCAGCGATTGATTGTCTGCGTGCTGTCAGTGACAGAACGACTGATGTTGAATGTCATCACATGAATTTTAACTCGTACATAAAAATTTAGGGCTGCCAATAGAACTCATCTGCCATTAAGCATCTTCATCTCTTGGAACCCCTGACACCCGCATGCGGAAAACTGGGATTCCGTGGAACCCACTTTGAAAAACACTGCCTTAAATGATCCAAGGAGAGTCTCATAGCATAAATCCAGAAGCAATCAACTCCACTTATTGTAAGACAAAATTTGACTGAAAAAGGTGACTGTGTGAGGTCAACATCCCAAACAACAAGATGCTATGTATGCCACTTGTCACCTGCACAGCTTTATTGTGATCACAGGTGCATTGTAGAGGTCTTAAATTCTTCAAACAAACCTTGAGCAATGTCAGCTTACAAGTTTCATCATATTTAACATCTAATACATAACAATGGTAACAAATTAAGCAATGCACAGATACGGAGGTACGTACCACTGCCAGTGACAACAAAATTTGGCATCACAGTTGAGTCATGGTTTGTGATCAGAATACATGGTGATTTAAACCGCTTGGCCTGGTGAACCAACTTGTAGCAACGATTGTTGTCTATGTCATTTGCGATTACAAAACCAGCTGCAAACACAATCACAAACATCAATGTAAGAAACTAAATATGCATACCTCTAGAATAACTCCTCACTTCCATAGTGACCATCAAACTTCTTGACTTAAGTACAATTTTGAAACCTGAAGTCTTCCATTATGTGGCATCATGTGACTAGGTGGGTGATTTCCAACATTTCACACAATCACAGTGTCTTCATTTTAAATGTCAAGTGTATTGGACTGTTTGCCCTGAAGCTGAAGACACTGCACTCCTTCGCAAAGTTAGGAGCTGTTAGCTCAAATACATGGCATCACATCCCAGAAGACTTGAACCTTCAGGTTTAGCTATGGGCTTAACCTTTATCTTACTGGGGTGGGTATTTCAATTTTTAGAGCACAGTTTATAAAAAACGTATTCCATGAAAACACAATGATAAAATTAAGAAATAAGCAGCATTTTGTGGAAAACAAGACAGTCTGCAGCATATCTTAAAATGCAGTACATCTCGAAGTTGCCTAAATGTATAAAATGAATTTCCACAGGTTGTAATATCATACACATGTACCATGTTCTATAAAACCCTTTCATCTCCCAGCTGTTGTATACTACACTGTGTTTCTTCACTCACATAGTATTTCTTGCTGTAGCGTGTGTTCAGTGCTGATTAACACCAACTTTAGGGAGCCTCAATCCAACTGCCATTCCAAGTTGTGTTATGATGGAACTGCAGCTGGATTGAGGCTCCCTGAAGATGGTGGTAATAACCACCAAAAATGCACAGGAGCAAGAACTAATAAGTGAGTGAAGAAACATAATGTAGTGCCTGACAGTTGGTAGATAAAGGGTGGTACAACTTCCACGGGTGTTTCCCTAGGTCACATGAATGTAGGTCTTAAAAGGTTAAGAAACCAATTTGACGAATTTCTGATTCCAATGCATGCTAGTACAACTGTTTAACATGAATTTGTAAAACCTTGAACAACTGCTAATGAACATGATTGTTTTAAACATGCTGGGTTAAGGATAATAATAATAAACAACTAACACGTTGTATTTGATGGAAGATGAGATTATGCAGATAACAGTGACAGACAAGGCATTTAAGATCACAAAATCAATATTCAGGAAAGCAGGTTTTAGACAAAATTAAATAAAATAAAGGCACAGTACTGCGTACTGCACACAAGTAACATACTGGGTAATGGGCCATCTTCAGCATGCAGTAACTCAATCAGCTGTGCTGTCTTTGAGCCAGGTGCCGCACACATATCCAGAATCTGTTTAAAACAAACAAATGAATATTAGTATGCTGCAAACAAAACAGAGGGACACACAACCATTACTGAACACTGAATGTACAACTATGTCATTTGTACAGGCAATTCTCACTTAAGGTTGCCCCAGACAACTTTGTTTAGTGACTAAAAATTCCATAAATCTTGCAAAGGCTTGGATTAATGTTCTCCCTAGCAACTAGCACCATTTTTAACAGCTAGACTCTAGTGTACTTCAAAGAATTCTTATGACAAGGAAGGCACTATTCTATGTTGCAGAACTCAGGAGTGTAACCCAACCATTGAATAAGGACTTACAGCACATAAATTACTGTATTTTGAGCAGTGTACACACACACACACACACACACTCACACTCATATATATGCGCTTGCCTGCATTAACAGAGAGTACATACCACAGAGAGAAAACATAGGTCAAAGAACAATATTTTTACATGATATTTATGTAAACTGCCTTAATGTTAAGGAAAGGGAGGAAAAAGAGAAAGAAAAAGACAATATGACAGACAAATAAACAGAAGGAATAAGGAAAAGAGGAGGGAAAGAGGTAAACATATGACAGGGAAAGAGAGAGAGAGAGAAAGAAATACAGCAGCAATGAAGAAACAAGATAAATTATTTTCCATGAAACTAAACCTGCAAAAGCACAAGAATCACACCAGGTAACATATCTGGGTAGTCTTAACAGTGTGTATTACTGAGGCCTCACCTTTGCATTGGTATTTAAAAACTAATTTTAGAGTCCACATGCAATGTCGTGGCACCTGCACGCATGGACAGCTTGCATAGTTTGGCATATGTGTGGGATTCATAGTGACAGCACTTAAAGGGAGTGAACATGACTGCAGCAGTGCCAACTGTCATTCTAAAGAAGTGTGCGGTTGTGTTCTTTCCTGTGCGCTGTGTGATAACATACGTATCCATCACTCACCAAAGATAAGTCCTATGGTTTCTTGTCTTCAGCAAGGCTACAGTACAGCATATTACATGAAGAGCAATGTTTTCATTCGGTTAAAAGTGGAAAACGCAAAATAATCCGCGCTCTGTAATTACTTGCAATCAGCTACCCCAACACCCCTCTAGTACTGCCAGCAGGCAAGTCCAAGCAGAATGATTCAAATCAGTTCCCCGTGCAATACCATAAGATTGCAATTGGACTCTACAATTAAATGTATTCAATGTAACAACAATGAAGACCTGTCCATTCAATTTGCAACATGCAATGGAATATGTATTATTAATCATAATTAAAATATTCAACTCTCGTAAGTGAAACAATTTTACTGATGTGTAATGAATTCCCAGTCAGCTTACCTTGTGCTGTGGTTGAACATCTAGCAGAAGTGGCGGTATCATACTGACAGCTTCCTGGCGACTAATGTTGCCAGAATCTGTCTCTGATATGAGGAAGTTGTGCAGACGAAAATACGCTTCTGAGCGTCGGATGTCTTTCCGAGTCAACTGCAGCTGCCATGCCAGTCCATCCGGGTACCTGCCGATCACACAACTTCTAGTTTTCCAGCTCATTAATTACCTACGGTATCATATCCACCACAACTAGAGCCAGATAATCAGAACAGTAAGTAAGCTACAGCCTGGACAATTTGGGGTACAATATTTGGCAGCTATAGAAGATACAGCTCTTCTCCAAACACCCTGAATGGCTCTGGGGCCCACTAAGAATACCAGGGGCTGTTTCCCCAGGGATAATGCAGCCAGAAAAGGAAGCTGACCACAGCACATTTTCAAGTGGCAACACACAGGAGAGTACAAGAGTTCTTATGTGCATGCATAATTATTTTGTTATTTTTTACAGATTTGATCAAACTGATTAAGTGTCTGTTTTGACATATGCAACTTGGCACAGTTTATTCAGCCCTACTAATAACCAAACATACTTCCTCTTATAATCTGCGGGTAATAGTTTGAAATAATATGGAAGCAGCAATTAACAATGTTTGAGGATTGAGGGCTCCCAGGATATGATGCAGTGTTTGTGTTTCCCAACATTTCAAAGCAATCTAGTGCCCTCATCTTTGGGGCTTGAGGGTTCCAAAACCCTGAAATATGAAGGCACAACATTGCTTCAAAACAGCAAGAGCCCCCAACCCAGTCACACTCATCCAAACTGATATGGAAACCTTGCATCTCACAACCAATTAAATCACTCACCTTCTTACAGTCACTCACCATGGCAAACAAATTGGTTTCTGCTGTCCTGATTTTTCAACCTTACTCTCGCTGTCTTCATCTGGTTGTAATGGATTTAAGAGGCAATCTTTAAAGAACTGCCCCTTAACAATTCCCAGCAATGCTCTTGCTTCTGACTTGGACCCAGTTATACGAAACACTGTCGGTAAATTCTCTTTAATTGCAGACATAAAACATACCCACTCTTCACTGGGGCAGATTTGTTGTATCTGAATATCAAACCATATTACAAAATTAACATTAACTAATAATTATACAAGGGGATGGCTATGACAATGCGGTAGGCAAACTTATTGATCACAATTTCATTAACAGCTGCTAGATCTAATACACACCACTTACATGATGCATAAAGCACTGTATTGTCAATACTACAATGTATAACCGAATAATATTTTTGTATGAATGCAAACAAAATAATTATTCATTGCCCTGCATATATTTTTTGTTTCATGTTTGTAAAATTAGGTTGCCAGCTGCACTGCAAAGGTACAAAGGCCACATGTGGCCCTCAGGCCACATTTTTCTCACCACTGGTTTAGTGTGTGTGTATATATGCGCGCGCACACACACGCACATATACATACAACCGTTATATGAGGTTTAATTCCTTATTAAATGTCAAAATTATTCATTTGGGAGACAGGACAGATTTGTTTAAAATTAGTAATTTAGTTTAGGGTGGAAAGGGAATTGTAACGAGTCTGTATAGCAGCTTAGAGGGGAAAGAGATAGAGCGTTTGTTGGTGTCAAAATTAATGGTTCAGGGAAATTGCTGTAGCAGTTGAAATTGTATTTTTTGACAGCTTTTGGAAATCTTTAAATCTTGCTGGGGAGGATACCATGTTAATCACACTTGCACATTAAGAAAAACCAGCAGGACACATACAAGGGTTCATACAAGTTACATCACGGGAAACAATGTTAAGTAAGAAGCATCCAATCGAGATAACATATTCAAAATTTTGACTTTTGGACATAGGGAGTCATAAGATTTAACATTTAGCCAGTTGGTAACAATAAGAAATATAAAGGGAGAATTTGAAACTGTACGAGTGAGAAAATCGAACACCAACGAGCAGTCTGGTTTGTACGCAGGAAGGTGATAAGTTATGTTTAGGTTACACCAAGACAAGAAGTGCAGAAAGTTTCAACATCACATCCCTTCACACAAACATCTGTAACCTTAAAAATTTGGTGTAAAAATAAAAAAAAATTTTACCATGACCAATTATTTATATTACACATTTGCTACTTAGAAAAAGTTACATTGCCTAAGATTAAGATGTGTGAAATGACTGAGAAGCCGAGGCAGTTTATTTTATATATGTGTATATGTATGTGTGTGTGTGTGTGTGTGTGTATATATATATATATACAGGGTGTTTCACGACTTTAGGGCATAACTGCAGGAGGTGATTTCCTAGGCCTTTGTGATCAAAAAAGTTCATATAAACATGTGTCCGATTTTGGACGGTT
>Ga0131853_10013617_pt1 | contig 14914 bp, 18 predicted proteins | sample TergutLab28metaG_FD_92764 | JGI IMG/M metagenome (GOLD analysis project Ga0131853, IMG submission 92764) | Labiotermes labralis P1 segment gut microbial communities from Petit-Saut dam, French Guiana - Lab288 P1 (version 2) (version 2) | ecosystem: Host-associated > Arthropoda: Insects >... | reverse complement strand
ATTGATTTTTTTTTGCATAAGCAATACTTAATGAATTGCCAACAGCGTTATCTCCTTTAAGGATACAAGATGGATATTTCATTGTTGCTAAACTGCCAATATTACCATCAATCCATTCCATTGTGCCACTCTCTTCAACAATAGCTCTTTTGGTTACTAGATTATAAACATTGTTAGACCAGTTTTGAATGGTTGTATAACGACATTTTGCATTCTTACCGATAAAAATTTCAACAACTCCAGCGTGTAAAGAATTTTTGGAATGACTTGGAGCAGTACAACCCTCAATATAGCTTAGTTCTGCTCCTTCATCTAAAATAATTATGGTTCTTTCAAACTGACCTAAAGCTTCACTTTCAATGCGAAAATAACTTTGAAGAGGTCGATCTAGCTTTGTATGAGGAGGAATATAAATAAAACTTCCCCCACTCCATAACGCACTATTTAGGGCAGTATATTTGTTTTCATCATATTTAACAAGGGTTCCAAAGTATTTTTTGAAAAGTTGGGGATATTGTTTTAGGGCAACGTCTGTACTAGTAAATATAATATCTTTATCAGTTTTTAGAGTTTGATATACTACTTCGCTTTCGTACTGATTAGTTACGCCATCAAGATATTTTTCTTCGGCATGAATAACACCAAGACTCGCAAAGGTTTCTTTTACAGGATTAGAAACTTCTGTCCAATTATCTTTTATTTTTTCTTTACTTTCTTTATAAAAAGTCAAGTTATCAAAGTCGATGTTTAATTTCGGACCGAAATTAGGATTTTGGAGTTCAAAAAACTTATTTAAAGATTTGACTCTAAATTTATGCATCCATGCTGGTTCTTTTTTTAATTTAGATAATTTTCCCACAAAATCTTTGTTTAGTTTTTCTTTCATGTAGTTTGCTCCTAGAAGCTATTATATCAGAAAATCTCTAACTATTAAAAAGTAAATCTATTGTTCCTATACAGTAAAAGAAAAGACCGATGACATAAACTTGGGTGCTTGGAGTATAGTAGCAAACAATACTAGTGAATACTCCGAGTAAAATAATGACTAGACAAGAGAACAAACTCCATTTCCATAGGGGATTATTTGTTTGTAGGTAATCGTTTACATCTGTTAATTTAGTAAATGATACAAATAATATCCAAGTTAAAAGGGTAAATGATAATGCTAAGGGTTCATTGAGGATATTTAATAGTAGTAAGATTAAGCTTAAGTTAATACTACATACACCTAGAGGAAAACTTAAACTTTTTTTATTGACAAAATAGTTAATGATTTCACTGATACCAAATGATAATAAAATAAAGAAAAATAGCCATTTTACATTATTTAAATAATTTACTGATAAAATAAGAGTTATAGTACCTAAAATAAAGATACAAAGGGAACTAAGATTAAATATAATTTTATTTTTCATATTTATTTATATGATTTTTGCGAAAGTTTTATGTTACAATTATTTGTAGAAAATAGGAGTTTAGTTGATGAAAAAGAAAAAGTTGAAATTAAAGAAAAAACCATTTTTTATTCTATTAGGAATTATATTTTTAGCTTTAATAAGTTTTATTGGGGTTAGAGGATATAATGATTATCGATATCGTCAGAGTATTGAATATCAACTTAGTTTAAGAGGTTATAGTTTAGAAGAGATAGCGATATTAGAAGAAAAGTTAACTGAAGATATACTTTTAGGGCTGGTTAATACAAAAAAGAATAATGATTTGATTGCGTTGGTTAGAGAACAATATTTTATGGCAAAAAATATGGATAGATATTTAGAGTTTAAAGATGCTAATAGAACAAAATCAAATACTGATATTGTGGCGATAATAAATGTTAATGCTGATAGGTATTGGTATTTGGAAGCCACTGAAACAGATATATCAAAAGAATTTGGTATGTTAGTTAATAGATTTAATTTCTTAGCAGAAGATTTTAGGCCGAATGATATAGTTAGAATTCCTCTCCAGTATGCTTATGAAGGTCATCATATAAGAGAGGGTGTTCTTGATGCTTTTATTGATATGTGGCGAATTACTAATGATTTAGGTTTAAGAATGGTTATTGATTTTTCTTTTCGAAGTTTTGAGGAGCAAAAAAACAGGTATGATGCGTTATTGGACTTACATGGCAGAAGAAGAGCAGATGAGTTAATGGTAAGGCCAGGTTTTTCAGAGCAACAAAGTGGTTTAGCGTTAGGAATTGTTAGATTTAATACCCCTACTGCTGAATTTGAAGAAACAGAAGAATTTGCATGGTTAAAAGAAAATGCCCACAAGTATGGCTTTATCCTAAGATATCCAAAAGGAAAAGAACATATTACTGGTTTTAGATATGAATCATCACACTGGCGTTTCCTAGGTAGAGAATTAGCAACAAAAGTCTATGAATCTGGAATTACTTTTGATGAATATTATGCTTTTTATCTAGCTGGATAGTATATATTTTTTTCTTTTAGCCATCATATTATTAAGGAAAGGTGAATGAAATGGCTTTTTTAAGATGGTTAGGTGGTATTATTGTTTTCGTTTGGTTATTAGGTTTTATATTTAGTTTCGGCGGAACTCTAATTCATTGGTTATTACTTGTCGCGGCAATTGTATTTATAATTGACCTCATTGTTGGAAGAGGCGATAAAAAAGGAACTAACAGACAAAGTTAATTCCTTTTTATTTTTATGCTACTTCTTTATTTTCTTTGATTAGTTCTTTTTTAATAGTTTTATTAATATTTTTAGTAGTTTTAGGTAATTCATCAATATTTTCTAATTCTTTTTCTACTAAAACCTTACTAATAAACATTCCTAGGCTTCTTAGTTCGATATAATCAACATAATGAAGATTGTTAAGAACTGTTAAATTTTCAGGGTCTAAATTATTTAGTTCATGAAGAAAATCTTTAAAAGCTGGTGATTGTTCAGTTGTTTTATTGAAATATCTAAATATGTTATATATTCTATTTAATATCTCTTTATCATATCTATTTTGGGTTAAAAATTCGATGATAGCTGCTGGAGTTCGGAAGGTAGAATGTTCTTTAAACATTACACCAGAGGTAAGAGTTCTTCTAGCACCTTTTTCCCAATGACAAATAACAAAGCCTTCTGTAAGTTCTTCGAGATTATTCATATTTAATTCAACTAATATATGACGAAGATATGATTCGCTTATTCCAGCGGTGAAATCATCAATATTTTTGATATCGTTGATATCCTGGTTTTCATAATTAGGAAAAAGCGACCAGTCGATTGGTTCTGGTTCATTTTTAACTTTTTGGATAGCTAGTAGATATTTTTTGTATTCCATAAAAAAATCCCCTTGAGCTAAATATATTAGCTTAAATGAGGATTTATGTCAAGTTATTTTTCGTAGTCGCAACCCATGCAACCCAGTTTATCTTTTTTTTCAATTAAGGTTCCCTTACAATCTGGACAAGGTTCGGTGACTGGTTTATACCATGAAGCAAAATCACATTTAGGATAACCAGAGCAACCATAGAAGATTTTACCTTTACGTGTTTTCTTTTCAACTATTTTGCCATCACATTTAGGACACGGCATAATTTCAACGATTTTTGTTTCATCTTTTTTGATATGTTTACATTCTGGATAGTTAGAACAAGCGATGAATTCACCATAACGACCATTTCTTTTAACCATTTCACTGGCACAGTTAGGACATTTTTCTCCTGTTGGTTCTGGTTCTTTCTTTTTCATGCCTTTGAAAGCTTCATCGACAATAGGAGTAAAGTAATCATAGAAAGTTTTTAAAACTTTAAGGTGAGCAATTTTTTCTTCGGCGATTTCATCTAATTCTTTTTCCATGTTGGCAGTATATTCGACATTAACAATAGTAGAGAAAAATTCTTGTAATCTATCGGTGGTTTCAATTCCCATCTCAGTTGGGTGGAATTTCTTTTCAAGTAAATTGACATAACCTCTAGTTTTAATTGTCTCCATGATGGTGGAATATGTTGAGGGTCTACCGATACCAAGAGCTTCTAGTTCTTTAATTAAACTAGCTTCGTTATATCTAGGGAGAGGTTTAGTGAAATGTTGTTCTTTAATTGTTTCGTCACAGGTGAGAACGTTACTTTTATAATTTCTAAGGTCGGGAAGAATAACATCTTCATTTTTTTCATAATCAGAATAAACTTTAAGATAACCATCAAAAGATAGCACGCTTCCAGTAGCTTTGAAACCATATTCGTTATTTTCAAGGGTGATAGTAGTTTGGAGCATTTTAGCATTAGCCATTAAGGAAGCCAGGGCACGATAATAAATAAGGGAGTATAATTTATATTCCTCTATCGTTAAGTGTTTTTTTACTTGCTCCGGAGTCCTTTTAATACTGGTTGGTCTTATACCTTCGTGAGCGTCTTGAACATTGGTATCTTTTTTGCCTTTTTTAACAAAACCGACATATTCAGCTCCATATTTACCTTTAATATATTTAAATGTTTCATCAATGAATGAAGGTGAGAGTCTTGTTGAATCAGTTCTCATATAAGTAATTAAACCGACGGTTTCTTTTTCTAAATCAACACCTTCATAAAGTTTTTGAGCAGCACGCATTGTTTTTCCTGATGCGAAGCCTAGTTTAGCAGAAGCTGTTCTTTGAAGGGTAGATGTCTTAAATGGAAGTTGGGAAGACTTTTTTCTTTCTTTAGTTACAACATCTACTAGTTTATAAGCCGATGATAATTTATCAAGAATAGCATTTGCCTCTACTTCGTTAGGTATTTCTATTTTCTTACCTCGATAATTATATAAATCAGCGTCAAAGTCCGCAAATTTAGCTGTTATGCTCCAATATTCTTCTTCGACAAAGTTTTCAATTTCTCTTTCTCTATCAACAATTAATTTTAAAGCAACACTTTGGACTCTTCCTGCAGATTTGCCACCAGTTTTTGATTGCATTAATTTAGACAGTCTAAAACCAATAATACGGTCGAGCATTCTTCTAGTTTCTTGAGACTTAACTAAATTAGTATCAAGTTTTCTTGGCGTTTTAAATGCATCTAGAACTACATCTTTAGTTATTTCATTAAAGATTACTCGATCATAAGCATCATCTTTTAGTTCTAGGGAATCATAAAGGTGCCAGCTGATTGCTTCCCCTTCTCTATCTGGGTCAGTTGCCAGATAAACATAATCGGCATCTTTAACTTCTTTTTTTAAGTCTTTTATTACTTTAGCTTTTCCTTTAATTGGGGTATAGTTTGGTTCGAAATTATTTTCCACATCAATACCAAAACCATATTGACCAGTAGTTGCTAAATCTCTAATATGTCCTTTTGAAGATAGAACTTTAAAATCTCCACCGAGATATTTTTCAATCGGTTTGCATTTGCTAGGACTTTCTACTATGACTAGTTTTTTCATTTGTGCCTCCTTGAAGTTATTTTTCACTTTCAAATATTTGAATTATAAATTAAAAGTAACTTGTTGTCAAATTAAACTTTTTCTTTAACATTATCACTTACTGGTTTAAAGCTAAGACGATGTTCAGATGTAATGCCGTATTGTTTAATATTTGCTAAGTGTTTTTTTGTTGCATAGCCCTTATGGGTTTTAAAGCCATATTCAGGGTGGGATTTATCCATTTCAATCATGATAGAATCTCTCGTTACTTTGGCAATAATGCTAGCAGCAGCAATGCTTAAGCTTATTTCATCGCCATGAATAATACTAGTAGATGGAATATCTAGGTCGAGCTTCATTGCATCGATTAATAGGTGTTCTGGTTTTACTCTGCATTTCGCAATAGCTTCTTGCATAGCAAGGATAGTTGCTTGATAAATATTTACTTTATCTATTTTTTTAGCATTAATAATCCCAATGCCGATTCCCAGGGCTTTTTTATTTATTATTTGATAATATTCTTCTCTCTTTTTAGGAGTTATTTTTTTGGAATCATTAAGACCTTTAATAGTTAAGCCTTTGGGAAGAATAACGCAGGCAGCAACAACAGGACCAGCGAGAGGACCTCTTCCTGCTTCATCAACCCCAGCGATTAAGTTAATTCCTTCTTTATATAGTTTTCTTTCATATTTTAAATTCGCCATGTTTATCCTTACCGATCAAAAGTTATTCCTTTTATATATTCGTTTTTGATATCATTTAAGACCATTTCATTAATACGGTCATAGTCAATTTCGCCATCTTTAAGTATTGCTCCTAGGCTTTTAGCTAATATCTCATATGTTTCGAGGATATCTTGAGAAATATAATTAATTTTATATCTTTGTTTTAATATTTTAGGATAATAATTGTTTAGAGTTGTTAAAATATAAAGAGCTATCTTTTCAGTGGGTAAAATTTCACTTTTTATCGCCGTCATACTAGCTAAATTTAGAGCAATGGTATCGTTGTCAAACTTTGGCCATAAGATACCAGGGGTATCTAATAGAAGAATATTACTTTTTGTTTTTAACCACACTAGATTTTTAGTAATTCCAGGAACATTCCCAACATTAGCTACTTTTCTTTCGGCCATTTTATTGATTAAGGTACTTTTACCAACATTAGGTATACCAATAACTAAGGCTTTGATTTGTTTTTCTTTCATTCCTTTATTTATTCTATTTTCTTGAATTGGAGCGGTGATTTCATGGGTAAGTTTGATAAGTTCTTTATAGTCGTGATTATTTTTTAAATCTAGAGGTAGGACTGTAAAGCCTAAATCTTCATAATATTTGATATGCTTCTCAGTAATATCCATATCACAGAGGTCTTTTTTTGTCATAATTAAAATACGTGGTTTATTTTTAAGAAGCTCGTCAATATCTTTTATTTTTGAAGAGATAGGAATTCTAGCATCAATGAGTTCATAAACAATGTCAAAAGAAGAGAATTTTTCTTTGATAAGTCTTTTTGTCTTGGCCATATGACCAGGATACCAATTAATTGACATGAAACCACCTCTTATTTTTAAATTATAACACGTTATTAATCAATTGACATGTTTTAAATAATATTGTATATTATATTTATAGAAGCGGGGACCTCCCGCACTGGTGGGGGGTTGTCGCTTTTATTTTCTTTTATACACATTAAAAGTATTTCCTTTTTTTATTATTATAATATTAACCCATTTTCTATATGGACTATTATATATACGATGAAGTTGATTTAATATTTCTTTAAAATCTAGCTTTGAATTAGTTAAGTCTAATATGAAATTATTTGCTTGTCCTTTTGTTTTCTTAACTGAATAATCTAAATTATTCCCCAAAATAGTTTTTAGGTCCCATTGTTCATTTTTGTATGTAAAGTCAGGAGTTCTTATTTTTTCTGGGACTTTAACTGTAGGATTTATATAAACTTTGCTGCCAAAAGTTTTGCTCATCCATTTTGCGATTGGTCTTAATAATTCAATATCTTTTTCGAAAACAACATTTTTATTGCTTTTACTTATTTTATAAATTCTTTCATCGATTCTTACAAAGTTTCTTTCTTTAACTTTATGCCTGTTTGTTGTTCTGCTTTGTTTCCATTCATTTGTAATATTGATATATGATTTATTTTTCATATAATACACCTCTGTTTTTGCAGGCTAACACATAGTTTTTTCAATGTCAAAAGTGTAAAATTAAATTTTTGCAATTTAGAAGCAACCAAACACATATTTTTTACTTAGCAAAAAATACAATTTGGGATAAAATGTTGCTCAGAAATAGTCTTTTTTGTATAAAATAAAAAAATAGCATTTTTGCTACTTTTTAAGGCCGAAGTTATTAAAAGGGAATATTACGAAACTGGTTGCTCCACGAATTTCATCTCTATTAACAGGGCCGAAATACCTACTGTCTTTGGAATCGGTGCGATTATCACCCATAACAAAGTATTCTCTTTCTGCTAAGGTGACTTCTGGTAAATTTCCATTATGACCAACGCCAATATCACTTGTTAATATTTTATTATTGATTATTATCTCGTTATCAACAATAGAGATTGTTTCGCCAGGAAGACCAATAATTCTTTTTATTAGCTGTTCGCCATTATAATCAATGACAATAATAGAAAGACGTTCTATGGAAGCGATTTTATTTAGAATCATTATATCTTTATTATTTAATGTTGGTGCCATTGATACACCACTTACTCTTACTGGAGTAACAATAAATGTTCTAATTAAAATAACAACAATTAAAATAATTATATAAGGTAGTAATTTTTTTAATATTTTCATGAATTCCTCTTAATTTCTTTCTTTAACTTTATAATCTTTTTTCATATTCTTTAAGAAATTTAACTTGGCTCTTCTAACCATACCTTTTTTAATAACAGTTATTTTGTCAATACTAGGTGAGTTTACTGGGAATGTTCTCACAACACCAATGCCACTGGATTTTTTACGAACAGTGAATGTTTTAGAGATACTTCCTCCTTTAATGGCAACAACAAGACCTTCAAATGCTTGAATTCTTTGTTTGTTTCCTTCTTTTACCCAGACATCAACACGTATAGTATCCCCTACTCTAAATTCGGGTACATCTGGACGTAGTCCTCTTTCATTAATTTTGTCAATTAAGTTTGTCATACGAATTATCCTTTCTTTATTTAATATATAATCATTTATCTTTTTCATAAGTAAAGCGGATTACAACTAGTTAATTATAGCATATTTGTTATTTATATGACAATAATATGTTATAGTTTCTTCTCTAATTTCTTTTGATATACATATTCTTCAATATGGATTTGAGGATTATTCCAATCATAATCAAACATTTTTTTATACATTATATTGAACGGAATGTTAAAAGGAGTATATCTGCTGCCACTATTTCTAATTCTAACTCCATATGTGTCATTGTAACTTTCTTCATTGCTTTTTTGAAAAGTAATAAGGAAAGTTTCAATTTCTTTTTTTATAGTTAAAACACTAGCTTTATCATAAGTAGTTTCGTCAGAATGCCATTTGATAATTTCGTTGTTAAAAAGTCCGTTTTCATCTCGTATTATTTTATCAATTTTGCGCCATCTTTCATGTTCTGAATATAATTCTTGTATTTGTTCAGCAGTTTCACAATATCTTAAACAAAAATCACTTTCAATTATCGGTATAAAGTTAACCTCTTTTATTGATTCGTATAATTCATCTAGCAATGAATAAAAATAATAATTTTCTTTAGTTATAGTAAATGATTTTATCTCTGGTTCGTTATCGTCTTTTTCCCAATAAATCCAATATAAATCGCCATTGCCACCATAAGTTATTCTAAATTTGCCTTCATCAGTGGAAATGTCAAAAGTAGGATATTCTTGTTCTATCGGTTTAATTTCTAACATATTATTCTCCCCTGCTATATATTTTATCTTCCACGACTTTTTTCTTCAACTTGTTCTTGAACTAGGAATCTTTGTCTAATAAGATATATTTTCATTTCTAATTCATGTTCCATCACAGTAAGTTGTTTTAAATATTCTTTTTCGACTGTTTTTCTTAAGAATTTATGATATTTACTTAAAATGATACTTTTAAGTCGTCTTGTTTCATCTAGAGCAAGGATTGTTGCTTCTTCTCCAGCGTCTTCATCATTTAGAATATGAAAGTTATTAAAAGCGACTTTTTTAAATTGTTTTTTTAATTTTAAAAGTAATATTTTTTCAATCATGGCAGGCTTGATTAAAGTGACATGTTTTATTTTGATATATGCATCGTTCTTTATTCTTGGCGAAAAATCATATCCTTCTAATTCATATTCCATATAAATTATTTCGTTAGTTTTTTCATCTTTTTTAATAAGATAGTTTGCCATAATACTTCCCTGCCTTTAGTTAGTTTACTTTTCTAATTTTGTTACGTCTTCTTTTAATAAATCAGGTCTTTTTAGTTTTGTTTTTTCTATTTGTTGTGCTTTTCGCCATGCTTCAATCTCTTTATGGTTGCCACTTAGGAGAACATCTGGAACATTCATTCCTTTATATGTGTTCGGTTTAGTATATGTAGGATAATCAAGTAAGTTATTATTGAATGATTCACTCTCTAAGCTACTTTCATTAATAACTCCTTTAATGAGTCTTGTGATGCTATCAGTAATTGCCATCGCAGCTATTTCTCCCCCAGTGAGGATAAAGTCACCGATACTTATTTCGATATCACAAAGGGAGCGAATACGTTCATCAAAACCTTCATAATGGCCACAAATAATGATTAAATGTTTTAAATCACTTAATTCGTTGGCAATACTCTGATTGAATGTTTCGCCATCTGGGGTGAGTAATATTACAGTTGATTCTTTTGTTTTTAATTGATTTAGGGCTTCATCAATTGGTTCAATTCTTAGAACCATTCCACTTCCACCACCATAAGGGGTATCATCAACAGTCATATTATTTAGGAGTGAATAATCTCTAAAATTGATAATATTTATCTCAACTAATTCTTTTTCTATAGCTCTTTTAATAATTGAAGAAGTAATAAAACCCTCAAACATTTTGGGAAAAAGAGTTAAGATATCTATTTTCATATTATCAATTCCTTTGCTCCCTTAACTTGAATTGTTTTTTTGTCTAAATCAACAGAAGTAATAAATTGTTCATTATAAGGGATATAAAAATATTTTACGCCATAAACTTTCAATAAAATATTAGCCTTATTATACACAACATCTTCGATTTTGCCAATAAATTCGTTATTTTCATAAACTGCCATATTATATAGGTCTTGCATGAGATAATCATTCTCTTTTAAATTTAAGTCACTTCTTTTAGCATAGACGGCCTCTTTTTTATATTTTAAGATTTGATTGATGTTATCAATGCCTTCTAGGGTAATCATATCAAAGTGCTTATGGGGACGATAGCCAGTGATAGTAAATTCTTCATAATTATTACCAAAATAAACTTTAAATCCAGAAGTGAAGACTTTATCTTTTAATTCGAAATCACTAATAAGACGGATTTCGCCTTTAATACCGTGGGTATTAGAAATAAACCCTATTTTTACAAACTCTTTCATGTTATTTCCTTTCACTTTCATACATGATTATAGATGCTGCAATGGCAGCGTTTAAGGACTCACAAGACTCATTTATTGGAATTGAGATAGTTTCATCACATAAAGATAAAAGTTCTTTATTAATGCCTACCCCTTCGTTGCCAATCAGTATTGCAATATTCCCATCAAAATTCGACATATATAGACTTTTATTACTATTTACATCAGTTCCATATATTTTATAGTTCTCTTTTTTTAATTCTAAAATAAACTCTTTTAAATCTCTTTTTAAAATATTAACATGAAAAAGCATACCTTCGGTGGCTCTAATTGTTTTTTCGTTATATAAATCAACTGTATCATTTCCTAAGACGATATCAAAGTTGAAAGCTACGGCGCTCCTTATTATAGTACCTAAGTTGCCTGGGTCCCCTAGAGAATCAATTAAAAGTAGTTTTTTTCCATATTCTTTTTCTGCTAATTTATTAACTATGGCGATTACTTTTGGGGTCGTTACTTCTGAGGTTAGTTTTTTTAATATTTCATTGGTAACGGAATAAGTTTGGCCAGGAAAAGAAAAATTATAATCTTTGGCAATAAGTAATTCTTTTACCCTATCTTTTTTTATGGCTTCAGTTACTAAGTGTTCTCCTTCAATTATAAAAAGGCCTTCTGAATCACGATATTTTTTTTGTTTTAATTTAAACCAATATTTAACTTTTTCGTTAGTTAAAGAAGTTATATTCATTTTTAGTCCTCCTTAAGGCTTTTTCTTGCTAATTTGTAATTTGGGAAGTAGTTAGATACTTCTATCCAAAATTCTTTTTGATGATGTGGATATTTAAAGTGGCATAGTTCATGGATTATAACATAATCAATTAAGGAAATATCTTTTTTAATTAATTCTGAATTTAGAGTGATAGTTTTATTAGTTTTATTGCAAACACCCCATCTTGTTTTCATGCGTCTTATTTTAAGTTGAAAGTTAGGTGTATGAGGAATAATGTTTTTCCAAGTATTTATTCTATCCGCAAATATTCTTATGGTTTCTTTTTTGATAAACTTATCAAGTTTTTCTATACTAGGAGTAAAAATAAAACTGTCTTCAAAGACACAACTCTTTAATTCTGGGTCAGTTACTACAGTATAAGTATTACCTAGATATTTAAAGAAATTATTTTCTCTATTTCTTTTCTGGGCTGATAAATACATTTTTAAAAGAGTTTTTTCATTTTTTTTGATTAAATTTAATATTTCTTTGTCAGTAGTTCTTTTGGGAACAGTTACAAGAAGACTTAAATTATCATCAATGCGAAAATAAATATTTTTATTATCTTTTCTGATTATATTAACTAATATTTTTTCGTTGTTTAGTTCTATATCCATAAATAATCTATCCCAGTTAATTATAGCACAAATTTTTTAGTTAAAAAAAGCATGACCATTATTTGTCATTACCTTTTTATTAGTCCATTAGCTGCAGCTAGTTTTAATGTTTGAGGTTCTTCGTAAGAACTCAATTCTTCATTTGTAGGAAGAAGTTCGCCATTAAAACCAAAATCTTCTATCCAAGCATATCTATATTGCTTTCCGCTGTCGCCATTTTCGCATTGAATATACCAAGTAGGACTATTTTCGATGTCTTCGTTCTTTGAAACTCTAATCCTATATTCTTCAAAATATCTTCCATACTTGCTTCTTTTAATTTTAAGGGAATAATTGATAGTGCCATCGGTATAGTTTTTTCTAATATCAGTAATTTTATTATCTTTTCGCCATATTTTAACTACGCCCATGCCGTTGTTGTGTAATTCCCAAGAGTCTTTAATATCTCTAAAATCTATCATACATACTTTTAGTTCTTCAAGTCTTTTAACATTTTCAATATATAGATTTAATTTATCAATATTTTCTGATATATTGGCAATAAATTTTCGAAATTTTTCATCTGAATAAGATTGGCCATTATGCAAAAAATAATATCCAAATTGTCTTAAAAATTCGGTTACAATTTTATTATTACGAACTAAATTTAGTGTTGGGTGCTTACCAAACATAATGGCTGCTAGAAGGGGTTCTTGCATTTTTGATATATCATTAATTAATTTTTCAAAAGGCTCGGTTCCTTCTTTTTGAATAAATTCTAATACTTTTCGATAAGTAACACTATCAAAACCATGAACACAATCTAAATTTATTTTTCTTTCTTCCATTATTCCAAAACCTCCATTTGTAGAATATATTATAACTTATTATTTTTAATAAGTTAATTAAAATCCACTATTTGCATTTACAAATCTTAATATAATTATTTATGAAACTTTTTTTGCTTAACGAAATACTGTCTTTAGATGTGTCAATCCAATCATAAATTTCGTTGGCAACCTCTGGATATATTTTTCTAATTTCACAAATTTTATGCCATTTATATGTTGAATCATCTCTTCTTTGGTCAAATATTTTTTTATATCCTTCGACGGTAAATAATTCACTTCCTAAATTTTTGATAATCGAAGCTGTATAATAATCATTAAAATCTTTCATGTATTCCCCAGGCGAACAACTCCAACCATGGATTAATTCATATAATCTATCTTCTGGACGATGATGCCATTCTATTGTTGGAAAAACAGTTTTGAAGCCCTCAACAAAAGCAATGCCATCATCTTGGATAATAGGTCGTTCAGAACAATAATTATAACTACAAATTGGTCCACTACCCATTATTTCTGTAAAAATAGGCTCAAAATCTTGTCTTATATTAGCGGCTTCTTTATTTTCAACTCTACATTTAAGTCCGCCAATTGTTAATATCATTACACCATAGACATTTATCTCAATTTCTATTCCTTTGTAATGTGCTTGGATATAAGCAAATGTTTCTTTTAAATCAAATTGGATGTCTTCACCAAAATGATTTTTTAAAAATTCCTTTAATTTTTTATTAAAAGATGTTTGTATTTTATTATATGGAAAATCTATATTAGCAACGCTCGCAATATCTAATATTTTAAATAAAGCACCTAATTCTTTTAATTTTTGATTATTCATTCCAAAACCTCCATTTGTAAGAATATATTATAACTGATTATTTTTAATAAGTAAATTAAAATCCACGACCTCCACCGCCGCCGCCGAAGCCTCCACCACCACCGCCAGAGAAACCGCCACCGAAGCCGCCGCCACTGGACATTGTTGATGCCGCATTTGCTGCACTAACACTTTGTCTTACAGCAGTTCCTACCGCAGTATTAAGGGTATGGGATAGGTTTAAATAAACAAATGGCATGAACATAGGAGTATGAATTGTATTTTGGGGTTGGAATTCTTTAATACGGACATTCATTGCTTTTTGAACTTTTTGAGCCACTCCTAAGACTGTTGCGTAAACCATATAGCGTTCCCAAATTATTACTTCTGGTACTTCTCTTTTGGGTAGAATAGAAAAATCTAGAAGGAATCTGCGGAAAGCTCGCCATTTTACAAAGTGATCATTACCATGTTTTGTTCTTTTGCTGAAAAGAGCAATATAGATAATAAATATAATAGCAGGAACAACAATAATATAGGGAAATATTGATTCAATATGATTCAAGAAAGCAAATACAGTAATAAGAATACCTAAAACACCATATAAAATTCCTACAGTTTTAATTTTTGTGTTAGATTCAAAGAAATTTTGTTTAATTCCTTCGGTAATTACTTTATTTTTCCAAGTTTCATATGAGGTAGTAAAGCTTACGCATGTTTTAGATGAAGACGCATATTTTTGGAGTTGTTTAATTGTAAAGGTATTATCTGTTCCAACTTCTTCAAATAAGAATTTTATTAAATATTTTTCATTACTGCTGGTTTTTTTATCATTTAGTAGTTTAAAGGAATATTCTTTTTTCTTGCCTTCTAGTTGGGTGACCTCTACATTCTTTTTATAAATTAGATTCATAATAGATGCACTCATAGCAGATGGGGT
>Ga0131853_10013616_pt1 | contig 14915 bp, 7 predicted proteins | sample TergutLab28metaG_FD_92764 | JGI IMG/M metagenome (GOLD analysis project Ga0131853, IMG submission 92764) | Labiotermes labralis P1 segment gut microbial communities from Petit-Saut dam, French Guiana - Lab288 P1 (version 2) (version 2) | ecosystem: Host-associated > Arthropoda: Insects >... | reverse complement strand
GCTGCGTTGCCATGTAGTGACGAGGCCTCCGGTAGGCGGCGGGTTATGTTTAACCACCGGCCACGCGGTTAGTTTGCCGGAGGTCCGCGGTGGAGTTGAAGGAGACTCCTACTGTGTTGAGTGCTGGTGCAGGAGGCCCGGCGAGCGGTGGTGTGTCCGGTCAACGAGGCTACGTGGCCGGGCAGGCGGGTGTCGTATCTTCTGTTTTGATGAGTCCTTTCTTGATGTTGCTTCTTCTTGATGCAGGCGTTGACTGTATTCAGGCTGGAAACGTGTCAATTTTTATACAGGTCACTGCTGGTCAACCTGCTGTGCCATTGGCTGGTTGGCAGAGCTGATGGGCGTGGCTTCCAGAAGGTAGTTCCGCTTTTCAGAGGCCGTTTTCTTTGTTCGTAGAAGTAGACAGAGAAGGAGGGAGTGGTTTTGCTGTGTGGGTTAAGCTGCTGTTGACTAGGTCGGTGCGTTGATTGATGTACGGACAGAGGAAGGAGGGCTGTGAGGTGAAACTGGATTGAAGAGGAGATGGAATGACATGTGGGTGTCCCCACACTTTGGACTCTGCAGTTAAATTTGATAGAGAAGCCGTTGAAACTTTATCTGAGAGAGTGAAAGATATTATACTAAATTCAAATAAATGAAAGGATGAGACAGACTTAGCAATCCACCGGTTAAATTACACTCGTTACAATCAGAGTAGCATATTTACTTATGTTCGTCAGTTAGAGTTTGCTATTTTGGAGTTACGAACCTTTGTAAATGAGGTTTTAATTTCTTTGGAGAGTACTATGACAGGAAAATTATGTATGAATTTAATTTCACCTGTTATGTTAAGGAATATTTTTAAGAATGTTACACCATACTTTCCAGATGGTTATACTTTTTGTGTTGGTTTATAACAGAACAATATAAACTTGTTTTATGAGTTTATGGATATGTCTGTACATGCTGATTATCATAGTGTGAAGTTGGTTGTGTTAATACCTTTGAAAACATTTTTACTTGTACAAGCTGATCACCTTCCCTTACAAAATTTCCAATTTGGATAACTACATTCAATTGACTGCTGAGTATGACAATTTGGTACTAGATGACTCTAAGCAACGTCCTTTTGTGGAAAGAAGCAGACATAAAGAAGTATAGAGGGAAAGGCATTATTATATGCCCTGCAGACAAGCCAATTTATGGTAGGAATATCCTAACTTGTGAATCGAGTTTATACTTCCAGAGGGACGAAGCTAGGACACTATGCAGCCGGCGGATTTTGCCGCAGAACTTCGCCCCAGTATTTATCCGACACTCCCACGACTGGACGTACAGCTTCAGTGGCAAACAGCAAGTGAATCTGAAGTTTCGTCGGAATGCCACCTGGATAACTTCGACGTGGTCCCTACAAGGAAGCGGCATCTTACACATTGCCAGTGCTTGCCATGTGACGGGACAAGACTTCCAACTGTACCCTGCAACGGAAGGCCATTCAGAGTCAAACATCGAATAGCAAGATGACGTACGAGCTCTTCACGCCGAACCTATCACCCACCAGGAGGTACAGATACTTCAAGGACGTTCACCCCCTGATGTATCAAAGCTGGGAGGTATAGCCGCAATGTCGGAACTGTTTAAGCACCGAGACCTAGATGCTACTCTCGTGATGCATGCAACTGAAAGGAAACATGATGACAGGTATCATTTTTACTGGTACTTAACCATTCCTACCTTAGTTGCTATCCTTTTGGCCATTATGATATGCAACAGTTACCCATATTTATTTAGAAACCTTTTTCAAAAAATCCGCTGTACCACACAACCTGTCGTAAATTCCACAACTGGAGAAAAACCGCAAAGACCACCAGATGTCCAACCGAACAGCAACCTACTACCAGTCAGTTACAGCCCAATGGAAGTGGGAAGGAAACTGAGTTCGTTACCTACTCTGTACAAACAGTGGTTTGAAACAGAGATTCCCATTCGACAATACAACTATGATAGGAGATGAGAGCGAACTACCAATTCTTCCTCGTATCCAGTAGCACAGCGTAGAAACAAGGAAAGTCCCCGAACGCGTGATGGCAAGTGCACAGTGCTGATGTATGCGAGTGTCAATTTTGTGTCCATGAAAGAAAATTTGGTGATTTGAGGTTAACACGTTCTCGAGTGAATTATGGGAGACGCTCTTGTACTGAGCAGAGGTGTGTAGTGAAAAAAAATATATTCCTGAGGTAATGTACTTTAATTTTGTGTGTGGGTGGAGATGCTTACATGTTGCATAACAACAGATACTGTCAGTAACTATTTTGCCTTGATGTTATGTTTTTTATATACAGTGAGAAGAATTAGTGATTTGAAATTATTTGATTGTTTGGTTTATTTCATACGTGTTACTGTTTAAATGATGCGGGACGCATCATGGTTTTAGGAGGGGAAAGTTGTAGTGCCTTGTAGAGAACACTTAATTTTATTTTATATCATTTCATTTTATATATTTCATGTATGTTGGCAGTATTATAGGGACGGCTGGGTGCATCTCCCAGTTGAACAAACAGGAAGTCCAGATCACCTATAATTCACATAGCAACAGCGAATAGTTGAAGTTGCAGAAAACTGATGCTAGGTGAATGCAGGAAATGCTGACTCTGGCTTAGAAGTGTGGTGTGGTTTTGAGAAGCGACGAGAGAGAGTCTTGGTTGAAACTTCGGTAACTGCAGACGTGGAAGCAGAGAAGGAACAAATTTTATAAAATGTGGCCTTTGTTGCTCATCATTGTATCAGGTAAGCGTGGTTAGGCTGTTTTGTACCAAACTGAAGCATAGAAATGCTATGGATTGTATTTGGGGGTTGTTTTTTTGAGGTGATCAGACTTTCCTTATGGAAATTCCTTTATAGGAAATTGTAATCTTTGTGGTGGGGAAGTACCCTATTCCGTGCCTTAGATTTTGATTTGGTTATTGTGGTTTCTTTAGTGTTATATATTTATGTAATATGTTGTAGTGTCGTAGAATATATTATTTAGTGAAATACGTCATAGTAGTTTCCAAAATGGTGGCAGCGAATACTCTTTCTAGGTAATGGTGTCGGTGGTTGGGACGACCGCCGCACACCATTACAGTACGGATATATTCTTCTGGGTGTAATGTTCGCCAGACTTTCAGAGTTGAGGTCAGTACTTCAGGGTGTATTTCCAGAGCTAGTTCTGCGTGAGAAATGTAATACTGTAAACGTACACATGGTTCCATTTGCAGCGGTTGCTGATATTGGAACAGTTGAAGTGTAGCGGCTCATTTTACCCACGATGCAGTCAACAATAACAGAAACTCCCATTTATGGGATCGTGATAATCCACATGGAACTGTTGCCGGAAACGTGTGGTGTCATTGGTGACCAACTCGTTGGTCCGTACATTTTACAGTAACGTCTGACAGGTAATATTTACGCCAAGAATTACAAACGAACTGCCATCACGCTTAGAGAACATTCCTATACAAACACGACGTCAGATGTGCTAACAGCATGGCGGACCGCTGCGTCATTTCAGTCAAGTCGTCAGGCAATATCTGAATCATAGATTCCCAAACTGATGGATTGGTCGTGGCGGTGCACAGAATTGGCCACCAAAGTCACCGGATCTGAACCCATTAGATTACCACATGTGAGGTTACTCGAAAGCTGTGGTGTATGCAACTACTCCAGCGAATTCTCATCGCTGCAAGCAGCCTAAACAACGCTGCAGTGCTTCGTAAATTTACAAGTTCTCTGGTCAGACGAGACAAAAAATGTATGCAAGCAGTTGGAGGACACTTCGATCAACTTGTGTGAGTGTTGAACGGCGAATCTGTAACTGTACATTTAACAACATATCTCAATAAATGCACAATGCTCCTCTTTCATTTCTAATTTATTTACTGTGTTTTAAAAACTCATAACTTCTGAACCGTTGTCACTCGGACCCATGTGTATATGACGTTTTTGATTCAGAATCAACTCTGGAATTAAATCCCGAAGTAGTGGCCTTAACTACTAGGACATCCTGTATATTCTGTTGTTTCTTAAAATTTCTTCACAGTGTGTTATGTCTTTATGCTACAGACATCTAATTACTCCTATTTCAGCTGTGAAATTGTACTGGAAACCGCACAGACACAGTGGGATTGATCCTGTGATATGAGTGCTTCTGCAGTTCATGCATTACTGTGAATGTATGTGGTGTGATGTAAGTAAAAGGCCACAGTCGCTAATAATGCAGTGTAATTTCCTGCTTATTTTACTGTGTGTTTATCAGCATTAGAAATGGAGGAATTTTCTGTGATTTGGTGTAGGTTTTGCTGCATAAATCATAAAATTTTTTGGCTAAACGACATTTCTGTGACATTCGAGGAGTATCTGAAGATTGGTTCAGATCCTGTTTAACTAACGAAAGACAGAGATTTGAAATAAAGTCACATAATGCAACTCAACATTTTGTGCCTCACTGTGGTACATTGAAATGCAGTGTTCCCAAGGTTTATTCTATTGTCTTTATTGTTCATAATGTATACAAATCGCCTTCTCCTGAGAAAAAATTCTGTCAGAATCGATATTATTTGCTGATGGCACTTGTCCCCTAATTTGAGGCATACATTTTGGAGTTTTCTGTAAAGTGTCAAATTAATTTCTCTTATTTATCAGTAAATGGTTTGCGACTAAAGAATTAGTCCTAATGTAGATATAAAACAAATGTAATTAAATTTATAATGAATCATTCACTACATTCTGCATTGCTTATTAGTTATGAAGAACGCCTGTAGAAGAGACGTTAGGTACAAACTTTCTTGGTTCACTGATTGATAACCACCTAAACTGGAGGAACCCTACTGAGGAAATGATTCCAAAGTTAAGTGGAGCATGTTATGCATTTAGGTTGATGTTTCATAACAGCAACTTTACCACTCTCAAAAGAATTTATTTTGTATATTTTAATTCTATTATAAAATATGGATTAATAGTTGGGGTAATTCTTCCACTATTGGGGGGTATTCCCTTTATAAATGAAAATTAGCAGCATTATGGCTGGTGAAGGATCCAGAACTTCATATAGAAGTCTGTTTAAAAAATCAGAGGTTTTAGCTTTTTCAAGCCAATATGTATTTTTATTAAAGAACCTCCTTTTTGTCAATAGACAAGCAAATTCCCAAACAAATTCATCTACATGCAGTATTAATCCAAGGAATAAGCACTATATTAATATATGAGATGCCAACCAATGGTGTTTACTGAAAAGTACATTCTGTGATGGCATCAGAATTTTCAACAGTTTGCTATGTAGTCTGACAATCCTAAGAATGAAAAGCTAAAAGTTAAAGGAGCATAAAGAAATTACTTAAATGCTCATGTCTTTTACTATGTAGATGAGTTTTTTATGTGTAAAGATGATCCATAATACTGTTTTATAATATGTTCATAGTATTTTGCACTGTCAGTTCCATACATTTTGTATATTCATGACTTACACCACATCCTGTTGTGTTTGTGACACATGTTTGGATCCATGTAATGTATGTATGTATGTATTTAAATGTGAGTTTATTGTGACTCATGTGTATAGGAGTTAGGCATAGTATATCATGTGAGTTAACAAAGTCATTCAGCATTCAGCATTTCCATATGTATCTCACATGAAAAGCACTTGTCATAAACAGCATTAATCATTTGAACTTGGTGGTGTTTGAGGTTTGTATCGTGTTGGTGGCTATTAATTATAATGCTAGTCTCATCCTAAAAAGACCTTAATGTTATGTGATCTTTTAACATTATATGGCATGTTTCTGTGAGTGAGGATCCAAATTTTGCAGTTTGTTTAGATGAAATTCAGGTTTCAGGTTAAGGATAATAACTTTCAAATAACATGTAAAATTTCATGCACTGAAACTGATGAAGTAACTTCTAGAAGCTAGGCAGCATGACGTATTTTGCTTTCTTGTTAAGTTCAAATAATACCAGGCACAGGATATGATATCAACATCTGTACACTGTGTGGTCTAAAGTCAGTTAGTCAGAGTAGAGGGAGATGTCAATACAATACTAAGTACACTGTGGAAGGTCTCTTAGCCAGCAACAACATTTAGTATCTGTAATGGGACTATTGATTCTGTTGTGGTTGAGTCCTCCATGGCACAAACAGCCATAGAACCTGTAACATAAAATGGATGTGATTACCTTTCACACCCGATAATACATTTGTTGTTTTGGTGGTACTTGCAAGCATTGGTAAACTTTCTCCAGTGATATACCTGCTACTGCCTGTAACTTGTGAAAAACTTTGATCTACACAAAATAGCACGCTCATTTTTCCATGTTTGATTCACTATTTACACCATTCCTGGATATGTATAAAAATTTGTGAACATGTGAATTGTAGAATGAAAGGTGTTGACTCTGAAAATATTTGAACTGTCATTCTTTTGACCAGAGGTACTATTTACTTGTAATCTTAGAAATGGAAATGGTAGATGATGCAAATGTGGAGTTGACGTGTTATACCACAGTGTGACAAAATTAGAGTATACCATATAGGGCATGTACAGGAAAGGGTGAAGCAAGGTTGGGAATGGACTTAAAGTTTCAGGGTGGTAAAGCCTTAGGAGGCATAAATTGTGTAACAACTGTAGAATAGCCACAAAATTACTGAGATTATGCACATGTAGAAACATTAGGAGTTTTGAAGCCATGAATTCATTAAAACGTACATCCCACCCTGCTTTCCTATTTTAGTAAAGAAATAGATGCATGTGGTGTTATGATATCTTGGAATATGTGTGACTCCTAAATAACTTACAGTTTATGCAATGTAGAAATTGCATGGAAGTTAATCAAATTTATTTTCATTTGTGGAAACTAGCATGATAACTGCAGGACTTCCGGAGTGCACTGAACATGGAACACATCTTCGATTTGTCTCTGTAGGTATTGAAAGAAAAGGTTTTTCATTGCTATAAATAGTTAGCACTTTACTCTCAAGAAGTGTGCAGAAATGCATGATAACAGATAGCAGTTCCCAGCGTGCTGTTTGTGGAAGTGACTCTGATATTTGGTACACATTCTGGAACAGTTCCTGCGTAGGGAAGTGTATGAACATGAACATTCATCCATGTGGTTATACCTTTGTCCAGCAGCCTTGCCAATATATATGTTCATAGAGATGTGTTCATGTGTAAATGTGAAGTCTTAGTTACAGTTTGAACTCTGCTGGTTGGATAGGGGTATTCATATCTGTTAAAATAAGGCTGCACACACTGTAGTGTCTGGTAAATTATGGTTTTAATGACTGTGTGAGGCATGAACCAAACAAAATGTGTTGTGTATGTGACGCAGAATGTACTTGTTAAAGCAGAACTAAATCTTTACCTGAATGTGGTCACTTAAGAAAGTATGTTTGGTGAAAAAGCCAGGGTTTTGCCTGTTACAGTATCCTTCAAATACGTACCTGCAGGAAGCAAAATTTAAATTACTACCACAGCCTTATAGCTTTGGTGCTAGTTATTTTTACCACAATGAAATGGGGCATTTTTGTGTCCTTTGCATATCACTAACAAAAATTTTAGCAAGGAGCCTTAGTGGAATGATAGTTATACATACGTGCATAAATGTCACTGATACAAAACTACTGTGATTATGTTATGTATAATGCACGTTGGTGATACAAACATGATCACATTCAATTTGGAATCATATATGCAGTGGAGAAACTAACGTGTACATTCACTTTGATTATAAGTTTTAGAATTGGTACATTTACACAGGTAGGGCACCAGGTTCATGGAATGAGTTCACCGGGGAGACAAAAGGCCATGTTGGGTAATAACTGAATTTTATGAATATATGCATAGGATGGGAACGGGGTCCATTGGGTCAGGTTTTGTGATAAGGGCAATGAAGCTTGTCTTTCTGTTTTGCCAGAGGTTTCAGTCCTACATAAACAAACAAGTAAGTAAGTAAATAAATTGTACTATGAACACAATTACAATTTAATACAAATTGCACTTCACTACAGTCACAGTTAAATACACCATACTTTAAATTGTAACAACAATTACTTCAGCTTCTAAATGTAAATTCCATCACAAATTATTATTACTATTACTATTGTTATTACATACAAAGAAGGAAAAATGTTGTTCCTTCAAATGTGACAGTAGTTAAATACAATTCTTGAGAAATGTCATATCTAGATTTGGAGTAGGGTAAATGTACACTAATAATGGCACTGAGGAGTTCCAGGGTCCCTTCTTTTTATAGACTGAAACAGGTCTTCACAGGGAATCACAAGAGAGCCTTATGACATTCATGGAGGAGACATGAATAAAACTTGTGGTTTATGACAGTATAACGACATTTTGATGATTCAGTATTTATGTTATATAAAGTATATTTAACTTCAGTTTTCAAGAGACAATACAAGTATGATTTGGCAATGAAATGGAATTAAGATTGAAGCAGTGACAAGCAAGAGCACCAAGTTCCTTGGGTCTTATCTGTTTGACATGTAGTCTGTCAAACAGTTTGTCTTAGTAAGTTCTGCTTTTACTGGACAGGTGTGAGGACTGTGACTTATTGTGCAAGCACTAGCAGTTCAAAAAGTCCTTATCATCTTTTTCCAAAATAGTCGGATTCTTTTAAGTAGGACTGAGAATGGCATATACATGTTTGATTGTGAGTTGGATGTGCATGAAACTGTTTTCAGTGTCTGTGATTTTGGTAGTGGCAACTTAATTGACCACACATAGTTCGGTGCAGTGCCAACAAAATTATGGGTACGAAAAGATATAATATATGATAGGTATTCAGTTAAATCTGTTATATTTTATTTTTGAAGTTTTTCTTTTTCCACTTATTTGATGCATGATATTTGAATGTGACCAGAGAATACTGAACTAAAGTCTAATTCTTAGCGCAGCCAATATGTTTGTAAAATATTAGAATCTGTCAGTGACACTTCAATGAAATCAGCTGTCTGGTCTGTAGTGATGAGCCACTGCTGATTTTCATATCAGTGCCATGTTTATTATTTAAAATTGTGGAGTAAAATAAAGTGAAGCAGGGAGAAGATCATTCTTGGTTAATAGGACATTTGGTTGATGGAAGCTGCGACTTGACATTTTTGTACGGTTATTTTTGAAAGTTATTTCTTATGTGTTTTAAGGCAGTGTGTGTTCAGTTTCATCACTTCGTTCATGTCATGTTTGCTGTGTGAAGTGGAATGGGTACTTTTCAGCAAGTAAACAATTTATCTTAGGTGAACAGGGAGTTAAGGAAGCAGAAACATCAGGACAATGGAAAAGTGAAATCATTAAGGAATATAAAGCTATAACAGGAATACGATTTTCACTAATCGTACACCATGACAGAGGATTACGGTAAGGGTAAATTTCGCTTTATAACAGGCAATGTAGGCCCAAAAGAGGAATAGAGGTAAAATTCTACTCTTTATTTAACCTCGGAGCTAGATTGGGTAGGTTGACTCTACGCCCCAGCCGCTTTATCCCCGCGTAAGAGACGGTACTCATTGTACAGGAGGCTGGGTTGGCCCCAAGGCAGATCTGGAGCAGTGTGTGATATCTCGCCTCACCGGGACTCGGATCCCCAGACCGTCCAGCCCGTAGCGAGTCGCTATACCGACTACGTTCGCCCGGCCACACCAATAACAGATGAGTGATGTAGTAAAATAAAATAAAATAAAATAAAATCATAAATAGGTGAGATAAAAGTGCTGAAGGCTGATACTATAGATAAGGAAAACAGGATGAATATTGTTAGGGAATGTTAATTACAGACAAGCGGTCAAATGGGTGGAATTTCTCCCTTCCCAGGTGTCTTAGCATGTTTTATAGGAATATAGAACACTGCAAGAATACAGAAGACAGTGGAATTATCTTACATGGAAAAACACTTAAACTAATTGCATAATTGAGCACCTTTGTTGTTGATATTGCTTGTGACAGCATTGGTATTAAGGGTGAATAAATTATATTCAATACCTCTTCAAATACAGTTGTACTGATGATATGTAATATGTGATTCTGTTTATACATACTTGCATCTACATCTTCCAATATTTTTTTATAGTAGCATATTACATAATAAATAACTCCATCACACAGCGACCCTGTATAAAAGTAACAGTATTTATCTTATACAAAATGTTGTTACAACGTTCATATAACGAACGTCTTACAAAATTTACTCCTGTTAATTCATACAAGTCGTATTTGCATTGCTTGATAATCACGAGTTTCACATTCATAAATCCTACAAGTCCCTTTGTATAGATTATAAATTAATGTCATGTGAAGACTGATGGAATCATCTGATTGGCACAATACACTTCGTTAATTGTCTTCATCTCCACTTTCGGCCACCATTCATTTCCAGATTGAAGAACACAATTGTCAATACTCAATACTCTCTTACAGACACTTCTCCCCAAACCAGTGACAACATTCTTCCTTATCCAAAGATGTGGACAATCATGGGATGAGCTCCATTGGTAGCTTCATTCAGGCAAAGCCCATACACACATTTGTAACACATTATTTTACCTAATCTGGTTATCCTAACTGAGGTTTGGGTTGTCCTCAGTTCAAACAGCGGACAACAGCTTTATTCCAATTGCAGCTGCATCACTACTTGTGACCATTCTTGCATATTATTCCCTGCTGTGGTGTGATTCATCATAGTTACATAAAATATTAATCAGATATTTGTGACATGGTTGTCAGATAAATTTTAGGTTTATATCGTCTGCATTTCGAAACTCTGGCCAGAAGTTGGTTTGGGTTGTCCTCAGTTCAAACAGCGGACAACAGCTTTATTCCAATTGTGGCTGCATCACCACTTGTGACCATTCTTGCATATTATTCCCTGCTGTGGTGTCATTCATCGTAGTTACATAAAATATTAATCAGATATTTGTGACATGGTTGTCAGATAAATTTTAGGTTTATATCGCCTGCATTTCGAAACTCTGGCCAGAAGTTGGTTTGGGTTGTCCTCAGTTCAAACAGTGGACAACAGCTTTATTCCAATTGTGGCTGCATCACCACTTGTGACCATTCTTGCATATTATTCCCCGCTGTGGTGTGATTCATCATAGTTACATAAAATATTAATCAGATATTTGTGACATGGTTGTCAGATAAATTTTAGGTGTATATTGTTGTATATCGTTTGCATTTTGAAACTCTGGCCAGAAGTTGGTGTTTAAACTAAATTGTTTGTAATTAGAAAGCTGCATCTTCAAGCATCTCTTTAAATTTCTCATCGTTTTTCCAGTTTAAGTAAATATTTACTTTATTTTGTTGTAATGTTGGAGACAATGAAGGCATTCGTTGTTAAAATTTAAACGCCCCATTACTGGCAGGCCTAATGTTGCTTAACTTTTGTAAGAAGAGTAACATGTATTCTAGATTTTTTCTTCGCTTTATTTCATACATAACTCGGACAGTCATACTTTCAGCATGGAACCACAGTCACTTTGGCGTACCCGTGGACCCCAAAATTAAACTTTACATGTGAGCAACAAATTCTTGCCTAAAAGCCGCGATGAGGGAAATATCTTATCCATATCATCGCATTGCATGTAGCTTCCATCTCAGCAGGAAGTAAGTTGTCACCCTCAAGATCAGAAGGATGACTGACAGTGCGATGACATCATTCCAGAATTGATCCCCTGTCATGGCAATTTCGTGCAGGAACTTTTCTGGGAACCTGTAGTGGCAGTATAGTTCGATGCATTCCAAGACTTCTCTTCCATATCCGTAAATTGCACTGACGTAGCCTTCCAGACCATATCGAAGATAGCTAATGTATGTACCCCACTTCAGGTAATTGGGCATGTCGCGAAGAGTTACTCCGAACCCAGCGAACATCATTACGGGAACTGACATAGTTGGACCAACAAATGTCCCATTCTGAAATTTTAAAAAAATGTGAGATTAATAAGTTTTACAGTTATCTGGATATACAGGGTTATTCAAAATGATTGTCGGGGTACAACTGTCCAGCGGCAATTCCGCACCAAATTCGGGAAACAACCACCATCTCACAATTCCATTCAAATGTGGTATGCACAGTTTAAAGAGACAGGGTGTGTGTGTATCCCGGAACTGAAGGTATGAATCAGAGCCGCCACTGAAACCATCACCGCTTACATGCTACAAACAGTTTGGAACGAACTCGATTATCGTGTTGTTGTTTGTAGAATCACAAAAGGTGCACATATAGAGCACCTGTAAGGTATGTAACAAAAACTTGGAGTGTTGTTCTATTAAATAAAAAAAAAAACATATACTCCTATCTCAAGTGTATTGTGTATGACAAGTTGTTAAAACTCCGACAATCATTTTGAATAACCCTGTATGTTAAATGATGCATGCAACTAATGAAGCTTGATCTGGCATGTTAGCAAACGAACGGAAATTTTGAATGTTTGAAGACAAAATGCTTAGATTATTGGGGCTGAAGACAGAGTTAGTAATAGAGGCTGGAGGAAATTGTATATTGAGCAAGTTCATAATGGATAGCCCTGCTGTTGAACTATTAGACTATATATGAGTAATCAAATCAAGCAAGGGAGTGGCGTATGATACACGGAAATGCATTAGCCTGGATATGTGCACGTAGACAAGTAACAAAAATCCTGGAGCAACCCTGCAAGAACAGATACACGTGACATTAGAAGCAGCTTGTTGTATTTTCTTCAAAGTAAACTCTCTTGATTGCAGCACATTTTAGGCGCTTTTGCAAAATTTCGAAAATCGACTATCATAAAATGTTTTTCGGCAACACAAGAAGTGAAGGACTACGCAGCAACTTATCTGTCATTACGTTCTGTTTATCCAAATTATACCTGTAAAGAATGCCATGGGCCAACGAATATTATTTTGTTTTAATGCATTATTGTGTTTACACTGTTACAATGGTTACGCTAATGCGCCACAGTGTCATGTTATACCTCCATTACCTGTTTTGTTTTACTAACCCCTGGCTATCATAACATTAACAGAAACCAGGCAGAACTGTTATGCACCAAATCATGCTTGCCTGATAGTATAAATTCTGGAACACTTAAAAGCTTAGTCCGGATATCTGATGGAAACCATTTTTGAAGACTGAAGCGCAGATTAGAACGGAATTTCACTGAATCTGTTGTGAGGGTGTGAAATGAATGCGCGTTTTATCTTTACCCTCTCATATACATCATGCAAGGGTGCACGTATTTTCCAAAAATCTAGGAGAAAGCTCAGTTTTTGGGCAACTAGGGTAAAATGAATTAAGTTCCATACTGAAAGCCCACAAGTATTAGGTGTCACCGTACAAAATTTAGTCGCCCAGAATTGTGCACCCCTGCATCGTAACATTGTGGTGCTAAGGCACAAGCACAGTTTGTCTTGAACTCACCACCACATCGAAAATGGCACCAATCATCAGTCCGAAGCTCATTGCCACGTAAACAATCAACAGGCTTATTACGAAGAACATGTTGAACCGGCCCATATCAGGTGGCTGTGCGCTTATGAAGTACACGAGCACTGTGAAGAGTAAACATCCCAGCACCTGTAAATGCAAGAGTGTATTCTTGGTAAATGGGTAGTTCTTACCGCAAGCTGATGGTCCATTGTGTAGTCAAGAAATTTCACGCCCATCAGTAAAACCAAACGCTGCCACCACTGAACCTTATCCCAAGGCCACATCTCCGAACTCGTATTTCTCTGTTATTACGCAAAAAAAAATTCCAAACGATCTTTTCCTTGTGGGTTCTCCGGCTGAAATTTTGTATTTCTCTTTTTTCCCAGATGCACTGCACGCCCCGCCCCTCTTATCTTATTTTATTTGATCATTACAATAACTGTAGCAGCATGTGGCCTTTACAGAGAGAATATGCTTTCAAGAGAACACTTGAAAATTACTGTTACTTGTAAAGTTCACTGAAACGAACTCTGATAGCTAGTAGAGAAAATTTAATTGGTCTGAGTTTACTTCTACTAATAAGTATTTCATTGTGGAGTAAAATAATTGTATAAATTTGATCGATTTTTAACCCGTTAAAGCACTGTGGTTATTGCACGTAGCAACGTCTTGGGCGTTCCAAAATTCTGAATTCTCCTTACAGCACATCTATTATTTTTGTCCTTTTCTTACAACACACAGTGATTATTTCCTTGAACGGTATCAGCCGAATTACCTTTGTATTGGAGACTGTCATCGCTTACTTTGAGGCAGGAACTGAATTTTATTCTTATGCTTTGCGCATGGTTAAATGCAGTGTTATTTAATATTTTGTAGGCCACTTACCATTACAGGTATATCGGTTAGAGTAATGGATACATAGTAGGACTTGAGTGAATACCATCGATTGAAATGTTCCTTCTGAAGAATTGATAATTCGCATGGAACTGAAATCAAAGAAGTACGTGTCACTTTGGTTCATACAACGCCTGTGCCTTACAGCAAGGGTGAGCTGCAATCAGAAATAGATAAACTGTAACTTTGAACTCTGGAAGGTAAAACATGGAAATACACAGAATGGGAGTTGCAGAGAGTATGGTCACACCAACATTTCTATACAGACATGAAACTTGGATGCAGTCACCAAGATATTATTAAGTACGAACTGCTGAAATGAATTTTTGAGAAAGATTAAAGTTAGCATAAAAATGGACGAAGTAAAAAAGAAGATAGTCCTATAAGAAATGTGTTGCACGTATATTCATTAAACACCAGAATATAAGTGTACTGCCAAATTAGAACACCAGACTGCTATTACTAATGGACGAAAGAAGGCAGATTTATATCAAATAACATTAAAACGCAATCAGTAGGAAAATACGACCGGGGGGGGGGGGGGGGGGGGCCCTCCTAAAAATCCTTGGGACAGGAGAGACCCCCTT
>Ga0131853_10013615_pt1 | contig 14915 bp, 8 predicted proteins | sample TergutLab28metaG_FD_92764 | JGI IMG/M metagenome (GOLD analysis project Ga0131853, IMG submission 92764) | Labiotermes labralis P1 segment gut microbial communities from Petit-Saut dam, French Guiana - Lab288 P1 (version 2) (version 2) | ecosystem: Host-associated > Arthropoda: Insects >... | reverse complement strand
GGTAATTCAACAGCACAGTCGCAAGCTCCTGATGATGGATATATTGATGTCCGAAACATGTTGAGTACATAAGAAGTGAAATAAAATAGCAAGTGACATCAAGTTGGTCTTTTATTCTTCAACTAGAAATTTAGAAACTTTTAACAACATTTTTGCAGGAATATATGACAGGAAAAAAACATTTTGAGGAGGAGGAGAAGGAGGAGTAGTCAGTTGGAGAGTAATAATCAAGTGGTTGTAAAGAAAATATGATGTTGAGATTATAGACTGGATTCAGTTGGCACATGTGAACGCGTTAATGCATTTGCGAGTTTCAGACATGCCGGCAATTTCTTTCACGTCTGGGTCACAATCATTTCATCAACAAGGACACTTCTTCGTGGCGTTGGTTCATATTGCAGACCTTTCTTTCTGCTTTTTAAAATCTTTTTCATGTGTCCAAAGGGACTGTTCGTAATAATAATAATCCATTTCAGTTCCTTGTTATAAATATGTGGGCATGACACCCATGAGGTCAATTAGGCTGCAGAGGCAGTAGAGGAAAACAACAGAAAGTACATCAAAAGACAACCAGCAAACGAAAGCTCGCAGAAAGGAGATAAAAAGAAAAAGTTACAAGAGGCACCAACTAATAATTATGATGATGATACTACTACTACTACTACTACTACTACTACTAATAATAATAATAATAATAATAATAATACGATAATATAACGTAAACCAACAAATGCACACTTTTCAAATTAATGCTTTAATTCAATTCTTTGTGTCTTCTATATGTTTCGAACATCATTTTTTCATCATCAGGAAGACCATTTATACATCAGTTTTGATAGATATGTTTTTCATGCATTTATGTAAGCAGTCTAGCAGGTCGAAGGATGTGCTCCATACAGATATCGTTTCATATGACGTCGTTATATTATGTTAATTAATGTTGTTATTATTAATTTGCTTCGTAGCGGTTGAGTCAGCATACCAATAACAATGTATTATTATTATTATTATTATTATTAAATTTGTCGTTCAGGTGACCGTGCATCGTGACAAATTCTTATAATAAAACCAACCAGATGCACCAACTCCTCGAATTTATTTTTGGAATAAAACTCTACATATTTCGGACAGTTCGTTTGTCCATCACCAGGAGTTTTTCACTGTACACACAGCAGTGGTTTATGTCATACAGGTTTGCTGACAGCTTGCAAGCAGGATCAGGATGGAACTGTCCAAAACATGTAGAGTTTTATTCCAAAAATAAATTAGAGAAATTAGTGCATGTAGTTGGTTTTATTATAAGTATTATTATTATTATTATTATTATTATTACTATCACTATCATCATCATCATCATCATCATCACCAACTTAGGTACATAAGTTTCGAGGGAAACTTCTGCCTCCTTCAGCACTTTCTGGAGATTTAAGCGGCAGTTTCATCAAAGATGTTTATTCTCCCCTCGACAGTACACGGTGTTGCAACCAAGAATTTCGTGATTTGAAATTTTAACGCTTTGATGACATCAAGTCTCATATGAATCTGTACATTTACAACATTAACCTCGATACACACAGTATTTTAACGACCCTAAGTAGCGGCCTTTGCTGATACAGCTGAGCTGCAGCAAATTTGTCACTTCGATAGTGAAGCATGTGAAACAGCGTCTGTGGTCTTGCCAAATATTGGCAGCTGCAGAGTGTTTGTATTCTACGAACAGTAGCAATAATAACAAATTTTAGCCTGAATTCTGTACGATGTTTTTGTGTCAGATATTTCAAACCTGGAATTTTAAATTTCCGAAATTCAGATTTATAAATGGCGCTTTTCTGAACCATGGACGAAGTACAGAACCAGTAGTCCAAAAGATCTCTTAATAACTGCACCTTCTGTATGATGTAGGTAGTGTGACAGCTAGCGAAAAATCCTTACAAGTTCAAAATTTTCCATCCGGCCATTTTTACCTTTTGTTTGTAATCCGCCAAGGTTCAATTCTATGTGAAATAACTGACGTACAGGAATCTACCTTCCGGAGGAGAATGACATTGCAGAGGAAATCTGCCTTTGCCTTTTACCTTTATAAAAGTAGGGGTACGTTGACAAAAAACTTAGCATTAAGTTATCATTTAATTTGGCTTCACTTAACGACGCTGTCAGGAATTCACATTACATAACGTCAGATATTTATGATGACTTACGACAGATGGAATGTAGAAATGACAGAATATGCTTGTGGCCTATTTCATGGTACCTTCCCGCATCTACCGTGGAGGGACTGCGGGACACCTCCATCAAGATATGTGACGCCCCGCAAACCATTTCGATTCGAACCCTGAACCTTTCGAATATTTCCTTAGCCAACTTGCTCTGTAAATAGTTTAATTCCCATCATTGATTTTTATTGCTATATAAATACATCTTCTTTGAAGTAAAAATCTTGTGACTGTGGCTGCGGTTCTGAGATGCCTCAACACGTAGCACAGAAATTATCTCACAGACGGAAAACATGTGGCGGTAAGAGCATATAAGACAATTTCGATATATAAAAATGACACAGAGCCGAAATCGGTAACAAAATCGTAGTGTATATATGGCAATAACGTACATTATAGTAAAATGGAAAGTTCACTCTAGAACAGGCCATGAAGGCCCAGAGGGGGATTTGAAGTAAACCCCCGCACTCGATGGGAATGGGTGCCCAAAGCCACGCCACCGCCGTATTAAGCCCAGGAAAGAGAACGAGTACCCATTCTGTAGTAGGCTGGGTGGGCCACAGAGCCGTTTTGGACGGGTGCGGAAAAATCTCCACCGGCATTCGATCCCTGGACCATCCAGCTCATAGCGAGTAGCTATGCCTACTACGGTCTCCCGGCCCATATACACATTTTATTGTGGTATAATAAATACGGTTTATGTGTAATTAAGCTTATTTATAAGACAGGGGTGCACAAACTTTCCAAAATGTAGGAGCTACCTCAAAATTCTAGGCGCCAAAGTGGTGATATGAAGCACAGTCTATACTGACGATCCGCAAAATTTAGTCGCCACGGCGACCTGTCGCATGGAATTTCTGCACACTTAATGTACGGTACGTATAGGTCTGTGTAAATACATTGAGAACATTTTTAACTCAGTATAAATACCACGCATGACCGGATCAGGATACTGCAAACATCTGACAATACGTCTTAATCTTCTTGTCTAAGAATTGTTGCCGAAAGTTGCGATCGAGTTATTAACCGCGATTTGGAAGTCCTGGGCCTTTGTCCTGAGGTTTTTCCTGCTGTAGCTCAGTCCAGACAGACAAATGACAGTGTATGAGGCCAAGACCGCTTCCGTACACATCCTTTCCAAAATAGTATTAACTAATTATACAGGGTTATTCAAAATGATTGTCGGGGTTTTAACAACTTGTCATACACAACACACTTGAGATAGGAATATATGTTTTTTTTTATTTAATAGAACAACACTTCAAGTTTTCGTTACATACCTTACAGGTGCTCTATATGTGCACCCTTTGTGATTCTACAAACATCAACACGATAATCGAGTTCGTTCCAAACTGTTTGTAACATGTCAGCGGTGATGGTTTCAATGGCCGTTCTGATTCGTACCTTCAGTTCCAGGATACACACGCACCCTGTCTCTTCAAACTGTGCATACCACCTTCGAATGGCATTGTCAGATGGTGGTTGTCTCCCGAATTTGGTGCGGAATTGCCGCTGGACAATTTTACCCCGACAATCATTTTGAATAACCCTGTATTATTACGGCCTTCAACGTTATTTAAGCTTGAGAATTGAACGCTTAATTAATTATAACAAGAACAAATAAAAAAAGAAACAAAGGAAACTGTTGTCATTCCATATAGTTTCCAAAACGCTAAAAATTAGAAAAATTCAAAGCAATGTCGCTAGTTCTTTGTGTGCAGTAAGACGTGAGCTATTATTTTTTAAGGAAGAACATAAACATGCTTCCAGCTGTCCGACAGGGAGAGCATATGAAAACGGTAAGAACTGTGAAAGATGAAATAAGTCAACAGTTTAGGATAAAGCTTAAAGAAGAACGAGTCACTTGCCCGTGTATGGGCCATGTAATGTCCCTGCTTTTCTGATAGTAAATTGTGGGATGTTAGTTTGTGCTAAAACTGTGGCTAGAAAGGGTGATACAAGGAATGCTTGAAGTATTTTCATGTGGCACAACTCTTAGTGTGTGTATGTGTATATATATATATATATAAAGGTAAGGTGATCCCGTTACAGGCCCGGTGTGGCCCAGAGGGTGGGTAAAGGTATAGCTCTACTCTTCCATGACCGCAGCACTCCGCGGCCGCACTTTACCCCCGGGAAAGACCCGGTACCCATTTTACAGGAGGCTGGGTTGGCCCGAGGACCAGTCTGGACGGGCGGAAAATCTCGTCCCCACTGGGATTCGATCCCGGACCGTCCAGCCCGTAGTCAGGCGCTATACCGACGGAGCTACCCGGCATATATATATATATATATATATATATATATATGTGTGTGTGTGTGTGTGTGTGTGTGTGTGTAAGTGGGACAGCTGTCTGATCGTCATGATTTTATGAACATAACAGTCTATGTTCTCAATATTCAACCTGTTTACTTGCTGTTACTATCCGTGTATCATCACACATCTCCTGTGTTATTCATAAGTAATTACTTTCACGTATTCAATTCAGGTACCAACAACAGATGAATGTGATATCACACTAAATTTCTACATAACATTTACTGCCTTTACGGTGTTATGCATTAAGCAGTATGAGCCTACTATGGCGTTTCAAGAGAAACAGCATTAGACGTAGATCGTTGCTGGAATTAAAGCTGTATGCATTCTTCCAGTAAACAGAACTGGCCGCAAAGTGAAAGGAAGAAAAATTCAACATTGAAATATTCCATGATATGACAATACTGAGCCAGTTGGCACGGAATTTGAAATTGAGAGAATTCTGAACACACAACTGCGATGGCCAAATGCTGTTAGAGATAGCTTCGAGCGATAGCCTTACTGGCCGGTACTTTGTTGCGTTCCGCCTTCAAAGCAGAATTTATTTTGGGCTTATTATTAATAGTTTCGAAAGACACGTGGCATTTAGAGAAGGTCCGTTGCAATATAGAGATGTGGGTGTCGGGAGTGATTGAAACGACGCTTAACTTTGTGTTAGATAAGGTTCATTACTTGGTCAGATCGTCAAGAAAATCCCACACGAGTTTGATTCTGTGAATTTCAGCAGCCTAATGTTACTCTATGTTTTGATTTACGGACGTTCTAGATTACGAACGGCGAGAGATTCAAAAATGAATTTGGAGCACTAGTGGAGTAATACTTGGGAGGATAATATTAAAATGGATCTTCATGAAGTGGGATGGGGGCCATGGACTGGAGTGTTCTGGCTCGAGATAGGGACAGGTAGATGGCTCTTGTGAATGCGGTAATGAACATTTTGGTGCCATAAAATGAGGGAAATTTCTTGACTAGCTGGGGACCTGTTAGCTTCTCAAGAATTCTGCTCCATGGCGTCAGTTAATTGGTTAACTAGTTAGTTAGCTAACTAGTTAGTTAGTCAGTAGAATAATAGTAACACGGGAATGAGAAGTTCTCGGAGTACAACCTGTCCCATTAGGCTGTCATTGTGTCCATCATATACCTCACATTCACTGACACTCCTCATTGAGCAGCTTCAAGAAGAACATCCAAGTTTTTTATACGAAAATGTATTTCGAAATAAACTGTACTTGCTTTGCCGAACTCAGTACAAACCTATGCCTGATTTCAAGCTTCCGCTTCGAAGTAGACGAGAACCGCCCTCTTCTGGGCTATTACGCAGCGTGTAGTGGTAATTTCGTACCGACATTTCGAGAGAATCTATCGGTCCCATCCTAAAGGACCAAGAGATTTTGACCCTTGAAGATGGGACCGATAGGTTGTCCCGAAATGTCCGCAAGGAATTACCACTACCCGCTGCGTAATAGCCCAGAAGGGCGCAGCTCTGAATAAAAACCTGCAGGAAGAGTGTGCCACTGGCTATAATTTCGATGTTAGTATCAACCACATAACATTTTAAATACCACCGTTATTTTTTTTTGGGGGGGGGGAGTTGGAAGCAGCATTGACATCAGTCTTTTATGAGATTATGAGATGTTGTAATCACATACCTCTGAACATAGGTGTATTGTTGGATGTTATGCCTTATTGTTTGATATATACTAGAGTGACAGACGAACTCGCTGCTTCCGTCTTGTACTTTACCTGGTACATAGGTCTTTCTATCACCGACATTCGTCAAATCCCAGACGATGTTTGTCTACATGGTCATCGCCGAGAGAAACTTTAAAACACTACCATATATATATATATATATATATATATTACTACGACCGAAACATGCTACTTTTCTTTGCACGGAAAAATGTACCTTTGAGCTTTTGTTTGGAAATAAATAGACGACATCATGTACTGTTTATAATATTGGCCTATTTGTTTAAAGTGTTTGCTGTTTTAGGAAACCAAGATTTCTTTTTTATTCAGACGACAATGGTTGGTGCTTTTAGCTTGACTAGCAAGAATAAATTTTCTGTTTGGCATCCTTACGAAACCCGCAGTACCTCTGCACTCAAACGACAAAACTTGTGTCGACTAATAGCAATGTTGGGCCTACACACACCAACCACTTGCTGTTTTATTTCATTATAATGGTCATCAGCCAGGATAGTGAACCTCTTCGAACTCGAGAGCGCGAAAAGATTTCCAATAACGACGGAGACTCTTTGCAACTGGCACCATGTCCCAACAGACTGCATGGCCAACCCATTCTTCTGTGACCCTTTACCCGGTACTTATTCACTTCCCTTCATTCAGTTCGTAGATGAATGACTGAAGATCTTACCTTCTCGTCTCAAAGCCTATTACACAAGGGTGCAAAAAACTCCATTTGAAAGTGGCCTGGATTTCTTAGGCCAGAAGGACTTACAGGGGAACGGCATGTGTGATGCACCTGTTTCGTGCATGGTGGCGACATTACGAGTCCTTCCCTTCTAAACCTAATCACGGACACCATATTTGGCTTCCTTTCTGTTGTGAAATTTTTAACACAGTGATAAATTTTTAAGGATGCAGCTAATATAAAAAAAAGGGTCCCTGTAACTATCAGAATAGTAGCTCCATGAAGGTAACTGAAATATTAATGTCTTGTAGTGCCCTGGCAACAAAGTTTGCTGCAGCACGTGAAGTGGTAGGGAGGAGAAGTGAGGATTTTTAGCGAGGCGTTGAAAGTACATCGTTTCTAGAGAGGGGAGGCAGTTTTGTATAATAAACTGTTGCCATTTCTATATATATTTTGTGTGATATACGAAGAGAGGTGGGAGAGAGTAGACGGTGTTTTGGAAAGAGTATAGAAAGAATATTTTCGGATGGGGTAAATAGCTAAGGCCATGAACATTTCCCTCTCCTCTAACCCTACAGGAGACGCGAGACGGTTTTATAGTTGCTGCGGTCGAGTCAGATGCAAGTTCCAGGCTTTGTCAGTCTGGGTTGTGTATTCGTCGGAGTAACTTATACACGTACACAAGTTTCAGGAACACATTCACTAATTTGTGTCAGAACATTTTTAGTGACCTACCAAACAGGAGGGATACTCTGTACAATGGGGATGGAGTACTTCCACGAATGGAGCCGTAGAGAGGTACAACTCTTAGCATATGCTTAGTGTAGTTACGCAAATAAGAAAGAGCGTGTTTAATTAACATGACTACTGTAATTTCGAAGAAAGATATACGTCTGTTTGGAAAAGGAACGAATACAACAGGGTTTTGTCTCTAAAATTGGCCTCAGCCGTTTAAACTATTCAGTGTTTGTGGGCGTTAATGTTTAACTGAAGCCAAGAAATACGTTTCGGAACTAATTTCTATGTTAAGGAGCAGTCTAATTTTAAACGGTCCATGTTTTTGCATTTAGATTTCTCTGATTGTTACATCTTAAGGCAGATAATTTGAACCCTGTACGAATGACTGTATTTTGAGTGCAGTTTTGATAGAATATGTTGTAATTGGCCCTTATTATCATTGACACGAAGACTCCAATTTTATGTCACATCCTTCTGTCAAACCAAAAATTCATTCTTCAGCCCAAAACATAATAATAATCGTCATTAACTTGATGCAGTTTTTGTCATTAGTGGTTTTAGGAGGTCTGTATCTTGTCCGTCTATCATGGACGTAATCGGTCTTTGAGTTCATACTCGGAACCTCCGAAACTTTCCAGGTGTCACGTTTGTCCATCCTGGAAGAACTGTCCCTCCTCCAGGTGTGTTACTGCGGAAAATTCAGTGCGTAATAATTGGTGTATCTTCAGAAGACATATGATCACCCTTCGCTTTGATAGTGTCATGATTTTATTATGAAAAAAGTAAAGTTCACCCTATAACATACCGTGAAGACACAGAGGGGGAGTGCATGTATAGTTCCGCTCTTTCTTTAACCTAGGCTGTAAGTGCCGTGCCCCCACCGCTTTATCCCAAGAATGACCCGGTACCCATTCTATATGAGGATGGGTGGGCCCCAGCGTCGGTCTGGACGGGTGCGGAAAATCTCGCTCCCATCGGGATTCGATTCCCGGACCGTCCAGCCCGTAGTGAGTCGCTATACCGGCTCCGTTATTCCGGCCCACTTTAATTTTGTAAGGAGCTCTAATTAATTATTTAAGTGTTCTTCTTTGTTATTTGTGTCTGTCGTGCTGTTTCTTTAATCGGCCGTTGGCTGTTGACTGGGCACATTAGTGAAGATGAATGTTTCCATTTTCTGTTCAGTTTGTAGAATAAAATCGGTATGAGCACGTTTTAAACATTATGTGTGTATGCGTGATTTCAGACTTCGGCCGTGAAGTAGATGACAACTTCGCTCGTCTGGGTTATTACGCAGCGAGTAGTCTTTTTTTTTTTTGTTCTTGACCCTTGAAGATGGGACCGATAGGTTGTCCCGAAACGTCGGTAAGAAATTACCACTGCTTGATGTGTAATAACCCAGATGAATTCAGTTTTCATCATGTGTGTAATTGGGCGTATTATTAGCCAAAAAAATTTAAAGTACGAAGGTTTCTGGGTGGGATGTAACGCTTTGTTTTTGAGTTAATGTTTCCTGACGTTCATGACGGGCGTTAGTGCCGTCGTGTTCAAGGTGAGGGGTCCAAGACAGCGAAACTGCGTCACATCCGAGACGATCTGAGCCCTTAACAGAACCGATGTGGGAACTTCACAGAACGGATCGGTTATTTTCTTGTCTTTGTGAATAAAATAGGCACTGGCTTAACTTGGCTAATAACATTCGGGGGGCAAAATTTACAATGCTTCTCGTCCTTTGTAAACGGGTCGCCCAGATGCTTCAATTATGCATGCCATAAAAAACCAAGATTTTTCATTTTTTATCTACACCACCCAAATAATCGTTTAGAAATAATATTTGTTTTTTATTTGCCCCTTTTCAACTCAGTAGCCAAAAAGAAATATTCTTAGGTAGAAAAAATGCTGGAGTAGCATTTGGTCCCGTCTTACACCTCCCAATTTTCTGTGGACTTCGTTACGGGTCTTTGACAATAGAACAATAAATTTGCGTCTTTGAATTCACTGGCCTTTGCAATGATAATTACAATGTTATTAATAGAAGAAGTGACTGGATAGGCCCCAGAGCCTGCCTAGGCGTCCCTGGAGAAGAAAAACACTTGTCACTTCCGAGAATGGAACCATGATTACCCGATGGTCCAGCCTGTATCCTAGATCGTACACCGCCTAGGCTGCCCGACTCTTGTTGGTTCCGTAGAACGGAGAAGAGGACAAGAGGCGAGGAAAAAAAATAACAATATTAACCTTTAGACGCCTAATGTCAACTATATTGGTCGTACCGCACCGCTAACCTCTAAAGTTGCATTTTATATATTTATTCAACACATATAGGTACTGAATATTTTAAACACGGTATATACTATCCGTTTTTTCTCTTCAAATTGCAGTTTGTTTCATAATTCTAACGTATTTGGATCCTGTATTATTCACATTTTATATACAGGGTGTGCTAAAATTTAAAAAAAAAAATTCCGGCGCCAAAAGGTTAACGACATCGAAAAGCAGATACTAGAAAGAAAGCAAGTTGACTGATGAAGTCATAGGGACTTCAAGAAGGTAGTGTGTGCAGAAGACTTACTGTATCTGCAGTAAATTATACATGTGAATTAAGTCAGAGCGATTCTTTCATCTGAATTTGAGGTTAAGATTCGGGAGTTCTCGTGTCAAGAAAAACCAATTTGATGAACAGCTTATTCTTAGTATATTTCGTCAAACTGTACATGTTTCGGGCGTATCTAGACCCATCATCAGGAGGTGCAACCGTATGTATGGAACATTTGGTACTTACTATTCTTTTTAGATGACTGTCTGTTATCCTGGTTGGATTGGAAGAATAATAAGTACCAATTGTTGTATACATGCGGTTGCACCTCCTGATGATGAGCCTAGATACGCCCGAAACATGTGGAAGTTGAAGAAATACACTAAGAATAAGTTGTGCATCAAGTTGGTTTTTCTTTACACGTTTATATCGAGATGCAGGTCAAAAAAACAAAAAACAAAAAATCGGGTGTTCTGATTCAAAAGGACGCCTCTCACTGGCCGTACTCTGAACCAGTATAAGCGTAGAGAAGAAAACCAACTAGATGCTACTGAATGGTTCATTGCACTTCTAATCTGCTCAACATGTTTCGGGCACTTATATGCCCATCATGAAGAGCTCGAGACTATACTTGTGTTATTACCGCATATGGTGTGTAATGCCTTGGTTGCTGGTGGTCGGCGGTCAGGTGCTCGAGCAGCTTCCCTCATCCCGGACGCATAGCCTGCTGCCCTGCACCTGACCGCCGACCACCAGCAACCAAGGCATTACACACCATATGCGGTAATAACACAAGTATAGTCTCGAGCTCTTGATGATGGGCATATAAGTGCCCGAAACATGTTGAGCAGATTAGAAGTGCAATGAACCATTCAGTAGCATCTAGTTGGTTTTCTTATTTACGCTTATACAACGATGCGCGGACAGACAGACATCAAATTCTGCACCAGTAATCTGTACGCTACTTCGATCTAATGTATTCCACAGCACGTCACAACACTGTTCTCACTACCTTAATATTCTGTTCTTAACGTCAGACGGATGTAGTTTTTTTTTACAATAGTAAACATAAGTATACGTCAACAACTTTTTGTCAACCGGGACGTCGACTGTCAGAATTGAAATTTGTTCTTTGTTTTCCTCAGTTTGTGAGGCAAACGCTAGGATGTTACCTCGTCTAGGCTACAACAGCTTGCTTACAAGCCCTTTCCAATTCATCATCATTAGCCATCCTATCATTTGACGACAAAGAGTAGACTTAACAACAGCTTTCATACAGCTGTTTAAATACATCAATAAAACTCTGACATTGGTTTATTTTCTGAACAATTATAAGGGGAGGTTTTGAGCCCTACCATTACAACCTTAATTTTATCAAGTTTATAAGCAGTTCTCTAAGCAACCACGAGCTGCATAATTACGGAACTTGGGACACTTGTAGTTAATGGCTTCTTGTGCCTGCTGATTTTTGTAACGGCGATTCATTACATGCGTATTTAATTAACTATTTTTACAGGCCGTTTGTGAACGCTATTTATATAGCTTATTTGCAAGTGGTACAAAGAACTATCAAATACACTGCATGTGTATAAATTTTCATAACTGTAGACATTGCTTTAAGGCAAAGTGTTCGCTGCGCATGCAATGAAGGCGTACGGGGGAGTGAAGTGTCAGCTTCAGTCATTCCTAACCTCTGCACTAGATGACCGTGAATGGCCAAATTCTATAGCCCGGGCAGCTTGGACTCCGGATTACGAGACGTCGGCATCCATTAAATGGAAGGCTGGGTGGGCCCAGAGCTTGCCGTTCTTAGAAAAATATGTCTAATTTTATAAAACTGGCGTTTTCTCCTATATTAGTGAGAGACTCCTGTATAACTTATAGGAAGGATAAGTTGCCGAACTGCGGCGACTTTGACCTCGAACAGAATGTTTGTTTTTGGCGCGACAACCCCCAGTGGACCAAGGCCTCCTCATTCACGAGGTTTCTAGATCACATACAACGATGCACCACAGTCGGTAGAACTCCTCTGGACGAGCGATCAGCCCAAAGCAAAGACCTCTACCTGACAACACACACACAGTATTCACAACAGTCAAACGCACATGCCCCCGGAGGGATTCGAACTCACAATCTCAGCAGGCGAACGGCCGCAGACGTACGCAGTAAAGACCACGCGGCTGCTGTGACCGGCTCGAACAGAATGTACGGACACCTAATTTACTTGCTGAACGGAATGAACTAATCTGTAACACTCACTATCTCTCTCCTAAGTTACGCCAAGAAAAAACGCCTTGAACATTTCAAGCGAAATAACAGTGCAATAAAACTGGAAGCTTTAGGTGGCAAACCGTGATAAAAACGCTCTGGGCTTCTGCTCCGAATTCATGCTCTCCAGAGAAGATTTTATCTTTAAAATTTTATTGTTATAAACGACGCGTGTTATGCCGCACTTAAAACACATAACCATCTACAAGATAAGAAAATCAACTTAGAAATCTAATTAAAGCTGCATATGTTTCGTATAATAATTTTTAAAAGAAAGTCGGTTTTGTAAGCAAAATATTCGTTTTCCAATAGCAAAACGATAGGGGGCACTGAAGTAATGTCAGATGTAGTTCAAATTAGAAATGAGAAAGAGGCACGAAACACTACGTGTGTGTTCTTTTGTTGCGATACAATATTTCTCCAATTCTTAATCTGGTGTTAGATTATTTTATTACAATGTTTATGGTGGCTTTAGGCTTCATTTACGCTCATCGAAGAAAGTAAAGCCTTTTACAGGCACATAAAATATGCCTTCCTGTCGCATGTCTTATTTCCATAACTTGTGTTATACTGTCTTTAGATAAACATTTGTAAGAGATGTTGAAATTTGATAATAAAATTTATTGATACTCTCGGCCTATTACGTCGGTATGTCTTGGAAGACCTAAGAAAATAGCCTATTGCAGTCTGCAATCTGCTTGTTCTATGGACCCGGCCTTTCCACTTTATTTTATTCGCTATTGTTGTTATTTTTGTTCTTGCACAATTACTCACTCCTTTCCCGGTCCAAAGAGTTCTAATGGCACAATGAAATGTACTTGATTATTCTTATAATGAAACCAACTAGATGCATTAATTTCTCAAATTTATTTTTGGAATAAAACTACATGTTTCGGACAGTTCCTCTGTCCATCATCAGGAGTTTTTCACTGTACACACAGCAATGGTATAAGTCATACAGGTTTGCTGACAGCTTGCGAGCTGTCAGCAAACCTGTATAACATGGACCATTGCTGTGTGTACGGTGAAAAACTCGTGATGATGGGCACAGGAAGTGTCCGAAACATGTATGTATGTATATATCGGTTTCAAAACGTCGTTCTACGTTGTCCGACACCTAGACTGCATTGCTTCCTATCTTTCCACTGGCCTTCATTTAGGTTTCTTTCGTTCATGGCCTTCCTTATACCTTCCATCCAGTTTTTCTTCGGTCTTTATCGTGCTCTCTTTGTTTCGGCATCCACTTCAATGCTATTTTGGGTAATCTTTCTTCTGCCATTCTTTGAACATGGCTGTACCATGTAAGCTGGTTCTGTTCAATTTCTTTTACAATTGGTTCCTCTAATCCAGTTTGTTGTCTTATAGTTACATCTCTAATTCTTTCTTTTCTTGATATTCTAGAGGATCTCCTCAGGGCATCCATCTCTCCGAAACATGTAGAATTTTATTCCAAAAATAAATTTGAGAAATTAGCGCATCTAATCGGTTTCATTATAAGAATTTATCACGATGCACCTGAACGTCAAAGTACGTGAATATGGATCGAATTTTGTGTCTCATTTCATCTGTCGCCATTTTGCGCTGCAGTTTAAAGTTTAGGAACCTGTTACATTTAGGAACCTGTTACATTTCAACTACATTTCAAGTACCCTGCTGATGTTCTTTTAATTTATGTATGTGGTATTTGTAACATGTGGCCCGTTTTTTCTATCAGCCAATGACTTTATAGCACACTTTATTTAGGTATAGGCAAGTAAACAACTTTGCATTCCAGAGAAAAACTGAGTCCTGAACTTTCGAGAGAGTTCTATCCTGCTGCCAACTTTAGAGTTAAATTTTAAAATTTTCAACGTAATACCCATAAGTCATTTCCTCAGATTAAAAAAATCTGGAATTCGACACTGTCTTACCGTGTTACTTAGCACAATGGCTTGCATTGACTGCTTCTGGACGTCTGTCCTTTCGATTATCTCAAGCTATTAATTACGAGATCTGACTGAAACAAACCGAAAGTGTTTAGTTCACGGATGAGTGGCCTATATATGGAGGTTTTATGGTCATTCATATGTGAGATAATTTTATCAAAACTAAGAAGTCGCTTTTTTTTTGACGTTTTGTTGACCGTGCATCTCAGTATATTTATCTCAGTATTTAACCAACTTGGTACACAAAATTTGTTTCACAGTAAGTCTTATTTCATGCCTCTACATGTTTCGAGCACATGTGCTCATCATCAGGAGGTCAAAATTACTTTACACAGCCTCTGGTATCATCACACTTATTGGTGGTCGTCTCGTGCACGGGTTGAGAGTCCTCTCTCAACCCGTGCACGAGACGGCCACCTATAGGTGTGATGATACCAAAGGCTGTGTAATGCAATTTTGACCTCCTGATGATGAGCACATGTGCTCGAAACATGTAGAGACATGAAATAAAACTTATTGTGAAACAAATTTTGTGCATCAAGTT
>Ga0131853_10013614_pt1 | contig 14915 bp, 10 predicted proteins | sample TergutLab28metaG_FD_92764 | JGI IMG/M metagenome (GOLD analysis project Ga0131853, IMG submission 92764) | Labiotermes labralis P1 segment gut microbial communities from Petit-Saut dam, French Guiana - Lab288 P1 (version 2) (version 2) | ecosystem: Host-associated > Arthropoda: Insects >... | reverse complement strand
GACAGCAATAACGCGGTCAATTTCTTGGCGGCTCTTTTAGGAGTTCTTTTAATGGATCCGTGGTTGATTGTATCAACATTTTTCTTAGTTTCTTTTGTCATTTGGTTTCTCCTTTCGGTCTGATACTAATTCCGTTTTCATATTGATACATGTTCCTTCGTTGTTTGCCGCTGCTAGTTCGCAGCAACGGTTTGGCTCAGTCCGTGTATCAAGCTCAAACTGAAATTAGTCTGAATTGGCAAACAGCCTAATTAGCCCTAACTAAACGGCTTAACAAAACAGTCTCGGAAACACCATTTCTGACAGCAGTGGCTGTTAAGGTAAGGCGGTAATCATGGTTTCTTGCAACCATATGTGTTGCCTCCCAAGCCCAGGTGCTACCGTTGGTACGCAGGTTGTTCCAAGAGTTTATGTGGGTTGTTGTGCCGTTGGGGTTTACCCTGTCTAATGTGGCATTTACTGTGATGCTTGTTGTGCCCGAATTGGCCACAACGGTGCCTCCAACTATAGCTCTGCCGTTGTTGATAGTGAGAATAACTGAAATTGATGCCACGTTGTCCCAGAACGGTGCGAAATTGTCACCGGGACCAAGTGTTGTGAAAAATAGTTCATCTGCTGCTTCTGCGTGCTTTGGTGACGGCGATGCCAATGGCTCGGCATATAATACACCTGTGGGCAAAGCAGAGATTAGAAACATCAAGAAGCATAAACCTAAAACTGCCTTTTTCCTAGTTACGGTGTTCCTCATAAAAATAACCCTCTTTCGTTTAGAATTTTACTTGCACTATCTAAAACGAAAGAAGGCTGTATAGGTAACGGGGTTTTTGGTGTATTTAGGAATATTTTATCGAAAAGTGGGGATGAGTATAGATCAACTACTAATATTTTCTGCTATGCGCAGCAGAACAACTATATCGATATCTGAATAAATGGTAATTACGTCAATGTCGTGCTGCCACATTAGCATGTTTAGATATCCAGGCTCGTGCGCTTCAAAGATATGAATATTGCGGCCATCTACATTGATGATGGAGTGGTCTCTGTTTTCATTGTCGAATGCTACACCTATGCTGTCTGCATATGACCTGTGTATGGTTATCTCTGCGCCTTCTTGATTCAATAGAGTAATGATGCCGAATGTTGTGAAGTCTTGATGGCTTTCAACCTCAAAGCCATCAGGGATATAACCCAAAGTAATTACGTTAGCATTAAAACTTTCTGAATTTTCTCCAAACTCAAATGCAACATGGTCATTATGTGTGTTGGTGAAAGTATTGATGATAAAATTTCGAGAAGCCTCAACACTGATAAGTGCTACTGCGCTAATGGATAACACTGCAATAAAAATTGCTACAATCTTACCTAACTTACCTAACTTACCTAACTTCCGAAAGAATCTTTTGCGCTTGTATTTGCTTTTTTCTTTAGATATTATGCCTTGTATCTTTTTCTCAAGAGTTCCGGAGGATTGATACATCTTGTTAAGCTCATCGAGGCTTGGCAGAGCTGCCATTTCCTCCTTCAAAGCTTCTTCGGCGGCTACTTTTAAAATGGCATCTAACATTTTCTCATTGCTGCTTATGTTTGTGCTACTTCCCATGTTCTTCACCTGCCAATCTTTTTCTGATTTCTTCTTTAGCTCTACGCAGTCTCATTTTGGATGCTGCCTCGGTTATGCCTAGCTGCCTTGCTATTTCGATATGACTATATTCATAAACAAAATAAAAATAGACCACATGTTTAAGTTGGTCGGGTAAAGATTTTATAATTTCTTTTATCTTGTCACAACTTTCTCTAAAAATCAAGCTGCCCAATATGTCTACAGCGGCATCGGGAGTGATTTCTAATATGTCATCAAAGTTTTCCATTTTATGCTTTCCGGACTTTCTTAAAATATCTATCGAAGTATTCTGTACTATCTTAACGATGTAACCCTTCGTTAAGTAACTGTCAGTATCATATATTTTATCTAAATTGCGCATTATTTTTATAAAAGACTCTGAAACTGCGTCATCTGCTGTATTTTCGTCTAACATTTTTCTTGCTGTGTAAATCATCAAGCCTCTATATTTGTCATATAATTGCTCTGCCTTGCAACTGTCATCTTCGCTAAGAAAAGCTAAGAAAGAAAATGAAATCATTAAATGTTGCCCCCCCCCCCGTGATATTTAGGTTATAATATTTTTTTATGTAGCTTTATACAATTGTGCTGGTTTTTACGATTCTTTAGCTGGTTTTTTGAATTACAATTTGATATAAGTGGTTTTTGTCACGATGTAATATTTTCTTAAACTTGATGTGAGTACCACTTCGCTTTTGCTTAACATTCGACGGCAATATACATAATATAACATAGAATATCAGATGTGTCAATATGGCCACTTATGGCCTTTTGCTTCTGGATGGGGTTTAGGGGATTTCGCGGATCCGGAATCAAGGTTTAATCGTGTATTAAATTAAGCAAACAATAGAGGATAGACATCTAAATATTAATAATTATTTATACTAATATAAATTATCATGTTAATGTGGACGTACACTAAAGTAATGCAGATAAAATACATAAAACTATAGGGAAGCTTCCGCTATGTCAGAGTACATAACCTTTCAAAAAAACTTTAAGCCCCTACCCCAAAACAACAACAGGCCTCCTGCAAGGGAGACCTGTTTCTCTGTTTGTTTGATATTGATGTCACACTCCTGGATATATATTTGCCTATATCCAGGAGTGCAAATAGAGCTGCGAAGCGTTATATTCTTATGGCCTCATATCAATACTTTGGTTTTCACGTATTCAGCAACTATTTTGGCTACTTCGAATGCTTGTATTGCGTCGCTTGTTGTTGGTGGAGGCTCGTCATAACGGATACCAACACCGTAACTAGAGAAATCAGTCAAGTCAAACGATTTAAAGTGGTCGTCAAAGTCAGAGCATAAAGCCGACAGGTAAAGTAAGTCGTGTGTTCGTGGCGCAGCAACCTCTTTGTAAATCAGGAAAGTTTTTAAGTATTTTTCTATGCATTGCTGGCAGTGAAAACAGATAGAACTGCTGTGGTATTCGTGGTCTTTGTTGTCCATCAAAACAGCAGCTGTACTAAGGTCTCTATTGGCTCTATCTGCCAAGATTAAAATTTTTTCTTGTTTTTCACTCATAAAACTACCCCATCTTCTGCTATAGCATATTCAATGGCACCAACCACATTCTTATATCTGTTGTAAGTATGACCGGATTTTATCAAAATATCGGTTGCTGTGCGATAATCGAAGGCAAAGATATAATTCATGCGCCCCCTATATATTTTTAGCATATCTTCGGACAGTTCTTCTCTTGTGATTATACAAATGTCGGTATCGCTGTCGTCTCTTGAATCTCCCCTGGCAATAGAGCCGAAAATAATAATTTTTTCGACTAAGTTTTCCGGCATTATTGAATAAACTACTTGTCTGACTATTTCTCTGCTAATCATACTAAAGCCCCTCCACTGTTTTTTAATTATCGTTCTTGGTAATTAATGCTTTAAGGTATCCGAATCTTGAGCGGCTCGGTTGCCTCATGTCCATCTCGCGATATTTTTGTTGTAAGTAATCATGACTTTTCATTTCGTGAGAGTGTATGTGCGGCACTGATTGTGCCATCAAGCCATATAAAACGATGATTTGCTCCTTTGAAAACTCGTTATTACAAGAACTCATTAGAAAATTGATTCGCTCCTCGTATATGTAATGCCTTCCTGTAGAAAGAACGATGCCGTTTTCATCTATTTCATTATAGCGATTATCTTCCTCCTCGAATACGACATGTGAGTTATTGAGGTCGATAAATTTATCAAGATGAAGAGGGTCTATGTAGTCTCTGTTTTTTGAAATTACAAATTTTAACTCATCAATTCTACGCCCCTTTTTGCTGTGTGGCTCATATGTGAAAGATATATCTGTTAGCTCAGAGAGGGCTTTTCGGCATGTTTCGAGAACACAACGCTTAAATTCCTTGTATTGTGGATATTCGTTTTCTTGAATACCTAGCATGGATTTGAGATTTACGATTGAAATAATTCTATAACCGGTTTTTTCACGTTGCTTTAAAATCTCATACATCCTTAATTGATTTTTGCCTTTTAACCGTAAAGTATTCCAAAGTTCATATCTGAAAAAATGTCCCTGGAAATCAAATAGCAATGGAAGTGCTTTATCGTCAGCATCTATTTCGACACGCCATTCGCCGGTTTCGTCGGCCTCTATTGTACATTCTCTAAAAATGTTAAATACGGAAAGGCCGCCGCGTTCCGTAGGAACCCCCACGGTTTTGCGTACCAAACCATAAGCTACTTTCTGAAAATACTGGACATTAAGTCGCCGCAGATCCATTATAGCCTGGAAGTCAACCAATGGGAAGCTAACACGCCTAGTGCTTGGATCTTGAGGATTAATTTTACTCAAATAAATGCTGAATAAGCGCAATTCTTGAAGAGACATATCTTTGATACGCATCTCATTTAATGTGTTCCTCTTCACAACAAGATAATCTTTTTTAAGTTTTAGTTGTGGCATAAAGCACCTCTAGCTTCTTGTTTATACGGTATAACGTGATTATACAACAATTGGTGTATAAAGTCAATAGCATCTACACCTTTCAGCCTAAGCATCTACACCTTTCAGCCTAAGCATCTACACCTTTCAGCCTAAGCATCTACACCTTTCAGCCTAAGCATCTACACCTTTCAGCCTAAGCATCTACACCTTTTGCTTCTACAACGCCTGTATGGAGCGGGATTGCGGGTACCGAAAACAAGGTTTAAAACAAGGTTTAAAACAAGGTTTAAAACAAGCTAACAAACAAGAGAGGCTGCCTCACCTTATTAATGTTCTGATAAGTTTTTTAGTAAGTTATCTTATTGCCACGATACAAAAATTTTAAAATGAGTATTGGGTTTTGGGTTTGAATAAGATCAAGACTAAAAAATTATTTTAAAACTCTTTTTAAATAGATCTTTATAGATCTTTGTATTGATATATTTCAATTCTGATGTAGATCTAAAGACTAATTAACCACTTTATAATTGGTTTACATTCTTTGACGCCCTGCAGCTTTTTCTATGCGCGATGATGACGAGGCAAGGTGGTACTTTATCCAGGGAATTAAAGCACAAGGAGAGGCTTTTAAAATAACCATTGCTTCTACGGAACTCAAACCAAGATGAGTGCATCAAATTTGTTGCTGAATCAGCGGTCGTGGTCGTAACCCCTACTTCGCCTAGGCTCTAATGCTCTTACCTCGACTTCGATATCTTTTTCAATCACAACGTGCCTATCAATATCATCAGCTAAATCGGCTCTGCCTGCCATTCGAGCGACCTTAGCACCATAATTTCCGATAGCATCAATAAGACGTCCCTGTTTGTCAGTTAGATTTGCAGAGTACCCGCTATTTTTGTCGTGCTTCAACATACCAACGGCCTTTACAATATTTTTTATGGCTTCATGAGAATCATTCAATCGTGTTTGCAATACCGCATTTTCGCTTGCGAGAGCAGTTATTTTTTGCCTTTCGGCATCCGATTGATTCTTGTAGTTATCGCAGTCCGCAATGGCTTGTTGGTGAAGTTGATTAAGTTGCAACTGTTGCTGATAGAGTGCATCAGCCTGGGCGAGCTTTTCAACAGCTTGTTTTTGCGTTTGTAAAGCAGTCCTTTCTCTGGCCTCTATACTCTGTTCCCTAATTATAATATCTTTTTTCACTACGCCAAGCTCTCTTTTCATTGCTTTCCGTTCACTGATAGCCTTATCACGGTCTGCAATAGCTTCTTTACGTTCTAAAACGGCCTTATTGCGTCTTATACGCATGCTATCCCTGTCTTTTGCGGCATCAAGTACCGTCATAGCCTCTTCTATTGCTCCATCGAAGGTTATTATAGTCTTAACCTTACCTGTGATAATACTCTTGCTCTCTTTTGTGTTATCAATCATGGCATTAATCCGCTTTTGATGAGCTATCTTGCCCTCGATTGGACGCGTAGCTTCTTTCAGCTCGGCTTTGGCCTCTGCAATGGCTGTTCTGTGTTTCAGCTCTTGTGTTGTTAAATTTCCACCCTTAGTGGCTTGGTTCAAAATATTGATCTCGCGCCCAAAAGCTATTTTCATATGATTCTCTAAGTCCTGGTGGAATGTCTTTAAGTCAGCACGATTAATCAAATCCTTCGCCGATACCCTTTCCTCGTCAACCTTCTTGCCCTTAGGAGTAGTTTTTTTGATACGTGCCACAGGAACAAAAGCATAATGCAAGTGCGGCGTAGTTTCGTCCATATGGACATATGCCGAAATTACATTGCGGTCACCTCCCATGGCATAGCGGTCATTCATGAATTGATACGCCTCCTGAAAAAAACGCTTCAAGTCGCTCTCTGCGCCGTCAAAAGAAAGCACCTCTGAACCGTCTGCCCTTGTTAATTTATTTGTAGCAAGACCGGCAGGGGCAGTTAAAACCCATGAGCACATAACATTGACGTCATCACGGTTTTGACATTTGACCTCGGAACACCGCTCGTTAATGAAGGACAATTGTCCTTCATCTCGATCGGGAGCAAGGTTATAATTTTCACTCGTTTTACTTGTGTCAATTTCCTGGTTGCCAAATTGAATATAACTGCCTTGCTCGTTTGTCGCCCTTTCGTAATGGCGAGTTAGCCCACCAATTTGTGATCTTGTGTACTTGGCTACATGTGCTATATCTCATCACCTCGTCTGATGATTATAGCACACTAGCACCAAATTGTCAAATTGGTGTAGCAAGTTATACCAAAATAAAATCCATGTAGGATTTTACCCCTTCGGGGTGCTTCGCATTTTGGTAAACTTGCCCTGCTGGGAGCTTGGCGGTGGAGCTGCCTGTTAGCTACAACACCGATGATAATTTAAAAGTCTGAACTTACGACATAAAAATACCACACAATAATTCTTATAAATAATTTGAAAGCACATCGAAATACTTCAAATATAATAACAAGAATCGAAACGAAGTTCTTGATAATGAAGTGGAGTGATGTTACAATATAATTCAAAGAGAGGGTGATGAAAATAATGAAAACCATGAAACAAATCGCTGATGAAATCGGTATACCAAAACAAAAAGTGTATCGTTATGTAAAAGCGAATCACATCAAAATGATACATGAAAATGAAACGCGATTCATTTTCGATGAAGCATCAGAAATGTTGATTAAAAGCCATTTTTCACAAAAAAATGAATCAAGCTCAAATCAAGATGAATCGCTCAAAAATAGCATGCTATCCATAATAGAAACGGAGCTTGAATTTAGAAATGAACAAATAAAAATCAAAGATAGGCTAATAAAAGAATTAACCGAGCAACTAAAAGAAACCACTACGGCATTGGTTTTAGCACAACAAATGGCATCAACCGCCCAAGCACTTCATGCCGGAACTATACAGACTCAGCTTATAGATGTTAGCACAGACGAAAAAGAAGAGGTGCCGAAAGGATTATTCCGAAGGATTTTTAAGAGGTATTAATTCTATATGTAGCTCTAAATAACTACAAAATTTGAATCAATACTGTAAATACTTACACTTCGATGGAAAATTAAATAAAAGCCCGAAAAACATTCAGGCTTTTATTTAATTTTTTCGTTCAGCACATTTAACTTCCGGGTGTTTCCAAATCCTCAAAAATCTTATCAAGCACACTCTTACCATCTGCATCAGTATGTAACCACGACCTATAGTGCTTATAACAATTTTGCCATTTAGGGAAGTTACAAGGCAAAGCCCGCCATCTGCAATCTTCTCTTAAAATATATAAGACATCACAAAAAACATCGTATAAATCATATTTTTTTTGTGCTGTCTTATTCTTCGAGCGGATGATGTGATGCTCTATGGATTTAAATTGCTCCTTTGTTACACTGCTGGGGTATGAAGACTTCATGTTAAAATACCTCCTGGTTTTAATGCTCTTAAACTTTATTGGCGACTCTGATAGTATTAACGACATAAAGCGACATAAAGTAACAACACTTTTAAAATCCTTAAAAAATCCTTAAAAAAGATTAAAATCCTTTAAAAACATTAAAATCTTTAAAAGAGCCATAAAGAACAAAGAAATCTAACCTTGGCACAATAAAACAATCACAGAGCCGGTGTATTGGCTCTGTGATTGTTTTGGTTTTGGTTTAAATCTGCGATCATACTTCTAACCGGAAACTGTTACCTATCTAATCCTGGCGGTAGCACACTGGGTCTTCTGTCTAGTATACCGCCAAATGTATATTGTGCTATAAAGGTCATGTCCTCTGTTATTTCCAAAAGCTCCAAATCCCATGCCGAGAAGACCTCATCTGTACTATCTAACAACCAACCATCAAATATTGCGCTTGGAATAAATATATCCGGCTCCGGTATCCATGGCAAGATATTGCCGTCTTCAATATCGAAGGTCATTGTGGTAATCATCTCTCCATTATCATCATATCCAAAGTTACCGACTACATCTCTTGTGTAGAAGGTTATGGTGTGGGTTGGTGTAGGGGGAGTAGTTGGCACAAAGTTGTTGTTTATAAGCAATAGCTCTACAACTTGTTCACCGGGCGCGCCTGGGTTTCTAAGAGTGGCAGTTAGGCTGATATACTGCCAATTAGCACCAATCTTTCGCACATCAATAAGATTCACATTCTCTGGCGCATTCCATATCTGGTTTACTCTTACAAACTCCATCGCATTGTTGCCATCTTGGTCTATAGCTGTGATGGTGACGTCAGCGGTAGGTAAAAGAGTGTTTATGCCATTAAGACCTACCCATATACGCATGACACCGAGATTGGCTAAAGAAATGTTATTGTCATCACCATTGTTAAAGGCTGCAAGAGTGAATGTATATTCGCCTTCATCAGCAACAATTAATGCCGTAAGAGAGATATCTTCCGTAGGGCGCACAAATGATGTTCTACTTACAAATGAGCCGGTGTCATTTCTTATCCAGCCTGCCAATCTGTACCCTGGCTCTGTATATACTAGCGGTACATCGTTTATGCTTTGCCCAGTTCCTACTTGACGCGTTGTTGTGGTTTGGCCGTCCGCAAAAGTACCTCGCAGTCCGGAGTTAAATGTGGCAGTGACGGTAGGAGTGTTTAAAAGCTGTGCTGTAAAGTTTATGTCTCTGGTTATATTTAGCGACATTACTTGACTTGCGGAAAGCAATGGTCCTCTTCCTTCTTGCAGCCATCCCTCAAAGACCCAGCCCGGGTCAGTTCGTACCTCCGGAACAGAAGAAATTCTGTTACCGATTTCAACTTCTTGTGTAACTGTAGTTACACCGCTTTCCTCGGCAGTTATGAGGAGTGCGTTGTTGGGGGAGTTGAAGGTTATGGTGTGGGTTGGGGTTGTGTCAATTTCGTATTGCGCTGTGAAGGTTATGTCTTCTGTGATTTGCAGTGCCATTATTGCCTGTGATGATATTGGCCAGTTTGCGCCGTCATGTAACCAGCCTGTGAATTCGTAACCGAAGTTTGGTTGGGGTTGGGGTATAGCGGTTATATTATCGCCCAAGACAATATCCTGTGTAATTATGGTTTCTCCGTCTGCAAATGTACCGTTATTACCAGAGTCGAAGGTTATTGTGTGGATTGTAGGTTGCTCCCATCGTGCATACAACGTAACATCACGTGCAGGCATACGGAAGGTATCTGTTAATGGTGTTCTAAAGTCTTCGTCCAGATACCAGCCTGTAAATATATAACCCGGTCTGGTTGGGCCGTCTGTTGGAAAACCGTCATGATACTCTTCAAGAGAATCCACTATACCATCCCATGCATTTATTATGATAGGCTCTATGCCTGATGGGGTTATGTCTGCAAAAGACCTGCCGCTGCGCTGTGTGTCTAAGTCGAATGTTAGCTCGTGGGGTATGGGGGTTGGGGAGTTGTAGGCTGTTATGGCGGTTTGGAGGGTAACGGCAGTGTTGTTGGTTATGTCATTGACAAATAGCCACTCATTAACAGCAAAGTCTAGAACTGCTTGAAACTCATCCAATGGTATTAATTCGCCATACAAGGCTCTTTCTGTGTTGTTGAAGAGCCATTCAGGAGAAAATGCTTTGTTGTCGTGTAAGATGCCGTGGCCGGGGAAGGCTGCCCATATGACGTTTACGTCGTTTGAGAATAGGGCTTCGATGTCGGAGAGGGAGAAGATGTGCCTTGACCAGTCTAGGGCTTTGAGAGCTTCATGATCCCATACAGTTGGGGGGAACTCAAATGATCTTGCCCAAGTTACAAGCGCGTCTATTTCTGCCATTGGTATGCCGTGTATCTCCTCCTGTATTTTAATCATACTCTCGATGGAAATATTAATATCTTCAATCAAGGCTCTCAGACTAAATTCACGCCAGTTTCTCTGTCCTGTTTCAAATTGATTTCTCCAATTGCGGTATACTCCAGGCTCCAAAGCATCTATGATGTTGATAGAAATAAAATTATGATCAAAGCCAAACACGTAGAAGTACCAATCCAACGCATCGCCGCCAACATGAAGCAATTCACCATCGCTCATGAATATGCGTTCTCTGAGTTGAAACTGTCCTTCGTTTGTTAGAGTGGTTGTGGTAAGCTCGATATCATTGTGTGCTGTGGCTGTGATGGTGTAATTGTTATCATTTGCATCTTCCGGCATTTCTGAATATGCGCGGATTTTATCTTGCATAGTTACACCTTCATACTCCTGCCCGCATGCAACCAAAACAAAGAGCATAGCTAAAGCAATCATAAAAATTGCGTGCCTAAGTAACATCGTAATAACCTCCTAGTATCCTTATTTTCTCATGGTCTGCGGTTAGATGCACCTGTAAAATTAATGTACGGGAAAAATCTTTCGGGGTTTAGCATCCAACTTAAATTCATTAAACCTGTTTCGCCACGATTATTAAAATCTAAATGCAAATGATAGTTGGTGGATGTACCGGTACCTCCATCTGTGTTTCCTACACCGCCGATTTGCGTCCCCATTGTTATATCACTAGGGTTAGCCGGGGTGCTTTGTCGCGGTAAAAGTATATAGGGGAGTAGATGGCTATTATAAGAGGCATCCGGGTCAAGGAGATGCATATATCTTGACACTATGTGCGAATCGGTGTTTTCACTTATTTGATTGGATCTCAACGTCACCCTGAATCCGCCTGCTCCTGAATCGCCCGAGAGTATTACACGCCCGTCATGTGCAGCAAAAACGGCCTCTCCTCTGACGCGGTTACGAAAATCGGTATAATCGCTTTCAACACGCACAATGTCGATGCCTTGATGCGTTCCGCTCCTATCTAAAAATCCAGATGAAATTCTTATCGACTGTGGCAAAGGATATCTCCAACCCAACTCACCATAAAACTGGAAGAATGGGTCTGTAATACCAACACGGAATGTGCTCACATATTCTGCTACAACACCACTTGATGTGGTGGCCTCCACAACAAGTCTATAATCCGTGCCAAGGTTAAAATTATGTTGTGGAATTGTAAGTTCATTTCTAGAGCCGGTAGACTGCCGTACAATCATCCATTCTCCTGACCATGTATCAATCAAGGAAACCCTGTATGTAGCCCCAGGAAGTTCCGCCCATCTTGCTGTAAAGTCCATTCTCGGTATCTGTGTACCATTCATGGGTTGTCTTAGGGTTGTTCTATCCCATATTGCATATATGGTTTGAGGTTGATTAAAATTTTGTGTTGCGTGGATAAATGATGGCAAAGGCAAGTCAACATGATATTGCTGCTGGAACGACCATCCCAAAAATACATGCCCCGGCCTTGTTGGGGTTTGCAATCCTAAGTCTCCCAGCGGGATATGCGTAGGAACATTTACAGAGCTTTGAGACAAACTACCCCCATTAGCATCAAGCGTCAACGTCACACCCCACGAAGGATTAAGATTGGTAGCACGGCTAATAGGTGTATCAAGGTTAATCTGTGATGATAAAGCCTCGAAGTTGTTTTCTGTAAGCATGTCTATATCGCCATCAGAAAAATCAGGACTATTATCAGGACTATTCTGCATTGATGAATCTAACCATCCCATGCTGACAAAACCTGTTCGCCTTATCTCGGGCATTTCAGATATCACACTGCGTAATGTTTGTCCTATAGGCACATCAACATGCCATGCAGTGCTTTGCCATGTGTTTGTTCCGGGGATGCGTAATTGGCCTCCTGCTCCCGGGTTGAAGGTTACCCTTGCTGGTGCAGCCACAGCAGTAAGATTAACACTAACCGCCAACGTCTGACTAACCCCTCCACGTGTAACCGTAACATTATGTGTGCCTGTAACAGCCGGTTGTCCTGCAGCAGGACGTGTAGCTGTTAAGGTTATGGTATTATTAGCAGCTGATGTTGTTATTTGTACAGCTGATGGTAGGGTGCCTCTGTTAATAGATATGGTGCCTGTAGCAGTACCTCCTGCTGTGATGGTGCGTGTTAGGTTGTTATCGTTTATTGTTGTGGAGGATGGGTTTAGGGTTAGGGTTAGTCCAAGCGGTACAACAAATATTCTTTCGCCCCAGGTCTCCATGCTGCCTGTTACTGTGGCAGATACGGCGATTCTGTATCTGTGTCCGGGTGTTAGGTGGTCTGTGGATATTGTATGACTTAATCCATTAGCCCCGTTTGGCACCACGTTGGTAAATGGCTGTTCGTTTGTATTTAAATTTCGTAATGTTACCCTATATGTTGCGCCTGAGACTGCTTGCCAATGCACTGTTCTGTTTGCTGGAAGTGCATCTTCGTTAGTTGACGGAGTTGATACAATTGGGGGTGCTTGCCATCTTGCCCAGTATGTAGTGGGACTGTTTGGGGCGAGTGTACCCGAATGAATCTGTTGGCCTCCTGTTTGAAGTGTCCACCATCCCAAGAGACCAAATATGTCTCCTGTTGCGTTTACTCTTGATGCAGTCGGCAATTGTCCTATAGCTGTATTTGGTATTCTGTCCAAGGATTGCGTTGCCGGGCTACCGCCGTTGCCGTTGAAGGTAAGAGTTACGTTGCTTGCCGCAGGCGTAGCCGTAGCGGTGGCTTGACTACCCGCACCAACCGCATTAACGGCACGAACTCGGAATGTATAAGATGTTCCGTTTGTTAGGCTTGTAAAGGTATGGCTTCTTGAATTTGCTCCGCCGGATGCGGTTGTCCATGTCGAGCCGTTATTGCTTGAAACCTCGTATCTTGTTATTGCAGTGCCTCCGTTGCTTGATGGTGCAGACCAGTTAAGAATAACTTGCCTGTCTCCGGGGGTTGCTCTAAAGTCCAGCGGCATACTTGGCGCAGCCGTAACCGTTATCGTAGAACTGCCCGTCCTACCACCACTAACAGTCGTAGCGGTGATAGTTGCAGTACCGGCAGCATGTGCAGTGACAACGCCGGTGTTTGCGTTTACCGTTGCAACGCTGGTATTGTTAGAAGACCAAGTTACATTTCTGTTGGTTGCATTTGTTGGTTGCACATTTGCTGTTAGTGTCCGTGTTTGGCTGATTTGGATAGAATCGGAGGATGGCGATACACTTACGCTGGTAGGGATTATTGGATTAACCGTTATCGTAGAACTGCCCGTCCTACCACCAACGACGGTCGTAGCGGTGATAGTTGCAGTACCGGCAGCATGTGCAGTGACCAGGCCACTTGAATTCACCGTTGCAACATTGGTGTTGCTGGAAGACCAGTTTACATTTCTATTTGGAGCATTTGCCGGTTGCACATTTGCAGTAAATTGCCGTGTGTCACCGACATGAACAGATGGAGAAGTTGGCGATACACTTACGCTGGTGGGAGTTGGAGCATTAACTGTAACTGTGACGTTGCTCCATATCGGTGTTTGGTTGCCTACAAACGCGCCGATTGCCACATTGTAGGTACCTGGAATTAATACCGACGCATCCACTACAGCAGAGCCCCCGCTAACTGCCCTATCGGTAATCACTAAAGGTCCATTAGGAGGATTGCGACGCACCCTTAGCAGATAACTTGTGCCCGGGATTGACTCCCAACTGACGGTAAAATTACTACCTTCGGTGATTGTATTATTAAATTGGCTTCTCATTACCGGTTGCAGCGCCAGCCATCTGGCTGTGTATGTAATATTGCCGTTGATAGTAGTACCGGTAGCCAATCTTGTGCCGCCGCTGTTAAACCATCCATCCAAACTAAATCCGGATCTGGTCGAAGTTGGTATGGTGCCTGATGTACTAAATACTCTACCGCTTCCTACGGTACGAGGAGATACTGCACTACCTCCGTTGCTAGCAAAACTAACTGTGGAGTTCCATCTAGCCCAGTATGTAACATTGGTGGTTATTTGTGTATTTCCGTTGATCTGTGTTCCTCCGGTCAATGCAGAAGTCGTCCACCACCCTGCAAAGCTATGATTCGATCTCGTTACAGTTGCAAGCCTTCCTTGAGATGCATTTATCGTAGTGCCACTAGGGCCGGTGCTGTGTCGTGGATTAGGGGTGTTGCCACCATTGGGATTCCAGGTCACGGTGAGTATGCCCGGTATGTTTTCAGGCTCACTTAAAAGATTGCCCTCTTCATCGTAAAGTTGATCATCGTCGATAAGATCCGTATCATCAACTGTACCGGATTCATCAACGTTATCGTCTGAATCAACATATTCATCATCAACCTGCTTGCTGTATTCGGGATATTCGTCATTAGCAATATTTTCGATGTCGTTATGCAAAAATATAATTTCGTCAGGCGGTTGATTGTTACTTTGTTCATCAAACGCCCATACACCCACTACTCCCGACAACACCATTATAACAGACAGCAATAACGCGGTCAATTTCTTGGCGGCTCTTTTAGGAGTTCTTTTAATGGATCCGTGGTTGATTGTATCAACATTTTTCTTAGTTTCTTTTGTCATTTGGTTTCT
>Ga0131853_10013612_pt1 | contig 14917 bp, 4 predicted proteins | sample TergutLab28metaG_FD_92764 | JGI IMG/M metagenome (GOLD analysis project Ga0131853, IMG submission 92764) | Labiotermes labralis P1 segment gut microbial communities from Petit-Saut dam, French Guiana - Lab288 P1 (version 2) (version 2) | ecosystem: Host-associated > Arthropoda: Insects >... | reverse complement strand
GTGGCTATCGGATTAGCGTTAGCGGTGAGTCCCAGTATGCTGGACGGCATTGTGAACGATGCGTTCTGTGCCGCAGCATACTCAGCACCGCCGCTGTCATTGGTCCAGTTGACCCATACGAGTCCTGTGTCAACTGCGGCATTGATCGACACCGTCGAACCCGCGAGCCGCGGACCGTCGCCTGTCACAGATGTTATTCCAGTGCCTGCGGTCAAGGTCAGTGTGAAGTAGTTCAGCGTAGCACTGTTAGCAGCGTTGCTCATCGCGATCGTCCTTCCGGTGTTCTCACCGTTGACATATATCGTGTACATACCGTTCGGCACTCCTGCCGCATATATGCCGGAAGTTCCGACCGTCGTTTCCGGCAGAGTGATGAACGTCATACCGTTATCAGATGACAGCTCGACCGTGAGACTGTGTCTCGGTGCTCCGTCCAATGTTACTGTGACGGTAGCTACCGGGTTCGCGGTCGCCGTGAGACCGAGTGTGTTCGACGGCATCGTGAACGATGCGTTCTGATCGTCATCGAACGGAGCAGCCGTCGCCGTGTATGCCCAGCCGACCCATGCAAACCCTGTGTTCAGGGTCGCGTCGATCGACACCGTCGAACCTGCCAGCTGAATACCCGCACCGGTGACCGAGGCCACACCTATACCTGGAACCAGGGTCAGCGTGAAGTAGTTCAGCGTCGCACTGTTCGCAACCTCATAGATCGTGATCGTCCTTCCGGTGTCCGCTCCGCCGATGTATATCTTGTATATCACGCCGCCTGCGTCACCGGGTACACCTGCCGCATAGATGCCGGAAGTTCCGACCGTCGTTTCCGGCATAGTGATGAACGTCACGCCGTTGTCAGATGTCAGTGTCACTGCGAGACTGTGTCTCGGTGCTCCGTCCAATGTCACTGTGACGGTAGCTACCGGGTTCGCGTTCGCCGTGAGGTTCAGTGTGTCCGTGATCGTTACTGTGATCATATTGGTCGTGCTGTGAACACTGTCACCATCATCATCGTCTGTCCAGTAGAGCCATGCATATCCCGTACCTACGAGCGCGCTGATGCTCACCGACGAGTTCTCGAGGAATGCACCGGTCGTGGACACGACGGCGCCCATATACACATCGTCAATACCATTACCGCCAGTGAGGGTCAGCGTGAAGTAGTTCAGCGTCTTGGAGTCCGATGAGTCGACTATCGTTATCGTCTCTCCGGTATCCTCGCCGTCGGCATATATCTTATATGTCCCGGGAACGACCTTCGAACCGTTGTCTATATGAGTTTCCGACTCATCATCATCCTTGACCAGAGTGAACGTCGGCGGGGATGGGGTCCATGTGGAGCCGTCCAGGTTCGCGTTCACCGTCGCTGTGTAATCAGTGACCTCGAACCTCAGCTCGATATCGAACCTCAGATAGTTGTCGCCCTCTATGACCAGTTTGCCTTCGTACACGTCTGCCAACAGACCGGTCACCGGGCGGACCGTTATCGTGATGAAATCACGTGGCAGTATCGTGTCCGGCACTGTGCCGACTATCTCGAACGCTGTGCCGAGGAACGTATCCAAAACCGCCAGGTTGGTGATCGTGACCACTGTGCTGTTGTTTGTTATGGTGAACACCTTTTCCAGCGGAGCGTTCGCATAGCCCTCGGCGGCCACACCGAAGTCATGGCTCGTCGGGGATATCAGCGTCTGATCGAACTCAACGTATATCTCCTCACTTTCGTCACCCACTGTGAACAGGAACGGCGATGATGTCACACCTGTGCGGTCATCGCCGACCCACCACGTCTTTATGCGGTATCCTGGATCGGGGACCGCGGTGAACGACAGTATCTCACCCTCGTTGACCCTGATCTCGTTGTACAGACCGTCCGCATGGTATGGGTAATGGTAGGTCTCGCCGCGTATCACCACATACAGATCGCCGGCGGTCCCGCCGATGATACCGAATGATATGTAGATGTCTGATTCTTCGACCTCCACCTTTATGACCAGGTCATCATAGATGTAACCCGGGTCGATTATGAGCCTCGCGAATGTGTCCGCCGGATCGGATGCAGGGAATACCTGCCAAGTATAGTCCGTGAAGGGGTCGCCGTCCATCATTATGGATACTCCGAAACCTGCCGTCGAAGGCAGTATGTATCCGAGGTTCGCCTTGAACTCCACGGTCAGCGGATCACCGCCGAACACTGCTGCATAGTCCGGCGGGACTTTGAACTCCCATGTCGTGTGCTTCGCATCGACGGTTACCGTCAGCATGCCAGGTATTCTTTCCCATTCGGCAACCAGGATCATGAACACATCTGTCGTACCGTTCACGAAATCCCAGGGATCATCCACATAAGGATCGGACCCGGGAAGGAACCATCCGAGGAAATCGTATCCGTCCCAGCGCGGGTCGCTCTGCACCGGCACACGGCCACTTCCGTCCGTGGGCACTCTCCACGTCGGACTCTGTCCATTGTTATTGGGATCGAACTCAACGGCAGGTGCGAGCTTCATTGGAAAAGGCCAAGCCAGAGGCGGGAAATCCGGATCGAAATCCATCTTGAAGAATCTCGGTGCGCCGAACGACCCGTAGTACGCCCATATATCATCCGGGGCAGGGAGTCCCTCTGGATCGAAACCGGGCGGCCAGCCGTCGGACGGCCATAGGCTGCTGTCGGACGGCCAATCCGGAAGCGGCGTGACGAGGACGTGTGTATAATCGGGAATGGGCGTTACCGCGTAGGTCACGCCTGTTATCTCGATCCACGACCAGAAATCCCCTCCCCATTCCGCACGGACCAGGACATATGTCAGCCCTTCCGTATCCGTGGGCTCCGTGGTCCCCGACATGTAGGTGAGGAACGGTATCCCGTCGTAGTCGACATCATCCGATCCGCCGCTGTCGTACCTCAAATTGTAGTTCAGTACCACTCCTGGTATGGGGTCTCCGGTATCGATATCGAATACGTAGAACTCCATCTTGCGGGTGTCCGCCGCATAATCCAGGGAGATCGTCCAGCTCCGGTCGGCGTCTATCGGCTCCGGCCCGAACAGTTCTCCCGGCGGCGGTTCCTGGAACCCTGCCATACTAATCCTCGTTATCTCAAGGATCATCCCGGGCGGTACCATCAGGCCGTATATTCCGTTCGACCCCGTGCGTGCGTCACGTACCATGGCCCCTCCGGTCTCCGGGTTGGTTATCGTATACTCTATCAGAACGTTCGATAACGGGGCGCCTCCGTCCCTGTTCGTTACCAGGACCTCTAACGTGAACACATAGGCCGGATCGAAATCGAACTCGACCGTGATCTTCACGTCGTCGGTCACCGTGTATATCAAAACAGGCGTTCTGCTCGCGACCTGGGTCTTGACGCCGCTCGAATCCTCCGCATACCATGCGAGTATGCGGTATCCTGCCAACGGTGATGCATTGAGTTGTATCGTTTGTCCCGTGAGGACCGTGGTCGGCGAGGATATGGAGCTACCGCCGAATATCGATCCTGATATCGAACCGCCTCCCTCCCCGTAGTTGAATTCGACGTTCCTCATGACCCTCTCGAACGTTACCCCTATGTTGTTGTTGACCGTTGCCACGGTATGTGTGAAGGATGAACCGGTCTCACCGTTGGAGCTTCCGTTCAGATACCATCCTGACACCTGCCATGTGGTATCATAGGGATTCCCTGTGAACACTATGACCGTGCCCATATTGACCTGTGTTCCGGTCTCTATCCTCTTGTCGCCGACCATCGCCGTCAGTGTGCCTCCGCCGCCCATGACGGCGAAATGAACGAATATCCCGGATGGTTCGGCCTCGAAGGTTATGACGATGTCATCGTCTATCAGATCTTTATCTATGGTGAATATTGCATCGGTGAGCGTGGAGCGGTACCAATCATGAAGGTTGAAGGTTTCCCCTCCCATGGTGACAGTGATGCCTGAGCGCGATGGCAGCTCGTAACCCAGATCGGACTTGAACGTTATGATCAATTCATCGTTCTCAAACACCGCCGCATAATTCTCGGGCTCCACGAACTCCCATGTGGTGTACTTCGCGTTGACCGTTATCGTCAGCATGCCCGGTATCCTTTCCCAGACCGCCACCAGTATCGTCAGGCCTTCCGCCTCATCATTGTCGAAATCCCATGGGTCATCGTGCTCGGGGTCAGACCCGAGAACGAACCACAGGGGCGGCTTCTCGTATCCGTCGTTGCGCAGACGCGGGTCGCTTGCGGACGGTTCTTCCACCAGGCCCGTTACCGGATCGACCATTACCCTCCACGGGCTCTGTCCGTTGGACGGACGGAACTCCACGACGGGCACGGACCTCATCTCATATTCGCCCAATATCTTTTCGTCCGTGTAGTCATCCATCTTGAAGAAGCGCGGAGGCAGGAAATTGAGGTGGTCCTCATCTCCGGGCAGGACGTTCCACGGATCGGCGGTACTGGTCCATTCGAATCCATCCGGCCAATCCGGCAGCAGCGTGACCAGCACATAGCCCTTCTCGGACGTGGATGTTACCGTGTACGTTACACCGATTATCTCGATCCACAGCCAATAGTCGTCGATCCCCTCTATCACACCCCATTCCGAGGGGGCTTCGATCCAGGTCACTCCGTCTATGTTCGTCGGATATGATATCAATCCCGACTTGCCCTCTTTCAGTTTGGTCGGTATCCCCAATTCGTCCTCGGGTGTCCCGTCACCGCTGTCGTACCTTAGATTGTAATGCAGAACGGCGCCCTGTATGGGCTTTCCTTCCTCATCGTACACATAGAATCCTACTGTGTACATCTCTTTGGTGTATTCCAGTTCGATGTCGAATATGTAATCGTCGAGGATCAGTTCGATCTCGAGCAGGTCCTCCTGATCCGGCTCTTCGAATCCGGCCATGAAGACGCGTGTGATCTCAAAGAATGCAGCCCCGGCCGGTAGAGTGATGACATATGTCCCGTCCTCTTTCGTATTGACATAGGGATCATATGTCACTCCGCCGAAAGTGTATGTGTACTCTATCTGAACATCCGGTATACTGTCCCCTGTCGGCCCGGTCACCTTACCCGATATCGTGAATGTTTTACTCGGGTCGTAGTACATCGTGAAATCCCCGTTACCGGGCGATGTTACTTTCTCCGTTAACCCCAGCAGCTCACGCGGCAACTGGCCCGGGTTCGGGACGTAACCGAGTGATTCTCCGTTGTCCAATCTTATATCGTCACCGAGAACGAAGAGTATCGTGTACATTCCGTTCTCGTCCGTCCTCACTGACGGCCAATCTATCCAATGCGGGTCCGGGTCCGCGTTGTTCCGTGTGGAATAGAAGACCTCCACTCCCTCGAGCGGGGTCCAGTCGGCCGGATGACTCGGGTTATCCGGGCTGAAGAAGGTCACCTTACCTGTTATGGAAAGGCTCTCGACTATCCACCATGGAATCAGGACATCGTCCGTGTCATCCGGATCGGATGAGTTGATCCAACGGTAATTGTGCTTGTCTTCGAGAACGACGACCGCGATATACGGATCGTCGGGAGGGCCAGGAATGGACATCGCTGATTCTATGTGACCGGAGACCGTCATTATGTTCATGTTGTTTATGAAATTCCTCAGCAGGAGCGTTACCGGAAGTCCCTCATTGTACGGAGCTCTGTTGTCTATCGCAGAAGGCTTTGTTAGAGGGATCGGTTTGATCGTCAGTTCCACCGTCACCGTATCCGTGGAGGGATATCTGACATGGCCCGAGAAAGATATCTCCACATAGTATGTACCAGCATCTGTAGGAGGTCCGCTAAGGAGGATCGTCTTATCTTCATCCTCGAAATAATTGAACTGTAAGTAGTAGTTAGCGGACTCTGGGTCATCTTTCTGCCCTGATGTCAATTCCATTCCGGTGTCCAAGCCCAGTATTTTCGTTATCTCCTCTATCTTCGTCTGAGGGGCACCGGTATAGAACTCCTCCGCGTCGTCGCTGAGGATCTTTGCGTCCTCGACGATCGCGTACTGCTGTATCTGAATGAATCCGCTTCCTGTCCGCGACGTCGCCGATGCGGGGATCACCATATCACTGATGAAACTTGAACCTCCGCCTCCTCCGCCGCCTGCGGCATGGCCTATATCGCCGCTTCCGCCTCCTCCGCCGCCTCTGTAGCCGCCGCCTCCGCCGCCTCCGCCGCCGGTCGTAGCTGCAACCGAGTTTCCGCTCCCGCCGGTGCCGATGAATCCGTTCGTGCTTGTGCCTGTGCCTCCGCCTGCACCTGCGCCGCCGTTCCCGCCCGCGCTTCCGCCCGCACCTGTGGTGATGCTTCCGGCACCTCCGCCGCTTCCGGACGTCTGGGGGGTGCTCCGGGTCTCTCCCGGAGAGCCGGCATAGACTATACCGCCACCATAGGGCACAGAAGCACCAAAGCCTGCATTGCCTCCGTTACCTCCTCTCTGGTTATCGTTCACAGATCGGCTACCTCCGCCTCCGCCGCCTCCGGCGACGATTATCGGAATATCGCCGTAGAAGAAGGAGCTTCCAGCCCCTCCTGCACCGGCACCACCTCCGGTCGTGCTTCCGCCGACCCCGACCCTGTAACTGAACTCCTCGTAGCTTTCGTTCTCAGCCAGGTTTATCCATGCTCCTATCAAAGCTCCGGAGCCTCCGGTCGCGGCCCCGTTACTGGAAGAAGCACCTGCGGCTCCACTGCTGCCCGCGACCGTCACGAGATATATGTATCCCGGGCTGAGAGTGACCTCGCCGTTACCACTCAGGGTCGTCGTCTGTATCAATGTCATGTTGCCTATGTTCGTACCTATGTTCGGAACAGGCTGAGACCAATCCTTGTCATCACTCAACACGTAAGATGATTCGTCATTCGCAGGGGTCGAACCCGCGAGTGCTGATACTATGAGCACGACGGCCATCAGAAGTGCGAACTTTCCGACCATCGGCCCCGACAAAGAATCTTTTAACGAACGCTTTACGCCATTTTCACTTCTAGCAGCAACTCTCTTACGAGAGGCAACAGCTCTGTTTTTGGCCATTAAACTCCTTCTCCCCAAATGTTTTATGGTTTCCAGTACCGATGATAGATAGTCGAAACGCGATATTTAAAGTTTATTACTTAATTATTTAGACTAATAATCACAAAAAATGTCCTCCAAAATCATAAAGAATGATATATTTCCAACTTACAAAATGATAGTATATTGTAGAAATATATGCGTTATCCGCAGTATTTTACGTATCCCGAATATGATGCGATCTGCCACCCTTCCGGCATTCCCAATGATATTCGAGCCTGAAGGAACAAACAGAACGAGCTACTGTTGTGCATCCTTTCCTTCTGAGTTTTGTAGTGGTGCTGTCGATCGGATGCATGGCCTATTCAGCATAGTGACCACAGAAAGGTGGTTGTCAGGGGCCCCTTATCTCTTTTAAATCTTTGTGTGCACCATTGCATCGGGATCGTTGAGCAAGATCGTTCGAATTATCTGAGGATCACTGATCGATATCTCCTCCAAGATCTGATCCTACAACATGTACGTTATTGAGGACATTATCTCAAAAATGTCGCTACACTGACCTTCTTTTGCGCCGTTCATGTCTGTAAACGACTGGAAATGCCTTTTAAACGTCCTCTTTTACCGATGTCCAGAACATCCGCAGGTTCGTTTTATGCCGTTCTTCCGCCTCTTCCGGTCCGTGACGCTCAAAGAACGGTTTTGCGTGCTGCAATCCCATTTTCGAAAGGATCACGTACACCTGTTTTGTTGAGTATTCGATGCCGAATTCTTCGTGAATGTACATTCTTACGCCATTCGTATCCATCGGATGAGATGCCAAAACGTTCCTCAAATGATCTTTTTGATCCTCCGTCATCCTCGAGGGCCGCCCCGGATTCGGGGCGGGGAACAAGTGTTTAGGGCCATGCGTATTCCATAGTTCCTGCATATTATATCCTGTTGCTCTTGACACGCCGACTATCTCCGCGGCCTCTTCTACGGTACGTCCGGAGTATCTCATTTTCACAAAAAGCAGCCGATCGTAAACTTTTTTTGAGCCCGAATGTGCGCTCATTTCCTTCCTTGCCGTCCTGATCATTGTGTTGAGCTTCTCATCTGAAACATGACGTACGATATCTACGGAAATTGGCCTCGCCATGAGGACATATTACTGTTCATTTATCTAATTATTTCGGTATTAACTTTATAAAAACATAGGCATTCCGCGGCAGATGGGAGTCACGGACATATTCTGTGCATGATATTCGGCGGTCATTATAGAAAAGATACTAAAGAACAGGAAAGAATGGATGGAAGTCATCGAAATAGAGGAAAAAAGATGCGGAGAGAAGGTGCGAAGGATACCCGATGAAGAAGGAGGGGGAGAGAGCAGTAATGGTAAGAGAGGACGTTGCGAAAGAGGAGCAGGGGGCACGAGAAGAGCATGAGGGGTAGGATGAACAATGAGGGAGCAGGACGGACGCCGACGGCGGTGGGGAATGAACAAGAGGGACGATGTCACGGCGCGGCCTTGCCTTGTCAAAAGGAGGGTGTCGTGTGTGATTATTAACTGTTACCGAGGATGTGTTCTACGCGATCCGCAGAACGGGCCATCCGGAACAGAGCGGTCATCTCGGACGAAGCTTTATGTAACTCCGTTAAAATAAAATCCGATCCTGCACTTAACTACCATTTAACATATGTTCCATTGTAATGAAATCGCGTAATCGTACGTGAACAAAAAATATACTGGGTCATTACGCAATGAACTTATAAAAAGCCGTTAGCACCATGAGGATCGTGCCATACGGTACGGTCCCTGAGATGCCGCATTTGGTTCCTCGTTCACGGGCGAAATGGATGATATACGGTCAATGATGACAATGAAAATGATGCCGTATACGCACCGGAACTTCCGTTGCATATCTGTTTTTTGGTTCCGTCCGTGACCGCCGATCCTCTCATCGTGCAGCACATCGACCGCTGTTTCTTCGACGCCGTTCCAAGCTCGGACCGCATCGCTTGTGTGTCGTCCGTTGATATCTTGACCTCATTGAATGTGAACGTGACATGTGTGTTTGTTCATGTACTGCTCCGAGAGAACGGAACATAACGGATCGTTCATCAAAAAATTCCCTCGGACTTATTTCACATATTCCGTCATGATCTTTGTTCGGGGGCGACACCACTATCTTTCTGTGCCCGACCCTTGGACCTTCAATGATCCGGACATCCATCTCTTTTATCAGGATCCTCGATCGAATATTGCGCCTGATGATACGTCATCCTGCCCGAATCGTTGACTGCGTAACATTATCTCCGACAGGTGGCCGTTCCGTGCACGCGGAATGTCTTTTCCTGCGGAGTTCGGAATAAACTAGATTCTCTCTGGATCCGAATGCAACGTTCCTGAGCCGATCGCCGTACCCTGAACGAGGATGTGAGCGCATAGAGGGCACATACAGTATGTGGTCGCGGCCCGGACGGGATGACAGGGCGTGTGACGTGTGTTGATGGATGTATCGGACGGTACGGAACAGAGGCGGTCAGCCTTGTTTCTTATCCATCCTCTCTATCCACTTCTTTATATCGTCCTTGCTCGTTCCCTCGATGCCGTAATGCTCTGCGAACTTCTTAGTCGTCGTCAGTTCCAGCGTCTGGCCCTTCGGCTTTCCGTTTATGAGGTCCAGTTCCATCAGTCTGCGGACGTCGTCATACACCCTCGGACCGAGCGTTCTGCACAGCTCCGATTGGAGAACGGGCTGATGGTACGCGATCACCGCAGCGGTCCTCTGAACCCCTTTGGATATCTCCGCCTCCGTGAACTTCTCCGTGTAGTGGGCATACTCCTCCCTTAGCTGGAGGGCATACTCCGCGTCTATCTTGGCTATCTTTATCGCCGACCCCATCTTCTCGTACTCTATGGTCAGCGACTTCAGCGCTACCCGCACAGCCTCCTCTGTAAGGCCCGTCTGATTTGCGATGTCGATCACACGGAGGCCCCTGGCGCTGGCGAAGAGCGCCGCCTCGACGGCACCCCTTGCGTCCACCTCAGACCACCGCCCTCTTGACCAGTTCTTCAGTACCGGATTCTTCGACTATGCCGTTCTTCCAGTCCATCTTCTCTTCCACGTATATCTCTCCGTACGGCAGGTTGTCCTGCCATACTGCTAATTTGCCTTCCATCGCCAGATGCAGGACGGACACGAACGTCGTTATGTTCACGTTCACGTCGTTCACATACAGATCGCGTATGTTCAGCGGTCCGGTACCGAGGTTCCTGATCTTTTCCCATACTCTCAGCACCTCACGTTCGTCGTCCTCCTCGTGCGCCTTGTTGATGAACTTCGGTTCCTTCGCCTTCAGATCGAGACGGGCCTGCTCCATCGCAACGTGCAGCTCCATCTCATCCCTAGCGTCCTCCAGTGCGTCAAGCAGTTCCATCATCGTTATCGGCCTTACCGCATTCCTTCTGATCGCGGCGCTGAACTCCACGTCCGGTATGTACAACTTGTCCGGCTCGTACATCACGTCCATGTCGAACGCCATGTCCCAATCGTCGCCGAAGTGGTCCTCTCTTTCTCCCTCCTCCAGCGTCACGGCGGACTGCATCCTGAGGATCTTCCACGCCATGTGTATCAGTTTGCCGGCGACGATCATCTCCACCGCCGACCTTATCTTCTTGGCAGAGTACATCTTGGCGAACTCCACGATGTTTATGCTCCACGGATCGATGTCGTGCTCCAGTACAAGACTGAACGCCGACCTTATCGATTCGTCGACCGGGTCGCCCATGGTCTCCCTCTGGCCGCCGTCCTTGAGAAGACCGATGTACCGGTCTATCTTCTCGGCGCCCACATTGTCATCTATCAATGCCTTATGGAACAGCAAGTGCTGTTCCACTCCCTCTATCATTTCCGTCCCATCCCTTTCCATCTCTGTTCCCATCCCGTTATTCGTCCTTGTTGTTAGCCAGCCTCTCGTCAGCCTCAGCTTCGTACTTGGCGACCTCCTCGAGGTCCGGCTGGAATATTATCTTGCTTATGCCCGACGGTAACCGAGTCACACCTATCAGGTGGTCCGCGACCGCCAGCGCCACTTTTCTTAGCGATACCTGTATGAACTGTGCCTTCGCGGAGCTCTTCTTCACGCGCCTCGCTATTATCTCGGAGTTCACCGAGTCAAGGAACATGTCCACCTCGTCGAGCACGTACAGCGGCGACGGCTGAAGCTCCTGAATGGCGAATATGAACGCCAACGCGGTCAAGCTCTTCTCGCCTCCGCTCAGCGCCTCCAGGCGCAACAGCTTACCGTTCTTCGGTTTCGCGTTTATCATAAGCCCGCCGGCGAACGGATCCTCCTCGTTCTCGAGCTTCATGAACGCCTCGCCGCCGTCCGACAGTTCCGCGTATATCTCCTTGAAGTTGGCGTTCACCCCGTCGTAGACGCCCATGAACAATCCCTTCTTCTCCTTGTTGATGGATATCATGAGGATCGTCAGTTCCTCTATGCGGGCGTTCATCTTCGCAACGTCGTCGGACAGGCGTGTGTGCCTTTCCTTCTTCTCGTCATAATCTTCTATAGCTCTCAGATTGACCGTCCCTATCTTGGTCATCACCGATTCGCACGACTTTATCGTTCTCTTCAGTTCTTCTTCCGACGGGATCGGCAGCGTGACCTCGACGGTCAGCTGCGCGGCCTCCTCCTTGAGTTGCGCGACTATGTCGTCGCCTATCTGTATCTTAGCCTCCAGACCGGCGGCGAAGCCTATCTTGGTCTGTATCTTCTCAGATACCGCATCCCTGTCCGTCTCGGCGTATATCTTGTCCTGCAACAGTTTATCTCTTGCTGCGCTCAGGTCGGACAGTTTGCTCTCGAAGTCCGCCTCTATCTTCCTCAGCGCCTCCACGTCTATGTTCAGACGGGCTATCGCCTCCTCGGCCACCGTCTTCTCGGACATCTTCGCTGCTATCTTCTCTTCCGCGGCGGCGATGCCGTTGACGAGCGTCCTCTTCCTGCTCTCTATGCCGTCCTTCTCCGCCTCGAGCGTCGCATACTCCGTTGAAAGATCACTAAGCTCGGTCTGCACCGAGAACGCGTTCTCCTGAGTATTCTGGATCGTATCCTGAAGGTCGGCCGGTGCCACCTGCACCATCTTCTCCCTGAGCTCCGTTCTCTTCGTTCTCAGCGATGACAGTTCATCCGTCATCCTCTTGAGCTCGGCGGATGCCTTATCCGCCTCGGTGTTCGCGGCTGCGAGCTTCGCTTTCTCCGATTCAAGGTCATCGGCCGCCTTCTTGCGCTTCTCGCGGAGCACCGAGAGCTGCGCCTCGTAACCGGCGATCTTTCCCTGCACTCCCGCCGATGCGCCAGCCACGCTGCGCATCTCATCGTCGAACTGTCTTATCTCGGCGCGCACGTCCCTCAATGTTTGTCTGAGGGCCTCCAGTGCCGTGGTCGCTGACCTCAGCTCGGTGCCTATCGAATCTAACTTTGATTCTGCGGCGGGGCCGAACTTGAGCGCCGTGCTCTGTTTCAGCGTCCCTCCCGTCATGGCACCGGACGGGTCTATGAGCTCTCCTGCCTTTGTTACCAAACGTACATCGCCCATCAGGCGCCTCGCGTTGTCCAAGCTGTCGACGACCATCGTGTCGCCGAGCACGTACCAGAACGCCGCCCTGTACTTGTCGTTGAACTTTATGAGGTCGATCGCGTATCCGACCACCTCCTTCTCGATCATTATCGCCTTCGCCCTCGGGCGTCCCTCCCTTACTTTGTTCAGGGGGACGAACGTCACTCTTCCGAGTCCGTTCTTCTTGAGGAAGGATATCGCCTCCGCGGCCACGTGGTCATCGTCGACGACCACCGACTGCATCTTCCCTCCGGCCGCGACCGACAGCGCGGTCTCGTACTCCTTATCGACCGTCGCCAGTTCCATGACCGTTCCGTGTATGCCTTTGAGCGTTCCCTTGTCCCTCAGCTCGATTATTGCGGAGACGCCCTCGCTCTGTCTGACGCTCTCGGTGACCCTCTTCTCTGCTTTTAGTGATTCGTATTCCCCGGAGAGACGAAGTATTGCCGTGTTCAGTTCCGCCTCCTGCTTCTCGAACTCGGATTCTCTCTTTCTCGCTTCCATTATCTTCTTCGTGTGATCCTGAAGGTCCACCGCACCGTTCTTCTCCTTGAACTCCTTGAGGTTCCATTCCGCATCCTTTATCTCGAACTCGGCCTGCTTCAGCTGATCCTCGAATGATACGACATTCGCCTCCGCGGTCGCCTTAGCGGCCTCCGCTTTAGCGTATCCGACCTCGCAGCCCTGCTGCTCCTCACCCTTCGCATCTATCTTGAGTTCCGTGTCCTGGAGCTGGTCCTGCAGTCCTTTCAGCTCCCCTCCGGCGCTGTTTATGTCCTTCCTCAGGTCCCTGAGCGCGTTGTTGGCCTCCTCCAGCCTCTCCTTCTTCTCAGATATCTTACTTTGTGTGTCCGCCATGGAGCCGATGCACACCTGTAATTCGTTATCCGTCTCGTTCAGCTGCTCCCTGTTGGACGCTATGAGCTCGTTCTGTTCCGATATGGTCTCGAGGAACGTGTCTATACGGTCCTCGTTCCTGGCCCTCTCTATCTTGGCCGCCTCTATCTTGTTCTTTATATCCTTGTACTCAGGGCCGGCCTTGTCCTCCAGCTCCTTCTCCTTTGCCTTCAGCTGTTCCGCCAGTTCCTCGGCCCTCTCTATGAGCTTTATCTTCTTCTGTCTCAGTGTCTCTATCTCGTTCTGAGACCGTATCAGTTCCTCGCGTATGCCCTCCGCCTCTGATATCGCGTTCTCAAGGTGGCGGTGGACCATCTGCGCCTTCGCCTCATCAAGCTTCTTCTGGGCCTCCAGGTACTTGCGGGCCTCGACCATGTCCTTCTCCAGCTGTTCCAGCTGGGTGTCGAGCTCCTTTATTATGATCTGTATCCTCTCGATGTTGGCCTCCGTCTCCGCCTTCTCCTTTCCGGCGGACTCCAGGTCGGCATCGAAACTCGCTATGCCGGATATACCGTCGAGTATCCTTCGTCTGTCGACGTTACCCATTCGTACTATTCCTGTAACGTCCCCTTGCTGCACGAGGTTGTAACCTTCCGCGCTTATCCTGGCCCTTGACAGGAGGCTGTCGAACTCGGACAGTGTGGATTTACCGCCGTTCACATAGAAATATGAACTGTAGTTCTCCCCGTCCTGCGCCATCTTCACGAGTCTGGTAAGTTTGACGGTGTCGTTGTCCCATGGGATCATACGGTCCTTGTTGTCGAAGACAAGCGACACCTCCATGAAATCCGCCTTATTCCTTGCTTTACCGCCGTCGAATATTAGATCAGTCAGTCTGCCGGCGCGTATCGCCTTGGGACTTTTCGGACCAAGCACGAATAAAATGGCGTCTGTGATGTTCGATTTACCGGAACCGTTCGGGCCGGTCACCGCTAGATATCCTTCCATAAGCGGTATCGTAAGCTTACCGCCGAACGATTTGAAATTCTCAAGCTCTATCTGTTTTAGATACAAGTCCATCCCTTCCCACGGAACGAATTTTTTTATCCGGCTCCGATGCATCCCTGCCTTTATAAGGCGTGATATAATTGCGTTTACCGTATTTATATGTTGTAGTCAAAAACGCCTGTTCCCGCACCTGGTGCTGGCAGCATGCGGGGGACAGCATATCCTGTGAAAAGGTCCCGTTCCTTCACGGCGGCGTGTGTATGTCATAAGTACGCGATGACGCCGGCGGGTAATGTTTTTCCGCCTTCGGTGTATCGAAGGATGTTACCTGCACCAAGTGGGCTAATGGGAAATCATCGATCCCTTTCTTTTATAGAAATCAGTTCTTCTAATATCTACGTGGCTTTGCGTTGTTTTGACATCTCAAAAAGCCCTAAAGGTGCCGTTTCAGATGAGATTGATC
>Ga0131853_10013610_pt1 | contig 14918 bp, 6 predicted proteins | sample TergutLab28metaG_FD_92764 | JGI IMG/M metagenome (GOLD analysis project Ga0131853, IMG submission 92764) | Labiotermes labralis P1 segment gut microbial communities from Petit-Saut dam, French Guiana - Lab288 P1 (version 2) (version 2) | ecosystem: Host-associated > Arthropoda: Insects >... | reverse complement strand
CACGATAAACCTAATCATAAACATTGCAACATCATGGGTTTGACGGCGGGGGGGGGGGGGGGGGGGGGATCCGATTTTGTGGGGGGAAAAAAGAATAGTTAACCCCTTTTAAAAAATTTTTTTAAAAGGGTTGCCGATTTTCGTTTCCCCCACACCACCCTGGAACCCCCCCCCCCCCCCCCCCCGCCGTCAAACCCATGATGTTGCAATGTTTATGATTAGGTTTATCGTGGCTTTTGGCAATCTATTTGCGTCTAACAGAATTTTAAAACAGGCTTAGGTGATTTACATCCTTACGAAGTTAGTATTTTTTGCTGTAATCATCGTAATATCCAGGAACTGGGTCTTTCGGAAGGATGACAGTAAAGACTAAGTTGTGCGAGGCACATTTTCCGCTCCTGTTCTGGTTACACCAACATATAGAAGAAGAGACGGGTTGATTTAGCATTGAGACTGGTAACGAGATAATTCACGTCCTTCAGGATGGCTACTGTCCCCACACACTGTGACATTTCCCCATGGGAGCAAGACTGCCGGAACTTACCACTCACTGTATTCTGGTCTAGTGAAGCAAGATTACAGGACGTACATGAAAGGCATCACGCAAAACAAAGCCGTTTACTGTGACTGCAGTAAGAAGCATTTTTAAATGTTGGGGCGATAGACAGCTCGGCTGCACCAACCAGTTTTACCTCAAGAGAGAGAAACTTTCGCTATATGAGCGTAAACTGGGTGAGCTCTAGAGCGGTTACCGAAGCGAAGACCACGAGAAAACCCGCGACTTTACTTTCAGGTGGTCTAACGTGGATTAGGAAACTACCTGTGACGTCAAACGAACAGATATATGTATTAATACAAAATGACGATCGAAAGCTTCAAAAGAGAAAATCTTTGGCAGACAAAGGACTACACTTGCGGGTGAGGAGAACATTAAAACACATAGGGAAAAGTTGGGTATGAAGGCGTGCATTGGATTCAGTTTGTTCAGAGACTTGTGTTCACGGTCGTTGAAATTCGGTTTCCTTTACAGGAGAAGGTTCAGCACTAAACTACAGATCATCTAGAATCCTCAATCAACACACAAATTTCTCAACGCGGGTTAGTTACTTCAAAAACTGTAATACATAAAACCAATGATGTATATCTAATCCCAGCTCTCTACAAAATATAATCGTCATCCAATCAGTATTTCACCTGAATACCACAACTATTTAACAAGACAGGCACTGTATGTACAACGTAAAAAAGAGGCTCGTTCGTGCAACCACTGTCGCCGTGGAAAGGCAGTAAGTATTGCACATTATGAGTGTGTGTTTGTATCTTAGTTATCCAGCATGCAATGTGCATGCGCCATATTGTCATCTGTGGTCTGTCCGGATATACGGTATTGTTCCACATTATCTCATTAACGGCACGGTTTTCGAAAAAAGTTACTGAACATAAAATGTGTGTTTTGATTTTCTCTATAACTTTTGTCTGAAACATGTCATTATAAGAAGGACTGAGCGAGATATGATCAAAAATGTATATTGGTCTTCACATACAGTACCCGTTTACTTGTCAGATTTTAATGAAACTTTGATTTTCTAGACAGATTTTCGAAAAATACTCAAATATCAAATTTCACGAAAATCCGTCCCGTGAGAGCAGAGTTCCATGCGGAAGGACGGGCGGACAGACACACATGACAAAGCTAACAGTCGCTTTTCGAAATTTAGCGAACGCGCCTAAACTGCTTGCAATAAGAACCCTCAATGTAACTCCGTTAAAGGGTGTAGAAACTAAGCCTCCTCCAATACACGCTTCATCTATCAGTATTTACCTCGATTACAACGGTTCAAAATCAACAAATTGCACAGAGAACAATTCTCTTATCTGCTTTCCTCAAAGTCTACACTATACAAAGTCTACAATATAACCAACATCCATGTAGACCCTAACTACCCTTCACTACAAAATGATTAACCGTAAAAATGAGATACAATTTCAATTCAAACAACTGAAAATGCAATAATTCTTCTTAGTATATTTTGATGTATGTATTATCTAATGATGGCCCATTTCGGCCGGAACACGTTGTAAGCAAATTTCCAAAGATATATATATATATATATATATATATATATATATGTGTGTGTGTGTGTGTGTAATAAACACGCTTAGTTGTATTCAGCGGCCTCTGTTTCTTTACTACTACTACTACTACTACTAATAATAATAATAATAGATTCACTTCGTTGTGATAATAATATTGTCGCAACGATGTAAATCAAGATGATATGTATATAGCTGTATATACACACTTCCTTCCAATTGTGGGTCTCGTATAAATAGGCCTTATCTGATTTTGTGACGTAGTAAATATTAACTGGTGTAGACGCACACGAACTGAATATATGGTATTTATTCCTCGGTTTTATTCTTTGTTCTGGACAATACCTGCAACGTATTTCGGAGAAAAACCAAGTTCACTTCTAGGGGCGACATATTCCATACAATGCACAAGTTAGCCTGTTTTTTTTTAGACAAGGCTTCCCGTTGAGTATAATTACACACATATAAGGAAAAAGAATATATATATATGAAGAATATACATAAAAAGAATGAATAAGAAAGAGCTATAGTTTTTCCTTTTTGTTCTGTATTCAGCCTGATGTTGACTATATACAGCCGAAACACGTAGTGGATTCATACATAGATAAAATTGTGTTTGGACTGTAATTATGCATTCTTCTTCCTAATATACGAGAGAACCTGCTGATAGTCAAACATTGATAAACTGTCTCATGTCTTTGGTGTATCCCTGTAAGTGACATGGATTATGGTCTCAGTCGTGCAGTTTGTACGTCAAACTGTCCTCAGAGAGATCCTCATGTTTCCGGGGTACTTGCATTATAACGTCACAACCACCCACCCTTACTGCACCCACACCTCGCCTCCGTCTGTTGCGTTTCACACTTCTGGACTTCAGAATGTTGCTACAGGGTCTGTTAGTTAATTCTTTAGCAAATATTACAAATCCGAAATTGTCATTAGTGTATTGAGCACCCCCATATTAACCTCACGCGTCACCACCCTTAATTAAAAATTGTCACTTTGAAGGATGAGTGGGGAAGCAAATGGCAGTATTTGCCTGAAGGGAATAAGTAAATTCACGAAGAACTTCAGTCAAATTTAAAAGTCTACCGTCGCGAAGGCGGAGAAGCACACTACCCGATGTGCAGAAATTACAGTTAGAAAAATTAGTCTTTTTCTGAGCTTACAGGAGTGTGTATTGCTCTGCTGCCACTTGAAAAGTGATCACACCACGTTTACTGCAGAATTTGAAGAGATCGAAAATGTAGGCTCGTATAACGTGCAATTAATTAAAGGTTGTCAAGCTTTTTGTTACTGAACAGGTTCGAATTCCGGATGTATATTGGCAGTTTTAAATCGTTTATTGTGTTTGGTTGTTCCGTGCGATTGCCGTATTGGTACACTTACATGGGCCGCGACTATTCTGTCCTCGACTCCTTTCAATTCATAACTCATTATCATCATATTCATCAACATCCGGTTTTCAAATTCAGTCTTCCTTCGTTAGTGCACCAGTACATTACCACAGAACGGAATCTCATTGTGTCCTCATGCCCGTATGTCCTGCTATGTGTTTCCCGTAATAACTTTCGAACCACTTTATGAATCCCCTTGCTAATATCATGCCACAAAAGCCTCCGCTCCCTTATTTTTAATCTTCTGAAATCATGGCTTAGTCTAAGAATAGTTATATTCAATCCAGTCTACGAAATCTGTGACCTCACTCAGACACGATACAACATACAAACAACATGCGTAAATTGGATACTGAACTGAACGGAAGTTCAAACTTGAAGTTTGCAATTGGAAGCACTTTTACTTTCATGTTCTGTTTTCTTTCTTTTCCAGAAGACGCTGAAGGACAGTACAATGAGACGGGTTCCCCATTTCTCTTGACACGGAATTGTTTGTTAATGCCTCCGGCACCGGCCGTAGTCATGCACAAGGTCACCTGACTTCACACAACACAGTGTGTTTCTATCTTCAGTCGGTCGCTTCCCATAAATTCCGTGACATCAACGGTTAATTAGTTCTTCGGCGCGTTCGATACATTGCGAAAAGCGACTGTTAACTTCGTCATGTCTGTCTGCCTGTCCGCATGGAACAAGTCGGCTCCCACAAGACGGATTTGCATGAAGTTGGGTATTTGAGCATTTTTCGAAAATCTGTCGACAAAATTCAACTTTGATTAAACCCTGACAAGAATAACGGGTACTTTACATAAAGCCATATATACATTTATAATAGTATCTCGTTAAATTCTTCTTATAATGAGAAATGTTTCAGACAAAATTTGCAGAGAAAATCAAAACACACATTTTATGTGTTCGATAACTTTTTGCCCCGAAAATCTTGCCATTTATGAGATCATATGGAACAGTACTGTACAGCAGGACAGGCCACAGATGACAATGTAGTTACGGCGCATGCGCTTTGCATGCTGGGTAACTAAGGCTACTAGCACACACTCAGAATTTGTAATACTTACAGCTTTTCTACTGCAACAATGGCTACCCCAACACGCCTCAATTTTAAGTTATAGTACAGTGCTTGATTGTTCGTTTGTTTAACCATGTTTTGAAAATGGTCTATAGTGGCGAATGAGAACAGAAATGACGGAGTACTGATTTGAGAAGGAGCTGTCCCGCTGTCATTTTACGTATCCTCCCTTTATTTGCATGGTCCGTGTTAAACAAATGACTGTCAGGGTAGACTCCCGATAGGGGTAGGAGCAGGCATTCTACCTGCTGCACTCTGATGGCTGGGTATCTCAGAAGCAAAATATTCGACTTAAGTTATGAGTGGACGTAGTTCGTGTATCAGCCAGAGTGAGCTTTCTTACTGGAAGTGACTCTGTGTCTTCGTCAGTCCTTCTAGCAGAATGAAAATTCTTACCACTTCTTATAATAGGGGCACAAAACCCTTCTTATCATCATTCCATTCAGTTATCTGCCTGTCATGGGCCACGATGTGCTGACGCTTTTTTGGTCTCCTTCTAATCACCCTAACATAACTATCGTATTATCTGCGAAGAGCCAGTGAAATCCACAGCTGAAATCCTAACCAAATTTTATTTGGTTGGATCGACGGTAGTAGGACAGATGGTTATGAATTTATGCGCAATACGTTGCATGGATGACCAGTTGATTCGTTTATTGAAGGGTATGAAGTCATTTTCCCCACACGAAAGTTTATAATTCACTGCCATCGTGACTAGTCCTTCATTATTGAATTAAAGGCGATTAATCGATTACAGACGTCGGACTACTGTCCAGGCGTGTGCCACGACGACTTGTGTGCACAGCCTCGTTTTGGTAGTGGCGTGTATCCCATGAAGGCCAGCTTGCAAGAATGGCAAGGAGAGGGTTTACATTGCCTAGGCCTATTCTAAGCGATTCATTAACGGACCTACTGAGATAACCCGAGGCCACGCTTCTCAACGTGTCACTGTGTCAAGAAAGCGTAATCCCGCCATAGTGTAGGTAAAATTTATTTTTCACGTAGTGTATTTTTTAGAATTACGTACATTTTAGTTTCGTGTTTATGACTAATGACATGTCTTGCCAGCCAACACGTTCCACCCTGCTAAGTTCCACCAGTGGAGCGCTTCCCACGGGACGAGAAACGCCGCCCGATTGCGCGAAGTACAAGAGATCTGCGTTGTATCTCAGACCTTGTCACAAATCTTAACCCATCAATGACGGAAGTTACTTAAAAGTGACAAATTTCTTACGATTTGGTGACTTCGTAATATTGTGGAGTTTGCTGATGTGTGAGAGAGAACTGGGATGATAAACAGAGGAAGTGCTGCAGGCCTGAACTGAAATACAACGTTGAGTGTTTCGCAGAAATTACGGATCGTATGTATCGGGGTATTTTATTCTAAGATGGGTTAGAATTCGGAGTATATCCTCTGACACATATCCTCAAGTTCTTTCTGGCGGGGGTGTGTTACTCAAGTACAAATTTTGTTGGTTGAACTGAGTGAAAACAGTCGGTACCGGTATTTGTGTTTCAGACCTGAAGAACAAGGGCACCGTGTAATGTTATATTTGACTGACTACACTGTGATATTCACTGGTCTTACGACTAACTAAATAAGGAGCCCAGTCTGTTCAGACAGACGGACACACCTGCAACCTGTAGATACGTTTTCCTGCGTTGGTGGAACACGAAAGTTCGTTGCCATGTTCACAGGACCGACCCATTATCTGGCTGTCAACACAACAGTAGAGTCTACACCATCGCAAGAAACTCCCGTCTTTGACCCCCTTTTCAAATACCTCTTGTCTTCAGGTATCGCGAAACAAATTTCGCTTGTTTATTCTTAACTCCTACATACATCATACCCACACACGTCTTGCCATTGCAGTATTTATTTACTTCAAATGGGAAATGGTTACTATACTGAAAGTGAAGAGGTTATGGGCTTTTAAATTTATCCTTTATTTGAAATTATCGAGGAAAATCTTCCAAATAACAGATAGATGAAACTACTTCCTCGCCTAGTGCCTTTGAAATCCATCGCAGGTTCATGTTGCTCTGTTCGGCATACACATCTAATTCACAAGTTGTAGTCGTAGCGTGGGGGTTACCCTTAATTTATGATCACAAACACTAGCATATGGTGCATGCCGTAAATGCTTTTAGTATAACCCCTGGCACATGTCATGAACCAATCAAAATTCAGCGTGACGTCAGCGGTGATAGTACTCATACCGGTACAGTATGTATATGAAGATTTTCCCCTCCCATCATTACAACCCCTCCCCCCAAAACCACTCGGTGCACCCACCCGCCTTGCCCTTGTATTGATTCGACGTTTTCCCACCCTCTCCACGTTCTCCCTTCATCCCCCTTTCCACCTCCTCCTACAACTGCCTCCCACCCTCATCCTCAACACCACAGATCAATAATACTGTAGAAAATGTTCATCCACCCCTCCTACACCCTCTTTCATCCCCTTGCACCCACCCTATACCACCCACATCCACCCACACATCTCTTTCCCCTTTCCTCTACCAACTATCCTCTTCCTGCTAAATCTCGCTTCACCATCATCCACCCTCACAGTCTGTCCATTTGGGTGCCCCTTCGCCCCGCTCCTCAGCCAGACTTGCAACTCATCTAACGTTGTTGTCGTCGTTGTCGTCGTGCTGGGGGTGGTGAAGCCCCAGCCTTGCTCCTCAGCCCTTTCATTTCACAAATGTATGTAGGCTGCCCGCACACATCCAGAAGATGGGCGCGATCCGGGACTCGATGGAACGGAAGTCGCGTCACGTTAAAGCTGCGATCTATTGGTGCATATGCACAGTACACCTTCCACGGTTAATTTCTTGACTGCAGTTGCTCGTTTTATCGTCACATTTCCACCACACTATAGGTCAGCAGGGTGGTGAAAGAAAAAACCGCTATAGCTGTTTGCAAATACTGACAGATGACTTCAGTCGCCAGTCCGCTCTGGAATATACCCGATATCATGTTTCACATCGACAAACAGGTTCGGGAAACAATACAAATTATATATAAGGTATCATACATGTAATATGAGGAAAGTATTCATCATACCGTCTTTCATTGTGTTTCTTAATGATAGAACATAATCTTGCTACAGCGTGTAATCTTGGGTGGGCCAACCCAAATCCAAACAATCCCTTAGGTGGGACGTGCTTCCTAACAGAGCTACAGTAGGCCACCGTCTGATTAACATTAAACTGAGCACCAGGACGAAGTACTGGCCGGCTTCGGAAGACGGGCAGTTTACTCATGCAGGCACAGCAGTGGCCGTAAATATGGAAATGCAGCTTATAGACCCGGATTACACGAGTCAATAGGGAGGCAAGTTCAGTGTGCAAGTCACGCACTGGCATTTTTCATGAGCAAGCTGTAAAGCAAGTGTTATCTACATATGTGCAAGTGTTTCGGGCAAATAGTATTTTTTCTGACATTGTCTGTTCCAGAACTGTCCAATGTCACATCTGCAATAATTTACTTCAAAGCATTGTTTCGGGTCTCCTACTTTCGGTAAAAATTTGCATGCTTTTTGTTATTTCACCTCGCCGGAACTTAGTATCAATATAATATAATATTACAAACCATAATGGACAAAATACAAACGAATGTTTCATATGCAAGGAATAATAATGTGTTCCACTTAGTCACAACCGATGAATGTTGCAAGCGCATGTCTAAGAGTGTCAAGGGGCGGGACGGTAGCTTGTCCTTGAAATATTAGCGTGGTGGGGGAATGCAAGCACATCCGAAAATAAAACGGCTTTCTATTCACTCGCCTTGCAATCCATCAACTTGCCTCGCACCTTGCTTCCTACTTGACCTGCCGTTACTCTTAATACATGTAGATATTCGCTAACGACATCAAGCTTCCAGCAGGTAGGCCGCAGAACTCGACTTGCTACTCTACTAGATTCGTGTGAATTGGGCGTAAGAATATGGGAGCTCGCTACAAACATCTGCGGACTAGGCAGGCGTTGAATTTCGTGTTACATAACCGGACGGGATACCGTCAAGGCAAGCCATCAAATCATCAGGCATCCACCAGCGCGGCGCCATCCCTCGAAATACGTACGTATGTGGTTATTCTGCGAACGAAGATAAGTGTGGTATGGAATAAGTCGGTACTTCTTCTGCCACGTCAGGTCCTGTTACATAACAACGCTCCTACATTGTCTTTTGGCACTTTAACGGTGTTTTCCGTTCCACGTTCTTAGAATGGTTAAGTTCAGACCTTCGAAATTCCTGTCTTTCCAGGACACTACCACAATAGCGACTTAAAACCACCTCTTCCTACACCTGTTATATACTTTAGTGTCGTAAAATAAGACGCCAATCAATGAAGGGTATCAAACTAGCTCAGCAAGACGATGGCTGGAAGATCGAACCAGGAACGGGATGTCTTGTCTTCGCCACATCATAACTAACCGCACGGAGGAGAGTCCTTTCTGAGAAGCCACAACACCCAGAACCCATTACTCAGTGAATACCAGAAGTAAAGCAAATGAAACACAAAGCCTACCACTCTACTTCAGATCGAAAATGGGAGGAGCTTCATTCAGACGCCTTTCTATAAGTCTTCGTGGAACGATGCTTTGGTACAGAGAAGACTAACCTTTGCTGTAACTTGTGAATCAATAAATCTGCCACAAGTCTTCTGGGAACAGTTCTAATACTGATGAAATAGGTAGGCGATATCGATCTTCGTTTTCACAATGGCTAACCGCCCTCATAATGTAGTATGGAAACGTCTGTATAATTAATGCCTTTATAAGCAAGTTTGAATGAAACGTTTGAACTACAAATACACGCCGGCTGTCAGATGCAAAAATAAACAGCGAACAAGTAAGAAGCAAGCTGAATAGAAACGCGCCAACTGATGTCTACACACAGTCACGCAATTCGACATGCACCAATAAGAAATGGACGGTCAAAGTTCCCGCGGATAGCTCTCGCCACACAGGAAGCTCAGAAATCTCAATACGTCTTATTAATAAATAACGGAGTGAATGATACCGTTGCTTGGCTACGTGCTGTAGTGGGCTGTTCTCCTGGTGGCAACATGAAATTTTGCATCAGGAATGTGGCTTTTTTTTTTCGAATTATATCGACAAACTGGGGAAGCTTTACGCAGAGCTTAACATAACTCACCAACTGCACACATCTGATTCGTGACTGACAAAGGAAAGTATCCAGTCTTGTTTATATACCAATAGCTTTGGTATAAAGAATTGATACAGTAGAGGAGCACAGAAATCCAAATGCCAAGCCCCAGAATTATGAGTCGCTGTGGGGTACAACGAACCTTGCGGCCCTTTTACAGACGCACTGGAAGACGCGCTTATCCTCATATATAAGCTTGTCTCTTGCGGATTGGGTTTTCTCTTCCTTGGCTCCGAGAATAGGAGTTTTGTGTGGATTCATAGGGGGGCTGCATTCCGTTGATTCCTAAAATATTTCCTTTTCAGTCAATAACGACGTTAAGGTACATATCTAGCAGCCCTTCTTCTGACTCGGTTCGATAGGCAGAGTGTGAGCCGTACACGAAGGTATCCAGTCTGACAATTCCACGGATGACAATAGTTTTAGCTTCAGTTAATATGATATAAATATATATATATAATATACATCTAATATATAAATATATGTAATTTATCACATCGTACTTTATTAATGTTTGGTCATACTTTGCAATGGCGCCACATTTGCATTTACTCCGAATATTTTTAAGAAATTAAATCACTCCTTATCGCCTTTTGAATATCTACTAGATATAGCCGTTAACCTAAGAGCTTCATTGTTTAATAGGAACGACTAACCTTCGTTATTGCTGTTATTATAATAATAATAATAATTATTAATCTTATCAACACTTCAAATATTTATTGCGTAGTAAATTACCAATGTCTTTCTGGGTATCCTTCACCACAGCAAGGGAAATGCACTTACACACGAAGCAGCACAATCATTTCGAACACTGGCAGCTTCGACTGACTCGTTTAAATTTTCTTCCATCACCAAACAGTTCCAACAAAAGTTATTTGAATCCTAACTTTCCGTATTGGCGCAAATATTAAAAAAGATTCATGTTAAGCAATTAAAGGACGGAAATTAACCAACATCATATCAAAGATGCAGCTCGTACGACACAGTAAACACCTCGTCTCGATTATAAAAACTAATCAGTTAAGGACAAGAATCGCTGTTTGTTCTAAGATCCGTAAAGATTACAGAAATAAACCCAGTGGGTGGAATGTTAAACCTGGTAGCAGTATATAAAGTAACCACGTGTCCTCAAACGGTTAATCAAATCAACTTTTCGATTATATATTCTTGACGTAATTATTGTTTTCTATATCCTGTCCTCTCAAAAACAATTTCATTAAACGCATATGTTATGTGTATTACCCTTCATAGCATCAAGTTCATACAAACAGTACCTAAACCGTTAATTCTTATCTTACCGAAAACACACAGCGATTCCATTACAAAGACCAACCGATTAATGTTGTTTAGGGAAGTGTCTATTTTTTCTGGGAATCATATGGAACCCCTAAACATGCCCTGTGAATATAATGTACCGCTTTTAATATCAAGGCAGACGGTACATAAGTTTACCGCTTTGCATTATAAAGTATTAACTAACTCCTTGGAATAGATAGAATCTAACAGTACGACGGAAACCTAATCAAAATATGATATGCCGCTAATGAAACTCGTAATTTCATTGCCGCGTGTACAAGAGCTCTGGTCTTTCAAACGTTATTTCTGTAATATAATTTTAATATTATCCTCCCAGATCTTCCATCTACAGTGACATATTTGGAGTAATTTCTTCACTTCATTTATCACTTGATACTGTGTCCACAATAGCGTTTGTATAAATACGGTTATATTCAGCCAAATGTGTGGCGTACAGCATATCAAAATGAAACATACGTTGATTCTGGTATGACAGCTTGCAGTGAGAATGAATGCAGTGATTGGTAAAATGTCGTGATATCATCTTATACAGAACTTCCTGCATTTCACGAATGGTTTGACGGAGCCAAAGATCAATAAACTGCCCCGCTATTTGGGGAGGGGGTGGGGTGGAGAGTGGATGTTTGCACTGAGGGGTTGTGGATCTTAGACATATACATTCCACTCCTGCTGAAATTTCATGCTGTTTTTGTATTTTTCTTTTTTTGCGTTCGCAAAAAAGTGAGAAAAGCTACTATTAGATTTATCACGTCTGTCCATTTTCTGTTCGTATGAGGCAACTCGGTCCGCAGGGGACAGAGTTTCGGAAACAGGAGATTTTTACTAAAATGTACGGAGAAAATCCAGTTTGTTTAAAATTTGGCAGAAATAACAGACACAGTAAATGAAGATCAGCGTAAATTTATTACATCTCGTTGAATTTTCCTAGGGTTGAACGAGGCTTTAGGAAAAAGTTCTAGATAATTCAAAACACGCACTTTATTTCAAACACATTTCACCGAAAATTCTGCTGTTTGCGAGATAATTAAAAAGATGCTAAAGAAAAACGCGACTTTCCTGCCGAATAACTAAGACAAAAATACAAACAAGCAGTCCTCGTTTAATGTTGCTCCGAACAACGCCGTCTCGATGTAACAGTCACAAATTTTAGGAACCAAAGATCCCATGAACTTTCCGCTGACTTCTTTTAACGCTTATTTCGCTGTCAGCCCCTGGAATCTACAACCGTCAGAGTCTCGAGTATTTTAACTGGTGTGGGAAACGAGATTTAAAACGGTGCACTTCGTGACCTAGTACAAATACTTGATCAAGGCATTCTTTATTTTCAAAATGTAATAACAGTACCATGGCACATGCGTGAATTCATTTTCACTTACACCAATCAAAGCATTATGGCCTCTTCTGCATCGATTTGCACAAAGCTCAAACATGCTCAACGACATTATGTGCAGATTCCTTTTTCCAAATTCCACCGAAATCGGACAATAAATGCAAAAATTAGGGATAAAAATTAATTTAAGTCCCTAAACACTGCGCCAACAATCACGAACTCTCAGTTATTCCGTAAATTTCTGCGTACATCTCTTGTCCGTAATTTTATCCAAATCGGATGAAAGTGCAGAAATGTCTTTTACAGCATTAAGTAAAGTACGGCTTTCACTGCACCGATTTTCACGAAACTCACAATTCTCGGCGCCGTTACGTGGATATTTTCACCCGGATCGGTAAATAAATGTGGAAACTAGGGGTACAAACTTATTTACGCCCTTCAGTAAAGAATGACTGTGCTGCGCGACTTCCGCGAAATTAACTTTTCCTCTAAAAAACACCCGTAACGAATTTCATGAAGATCTGACAGACAGTTTGGTCAGTGACACTAGGTCGCAGACAAACGGATGGAAGTGGTTACCACTTAACTTCCACCCCTTGTTTGCTGAGTAAAACACGCTTAACTTCTCCGTCGTACGTTGTTTCGCTTTGCGTTGCGATTTTCAGGAATCTAACCCTAGTATGATCTGCTGTGAGACGTGCGAAAGGCTAGAAATTACTGAACGAATTTCCTGTTGTTGCGATCAGTTTAGTTGCGCTGTATGAATGTCGTATGGCTAGGTCATTATCGAGCAAAGTGTCTTGTGTTTCGATGTACTGTTTCCACTTTACGAATGTTGGTACAGTATAGAAGTAAATGTGTGAAGCGACTGTAAATTAGCCGGTAAGCCTACATAGAATTATTAGGCGTTATGTACGACGTGAGAAACACCTGAAGTGGAGACGACGTTTGTCCGTTTGTTTTTGACACAGTATCGGTAACTAAACCGTCTGTCCTGTTTTCATGAAATTTGGTATAGAAGTTCTTCTTGTAGAAACTTATATGCAAACGTGAGGTGCATGGAAGTCCACTCAGAGACAGCAACATTTTACATAGGGCGGAAATTAATTTCTACCCGTACTGTCCATACGTCTTGTATCTACCTGCGTGAAATTATGTATTTAAGATCTCTACTCTGTGCTGCTGAGCACTGTGATTTCGCGAAATTCGTTGCATTGAAAGACATGCTTTTACTAAGTATGTGAATTAAAATTTGTCCTATTTTATACAATTTGCGATTTGTCTTTATAATTTCGTAGTTTCCCACAATTCTTAATGGAGTGTGAGTTTTGTGAAAATCGACGTCGGGTAGGCCGTACTTTTCTTACGGGCGTCAGTGACGTTACATTTCCTCGGGTACCGTAAAACCGTACGATATTTTGAAAGTAAAGAACGCCTTGGTAAAGTCTGCACTGCGCCACGGAGCACATCATTTGTAATACTGTTAGATTCTTATCATTACGAAGTGAATACGGAACCGAATGCGTCTCAATGTTACGTTATACGTATTTTACTCTTCTTGTTTTGGGCTACAACACAATAAAACATGTTCCTGGCGTAATCATCCAAAGGTTGTTCAGTTTTTTTTTTTTTGAAACTTAACTGTCTTCTTCTTTCCTCTTTCGTCTTATTTTATCTTGAACCTTCACGCTTTATAGGTAACTGCTAATGATAGGGTTTATAAATCGTTTCTGCCCGAAAACGGACTGTATCTGACATGTGATGTTCTAAGCACGACATCAAACCAATTTCTGCCGGATATAGGAACATCTAATTCCCTATTATAACCAGTATATATAAAGACACTCGAATCCTTGTCGTTTTTCACAATTCTGTAGTCTTTCCCACGGCACAGTGTAACAATAGAGACACAGAAAACTTACGTAGGACCTTGGAAGATATTCAGCTGGGCGGGGATTAGGAAATGTAAGCAGGATTTTCTTGAAGAAGAAGAAAGTGGAAACTTAGACGTGCATGGGAGAATACAGAGTTTAAACAATGACAATGATGATATGAAGATGTTAACTGGACTGAACAAGCTTTGCGTCGGGTACAGTGTTGGGGTTTTTTTTTAGCGTGGTGATGAACTTGGTGGATTTTAAGAAAGAAGTTTCATACCCGGTTGAATAATGTCCATTTAATGAAAAAATGCACTGAACCATGTAGTTACAGAGCGTTTATATATCATTCGATGTATAAATATGGCATGTGGATGGGATTCTTGAGTATCGACAGAGCAATGAAGTATTTCGTGTCTTATCCTCATTGTTGCACCGTGTATTTCGTGGAATCACTTTAATTATTAACCAACAAATGCACTATATAAAATTTCCCATTAAAACACTTAAAATCGTCTGCCAGACGCATTCCCAACAACGTACTCTTACACAACACGATATGCTGCCACAACACCCTGTTAATATAATGGAATTATTTTGTGAATGTTTTTAAAATGACTTTAGCAAGGAACAACGTAGCT
>Ga0131853_10013609_pt1 | contig 14918 bp, 14 predicted proteins | sample TergutLab28metaG_FD_92764 | JGI IMG/M metagenome (GOLD analysis project Ga0131853, IMG submission 92764) | Labiotermes labralis P1 segment gut microbial communities from Petit-Saut dam, French Guiana - Lab288 P1 (version 2) (version 2) | ecosystem: Host-associated > Arthropoda: Insects >... | reverse complement strand
GGGTCAGGTTCATGGTATTAGTCCGGCACAGGCCGGTATTATGTCGTCTGTGGTACCTATTGGTATTATTTTAGGGAATATAATTGGACCTATTATGTCTGCCCGTATAGGCAGGATTAAGCCTTTTCTTGTACCTGTAGCATTTATAGGTGCAATTGTTATGTATCTTTCCTGGATTACTCCGGGAATTAGTATTTGGCCAATGCTTTTTGCTGCAGGCTTCTTTTTGGGAATAAGTGCACCTTTATTGCTGTCGTTTCCCATGCTGTTGCCTGAGATAGGTCCCACTTATGCTGGAAGTGCCGGAGGTATCTTAGCTACCCTTCAGTTGGCAGGTGGTTTTTTCATACCTGCATTTGTAATTGCCCCAATAGCCGGGCATAATTTTACATTGTTATTTGCATTGGCTAGTTTAACTTTAGCACTATTGGGTGTTATATCGTGGTTTCTTCCTGAGCTTGGTGCTAAGACGAAGGGTAAAAGCCAGGTTAATCTTTAATTATTGGTTGTAGAAAAGAGTACTTTGTAATGTGTATTATGGTAAAATGAAAAAGATTTGAAAGTAACATAAAGTTGGGAAGATAGTATTGAAGTTAGCCGGAGATTTGGAGGTAGTCAGATGAAACGAAAAATAATCTTGATTGTAGTGTGTTGTGCCTTACTTATATTTGCTTGGGTTAGCTGCCAAGCAGAGCAGAAATCTAGAGTTATAGGTGAAATTATAGAGACTACGATTAAAGATGGTATCAAAATAGAGCTCTCAGCCATTGTAATAGAGCATCCTGGCACTAGAGATACTCAATTGAATACATTTTTAGTTCTTGAAGATTTGACTGGTAATCGCCTCGATGGAGATGTCTATGTTGATCTATTTATTGGCAACAGGCGTGGTGGTGGGGCTTTTTTAACTAGAGATATTCTAAGTCGTATTGATGACAATGATGATAGTGGCAACAGGGTTAATATGGCTGTTCCTGGTTATTTTTTTAGTCAGTTAGTGAGAATACAGGATGTATATTTTATTATAGAGCGAATTTATTATACCAATGAGCTAGAATCAGATTCAGATGCAGCAATATCTGATACGTTGGCTATGGAGATAGCTGATGGGATGATGGTAATAGAGCTAGATTGGACTGTATCCCATAACGAAATGTATCTTGTAGCAGATGGGTTAAATATAGAATATGAAGGTTTTATTATCAGAGAAATAAAGATTAATCCCTTTGCTTTGCTCTTAATAGTTGAAAGTGGAGATATAGGCATAGGGCATAATGACTACGAGTCATATATAAGAATTATCACAGAAAACGGTGTGCTGGCTACTACTTTTAGAGCAGGGTGGCATTTTAGCGGTTTCTTTGCTGATTATTCTTCCAGGGAAGCCTATAGCTTTGTCGGAAAAGAGTTTCTTGACTTAGATTCCGTTATCGCAATAGAAGTAGGAGAGGAAGTAATATATCTGAGGTGAAGTGAAAAATGTTGGCAAGATTCTATAAAGGAAAAATCAACTATATGTAGAATTAATCATAAAGTGTTAATATATGGCTGCATGAAAAGCTGATATGATGACATTTCTAACTATGTATAAATGTAGCTAATTGATTTATGATATGCGAATGTATATTTTTTTAGCTACAGGAGGTTGAGGATTGTCTAAAATAAAAAAGATTCGAGATGTTGTCTATGGTTTTATATTTTTAGATGAGCAAGAATGTGCTATTATTGATCATCCCATATTTCAAAGACTACGAAGAATCAAACAGCTTTCCCTAACAGACATGGTGTATCCGGGGGCTACACATACTCGTTTTGAACACTCCATTGGTGTAATGCAAATGGCTTCTGATATGTATGACAGCATTGTTTCAAAATCAGCTGCTAAAGATATTTTGTCAAGCTTGTCTTTAGGTGATATAGGTATTAAAAGACATAGCAAAATAGTTAGATTAGCGGCTCTTTTACATGACATAGGTCATGCTCCTTTTTCTCATGCCGGAGAAGACCTTATGCTACCTTTGCCAAAGGGACATAAAAGGTATAAAGAAAATGAAGATAGGAAATATAAGCATGAAGATTATAGCATAGAGATTATAAAAAATGTTTTTAAAGAACTAATTGAAAATCACCCTATTAATAACAGCTATTCTATTAATGTTGACGAAGTAACGGCGTTACTGGGTGATCCGGCAGCTAGATTAAGTGCTGGGTTGGTATGGAAAGAGCTTATATCTGGTCAGCTTGATGCAGATAGGGCAGATTATTTATTAAGGGATTCCATTCATCTAGGCGTGAGTTATGGGCTATACGATAGGAGTAGATTAGTTAGTTGTATGACTTTGGCACGGGGTGAAACCGGTGCATCTATAATAGCTGTTGAAGATGGGGGTTGGTATGTTGCAGAGAGTTTGCTCATTGCAAGATATCAAATGTTTGCACAGGTTTATTTCCATAAAGTAAGAAGAATATATGACTATCATATTTATAGAGCTTGTAAAGAAATTTTAAGCAAAGAAAAGAAAAACAATGGATGCTATCCTCCACCAAATAAGCTAAAGGATTATTTAAAGTATGATGACTGGCTTATGAATTCAAAAATTACCACGGGAAAAGCTGGCTCATGTGGGGATGCTATACTTAACAGAGAGCATTATAAGTGTATATACCAAACACAAATTGCACCCACGAAAGATGACGAAAGTAAGTTGGCTGAATTGGAAAAGGAATATGGAGATAAGGGATATTATTTAGATGAAGCTAAGACAGAGTGGTATAAACTTGATAACGATATTATGATCTATGGAAAAGATGGTGTTCAGCCTTTAAGCGAGAAATCGAATATTGTGAAATCAATGTTTGAAAAACCTTGCCAAAAGAGATTCTATGTGAAGGGATGATTATTATGGATATGATTAAAAGATTTGATATTATACATGAGTTGGCAGAGAAAAAGCCCGGTCTGGGTAAAACTGCTATGATGAAATATCTTTTCCTTTTACAGCAAATTTATGATATGCCCTTGGGTTATGACTTTGAGATTTATACCTATGGTCCATATGCATCGGAGGTAATGGAGGATATAAATCTTGCTAAGCATAAAAATATAATTTCAATGGAGTTTGATAATATTGGATATGCCATTTCCGCAAAAGACTATCAAGATGATAAAACTTTTTCTAATGATTTTGAAAATAAAATAAATGAATTATTGCAGTTATTTGGAGATAAAACTGCGAAAGACCTTGAATTATCAACTACTATTATTTATTTGTATCACAACTCTAAAATGAATTCTTGGGGCTGTGACAAAGAAACCATTGCAAATTATGTGTACGAAATTAAACCGCACTTTACTCTTGAAACAATTCAAGCTGAGTATGATAATCTAGAGAAGAATAAAATATTGGAAAAGGTTATGTAAGTTCCAAAGCCGTTTGCAAAGTAAAAATTGCAGACGGTTTTTTCGTGGTCTAGAATTTTTGTCAACAACATACTGCAAGTTTCAGAAAAGGAAAAATTAACTATATGTAGAACTATGTTGTAAAGTGTAGATATATGACAAAAAGCAGCCTATAAAAGAACATCTAACAGAATATCAGTAAAATGGGATGCTCAAATATATATAAGAAAGGTGAGTATAATACATGAACAGGAGAAATATTTTTAGTATTTTGGTGGCGATTTTAATAGTATTTACGTTTTTACCTTTTAATGCTGTTACTACCTATGCAAGTGATGTTAGGGTTATGCTTGATAGTCAGTTTATTGCTGTAGATCCGGTGACCATTGATAATCGCACCCTTCTCCCTATTCGTGCAATAGTTGAAGAGTTAGGTGGAGAGGTAGAATGGAATAATGAAACAAGAGAGGTTACCTTAATTCAAGGTGATGTTTTGGTTTTACTAACCATTGATAGCCATAGAGCTATGGTAAACAACAGAGCGGTATATATAGATGTACCTGCTCAAATTATTGAAGGTAGAACTTTCTTACCCTTGCGTTTTGTCGGAGAAAGTTTAGGATTAGATATTGATTGGTATTCTGGAGCATCCACGGTTATTATAATGACTGAAAATAGCACAGTAACCCTTCTAGAGGCGATAGAATTGGCTCGTAATACTTCACTTATGCCTCAGCAAACTTTAACTCCGGGGAATGAACGGGCATTTATAGGCAACATAAATTCAAATATATTTCATGCTCCAACATGTAGCACATTACCAAATCCAAGAAATAGGATTTACTTTGAGAGTCGTGAAGATGCTTTAAATGCTGGACATAGAGCTTGTCTAAGGTGCCGTCCATAGGTATTAGTTTGCTAAAATTAAGCTTTGAAAGTTGTAAAATATAAATATATGATATAAAAGACTAACAGTTAGGGATATAATTCTCGCCTGACTGTTAGTCTTTATAGGTCATTTATGTATTATGTATAGGAGATGAATTATGAAGAAGCATAATACGCTGGCTATAGTTATTGAGGTGACATTTATCGGTTTGTTGATAGCTATGATTGTGCAGATGTTTCCAATAATCATAGACCTTTTCACAGATAAAGGGGATGAAACGAGCATTGCGGAGGCTGTTGGTGCACTGGGATGGAGAGGTATTCCGGCATTGATTGGCTTATCTGCACTGCAAGTTATTATTCCGTTCATTCCGATAGCTGCGGTTGGAGTTCTTGCTGGACTTAGCTATGGGGTTATTTGGGGACCAATCATCTTCCTTGTCGGGATTGTAGTTGGTAATATATTCGTGATGTTTTCCATGCGTCAATTAAGCGGTTTGTTCAAGCCGAAAGCAAAGCATGGCTCTATTCTATCCAAAGAAAGCATTGAGAGAATCAAAAGACCGGAGATATTAATATTCTTTATGTTTTTGCTGCCATTTCCATCTGGCGTAATTCCGTATTTATTCTCACAAACTAAGATATCAATGACTAAGTATCTGCTTGCAGTTGTCGCGGGTAGCATTCCGGCATCTATAATCTATGCAGTCTTGGGAGATCACATTTCAAAAGGTAATTATACAACGGTTATTGTGATAGTTGCTGTGTTGGTCGTTGTGTTGTTGATATTTTTGCCGTTCAAAAACAAAATTATGAGCAAACTAATGAACCAGTAATGGCATCTTACATATTTATGCTAAGTACTATGTATACTAATATGAAACTTGACCTGCATTGTCGGATTGTGGCATAATCTATATTGGTCTATTAGGCTTCTTATAAGGAGTTGAAACAGCCAAATTAAAAATTACATAGCTTGAGGAGTGAGAGTAATGGAAAACCGAAGTGAGACTTTGATGCAAAGTCAGACACCGAAACCTATCTCTGCTAGATTAGTGTACTTGGTGGCAATCTCGGCAGCATGTTTATGTATAGCAAACGTGCTTGCCAATAACATGTTGCAAGTAGGAAATTGGACAACAAGTGCGGGCATTTTAACTTTTCCAATTTCGTATATACTAGCATCGATTATTGCAGAAATTTATGGATATAAATGGGCAAGACGAACTGCTTGGATAAGTTTAGCATTGAGTGGCTTAATGGCACTCCTGATTCAATTAAGTTTAGTGCTTCCGCAGCCGGAGTGGTATGATCGTGATATTTTTGCAGCAGCTGTTGGAGGGACGTGGAGAATTGTAATAGCCAGCTTAGTAGCATTTACATTTGGCAGATGGCTGAATGATATATTGTTTCACTATTTCAAGAAAAAACACAAGGATATGAAAGGTTTTACATTCAGAGCGTTGGCATCATCAATTGGTGGACATATAGTAGACACTACTATATTTACGCTAATAGCTTTTGCAGGTGTAGTACCCAATGAAGTATTGCTAGGAATGATTTTTATTGGTGTTACACTAAAGTGGGGCTATGAATGGTTGACTATGCCGTTAACTGTTTGGGTAACAAAGTGGATATTACGTAAAGAAACAGAGGAAAAAGCATTATAGTAGAGCTTTATAATATAAACAGTGGTAATAGGTCGGAAACCTTGATTTATCGACAGTATCGTGCTATGCTAAGTAAAATAAAACAGTATTAGGCGGGTTTTTATCTGTTTAAATAGCATGAACTGATGGGGATAAGAAGATGACAAAAAAAGAACTTGTACAGGAACGTGCACCAATATATGAAGCACTGGAACGCTTTCGTCGCCAACGGGTGGTTCCTTTTGATGTTCCCGGTCATAAACGTGGTCGTGGTAACCCCGAATTGACACGTTTTTTAGGCGAGCAAGCAATTGGGCTGGATGTTAACTCCATGAAACCCTTAGATAATCTTTGCCATCCAACATCTGTAATTCGTGAGGCAGAAGAGTTAGCAGCAGCAGCTTTTGGAGCAGCACATAGTTTCTTGATGGTAGGCGGTACTACCAGTTCGGTACAAAGCATGATTTTGGCAGCTTGCCAGGCGGGCGATAAAATAATTTTGCCACGTAATGTGCATCGCAGTGTAATTAATGCTTTGGTATTATGTGGAGCAGTACCGGTTTATATCAATCCTGAAACAGATAAGAGTTTAGGTATTTCGCTGGGTATGAGGCGAGAGGAAATCAAAAGAGCGTTGGACGAGCATAACGATGCCAAGGCAGTGCTGGTGAATAACCCTACTTATTATGGTATTTGTTCCGATTTGCAAGCCATTGTGGAATTGGCACATCAACGTAATATGCTAGTGTTGGTGGATGAAGCCCATGGCACACATTTTTACTTTGGTGACCAACTGCCATTGGCATCCATGGCAGCGGGAGCGGATATGGCTTCTGTCAGTATGCATAAATCGGGAGGCAGCTTAACCCAAAGCTCGTTGTTATTAACTGGTCCAAAAGTTGATGCGGGTTATGTGCGACAAATTATTAATTTGACTCAGACCACGAGTGCTTCTTATTTACTGATGTCAAGTTTGGATATTACACGTCGTAATCTGGCTTTACGTGGGCAAGAAACTTTTCGTAAAGTTTGTGAATTGGCAGAGTACGCACGCCGGGAAATTAATGCTATTGACGGTTATTATGCATTTGCCCGAGAGTTAATTAATGGCGATAGTGTTTTTGACTTTGATATAACAAAGCTTTCTGTACATACACTGGATATTGGTTTAGCCGGTATTGAAGTTTATGATATTTTGCGTGACCAATATGATATTCAAATTGAATTTGGTGACTTAGGCAATATTTTGGCATATATTTCAATCGGTGACCGTCACCAAGACGTGGAGCGATTGCTTAGTGCCTTGGCAGAGGTACGTCGTAACTATAAACGTGATAAGACGGGTATGCTAAGCCAAGAGTATATTAATCCGCAGGTAATCTATACACCACAGCAGGCTTTTTATGCACCCAAGGTGGCGTTACCATTACGTGAAACGGCTGGTCGTGTCAGTAGCGAGTTTGTGATGTGTTATCCGCCGGGTATTCCTATACTGGCTCCGGGTGAACAAATCACAACGGAAATTCTTGATTATATATTCTATGCCAAAGCTAAGGGTTGTTCGTTAACAGGTCCGCAAGATGCAGATATTGAATATTTGAATGTGATGAAAGAATAACTAGAGAAAGTTTATTAGTATAATGACATCATAAAAAGGGTGGCGGATTATGGAATTATGGTTTACAGAGCGGCATACGCCTCATGTTCAACTTTCAATCCGTGTAGAGCAGCAGCTTTATAGCGGTTATAGTGAGTTTCAGCGTATTGATATTTTCGATTCACAAGATTTTGGTCGTTTTTTGATTTTGGATGGCAAAATGATGTTTACTGAACGTGACGAATTTATTTACCATGAAATGATTAGCCATGTACCAATGGCTGTGCATCCCAAGGCTGAGCGTGTCTTGGTGATTGGTGCAGGTGATGGTGGTGTGGTTCGTGAACTGGTACGTTATAACAGTATTAAGCATATTGACTTAGTTGAGCTGGACCCATTGGTAGTTGAGGTGTGTCGTGAATTTTTACCCTTTGTGGCAGGCAAGCTTGATGATGAACGTGTGCATATCCATTATCAAGATGGTCTTAAATTTGTACGTGGGCGAGAAGATGAATACGATATAATCATTGTTGATTCTACCAATCCTTTTGGACCGGGTGAAGATTTGTTTACACGAGAATTTTATGGCAGCTGCTACAAAGCTTTGAAGTCAGATGGTATATTGGTTAATCAGCAGGAAAGTGCTTTCTATGATGAAAATGCACTGGCAATGCAACGTGCCCACAAACATGTGGCAAATACTTTTCCATTAAGTCGTATTTACCAGGCACATATTCCCACGTATCCTTCAGGTTCTTGGTTATGGGGCTTTGCCTCAAAAAAATACCATCCCATAAAGGATTTACGAGCTGCAGAATGGCAGGCTTTAGGCATAAAAACCAAGTATTATACAACTAAGCTGCACGAAGGAGCTTTTGCCTTACCGGCTTATGTGGAAGAAATGTTAAGCCAGGTGACAAAAGGATAAAAACTTCGCAGATAAGTAAATCAAAATTTATCATACAGCATCTGATATAAAAAAGACTATTTGTTGATAACATAGACAAAGCAGGTTATACTGTATATAAGCAGCAACAATGTCCGGCATCTTAGTAAAGAATACTTGAGTTCTTTGGATGCTTAGAGCAGGATTTACTTTATACAATGGAGGTGTATTGTAGTTTATGTATAAAAAATGTCCTATGTGTAATAAGCGATGTATGGACCTCGAAAACTATTGCACAAAATGTGGAGTAGAACTTGTAAAAGATGAAAACCGTTGTAGTGAAGAAAAAACATCAATGTGCTTTCGCAGGGAGTATAAAGATGATGATATTTATTGTGCATACTGTGGTGCATTAACTACATATGCACTTGAGCAAAAGCAAGGAAAATAAAAGCACTCTGAATAGAGTGTTTTTTAGATTTTTTAAACACAAATAATAGTATAGTATTAAAAAAATTGAGGCGTTTTTAAAAGGAGTGATATTTAATGTCTAAACAACAAATTCCTTTTGGCCCAACTTATGAAGAGATGCTTCATCCGGAAACCATTTCTCCTGAGATACGGCAAAAAGCATTAGAAGCACGAGATGAACTTGACCCAATTAACCTTTTCAATATTACTTGGAAAAATGAAAATAATGAAATAAATAAAATAATCTTGCCTAAGGAACTGACTGGGGTTGATGCTAATATTGTAGTTCTGCTTGGGAAAGATTTCCCATCAGGTTCTCATAAAGTGGGAGCTGCGTATGCTACCATTATAGAAGGCTGCATAGATGGAGATATTATCTCTGGTGAACATACAATATTAGGACCATCGACAGGAAATTTTGGTATAGGTGTTGCTTATAGTTGCAAGCTTATGGGATATGAGGCAGTGATTATTATGCCGGATAACATGAGCAAAGAAAGATATGAAAGAATCAAGAGATACGGAGGCAAGCTTGAGTTGACACCGGGAACAGAATCGGATGTTATCTTAACTTTACATAAAACCAATGAGTTAAAAAAAGATCCGAGAAATAAGTCATTAGACCAATTTGAGCTTTTGCCAAACTATCGTTTTCATAGATATGTAACAGGAGGTTCGGCTATAGAAGCTGTTAAAGGTATTGGTAATGGCAAGATTTCATGTTTTGTATCGGCACCCGGGTCAGCAGGCACAATAGCTGCTGGTGATCAGATTAAAAAAGCTTTTCCAGATTGTAAAGTAGCTGCATTAGAGCCATATGAATGTTCTACACTTGCAAATGGTGGATTTGGTCAGCATAGAATTGAGGGAATTGGGGATAAAATGTGTACTCTTATACATAACATCCTAACAACAGACTTTGTGACCTTAATTCACGATGATGACTGTATTAAAGGCTTGAAGATAATTCAGGATGGACAAGATGTGCTGGTTAAGAGCGGTATTCCCCAGGCAGTAGCTAAAAATTTGATTGGTAAATTTGGCGTGTCTGGTATTTGCAATATCTTGGGAGCAATTAAAATGGCTAAATATCTAGACTTGGGTCCTGGAGAAAATGTTGTTACAATTGCAACAGATGGTTTTGACCGTTACCCATCTGTATTGGAAGAACTCAATGAGAGATACCCGGAACATGGTGAGGCGGCTATGGAAAGATGGTTTAATGATGTTTTCGTGAAAGCAAATAAAGAAGATATTTATGACTTCCGTCAGCCAGAAGCCAAAGAGAGATTATTTAAGCAAAAAGAAAAGGACTGGCTGCCTTTTGGCTATTCTCAAGAATATATTGACTCTATGAGAAATATGGATTTTTGGGAAGAAGAATTTGCAAAAATCGGTTACTATGACAAGATGATTAAGGAATTAAGATAGAACTTATCTATTTATCTATCTTGTGGACGTATATTTGTTCATGCTACAATAGAAACATATAAGATATTGGATGACCATGTATTTATGTATAGCAAATTCCAGATAAATCCGGGAGGTTACCTATGAAAATTAAACAAAAAGGGGCACAAGGCAGATTAGTTACGTATATTGTACTGGGTGCAGTAGTTTTATTTATACTGTACTTGGGTTTGTCAATTTCCATAAGTGAAGGACATCCTACATGGACTATTGCTCTTATAGTACTAACTGCTATTGCACTGTTAGCTTCTATATATGTGAGAATCAGAAACTTAAACATAGTTCTTGATGAAGATACACTTCGTATAGGAACTAGTACTGTAAAGTATGCTGATATAGAGAAGGTTAAAGATGAAGGCAAGCATGTTATTATCAGGTTTTATAATGTTGATGTTGGCGTAAAACTGGAAGATAGAGATAAAGAGGAATTTATTGAATACTTAAATGAAAAAATAGCAAAAGCTAAGGAAGAAAAAGCTAAAGAAGAAGCCAAGAAAGAAGAAACACAGCAAGAGAATGATTAACGGACACCTTCCAAGTGTCCGTTTTTTTACACCTATTTAGGCATGTAAGGTAAATAAAGAGTATTTATATTTTCAAACAAGATATATTCATCTTGTAGGCAATAAAAACACACTAAATGTTTAGTGCAAGGCACAATCAGGCGATAATGTTTGATATATGTGCACGATATTAAAGTTTTATGTTCATAAAATGTGGGAATAATGATATAATAACGTTATGAAAGTGTGGTGAAAACTGTGAAGCGAATTTTAATGAATGAGCTAATCCAATGGAAAAATAAACAAAACCGCTTGCCCTTGATTCTAAAAGGAGCACGTCAAGTAGGCAAAACATGGCTTTTGAATGAATTTGGCAGGACGGTATTTGATGATGTAATGTATATAAATTTTGAAAATGCACCTGGGCTAAAAGAAATCTTTGACGGAGATATATCGCCACATAGGATTATAGATTTGCTTGGTGCATTGCATGGTAAACGAATTAAACCACAGGAAACGCTGTTAATATTTGATGAAATTCAGGAAATACCTCGTGCATTGACTTCATTAAAATATTTTGCCGAAGCTGCACCGGAGTACGTCATATGTTGTGCTGGTTCGTTGTTAGGCGTTGCTCTGCATAAAGGGACATCATTCCCAGTGGGTAAAGTTGATTATCTAACACTACAACCATTTAATTTTGAAGAGTTTTTATTGGCAAACGGCGAAAGTATGTTACTTGAATTTGTTAAAGATAATGGTATGCGTGAGATTCCGAAAGTGATGGCTGATAAATTTGCCGATTACTTGAAATTATACTTTGTTATAGGTGGTATGCCTGCGGCGGTTGTATCGTGGCTCGATACACGAGATTTTTCGGTGGTCGAAAAGCGTCAGCGTGATATACTTGAAACTTATGAAAATGACTTTTCTAAACACGCACCTAAAAACATTGTACCTAAGTTGCGTCATCTGTGGAATAGTGTTCCGTCACAACTTGCAAAAGAAAATAAAAAATTCATTTACGGTTTGGTACGTGAAGGTGCAAGAGCACGGGATTACGAAGAAGCAATGCTGTGGCTTTTAGATAGCGGGCTGCTCCGAAAGGTTGGCAGGATAAGCAAAGCTGCAATGCCACTTAAAGCCTATGAGGATTTGAAAGCATTTAAGTTATATCATCTTGATGTAGGTTTGCTTCGTGTTATGAGTGAACTTCCACCGAATGCAATAGTGGATGGTATTAAAATATTCGAGGAATTTAAAGGTGCACTTACGGAACAATTTGTTTTATCAGAGCTTGCAGGGCAGGATTTTATAAGGAATATCTATTACTGGACTTCTGAAGCAAAAGCAGAGGTTGATTTTGTTTTTGCAGACAATAAGGATATTTACCCCGTTGAAGTCAAAGCGGGCGAGAACTTGCAAGCAAGAAGTCTAAGAGTATACAGAGATCGATATCATCCAAGGCTAGCAATCCGCACATCTCTTTCTAATCTGAGAGTAGATAACGGATTGCTCAATATCCCATTGTATGCCCTGTTCAATATTCAAGGTTATTTGGAGCAATAGGTCTATAACATATAGATACTACAACAATGATGAAACAGCTGAATTTTAGGAATATAAAAAATATGTTCCTAATTAAATACGACATACTGTTGTCATGTTAGGTATGATATGCTAATAAAAAAGCAGAAAGGTTGTTGAAAAATGAATCAAGAGGTTATTACAAGAGCAGCAGAACTTATTAATTCGAAAGCAGAGTATAAATCCGGTGATATGGAGGGCTATGCCGCACTTTCCCTTATTGATGATAATGGCTACCCCTCAGCCACTACGTTTTGCATTACAAGAGCCGATGGTATAAAATGGCTGACATTTAATACGGCTACTGACAGACCTTATGCTGAACGAATCAGCAAAAACAACAAAGCTTGCGTATGTATTAATTCCAGTGCATATACAATAAATCTTGTTGGCACAGTCGAAGCATTAACCGACATGGAAACCAAAAAAGAAAACTGGCTTCCGATTTTTGATGGTGGACCACATTGGAGCGGAGTAGATGACCCGACATTATTGATTTTACGTTTTACAACGGAACGTTACACTATAACTTTCGCAGATAATGGTACTTATGCAGCAGGTAACTTATAACTGAGCACTACACCAAACAAAACAGAGGCACAGCTAAATTTTTAGCTGTGCCTCTATTTGATATTATCGTCTTTTGACTGCCTATCAAGTTTTTATAGATCGTAATATAACTTGTATTCAGCTGGGTGTGGAATTTGATTGAAGTTTTTAGTTTCTTCACGTTTTTTCTCTACCCAGGTTTCCAAGAGATGTTTAGAGAATACATTGCCCTTTAATAGGAATTCGTAATCTGTTTCCAAGGCATCAAGAGCCTCATCCAATGATTTGGGTAGGGGCGATATTTTTTTCTGTTCTTCTTTGGGCAGGTTGTATAGATTTATATCATAAGGTCCATAACCCAATCTAACCGGGTCTAACTCTTGTTCAACACCATCCAAACCAGCCATCAATATAGCTGCATATGCATAATAAGGATTGCAAGTGGCATCCGGACTTCTTATCTCAAAACGTTTCTGATGAGGAAGCTTGGCATAAGCAGGTATTCTGATTACAGCACTTCTGTTAGCTGTTGCAAAGCACATATTAACCGGAGCTTCGTAGCCGGGAACTAATCTTTTATAGGAGTTAGTGCTGGGATTAGTTAAAGCACATAAAGCAGGTGCGTGTTTTATAAGACCGGCAATAAAGTGCATAGCTGTTTTGCTCAGACCTGAATAGCCTTTTTCATCATAGAAGACAGGATTTCCATCTTTAAAGAGGTGCATATGTACGTGCATACCACTACCTGCTTCACCCAGCAAGGGCTTTGGCATAAGAGTAGCACTTTTACCTATTTTAAAGGCAGCATTTTGAATAATATATTTTATGAGCATTGTCTTGTCAGCCATTTCTCTCATTGGTCCACTTTCCACTTCAATTTCAAGCTGACCCGGTCCGCCTACTTCGTGGTGATGATACTTTATTTCAACACCACGTTCTTCTAATAATAGGCACATCTGACTTCTTAAGTCATAAAGCATGTCCGCAGGAGGGGTAATATGATAGCCACCCTTTAATGGCACTTTATAGCCTTGATTAAATCCCATTTCCTGTCCATAAGGGCTGATCCAGTTATTGCCGCTGTTCCATTCAGCTTGTTCGGCATTGACTTTAAAGCTACAGGTATTTTGTTTGACTTCATAGCTAACATGGTCAAATACATAAAACTCAAATTCCGGGCCGATTTTCATCACATCTGCAATTTCAGTACTTTTCATGTATTCTTCTGCTCTGTCAGCAACTGTCCGTGGGTCTTGTTCAAAACGAAAAGATTTTTCACGACCAATTACAAAAACATCACCAATCATGGAAAGGGTTGGTGTTTCTACAAAAGGATCATGAAAAGCAGTGGCTAAGTCAGGAATAAAAATCATATCACTTTTTTCTACAGGAGCAAAGGTATAGTTTGAAGCATCAAAACCAATTCCACTACTCATAGTTTCCTCACCAAACCGTTCTACCGGTATAGTCAGATGACGCCAACGTCCAAATAAATCAATCATCTTGAAATCAATCATTTTAATGTCATTTTTGCTGCAGTACTTTTTTACTTCTTCCAAATTGCTAAACATTAGAAGCCTCCTAACAAGTTTTTAATGTTTTTAACAAACCCAGTATAACATAGTTTTATTTATATTCATAATTGGTTTAGGTAGTTAAAGTGCAATAGCATGAAAAAATTTGGTTGGTTTTCTATATAATTTAGAAATAATTGAAGTTGCTTAAAAAAATTGAGAAATTTAGGAAGATAAGTTATAATATAAAAAGCACGACTAGCAGGGCGGTTGGCTTCACCTTCGAAAGGAGGGATGCCTATGTCAACATTTGAAGCTTTGATTCTAATGCTGACCTTTGGGTTAGTAGTCATTGCGATGATGAAAGACAAAGAAAAAAACCGCCCCTAGGCAAAAGGTCAGCG
>Ga0131853_10013608_pt1 | contig 14919 bp, 10 predicted proteins | sample TergutLab28metaG_FD_92764 | JGI IMG/M metagenome (GOLD analysis project Ga0131853, IMG submission 92764) | Labiotermes labralis P1 segment gut microbial communities from Petit-Saut dam, French Guiana - Lab288 P1 (version 2) (version 2) | ecosystem: Host-associated > Arthropoda: Insects >... | reverse complement strand
TGGCCATTATCTCCGTAACCGTTCAACTTTGGACATAGGTGTTTTGGGTTATATCAGTATACTTTAACATAAGGAACACCCTCCCGAAGTCTGGCACATTCCTCCTGGGACACCCTGTATAAAGCATGCAGCCGCATATCGACGTTGAGATCTCACCATCGAGGATTTGAGTTAAATATGGCATATAGCCTGCATGCGGAGCCCTGGACACTAACCTATAAAGCAAGGCCCCACCCCCCAACTGGCTCACTGCCCACATCACTAGGATCTGCACCCAGGCTATATGCCACCCTTAACTCCAAATCCTCGATGATGAGATCTCAACATCGATATGTGGCTGCATGCTTTATATAAACACCCTTACAGCCTACAATTCTTTTGGATGAAAAACCTGATGATGGCCAATGTTGGCCAAAACATGTAGTTTTTATCATCTTCTAATAAACATCAGTTAAATATATATTGTTGTGTTATTGACTGTAATTACCCTACCTATTAGTTATTACACACAACAGGGATGGCATATTTTAGAATTATCTGTACCTGACTATTATGCAGAAATACCATATAATAAATCTTACGTATATTGGACCGTGCATCATTGTGATAGTTGAAGAATAGTTATTAAGTTTTATTTCACGTCTTCTGTGCTCAACGTGTTTCAGACATTAATACATCCATCATCAGGAGCCTGAGACTTTTCTATTGTATCACCACATTGGTCATGTGTTTTTGTTTCGATGTGTGTTGAAGCTTCGGTGTGGCTGGGTTGGGGTGGTATCCATGTAGCAGCCTGCTACATGGATACCACCCCAACCCAGCCTCATCGAAACTCCAACACACATTGAAACAAGAACACACGACCAATGTGGTGATACAATAGAAAAGTCTCAGGCTCCTGATGATGGATGTATTAATGTCTGAAACACGTTGAGCACAGAAGACGTGAAATAAAACTTAATAACTAGTGACATCAAGTTGGTCTCTTATTCTTCAACTACCATATAATAACTTCATTGAAACTACCTCTACAGAACATCAATGTAAGTAAATATGCACTCCTACACTTTACAGCACTGTTTGTTCTACTGTTGAAAAGTTCTGTCTCTATCACATGAGTTACAGAAGCTTCATGCCAATTCCTTCACATTAGAGGCTGCAGCATCCTGTACTGGTTCTTCAACAAAATAACATAGATAGAAGGAAAGTGAAGGAATTACCTATAACAACATAACTTTGAAAACTATTTAATGTCAAACTGTACTGCATGTTATAGCCTTACATGGCCACCATCAGGCATCTGTATTCATAAAAATATAAAGAAATGTTGCAGTACACAGTCACATTCATGACAAAGGTGCAGACATTGTACCTTAACAAAAATGTGTGAAATTTAAAAATGATTTTATAGTTTCAATTCAATTCTTCCCAAAACATGGGATAATTTGTCAAAATGTGTTAGCTATTGTTTCAAATTGCTACCCCTTTTTTAAAAAGTACATAAGTTGATTTCCTATTCTCCACTTTGTAGACATAAATAACTTCTCAACTTCCATTGGCAATGCTGAATAACATCTTGGATTATTTCAATTATTGCCAAATGCTGTACTCAAAGGTTCCTTCAGTTTGGTCTCAATGCAGAACATTGTCCTCCAAAAATACAAATTAATATTTACCGCTGATCATCGGCATAGGTAGTTATATTCGTTTAGATTGTTGATTTTGTTGGTGGTGGTTGGGTGAAATTTTTGTTGTTGTTGGTAGTACTATCATCATCATCATCATCATCTTTTATTTGTTTGGAGGCTATGAAATTCTCTGTATAGACTAGGATTAGACACCCTATTATTTTAGAATGTTATAATTTTGCTGGTTGTTTTGTATGGGTGTGAAACTTGGTCGCTGACATTGAGGGAGGAAAGGAAGCTGAGGGTGTTTGAGAACATGGTGTTGAGGAGAATATTTGGACCTAGGAGGGACAAGGTAACAGGAGAATGAAGGTGATTGCATAATGAGGAGCTAAGTGATCTGTACTCCTCACCCAATATTGTGTGGGTGATAAAATCTAGAAGAATGAGATGGGCTGGGCATGTGGCGCATATAGGTGAGGAGAGGGGGGCATATAGGGTCTTGGTGGGGAAACCGGAGGGAAAGAGATGACTGGGGAGACCTAGGCATAGATGGCTGGATACTATTAGGATGGATCTCCAGGAGGTGGGATGTGGGTATAGGGACTGGATTGGGCTGGCCCAGGATAGAGACAGGTGGCGGATGCTTGTGAGTGCAGTAATGAACCTTCGGGTTCAAAAAAATGCAGGGAACATCTTGACTAGCTGCAAACCAGTTAGCTTCTCAAGAAGGGCTCTGCACCATGGAGTAAATAAGTAAGTAAGCAGTTTTAGCTGCACTACCACTCTCTTTCTGGGAGTGAGGACAGCTCAGGTAACACAGTGTGTATGACACCAGCTGGATGATCCAAGGTTCCAATCCTAACAGAGACAAAGGACTTTTCTCTTTTCCAGAACATACCGACTGGCTCTGGTGCCCACCCAGCTTTCTGCTCAATAAGAACTGGAGGCAAAACAGGTGGGGCATGAAACTAACCACTCACCTCTGTGTACTGTCAAGGTTAAGAAAGAATGGAGCAATACCTCTACTCCCCCTACACGTCTTAAAGGCACAGACAGGAGCAGCTTTACGTTCTTGTACCTTGTACCATTCTCTTTATGTGGTCTGAAATCACCCCACTCCATAATGAATGCAAGTACACAAGCAATGCATAACTGTTACACCACTACTGTAAAAAGACACAACACAAAATGACAATGAAAATTGATGCTAGAAACCAAATAAAGGACAAAGAAAGTTACAAAGATCTAATTTAAGAGAGCTGAGTAGAATGGAGTGGACTGGTAAGACAGTCAGGCCTATATGTTGACAGAAGGTTCAAAAGGTGCAATTTGCCACAAAGGCAGCATGTCTGAGAAAAGAAAAGTTTTAAAAAATGTGAGATTTAAGGTTCTCACACTGCTGCTGATGAAGATTCAAGTCTTCTGGGAAGTAGCCCCATGCTGTCTGGTAAATACAAGCTGACATTCCTAAGCAGCGTAGTTCCTTCATCTTCAGAGTCAAGTAGACTACTAGACTCCGAAGACAAAGGCATTATGCTCCCCTGTAACACTGATAACTACTTACCAGTTGATATGGCTTAACATCCTGGCAGATTGTAACCTGAATGTGCATGTGCAAAAAAAAATTTGGAAATCATCAGTTGGAATGAACAAACTGAAGTGCCTCCCCTTGCCACAGATTTCTAAAAATTCACTGCAGTGTTGCAGAAATGCCAGAAATAAGCAACCAGTACAAACAATGACATTAAATTGGAATGTGGCAGTAATATGATGTCGGAATATATGACAGAAGAACACTTGGACCTGCAAGCTCAAGACATCAGCAACCGGACTGGATCCACACATTACATGCCAAAGTACAGTTCATGACTTTGGGCCTTTTAAACAACCTGCAGAACATTAAATTGTAGCCCATCTAAGGAACAGTCAAACACACATGGCACCGTATTCCAGAAGGCTGCATCCTTCATTGATATACAGTATGGCACAATACAGTACAGTACATGACGGCAGGCACCACAGTGATCCTTGCATCTTGACTGTTTCTGATCTTTTGTGGAACCCTTCGCTCATGCGCTCAACAGCTGTACGTTGCTGAGGGAGATGTCCGCAAATTCACATGGTTTCAAGCAATAATGGCCCAGGTGCCTAAATCTTAATACTGCCAGAGCCAGGCAGTCACAAAGAACATGTCAGGTTGCTTCAGATGCCCATGTGCAAATGTCCCACTAAGGACTGTCTACCATCCCCAGTTTAGACAGATGTCCTTTTAAATTACAGTGTCCTGCTGGAAATTTGTCATTATTCTTAGCTGGTTTCTGTTTAAGTTGGGTAATTTCCTAGCTATTTTATCAGAGGGTCTTTTAAGAAAGCTCTTAGCTTGCATTTGTCCACAAATGGACCACCAGTACTCCTCAAGTTTTCTGCTTGTCCAGCCCCCGATTGTTTCCCTGGCAACCTGTGCATATATACGTATGCCAAGGGCAGGCTCAGGTCCTATAATCCTCCACTAATAAAACTGTGAAAACCTCAAACCATATGATGGACATCCCACTCAACAATTCTTCCCATTCATCCATTACTGTTTCTTTCTACAAGATTACCGTTCTGTCATAATCAACTTCCTCATCAGACACGGTGATAGCATCATCAGGGATGCCTCCTGTCGTGAGTCCCAAGTCTCCAACAGGCCGACATTCCAAGTTCGGAGCAAACCCTTTACGACATCGACAGTGGAAAGCTCCAGCCGTGTTTATGCATTCACTTGAAGCGAGGTCACATTGGCTGTTAGCACACTCATTTACATCTGTCACAAAATACCAAAACACAAAGTGACATGGAAGTTTGAATTTACATACCGTGTACATAAAATATGTAAGAACATATGAGCTGGATTGGCTGTATAAATCATCAGAGTGAGAAACAAATATCACCTGCTGATATGGAATAAAAATCAAATAATTTAATGATCAAGATCAACATTGATAACATGTAAATTAATGACTGCATCTGAAGTTAACATTTGGCTCTAATGTAACGCAGCTACTCTTAATCTCAATTTGGTATTTATGCCATTTATTATGTTCTTAACGTAATGTTCCTTATCATCATCATAGTATTGAACATTACCGTCTGATCGTTACACAATCTTAACACATGATCTTTTACAAGAACCCTCTAAGTCAACGACTGGAATTGCTGGGCACATTGTTAAATGACGTCCGTTTCTCTCAAGCCAACAATGACTACTACAAGCACAAGAATAATGAAGCTGCAGTGAATAGCACAGTTGTTTATTTCTCAGGTCATTTAGTCATGCTGCATCTACTGCAGATTATACAGTGCCCAATAGCATACCAAATTTCATGATAAGATAAATACTGTTATGTCCCAAAAATTTCTTTACGAAGATGACAGTCACATTCCAGGGAACTCCTAGTAAATTTACCAGTCACACAACAGTTGATATAAACAAAAGGTAGTACAGCCCCAGTGTTGCCAACTGTTGCACATAAAAACTTAAAATATGTGAAAATAATCCAAGTTACGTACTTCACCGTCTCAATAAAGGGACTTTCAGGACACACTGTCTACCGCATTATAAACTTCCATATGTTTATAACTGAAGAATAAAATCCACCTAGATGCCACTTATTACTTTATTATGTTTATGTTAGGCTCAACATGTTTCGGGCACCATTATGCCCATCATCAGGAGCTCACGACTATGGCATTGGTTACCACACAGGCCGTTTGGTTCTCAAGTTGCTGCCAGTTGAGGTGCCGGCAGGATGGATGAGTGTCTGGACCGAAGGCTGTAACACGACCAACCGGCAGCAACTCGAGAAACAGACGGCCTACGTGGTAACCAACGCCATAGTCGTGAGCTCCTGATGATGGGCATAATGGTGCCCAAAACATGTTGAGCATAACATAAGCATAATAAAGTAATAAGTGGCATCTAGTTGGATTTTGTTCTTCAGTTATCAAGATGATGCATGGTCCAATACACATCAAACTTCCACATGTTGTTGTCAGCCAGCAAAAACTATGTACTTCTGTTCAAATTTTAAATCTGAACTGAAATCAGGCACATTCAGTTCAGCATCATATTTAATAATGTTCATGCATCTGTAGGATTTTGTGATGGTCACTAACGTTTGTGCCATGACCAGTAGAGAGGCTGGAATGCAAACTTCTCAAACATATGCACTGTCTCCATTCTACTTTTTACATAACTTAAGCATGCTAGATCCTCACCTTCACATTTTGGAGGGTTTAAAAATTCTTGGCCAACGCTGCATTTGATAATATTGGATCCTGTTAATTTGTATCCTTTGTAGCACTGAACTCTAGCCTCGTCACCAAAGTAGTAATCACGGGACATGTCCGTTACAAACCCGTTCTTTATCACGGGGAATTGGGGGCAACGAGCTCCTATAAGATCCAATCAACAAAGCCCTTACATTCTAGACAGACTTGTTCACATGTTTCAAAAGCAATAATTTATGTAAAACTATTGTCAATGTAAAGTACATTCAATAACAGAAACACATTACACCATCACAGTCATGCACTGCATAATGACGTATCAGTCAATGACGGACCGCACATACGATGGTGGTCCTAAAAGATTATTACATTACACTATAGTATTATAATATTTACCATTGTGTTACAATTGCCTACAGTATTCAGTACAGTAACATACTGTACAGGTTTGTAGCCTAGGAGCAATAGGCTACACCATACAGTCTAGGTGTTAGCAGGCTAGACTATCTAGGTTTGTGTAAGTATACTATATGACGTTCACACAACGATGAACTCACCTAATGACATTTCTCAGAACGTATCCCCGTCATTCAGCAATGCATGACTGTACACAATTCCCTGCAGTAATTTACATAAGGAAACTAATACTCTGATGAAGCTCTCAAAAACACATGGGCATGTATTCTTACTACAGTGAATTGCAAAATTATTACTAGTAAACCTTCCACTGTTATGGATAAAACAGCCCTGCCACACTGACAAGAATGTTGTGCATTATAGACAGAGGTGCTCAGTCATCTATATGAAATTCTGTAACATCAGTAACTTTGTGAGTTTTGATGCTTTCACAGTGGTGCAATTGAGAATTCTGGTTTTTTGGGATGTGACACAGCGCTGCTCAGTGATTCCCAACGTCCCTTAAAACCTATAGAAACCACTTACCCAACAATGCTGCATTAAATCCCAAAAATAGGAGTCAATGCTTACTTTTCCCGAAATTAAGCAATTAAGATGGGATAAAACAAATTATTGTTTTACAATACAAAACTGGAATTTTAAAGATTACATACAGAGACACACTACTACATATTAACTGCACCTGTATGCACAACTATGTGTGTACGATCAGCCTGTATAAACGCGAGAGTGTGCGTGTACACTCCCATATATACAGGCTTACCATACAACAGATATAGTACACAGCGAACGTCAAGTGCTATTTGAATATGACTGACAGTTTCTTGATGCACATTATTTCTCAGTGGTATAACTATGAAGAACTGCACTTTGCACATGATGCAGCACCACCATATTTTGTGCAACCCGTTAATGCACGGCTTGACAACCAGTTCTGTGGGTGGTGGATTGGCCTCAAGGACCAATGGAATGTCCTCTGTGTTATTTCTTTTTGAAGGGCTGCACCTAATGAGAAAGTCTAATAATCAAAATCTAGCACATAGGATTAACTGGAAAAACAAATTAAAGGTACAGTGCTTGGTCCACCTTTCCTCATAACTTCTTAAGGAAAAATGTGGAGCCTGTGTCTTCCAGGTTGCAGAAGTTTGTTTCCAAATCTGACACTAAATGGTAGCGAATGGGCTTTTGAACGGTTGCAAGAACTCTAACAGTGTAGCAATTTGTTTAGGTGATACAGCCATCTAACATTAAGTATTTACTTCCCATTGACTGTGTATGTACAAAAAAACACAAACATACACACACACACAGAAAGATAAAACAATGCACTGATGTGCACATTTGGATTATCACATAGCAGAATGACCCATTCGTCTTCACTAACAGCACACAGAATACATAATTTTTACTAGGAACACATCTGTGATGATTTTCAAGAAAATTTCATGCTAAAATTACACAAATTTATTCAGCGTATGAGCAGACATGCAGCTCCATCTTTACCACTTCTGTTCCTACTTATATACAATGCAGAAATTACAACTTACTTGAGCAAGTGGGAACATCACCTGACCAGGTACCATTACTCATACAAAGAATTACAGGATGCCCACTGCGGACATAACCTGGTTCACATTCGTAACGCATGATGGTTCCATAACTACGTCCACCTCCATTAAGCACTTTTACGTTTGCGTGTATAGACTCTGGCAGAGGAGAGCACTGGGAAGCTAAAAATGAAACAAGTGCACAGTATTATACCTCTAGATTTGAACACAAATATGTTCACAATTAGCATTGGAATTAAATTTCTTTTTGCTAACCTAAGCAAGTTGGAAGTCTCTCCCAGCGACCATCAGCGAGACAGGACACTCTTTCAATTGGAAGACCAGATGGAAAAGCAAAGCCAGCATAGCACTGGTACATAGCTTGACCACGGTATGTGACATTATTTGAACCAATAGAGAAGCCATTGTCTATCTGCGGTACGGGTCCACAATAAACCTCTGTAAAAGAGCCAGTTATTAGCAAAACATGCCCGCCAACAAACATTACACAGAAAATTCTGTAAAGTGGCCGAAACATTCAGTAAATTGCATCATAGTCAGTAACAAACAGCACTCGCAGTTCTTAAGATACAGTACTGATAAAAATTTGTATTTCATGTTCAAGCCAAATTTAGAATTATTCCATCTTCAGTCTTGCACAGTTAGAACTTACAAATCTGTTCGGAAAATTTGTGGTATTTACCTTGACAAGGTGGTATGTACGTAACAGACCAGTTGCCACCAAGCAAACATTCTGTGGTGATGCGAGCACGTCCGGTGGCAAATTCCTGACCCACAGGACAAGTAAAAGTTACAGTAGTACCAAATGCTGTATCACGACTTGATGCCAGTGCTCCCAAGCCAGGCTGCAATGCTGGACAATCTGAAATGTGATATAATGCATCAGACAAACACAAGCACAAGTAAAAAGTAGCCAAGTAGCAAAGACAGGGTGTGATACACTCAACCTGTTACATAGTGTTACATCTTGGAGGAATTAAATGTCCGGAAAACAGCTCTAATAACTACAAATCTTACAACTGACAGTGCAGTAACAGAATCAAACAGCCCAAAAGCTCAACACCAATGTCAGTACCTGGCCTGCCAAAGGATGTGAACCTAAGCGAGTTTCATCTAGCCCGTACCTACTAACCCCATGACTTGTTTTAATGTTACCCCACACACTCCCTCTATTTCCTAAGTAGCTCTTTTCCAAGAGGTTTCACCAAGAAACTTGCTGCCACATCCTATCTACATGCTCAGCCCTTAGCAGCCTCTTAAAATTCACCATTATACCAACACAAGGCACCTTCTTTTAACCAGAAGTATAGCAGAAAGGAGGATATCAAGCAGAAGTATTTACCCCAGCTAGCAGGTGGAATTGCTCTATGCAAACCATTAAGTTCCTGCCCAACTATGTCATCTACATAACAAAATTTGGCATCTGTGTGTCTCTCTGTCTGTCTGTCTCTAGCGGTAAAAACTCATCATGAGAAGAGATAGAAACTTAAATTTTGGTAATAGTTTTGGGATATTTGTGGTCTGTGCCATCCAGTTATAGCAAAAATCTGTCCGCAGGATCACAGCATATTCTCCTATATAAAATATCCTAAATGCTATGCTTGCAAGGTTGCAGGAGAAACGGTTGCATATTGAGTACAAGACAGCACGACCTGACCCCAGCAACCTGAAATACGAAATTAGCATTTCGTTTGCTATGACGACAAACGAGAGAGGAAAGACACCATGGAGTGGTACATGGTGATGATAATGACAGTAATTGCTCTATATCTTTGAATATTTATGGGGACTATATATAACAATGCATTGTCAGGTACAGGTCTCTGCGACAAGCTGATCACTCGCCCAGAGGAGTCCTACCGACTGCGGTGCGTCATTGTGTGTGATCTAGAAACCTCGTGAATGAGGAGGCCATGGCCCACTGGAGGCTGTCACACCAAAAAACAAACAAACATATATAATAATATTTTATCTTGATGTAATCACTGATGAATTTAGAACCAAGGTCATTAAAATCCAGATTAATCTATTTCCTTGTTGATTGCTACATGTGTACTTGATTTATTGTGTTTGTACCTATTCTGTATCCAACTGGTTTTTTAACCTCTCATGGATTTGTAGAAAGTTTGAGATAGATAAATAAATAAATAAATAAATAGCTGTAGGCAAAATGTGAGTCAGCGCCAGCACAGATGAAGACTAGGCATGTGGACAGTCTGCCATACGAAGTTACAAATTGGGCACATGTTCTGCAGGCACATCAGTTTGTAGACAATGCAATTACTGGATGTTCCTACCTGCAGAGAATGTAGCTTTCCAGCCTCTGCTACTGTGTAACGCATCAGTAACAAATCTGATCAACATTTCCCCGCTAGAAGCCGTCATTGTGATCCGCGGTGATGTACCAAATGTAAAGCCATTATTTGGGTGCAGACGCAGTCCGCTTGTAGTTGCTCCATCATAAACCTGATAAAATACAAGCATCAATCTAGACATCCCTTCCAATTTGATGTACAAAACACCTATAATTAATGTTATTAAAAAAATAATGAATGTAAATCACTGAGCAGCATGTTGGGTTTCTATTGAAGGATCTGATTTACCCACTTACAGAGCAGGTTACAGCACTCTCTTACAGCAAAAATTTGACACCTGTCATGAGATTCATGTACTATTATGCCAGCATAACTAACAAATTAATACACTTCTATGAAACTACCAGAAATCATCAATGGCCCTGGGGTCGACTCAGCCTCTAACAGAAATGAGTACCAGGCATATTTCCTGGGGGTAAAGGCAGCCGGTGCGTAAGGTTGACAACCTACCACTATCCTGTGCCGCTGTCATGAAATCTGGGAACCTTAACTTCCTGGAAACCTCTGGGCCCCTCCGCGCCTGTTACAGGACTGCTTTACCTTTACCAGAAATCATCAATATATTCATTCCAGTTTATGCTGATTCCATTCACGCATTAGCAGCTTTCATTTATAGCCAAGAGCAGAGACAGAAAAGGGCAGTATTCCATATCAATCCACTATGTACACTAGACTCACAAGTTCCAATTAAAATGACATTATACACCAATACACCCGTCACTACCATTGCTCACTTCACAATGTAGCATTAATAACCATAATTTTAAATTTTTCGGAAATAATCCTAATGTCTTCAACTTCAAGTGAAACATATTACAGGCTTGATGTTAAGGATTTCAACCTTATAAGATTGCCCATTTTAATATGACTCTGTGTGACTAGTTCTAGTGAATTGGGATGAGACCACATGGCTGTGGGATCAGCTGTCCTCACCGTCCTGCTACTGCACACATCACTCTCAGCTCAGTTCTGCTCTCTCATTCAATAAGTGAGGTTGACTGCTTCATACTTCATGGCATTAGACCTTCCATCAACAATCTAATGTATTTTATCCTCCATACATAGTCAGTATATCGTTAAAAATCAACTGTCATGCTTTTCCTACTTTTTGAGGTTATCTTATATTTTATTAGTGGTATTTCATATATTTTTGAAACCAAACAGGTGTTTTACATTGAAAATGGATTCTGAAGTTTGTGATTCCAATGTTTCATTTATCCCAATTAATTAATAACACCAAGATCCTGCTGTATGCTAGAACTGTCTTAATATAAACAAAGATGTAATAACTTCTGAGTACATTAAACTAAACATAAATAATAATATTTCAACTGCTTTATATTAAACACTGCAGCTTTTATTTTCACATCTGACCTGCACAAAATCTGACTGGTGCACATCAAAATCCTCAAACTTGAGAGACAGCGCTCCACCGCCTGGTTTCTTGATGTTGAAGAGACATTCTTGGTTACTAGGATAATCACTTAAACTGAACGCTGGTGAACTAATGGTGCCATTCACTGAACTTATAGATGCCCTACAACCTGAAAACACAATCAAACAGCCAAAATCAATACCTTTATTTAAATGAATTATCTTACATTATACCACGGTGGCACAGTGGTTAAGGTACTGTGCTACAAATCAGAAGGTCGCTGGTTCGATCACAGGGTGTCAGTGGATTTTTCATTCACATAATCCTTCTGATTGCACTATGAACCTCAGGTCGACTCAGCCTCTAACAGAAATGAGTACCAGGAGTATTTCCTGGGGGTAAAGTCGGCCGGTGAGTAAGGCTGACAACCTACCACCATCCTGTGCCATTGTCACTTTAACTTCCTGGAACCCTCTGGGCCCCTCCAGGCCTGTAACGGGACTGCATTACCTTTACCTTTTTACCTTATATTAGTGATTTCATGTCCACATGTCACTCTATACCATACATGTAACATCTATATGTGTCTTACACAAGGTCGGCTAATGTTATGACATGTTAAAGAGATTTAAAGACATAAATATAACATAAGTACAGACCTTGCATATAATTGATCCTGAATCCATGACGTGAATCACCCAGGCTTGTTTTGAAGTACACGTACAATTGATTCCCTGTGGACATTATAAGATTGGGGTTGTCCTCTCTTGTCCCAGTAAGGCGTGCAATTGGCTGACTCTTGGGATTGTCACCATTTCGAATGAGGATATAATCTCTTTGTGTCTCCAAATCCAGGTCCTCTATTTCTAGGGTAACAATTCTTCCAACCTGAGCTCCAATGATGTACAAGCACTCTAGGCCACCCGGATAGTCTTGAGGATAGCCAGGTGATGTCAGACTTTGTGGCTGTGGGGTGGCTCGTAGTACACCTCCACATGTCTGAGGTTCTGTCTTCCAAGATGCTCTGTAATTAATTGTAAAAATGTTAGTAAGTGCAAAAAATGTCACAAATACTTCCTTCTTGTGTCACACTCACACTTAAGCTAGTGTTATTATTACTATAACAGCAGGGAAAAGAAAAAGGGATAGGTAGAGGTATAGATCACCCTTTAACAGGTCATGAAGGCCCATAGGTGGAGTAGAGGTATGGCTTACTCTTTCTTTAACCCCGGCACTATATGGGGGTGGGTGGTCAATGCCAAGCCCCTGCCACTTTACCCCTGGGTAAGACCCGATACCCACTGCGTAGGCTGGGTGGGCTCCAGGCTGCTCTGGAAGAGTGTAAAAACTCTTGCCCCCATCGGGGTTCAATCCCCGGACCATCCAGCCCATAGCGAGTCACTATATCAACTGCGCTATCCCAGCCCACAAGAAAAATGGATAAAGAACAAAATTCATTGTCCAGGGTCATACAAAATTCAACTGGTTAGGAAACTGGCAGATTAGTAGACAATTTAATCATTGTTTAGGCTTCAGAGATTATGCAGCACTCAATGAGATGCACGTATGGGCATATATAAAAGTTCCCAAACTGAGCTGATAACAAAACATGCACCCACATGTATCACTGCTCGCTTATGTCCCCAAGCCTCCATTACGTGCACTGACTGCATCAAAGATCTGTGAGTACTTCCAAATTATTTTTTCACCATCACACTAATCACATATTTTCTCTGTCAGTTTTTCTTCTTCTTCTTCTTCAGTAGGGCTGTAGCTAATGCCACAGATGTACTGCAGCCTAGTAGGCTTATTGTACTCACCCTATCCCCCCCGTCTGTTTGGACGTTCCCACGTTCACCGCCAGGTACCCCCACATCCACAACGACGTGAGAGATCCTAGTAGTGAAAGGTGGAACTATGTGGGGTGAGAATTAACTGGTAATTTTGCCTGAAATTGCAACTTCCACGTCAATTCAGGGATCTTTTACATGCCGCAAATCTGTGACATGGGACCCATGGCTTTACTTCCCTTCCGAAAGAAGGTGTGCTGAGGATTTTTTTTGCCCTGAAAAATCCTGACAGCTTCGGCCGGGTTTGAACCCACGAACTTGGGTACTTAAAGGCAGCATGCTACCGCTAGACCACCAACGCTGCTTCTCTGTCAGTTAGGTTGTTGGGTTTAATTTGGATGGTAACATTTTCTTTTTCTTCTCTACAGTCTACTGATGCAATATTGTACATTGGTTAGACCTAAGTTAGAATATGCCTCTGTTGCATGGCATACCAGTACTTCTACTGATGGCAGTACAATTGAGCACTTCCAGCAAAAGTTCCTATCTCTCTGCCACAATTATGTTACTGTCACACATTACTTGAAATTTTGTAGTTTTAAGTTCAGAGGTGTCACCAAATATGCATTTTTTACTTAATGATTACAGTAGTTCAAAATTTTGCCCTACAACTGTGGAAACTCTCAGTATTCATGTGCCAGATCAAAAACCCAGATTTTACTTTGTTTAATGTCGATTTCAAATGTCGCGACTGTCCTTCCGCTAGATGTGCTTTAGTGGCTCACATCATCAGTACAGACAACAGTATACTCAGTGGAAAATCTGTTTTGCTTAATGATTCATTAAACTAATTATATTAATTACATGTACTAAAATTTGTTGTGTTGTACTGTTAATCTTTATGTGTTATGTTTGCAGTTAGATGTATTTTCTTCACTATCCTGTGCTGCTGTCTCTGTATCTGACCTTGGGGCCATTGTGTCTGCATGTTAATAATAAATAAATCAATCATTATTATTTTTAGCAGCAGCAGTAAAGTTGTCCCTGTCCATGCCACAAAGGTGTATAGGAGTCAAGGTATAGCCCCACTCCTTCTTAACCTGGGCACTAAATGGAGGTTAGTGGTCAACCCTATGTCCTGCAACCACTTCAGCCCTGCAGAAAGCGCCCTGGTATCCACTGAATAGATGGCAGAATGGGGCCCAGAGCTGGTGTGGGAATTTTGGTGGTGGTGGTGGAAGAAGTAGTAGTATTAGTAGTAGTAGCAGCAGTAGTTGTAGTAGAGTGGTGGTGGTGGTAGTAATAGTAGTAGTAGTAGTGGTAGTAGTGGTAGTAGTAGTAGTAGTAGTAGTAGTAGTAGTAGTAGTAGTAGTAGTAGTAGTAGTAGCAGTAGCAGTACTAGTAGTAATAATAATAATAGTAGTAGTAGTAGTAGTAGTAGTAGCAGTTGTTGTGGTGGTGGTAGTAGTATTAGTAGTATTGATGGTGGTG
>Ga0131853_10013607_pt1 | contig 14919 bp, 7 predicted proteins | sample TergutLab28metaG_FD_92764 | JGI IMG/M metagenome (GOLD analysis project Ga0131853, IMG submission 92764) | Labiotermes labralis P1 segment gut microbial communities from Petit-Saut dam, French Guiana - Lab288 P1 (version 2) (version 2) | ecosystem: Host-associated > Arthropoda: Insects >... | reverse complement strand
GACCGTCCAGCCCGTAGTCAGTCGCTATACCGACTGAGCTACTCGGCCCATATATATATATATATATATATATGTGTGTGTGTGTGTGTGTGTGTGTAGGGGAAGGGGGTCGTACAATCTCAAGATAATTATCGGTTTATTCATATTGTTATACTAAGTCGAGATTCAGGCTGTATTACATTAATTTGACGGTACATATCCCTGTAATTTCTTATGACAGTGTAATCATTGACTTTTGTAACATCAACTGGAAGGGTAGAACTCAGCTGGTGCTAAGGATGGGCTGCTTTATACATAGAAGTATTTTGTTTTGCGAATGTAAATGACTTGGATGCTGTATGCATCTTAAAACAAATTGCCGCCTAAACTACATGACCTGTCTGAACACTATCCCAACGTAGAGTTTTGCAGTAGATGGAAGTGATTGACCTCAAAGAAGCCAGAAATCTACAAACAAGCAGATCGCATAAAAAACAAAATGGGCGTGAAGCCAAAGGTTAATTTCAAATTCGAGCTCATGTATTTGTAGCGTCCTTTGTGTTGAGCAAGTTGGTTTGGCAGTAATGATCTTGTCTTCGGTAGGGGACTTCCTGGCTGGTATCATTGCCGGAACACACCGGTTCTCGTGACGGATCCTTCTCGTGCTTTTTATTCGTCGTTTCAGGACAATTCCAGGCGACTACCACAGATGGACTACGGCTGCTGCTTATCCATTTTATATTTGAAGAGGTCTGCCTTCGACGCCATATAACCAGACATACTGAAGCGTCGTATTATGAACCTCCGAAAGATGCACAACCGACAGTCCGCCACATTCCTGGTCGTATGGATTGTAATAGAAATAAACGAATGGGATACTTTCAAAAGTTTCTGGTATTTTGTCTGTTCTGTGACATACACACTACAAGTTGAAAATTACTGTTTAGGAAACGTAGTGAGACTTATTTTTCGAAGTGGGTGTTGTTTCACTTCGGTAGTCCTCGTGATACGAGGATAGCATATGCAGCTATTTTGGAGATTGGAATTCGGCGCCTGTAGCTATACGCAAATTTAAACATTTTGGCTGTTTCTGCAGATAATGTAAACTGGGCAGTCGAAACATACACACAGGAACCAACCCGTCAGTTTTCCTAACGGTGATAGAAATATACTATCTCTATCGGGGATAACGAACTTTGAACTGCTAGGAGATGGGCCAGTTGTGCCGCTATTAGCTCCTCAAGAAGGCTCAGCTCCATGTGACTAATTACCAGACTAATTATCTATTTATATGTTGGTTGGTAGGTGGGTAAATGATGGATTTTCATTATTTCAAGTCCGGTTTCAAACAAAATTTATTCTGTAAATTCACAGCACTTGTACCAATTTGGATTTTTATTATTCTTTAAAGATTTAGTGAATTTCAGCTGCTTAACGTTTTTACAGGGAAAATAATATAATTATGTAGATAATAGGCCAGTTTCTGAAGGGAACAAACAACAAAATAAGCTGTAATAAAGTAAAGGGACCTTGCAATAGTACTGACTAGTTGAGTGTTTGTGTGTGTATATATATATATATATATATGCGTCCACAAATTTTCCAAAATTCCAGTAGCCACTCATAAGTTTACCGCCAGAAGCGTGGTACGAACTGAGAACCTACAGACATTAAGCGCCACCCTAAAGTGTTTAGCCTCCCTGGCGACCGGACGCCCGGGATTTGTTCACGTATGTATGTATGTATGTATGTGTGTATTATGTATGTATGTGTGTATTATGTATGTATGTGTGTGTGTGTGTGTATGTATGTGTGTATTATGTATGTATATGTGTGTGTGTATGTATGTATGTGTGTATGTATGTGTGTATTATGTATGTATGTATGTACGAATGTATGTAATGTTATGTAATGCATGTATGTAATATTATGCATGTATGTAATGTAATGTAATGTAATGCATGTATGTAATGTTATGCATGTATGTAATGTAATATTATGTTATGCATGTGTGTTATGTAATATATGTATTAACGTAATGTTATGTAATGCATGCATGTATGTTATGTTATGCTATGTATGTAATGGATGTATGTGTGTAAGCATGCTTGCATGGATGGATGTATGTATGTAATGGATGCTTGTATGTATGCATAGATGTATGTATACATGCATTCATGTATGCGTGGGTGTGTATGCATATATGCATGTGTGTATGCATGGATGAATGGATGGATGTATGAATGCATGCATGCATGGATGTATGCGTGCATGTCTGGTTGTATGTATGTACGTACGTATGTATGTATGTATGCATGCATGTATGAATGCATGTGTGTTTATGTATGAATGTAAGAATGTATGTATGTAATGAATGCTTGTATGTATGCATGCATGGATGGTTGTTTACGTGCACGTATGTATGTTTGTATGCACGTATATATGTATGGATGGATGTATCCATGTGTGTATGCAAGCATGTATGCATGTATGTAATATGTGTGTGTGTGTATATATATATATACACACACACACACACTCGTTTATCCTATACCTAGAATTACGATGTTGAGTGTAGGCTTACAGATACTTGTCCTTCCACACTGTACTTGGAAGCCTTGTATTCAATTTGAAGGTACACGTTTTGCCTTTCTGAAATTGGAGATTCATTTCTATGAGAATTACTCGAGTCCTGCTCGCGAATTTCTTGAAAACGCCACGCGTTTCTTAAAGTTCGTACAGAGCTTGACGTGGACGTCTGTTGAAAATCGTCTGGTCGAAGAAGATTATGCATGAAAGCCAAGACTACATGTCCACAAACTGTGCGTGATACATGCGATTTATTTGTAAATTATTTACAGTGCTTTAGTAACGACGTTAATGACAATAATGCTGATTATTAAAGTGACTGTTATGAATTCTGTGTAGCTGGAAAATAATGGCCAGTATCGGATACAAACGCCTGGAATGCCTTCAGATATTTTGGCAGAGGAGGGTCTTGTTGTGGTTTCTTTCCCCGAAAGCCACGTGGTAGAAGCTACCTAACGATAAAAGTATTAGGAGTTTGGGAAATTAGAAGTGGAGTTCGCATTCCGTGAAGTCGATATTCAAATATTGGGAAGTTCGCTAATAATTGCTTTTGGGGCGTGTGGGAATGTTTTTGGACGGCTTACTTGGAGGACTTGCCAAATAAGTAGTGGCCGATGCAGTTGCATTCACACATAGCGCAGTGTTTCTCACTTTTTACACCTGTCGTCACACGTGGTAACCAGCGTCCATTGAAATAAACGGACTTTAAACTGTAAAGAAGGAAGTGCAGCAACACGAGGAGGAAGGTCAACAGATGACCTTTATAATATGTTTGAGGATTATATTAATGGGCTTGTGCCTTCGACCCTTGAAGAATATATGACTGATAAAATCTCCTGCAGTATTGTAACAGTTCTCAGAAGATTATGTATAAGACATCAAAGTGTTGATACCAAATATTATTTTGTCTTATTTCCATAGTTCTGTGTTCTTTTTACTTATTTGTGGTTTATTTAACCATGTCAGTAACTCAGGCTAGTGCCAATAGTACAGGAACAATTTAGTTTTGAACTGAAATTTAAGTAATCAAATTATTATCAAATAAATAATGAAATAAGCAGTATTAAATTGTTGATACTTTTGATGACTGCATTTGTTTATATTTTGGGATATAGTGCTCAGAGTTATATTTTATTGTCAAACTTATGAACAGTTATATAACGCGTAGACACAATTAAAATTATAAAATATTTAAAAGTACTCCCAACATGTTTCGGATCACAGAGGATCCATCATCAGGGAGCCTTGTACAGTACTTGGCTAAAATTACAGTAATGGTTCTATCGTGTCCGTTGACCTGGACGTGTTTGGGGTTGTGGCAGCATATTGCATTCCTATGTGCCTTTCTAGATAGTGAACTGCACACACACACACACACATCGGGCTACAATATGCTGCCATAACACCGACCTTGTCCATGTCAACGGACACGATAGAATCATTCTTGTAATTTTTAGCCAAGACTGTACAAGGCTCCCTGATGATGGATCCTCTGTGATCCGAAACATGTTGGAGTACTTTTAAATGTTCTATAATTTTAATTGTGTCTACACGTTATATAATTGTGCATAAGTTGGACAATAAAATATTTATATGTTGATGATCCACGGTGCAAATATGAAGAATATGAAGTGTCCAGAATTATTTGGAATTTCAGAATGCAGTCCTTCCGACCTGCTCATGACTAGCTGTCCTTCTTGTTCGAATCTTGGCTGTTTTACTGTTTATCCTGACTGATTTTTGGTCTGAAGTTTGTGGATCTAGCGAAATGCCACAATACAGTATTCCTTCCAGCGGATTAAAGTATTCTGCTTCGAAGTCTTCATGCATCCTGGGCATTAGTGAACACATAATTAATTCATATTACACATACAACGTCCCTGGGTCTAATCAGACTGGAATGTCAAGTCACGTCTGCTTATATGCTTCCTCGTGGAGTGATTGTCACATTAATGGGCGGACGGTGGAATCGGTAGTGAAGAAAATTGTAATGAAGTGGAAGGTACATTAGATGTAGGCCCGTACAATATTCACTTCCTTTAAGTATGCTTCTTTCACGCTATGAAACCTAAAATTTCCTCTGCAGTGTACAAGAAGCTCACCACGTGTCTGTTGTCAGCCATTTCAATCCATGTACGTTCTGAACCATACGCTGCATTTATGCAAGCTGAATCTCTCCCCCTTTTTTCCCACCAGAATAAAGAGTTTGTGTGCATTCCGTGTTATGAACAGCGACCACACAGTAGCCCCATTCCATAATCCGCAGAACATTAAAGCGGATAACTCACTAGGTATTTAGTTCTGTTGTTTCTAAGTTTCCGAATTATTGTTTGAGCTTTAAACGTTTAACCCCTTTGATGCGCCAAGCTCACATTCAGGCGTTTTTACTTTCAATAAAATTCGCACGTTTTATGGAGACAGTCGCATGATGATGTATGGGTAAAAGGAAAAGCAATCCTATTACAGGCCTGGACAGGCCCTGAAGTTTCCAGGAGTTTGACGCTCCCAGATTTCAAGACAGTCGGCACATGAAGATGGTAAGGTTGTCAGCCCTACGCACCGGCCGCCTTAACCCCCAGGAAATATTCGTGGTACTCATTTCTGTTAGAGGCTAGTCAACCCCAGGGCCATTGTGCGGCCGGCAGGATTATGTCAATGAAAAATTCCAATGACAACATCGGGAATCGAACCCGCGACCTGCCGGTTTGTAGCGCAGTGCAGTAATGTATGGGAGTCGGATAAAATGTAGTGTATTTGATATGGGGAAAAAACAAACAAACAAATTCATATGGTCGCAAGTGTGGCCGATACGTGTACTTATAGGAGGCTTGATATACACTATATATATTGCAATTTATTTGTAGATTCTTAAGTATGTTTGTTTGGATGTGAGTGCTAAAATGTACAAAGATAGCCCATCATTCCTAAAGCCCCAAATAAGACTGTGAATAAGCTCTGTGGGAAAATTCGGAGATACCGAAATTCGAGCAAACATCATGTCGTTTCGAATGTTTGACGTAGTGTTTGGGTTCTCTCTGGTTAGACATTAAGTGAACACCAAAGACAGATAAATTTTACAGGTTAATAAAAAGGATCGCCCTAATTATAAATATTTCTATCTTAACTGTTTTAGACACGTAATCATGTTTGAATTTCGTAACATTACACAACAAAGTTTTGTTGTCTTGCTTGCTGCTCGTTTGTGCTTATAGTCGCGCCCCAATTATGTTACTTCTTAGTGGCAGTAATATTTTGTGCCTAACGCAGTAAGTACGATGGAGTCGGTTCGGAGAAAGCCCAACGCATCAGGATTTGCCAAGTTCAAGAATTTTGAAATAGCTGAAAGCAATTTTCGACTCGCATAGTTCACAGACCTTCCGAGTGCCAAATCTGTGCCTTGGTTTACTCGACTTAAGGGAATTGAAAGACTTTTAAGGAAAGCACCACTAAGAAAACCACAGAATTAAGGTAGGGATGTTATCGAGTTTGCGGTGTACAAAGACATTTTTAGCCCGTCATAGTTTGCAACGTGGTATGCCCAAAACCACGATCCAAAATGTGCTGCATAAGGAGGTGATTGGCCTGCTGTTTATGATATCCGACTGAGTATAAAATGAAAGATGTTGGTCCTGCAAAGCAGAAAAAGAAAAGCATGTGCAAATTTCATGTTAAATATTATTGAGATGTGTTTCATTTTATTACTCTGTTAATACAACTTTCGAATTTGGGTAGCAGAAGAGGCGTATTTTTTTTAGTACGTGAGTTATGTTTTGTAGAAATTACCCCTTTTCAGTAAATTTATTTGAGGGAAAACTTACCTCGATGTTTTAGAACAGTTTGCTTCCCGATAAACTGAAGGCATTGAAAACGAAAAGGAAACTGCCTCCCCCCCCCATTTCACGTGTAATTTTCAACGTTCTCACGATGCTGTGTTTCCTAATCCACTGAACAGAAGAACTGCACCAATAACCTTATTTGTAAGAAACCCATGTCTTGCATTCTGGAATGTTTTAACCTGGGAATTTACGAGAAACGTCTACGCAGACAAAATCTGTGGTCTACATCACCCGCACGAGAGAATTTGTTCTCTGTAGCAAAGGACGCAATGAAAATTCTTCGTCGTAAGTTGTGATGAAGCTGGAATACCACTTGGGCGTCTGTAGGCGCACATATGGGGCTGAAATTGGGACCGATTAAGGGTGACAGATAACTGTAAGTTTTACCATATATTAAAACGGTGGGCTGTTTCATTCTTCGCGATTTACTTAAGCTTTGATGTGGGAAGGTCTGTCTTTCGACAACCACGTGTATTGTAGTTGCTTGATTATGATGCTGCACATATGTGGTAAAAATTACGGAAGTCCCAGAGAAACTATCTATTTGAGAGTTGAAACGCCATGTGTATCACCTCAACAGGGTGCGGCTTCCAGAATGTAAAGAATAATGCCCACAGTAAAAGTAAAAATGCATATAGAGGTAAAATTCACCCTAGAACAGGCCACGAAGGCCCAGAGGGGGGATTAGATATATAGCTCTACTCTTCCTTCAGCCTTGGCGCTAGATGGGGGTGGGTGATCAACGCCACGCCCCGGCCGCCTTACCCCCGTGGAATGACCGGTACCTATTGTATAGGAGGCTGGCTGGGCCCCAGGGCCGGTCTGGACGGGTACGGAAATTCTCGCCCCCCACCGGGATTCGATCCCCCCGACCGTCCAGTCCGCAGCGAGTCGCTATACCGACTGAGCTGTCCCGGCTCACATAATGGCCACAGTACCTCAGATATCGAAATAAATTAGCTTAATATCTTGAAAAATTCTACGTAGAGGAGTTAGGTTCGGAACTTACCGGCCATTAATTTCGCAGTGTGCGTGTAAAAAGGTAAAGCAGTCCCATTACAGGCCTGGAGTGGCCCAGAGGGTTCCAGGAAGTTAAGTTTCCCAGATTTCGTGACAACGGCACAGGATGGTGGTAAGGTTGCCAGCCTTACGCACCGGCCGCCTTTACCCCCAGGAAATTTCTGTTAGAGGCTGAGTCAACCCCAGGGGGATTTTATATCAATGAAAAATCCAATGACACCAACTGGGATCGAACCAGCGACCTTCCGATTTGTAGCACAGCACCTTAACCACTGTGCTACAGCGGTGCCCAATTTCGCAATGTGTTTGCTGAAAATAGCTTAGGTCCTGCCTGTCTAAAATTACAAACGCCGTTTTATGCCAACGACCCCTATACTTTGTGTGCGTCTGAACAGTGAGTGGCATTGTGCGCACCGGACTTCTTATCACCGTCTGTTTTCTCAGGAGAATGGCTGAACTATTCACCGTGAAGTTACGTAACATCTGTGAAGGTCGGATTTTGAGCTTCGCTTCCCAAGACTGACTGCACAGCGACTTCCTAGCCATAAAGCTGTTACATAACCTATAGGAACAGGAGTGCAAATAGTGTACGTCGTGACGTAATCCATACGAAGGTGTTTTTTTGTCTGCCAAAGTACGTACCATTTTACGGTACACGCGTAGATGTAATTTCGTCTATGTCCGTTACGTACGGCCTTCGCTGCGCGATTTTCAGCAAACTTGCAAATACACGGCAGCTTTATATGCAGATCTCTTATACAGAATTTCGCCCAAATATGAGATCACGGATATAAATCAGTTCTCACGAAGCTCAACATTGCTCGGCGTGATTACATAGAGAACTTCTTTACGCTTTTTTACTCAAATATTGAACGTAGCGGTAGCAATACATTTACGCCTTTTGCACCGATTTTCGCGAAAATCGTTCTTGTCCGACAAGGTGTTGTAAAGAACTCCTGTACAGATCAGGATTGGGCCACAGTTGTAGGCCAATTATGCGAACGAGATGTTGTTTATTTATACTTCTCTAACGACTGTATCATTTGTAGTGGCGAGCGATGGAGGGTTACTGAACGTTGAACTAGAAGGGATATGTTAAGCGTTTGTGGCCTAATTTTCAGGTACTGCCCTTGAATTTACCCGGAGGTACTAAGGAAACCTACATATAATATATGGGCCAAAGATTTGAACCAACGACCTTCTCAGTACGAAGTTGGGAATTTAGCCGCTCGACCGCGACATTCGGCACGTGTTTGTACAATAAATCATAATCGTGACAAACTGTGTTACTGTCGTCGTCATCATCATCATCATCAGCCATCAGTACTGCGTTATACGGGAACGGCATGTGCTGATATTAATACTAATGCCAACACTAAATACGACATATAGATATGCTAGTAATTGTGACTGATACAGTATGTTCAAGTGTTAAGAAAATACGTCTGTGAGATTATGTCAGCTGCCGAAAGGAAAGTGAAGTGGCCATAAAATCTGCAGGCAGGTGCTGACAGGCATAAAATACTTGCACGCCTGAAAGAACAGGCACGTCGCAGTAGCAGTAAAAGAGATGTATCACACTTCGTTTCCTACGATGCATTGCGCCCGCTCGATTTATTTTGTCACGTGAGTATGAGTCCGAAATATCAAAGTTTTTTTTTTTTTTAATTTGTCTCTTGGCTGTAGTTCAAAATAGGCTACACCATCTTACTCGTCATTAACGATTACAATTACAATGACGTACACTGTCTGCACTTTGTATGCACCAAATTCGCACAAATTCGCAAATGCAAGTTAACACAGTAAGCGACCTGTTGACATTGTTCAGATGTTATATTTATTTTTCACTTGTCATATCAGCTGCTTTATGTTTGGAAAACACATTGAATGCGTTTGAAGTAACCGTCTATATTTGCTTGCGAATTAGTACTGTACACCAGCTTGATGCATTTCATCTTTCTTATCCGTGTTGTGCTCCGAAGTCAGTTCGGTCTAAATGTAATGCACCTCGGTTCGGTTTAATTTGTTTCAGTTTAGTTTTGTTCCGGTCATGTTCGGAATAATACAATCAGAAATGTTCTGTTCCTGACTTCTTTACTTTGTTTTCTGGTCCCATAAATCATAATGTTCAAAGGCTGTAGTGTTCCTAATGCTTACACGTTTCTCTGACATACTTTTCTCACTTTATCAAATTTGTACAAGCCCTACGTCACCAAGGTGTGCTGCTAAGCCACAAAAGTAGCTTGTCACATCATTTGTGTTTTATGTAACACACCATTGCATCACCTTGATCTCCGTTATCAAAGACTGCCACGGTGTTTGCCTTGGAATTAAAGTTGTCTCTGTTAACACAGTTCATCTCGGTAATGAATACAGTTAATTCCAGATATTTTGTGGTTTTTAGCGTGTCGTTGATTCCGACGTTTCAGAGGGACGTGATGTCTCCATGTTCATAGTTTAAGGTTTAGTTTCAATTAAATATGATATAAAAACAGTTAATGCACATAAGTGCATGAAATGATATTATACACACCGTATTCCTCGTATGGGTTTCGGCCACCCATACAGCCATCTTAAGGGAGATGCATTACAAAGTATAGATACATCGGAACATTACAAAAGTTTTTGAATCAATACACATTTAAAAATAATACGTTGTATTATTTTTAGAATTTTGAAATAAATAATACGTGGCATTATTTTTTTAAACTTTAATATTTTATGCCCTTGTGTTGGTTCAAAATGTCTGTAATATTTCGATGTATGTATCCTTTGTAATGCACCTCCCTGAAGATGGCAACATCATTGGCCGAAACATGTAGGAGGTATGCGGTGTATGTAATATACTCTGCACGATCACCCTTTGTAACTTTGTTGTCCCGACGCGCTCAGTCTGGTAGGTGATCCTCTTTTGCGAAACGGGTGTGGTTCACCGAATCACATATAGTTTTAATTATTGTCTTTTCATTTGTGTTTTATTTATTCATTTTATTCTTGATATAAAAATCATCAGTGCATTTGAAACAACATTGTTGCACATTAGGGGTGGCCAGCTAGACTAGACGGCGTTGGGACCCGGAGTTCAGGAGCCAGTTCAAGCAAGATCCATTTCATGATTCATAAAGTCAAACGTACGGTAGCAACAGTACTCACTAACTGAGAGACTGTAACCACTGCCTTTGCTAGCGATAGAAGGAAATTCTGCTTGTTGGGGAGCCCACTAGTTGCGCTAGTGGTGTGTTCTGTATTGTTCTTAATGAGAAATTTTATCTTTTACAGGCAACTTTTTCGAGCCGGTTCTTGAACATCAATTGTACATGTGCACAAACACGCCGGGTGTTTATGAAAGACGTTATCGCTTTTGGAATGTTATTACTAAACTGTAGCCTACAGAGTTTTCAGATCACTGAATATGTGTTGCTCTAATGTTATTACTAAACTGTAGCCTACAGAGTTTTCAGATCACTGAATATGTGTTGCTCTGACAGACAGTTCTGAGGGGACACTTTAATATCCCGGGAAATATTTGCTTGGTTCCTGTGACTCCATACACCGGGCGACAGTTCGAACTAAGAATTTGATACTGCGCCAGGTAGCATTTCTCATGGCTCTAAATTAGTTTGAGACAATACATCGGCGGAGTCCTCTGAGAGAAACAGGTGTTTGCGTTGAAAAAAAAATCGTTACGTGTTTCTAAATAGAACAGACCTACAGGCCCACAATATAAATGTGCGTTGACATAGGCATCGCGTGTCAGAAATCAGGCGGAAGGCAGATGGTAGGTGCGTGATGTACTGTCGCACAACTACAAATTTTAGCTGGTCGAAGTTTATGCGAGAGAGTTAATTTGTGTTAGTTACGTGAAGGCACGAAGAGAGTTTCATTTTTGTATGTACCGCACCCTTCAAGTAGGCAACGGTAAGCTCAAGATCGTATGAAATGGTGGAATTTTTCCCAAGCCTTTGATCATGCCCGGTAATCTTACATTTGAATACACTGACTAATTTAATAGTTGCGTCGCCTCAGTTAGGCTACGTCGTGTGGCATGAAGATAAGTGTAAATGAAGCCAGCGTTACTCTTCGAAGACTACATATCAGTATGTTATAGTTCACACAGGACAATTATCATCCGTCTTAGTGTTTTCAATATGCATTTTTTTTGCATACTCACTGCATTGCTGTGTACTGCAAGGACATAAATTTCTTCTTCTTTCCTAAGGCCTTATACTAATAGAACTCAAAACCCTTACGTAGGTCGTAGTATCCCATGTCACGTAAGTTACCGTATTGAAACGTACCTTCGTTTAAGCTAGTCCAGCAATTTCTCACTTTGAATGATGTGGATCTCTAAAGTCCATTACCGAGTTCACAGAGGAGTCCATTTTGGACCTTATCATGAGCCACCTAAAACCAGTCACCACCCTCATATGTAGCTTTTTAAGATCTGCTTTAATATTATCCTCCATTTTACCGGTTATGAAGCTCTTCATTGCGGTATACGGTTACACAACTCTTGTTACCTTCTCATCAGTGCAGAGTAATGTTTCAGTGATAATAATCCTTACGAGGGCTACTGGCCCTTATTTTATCCGACAAACATCTTTTGTCATTTCTCACCGCAGTTCCACCGCACGTAAAGGCGGTCGGGTGAGTGGGGTACATTAATACTATAAGGGAGCCGCCAGGAAGTGTAAAACAATATTTGTTAGGTAAAATAATGACCCTGTAGTATATCTAACGGCCTGATTGTGTTGGCGGGAAAGCGTAAGCTTGTGCATCGGCAGATTTGCGAAATAACGCGTCTGTGTCTGGGCTGCCGTTTGAATGTCAGAACTGAACTACATTAAATTTGTCCAGGGCAATAATACTGTCTACATAACACAAGGGAATTTCTGTTGACTTTTAAACATTAATTGCACAGAGCCTTCTTTGTGTAATGTTCATGAAAATGACACGGTGATGCAGTTGGTTGAGGCACTTGGCCACAAACCGGAAGGTCGCGGGTTCGATTTCCGATAGGGTGATTGGGGTTTTTCATTGACGTAATCCTTCTGGCCGCGTTATGGGTTTGTGGTAGACTTATTCACTGACAGAAATTAGTACCAGGGATATTTTCTGGGGGTAAAGGCCGGTGCTTAGGGCTGACAAACTTGCCACCTTCATGTGCCCATTGTCTAAAAATTCTGGCAGCGTCAGTTTCTGGAGTCTTATGGACCTGTCCACGCCTGTGCAGGGATCGCTTTAGCTTAGTTACTGTAGAATCATATTAAGTATATAGATAAATACGCACCAGTTAATTAAATAAGTGACAAATTTCGTACCAGGTGAATATGTGTCAGGAATATTTCCACTTCTCCTTGAATCTCTTACAGATTTCTTAAAACACCGACGTTGTATCCAAGTGCTTGTCTCAACAATGTCCAAGCTGTGGTGGGGCGATTGAAAACTGGCTCTTTCCATGTCAACATTTGATCAAAGTGAAGTCTAATTCTGTCATTTCAAAGTAGCCTTCCTGATCTTCTGGCAGGAAGTTTTGGACAGTGTCATACTGTTCGCTTTTGAGCGATGTACAGCCCGTCATTGTGTTCGTGTAATGGTCCTGTTCCGTTCTGGCGATCAGCTGACGTGCTTGGCATGTGTCGGTTACTAAGGGTGGGCACCTCATAAATATGTCTAATCCTCACAGTTTGGTATGACGGTGGGAGAGGAGAGTTTGAAGTGTTCCTGTCCAGAAATCGTGCGAACCAAGGCATTTGCATCATACGCATGAGGCATATTTTCTGCACCAGAACAATGTGCCTTGAAGTCAGAGATTACATTTTACACCAAAACCTGTGCGTAACAAGTACTTTAAATTGTGTAAACACAGCGTTCTGGTTAATGTGTAGGAAGACAAATATGCGTTGAATTTATTACCCTGCTCGAGGACAGGCGGAAGACGTTAGCGTAGATGATATATATCGCTACTGAAATGGGTCTTGGACAAGTACGGTGTGTAGGTGGAAACTGGGTTGAACTTAACCGCGTTATGGTTCGGTGCTAGTATGTTCTAAAACGGCATTAAACTGTAGAATTTCATCGTAAAGGCAGGCACTTTATTTAACACTGTGTCGGCTGCATTGCTGAGATATGGAAAGTGACGCAAGGAGTTGGTTTCTGACTCTAGTGCGCATACACAGTGACGCAGCGTTACGTTGTGCACACCCACACACACACCCACCCACACCCACACACACACACCCACAGGGACATAATGTGACGTTACGCACACAGTGCCACGTGACGTTGCGCACACTGTGACACAATGTTACATTGCACACAGTGTCACATTGTGACGTTGCGTTCACAGTGGCGGTGTGACGCTGCGCACACAGTGACACAATATGACGTTACGCACACAGTGCAACGTGACGCTGCGCAGACAGTGACACAATATGACGTTACGCACACAGTGCAACGTGACGCTGCGCAGACAGTGACACAATATGACGTTACGCACGCAGTGTCACGTGACACAATGTGACATTGCTAACAGTGACAAACTGACGCGCACACAGTGACACAATGTGACGTTGCGCTCACAGTGACACAAAGTGACTTTGCGCACATAGCGGCACAAAAATGCGTTGCGCCACAGTGACACGTTATGACATTGCGCACACTGACACAATGTGACACTGCACACACTGACACAGTTTTACATTGCGCACAGAGGCACAGTCTGACATTCCGCACACCAAATGACACAACATGACGCTGCATCGGCAGGTGACAAAACAATGACGTTGCGCACACAAAGAGGCCACCAGACGTACGATATAAATGCGTTCCTTACTGTAAACTAACATAGGGCTATATAAAATTACGGTGTTCTCTGCGTGCGTGCGTGCGCGTGTCCTCTTACAACGTACTGATGCTCACGAAAGTTGGTGTGAGCTGTATGTTACTATGGGCCAGATGTATCTCACGCTCTTCGTCTAACTGCATACGCTATCAGCAGATTGGACGGAGGACGGACGAATAGCGAAGTGAGTCGCATTAGTCACACCTTTGTGGTGCTAAAACATTTATGGTAATGGACCGTAAATATGCCTTTCTTATTATCCCTAAGTTTTTCTTCGGTTGATTGTCAAGTAACAGCAACGTTGAAGTGCCATTGTGTTCTTCACGACTACGTGTAATACAGTATTAAGTGAATTACATTATGGGAAATAATTTCGACCTTAACTCTAACATCATGTCCAGGTCTAATACAGGGTCATCGAAAAAGATGGACGGGATTTGAAACCGCTGTAACGTAAAAAGTACTAGACGGATTTACACGTTTGGCATCTTAAAATGTTCCGAAAAGTTTAAAGTTTTATACGTACCGTAGTACATTTCAATATGTGCACCGTTTGTAGCTCTGGAGACGTCCAAATGAAATTCTATCTCCTGCCACGTTTTCTGAATCATGTCTCGTGTTACAGTTTCAATGGCTGATGTGATCCTGTCT
>Ga0131853_10013606_pt1 | contig 14920 bp, 5 predicted proteins | sample TergutLab28metaG_FD_92764 | JGI IMG/M metagenome (GOLD analysis project Ga0131853, IMG submission 92764) | Labiotermes labralis P1 segment gut microbial communities from Petit-Saut dam, French Guiana - Lab288 P1 (version 2) (version 2) | ecosystem: Host-associated > Arthropoda: Insects >... | reverse complement strand
CCAACTAGATGACACTTGCTTTATTATATATTGCTCAACATGTTTCAGACGTTAATACGTCTGAAACATGTTGAGCAATATATAATAAAGCAAGTGTCATCTAGTTGGTCAACCTTTATTCAACTATCTTACTATTGAAAAATCTGACATATGTATGGTAGTAAGTTTCGGGACCCGAAGAAGTATATTTATTAATATACTCCGGCAGCGACTTCATGCTTTTATATTCGAAGGCTTACGTCTACACTACCTAAACGAAATTAGGAGAATAATTTTTTTAGTTTTATTAGTATCAGAATGTTACAGATACTATTTAGGTTGTATGAAGAGCACAATCGTGACTTGCTCCAGGAAGGAAATCAAACTGCAAAATTATGCGGCAAAAAGAAACTACATAGCTACCGGAAATATAACTAAATATCGCTTACTGAAAATTCGTTACAGTTGCCATTGTTAATGTGTGTTGTTTAACAACGTTTTTCTTGTTGGTGAAAAATAACATTGGGGCCCATTTCAAACTACGTTCAGCTTGCTAATACACATGAATTCACTTGGCATTTTCCAAAACCACATCCCTTAAAAAAAAAAACTGACCAGAACCCTCATGTCGAAGCCAGCATTTGCTCGTGCCAGAAAATGTTCAGAATACCCAAAGCCTGCAGCTTCTTTGTGTCACTGATATTATTCGAATTGTACGTTTAGGAATATACATGGCCGTTTAAACGAACTGCCATGACGCTGAAACATGTGTCACCTGTAGGACACTTCCTTCTGGTAGGGTTATGTGAAATTTATTCAGACGACTGTACTTGTATACGGTAACAGACCATAAGAAAGAAATTTCTTATAATTATCTTTATCCTTCTTGGCTTTATGAATTAACCTGCTCAGGATTCCACATTTTCAACTAATTATATTTCCTTTAATTATAGCTTCATGACTGAATTTCATGCAATGTGATTTTCACAATCCTTATATTTTGTAATTACATAAACTAAATTATAAACGTTATAACCAAAATTCATAAAGTATCCTGCAATGTTATACAGTCTATTAAGACTTTTAATATGTAGATCTGATCATCTTTCAGTACAGAGCAGCATAGATCCTTTGTCACGGAAATTGGTGTTCAACAAGTCGTGCAACTGTAAAATTGCGAGTATTTATAAAACTTTAAAGCACTAAACACAAACGAATGTAAGCTGTTACTACAGCAACAAGATGTTGATGATGATGATAATAATAATAATAATAATAATAATAATAATTTCATTATCACAATGAAACTTTTACAATAATTAATGGTTAATTATTTCCGTACTAATACTTAGTAACTTTAGTGTAATTTAGTCAATATTTGAGCTTTTGAAGCCGTTTGGGCTCGCTGACATGCAATGATCAACGCTCAGTCAGCAGGAAGCAGTACTAGCTAGCAGCAATGTGCATCAATGTCTTTGCACCACTTCCTAAGTTCACAGAAATTGTCAGAGGATACAGTTGACCACCTTTGAAAATAAGCACTTCAGTGTTAACAAGAGAGACAACGTACGTATAACGTAACGTTGAGGTGCCTTCGTGTAACTAATGTTGCCATGGAAAAGAAATAAGTAAGAGTATTACGTATTCTGAGTATGTGTCTGTAGCCTTACGTATCCAGCATGCAATGGACATGCGCCCTGTTGTCATCTGTGGCCTGTTCGGCTCTACAATAATACACATTATTTCATAAACTTCTCGATTTTCACAAAAAAATTTACTGACATAAAATGTGTTTCTTTTCTGTACAAAGTTTGTCTGAAATATTTTATCATTTTACAAGAATTAAGCGAGATTTGATAAAAAATGTTTATTATTATTCATGTAAAGTAACCCTTATTCTCGTCAGTTATTGACGAGTTTTGAACATTCTCGGCAGATTTTCGAAAAATACTAAAATATCAAATTTCATAAAAAGCCGTCCAGTGGGACCCAAGTTGTTACACGCGAACAGACATGACGGAGCTAACAGTTGCTCTTCGCAATTTTGCGAACGCGCCTAAATCTGTTCAAATAACATTTGGTTGCTTTGTCCTTTGAAACAATGTAAACACCGTCAATATACATGTAACTTTTAGTGTAATATCTTAATGTAATCATTTAACGTCTCTAAACTTATTCTTTCAAGTAAGCATGACATTTAAAATACATTTTGTCTATGAAATTTAAACTAACATATGGTGAATTTTCTAACAATTTCCTTGTTATGATATCGATTCCTTTTTCTGAGGCTTGGTTCTAAGATATTTCACATAATGTGTTGCTTTTGTAGACCATAAGACAGTCTGAGGCAATATTCAATTAACTGGTTCTACAACTAGATTGACCGAATTATCCTACTTCAACTTCAGTTTTAGAACCATGCAGTGCAGCCTCTTGGACCAAGCACTGGCAGGGTCTTATGGAACGTTATTAGTTAGACCTTCGATCATTCTATATTGCTACATAGTGGTGGGTGACGTGACGTCAGAAATCGATTTTGGGAACCGTCTCCATTACCTCTTTTTGCTGGATACCAAGAAATGGATGTGTTATGTCTCGTTTGCTGTCAAGTTCAATTTCTCCAAGTTATATATGGGAGCTCGAGTTGACACCAAATTGATAAATTCAGCGCTCCTTTCTCCATCCGGTGTGTGGTAACAGTGAGTACCGTGTAAGTATATCTTTATGACGCATCTAGGTTTTTACTTCGTTCATACAGACATATTTTAAAAAACAAAGCCAATAGGAATAGTTTATTGAATACCCAGCATATACGCAAATAAATAAGTTGCAGGATTATAATCCGTTTTGACAGACACATGTTTCTTCGAATATAAAGAACATTCTTTGCCTTTTCTTGAATCCGAAAGTACATTAAAACGTCCAGCACGGGTCGCCGATGCGCACTGTCCTGATCCCAGCACACACAACCCACGCATTCACAATCTGTTCCCGCGCCACGTATAATAAGACCTGACGCGCACAGTACTGTTATTCCTGACAGCCGGCTAAGAACTCACCCAGTTCCACGTTACGCACACACATGATTCTTACATTGGCACACGTGATATAAAATATTATCATTGTCATTCAAACAGTAAAATATTTTTGGCTGTCACGGGAAAGACTGTGAGGATTGGATTCTTCTGGTGTGTAACTGAATGTAGTCTGGTAAAATAATTACCGACATTTCTATAATTTTATGCTGTCTGTCAACAAACGAGTAACTTATGTGCAATATGGAGAGGATGGTACCATGTGAGGTTAATCCCTTTAAAATAGCGTCGTCAGGAACAAGGACGTGTTGTCCTAGGCAAATTGCAGTATAAATTACTCTGAAAACTCTGATCATAACCAAGTACATAATTAAGGCCGTTTAATTTTAAAACTTTATTTCAATTTTCACGTTGAATTATAAACAGAGTGACTGAAGCATGTCCATTAATAATGACGGGGTACTGCCTCAGCACTATTTGGTCTTCTCACTTTTCTTCCTACTGTTGGAAGCCCTGCATTTCAGCTTTGGACATACTGACATAGTGTGGGTAATTATATATTTAATGGCTTTGTTTTTCTGTCCAGTTATGTGCTGTACCGTGACACAAGTACTTTAAAACAGATGCATTATCCTCTGAAATCATTCATAAATTATCAGGACTGATAGGTCTGTGTTTTGCACTAGACTCAAGAATTTCAATAGTCACACGTTGCAGAAACTGTGGCAGAAAAATTTACTTTCTTAAAAGTTCATCTATCCCCCTTCCCACAGAATGACTGAATCACTCTCAATGAGGAAAGATAAAATTACGTCCAGTAAAACGTTATATTAAAAATAAAGAATCTAATATAGATTTTAACGTTGCTTATAACTAATTAAGATTGTATTGTATCAAACACAACTGCAGTGGTATCATTTACAAGAATATAAATTCCAGAGTGGACAACCTCACACCCAAGAAAACAATAATATCATAATAAAATTTGTTTTGGTATCACCTCTGCAAAGAGGAAGAGATGAGCGAAGCGTGAACACAACCTCAGAGATATGAAAATTTCATATAACAATTTGGTCAAGAAAGCCACAGGAACAACAACTTAGGAGACCAAAGTGCAGGTGGAAAAATACTTAAATTGACCTAACAATAGGGTGTAAGAATTGTAGTGCATTAATTTTGTTAGGGATAAGTCCAAATTATGAAGTCTTATTAACACGTTACTGAGCACACAGTTTCAGTAAGGACCTGGAAAAGTCTTAACTGTAAAAGTGCTGTCTCACGAAGGTAACATGTTATTTTTCAGTATAAATGGCTCACATAATAGTAAAAAAATTCTGTCGTGTTGTTTATAATTTTTTATCATTTACATGCACCTTATTTAATAATATCAGTTACACCAAACACTGTTTGCATTTTTAAATTTCAAACACTGATATATGTCCTCACTGGCATTTTATAGAATACCTTTGTCTGTATATATTATCTTACTGACATTGCAAGGTTGCACTGCGTACTGAAACCACACACATATAATCACTTTTACCCTGGAGATGGATTTTTGGTCATTTAATTACCTGTCAGTCGTTTTGACTTATCTAGTTCACACCGTGCAACGTAGGTAACTCAAGTATTACAATGCCAAATATGTACAGTATTATCTCAGATGGAAAAGATATTGCTACGAGCAAACGAAGTTTTACTTAACACAAAACAAGAGACACATACCCTAACATTTGTGACTGCGTTCTACACTGTGTAACATTATGTTGCACGACTGGATAACTGGGAGTTGAAATACACCGACGTTCCTGTGTTGGTACTCTCCAGGGTAAATGTGATTGTTATGGTTAACCATTCAGGAAAACCATGCTTGGAGATACAGGAAATAACACTCTTGTGTTAGTGTCGAAATCAGTAATCGAATCGTGTAAAAAAAAACCGACTTGATGCAAAACTTATTCTTAGTATATTTCGTTAACTTCTACATGTTTCGGGCGTGTCTAGGCCCATCATCAGGAGGTACAACCGTATGTATACAACGATTGGTACTTATTATTCTTTTTAGATGACTCTCTGTTTTCTAAAAGGAATAATAAGTAACAATTCTATACATACGGTTGTACCTCCTGACGATGGGCCCAGATACGCCAGAAACGTGTGGAGGTTTGCGAAATATACTAAGAATAAGTTGTGCATCAAGTTGGTTTTCCTTTACACGATTATATCGAGAGGCACGTTAAACAAAACACAAAATTCAGTAATCGAAGTTTTAAATAATTGTAACAGAATATACGTACAGTCTAGTCACATCATAAATGATTACTTATCTAAAAAAAATAAGAACACAAGTTGACAAAATATTTTACTCTAAATTCTTCAATTCATTGCGCATAAAAATGTGAAGTCTGTATTTTTCCAATACGAGTTGTCGCCGTCAAAAACACTGCAACGCTCAATTAGCCGACTAGTTCAGTCGTTGTTGCATAAGGGAGTATTCCGTGGTGAGCTTAAACAGACAAGTTAGCAGTAGAGAGACTCACTTGTTAGGCATGGTTGTTTGGGGACAGTCCGCTAAGTCTAGCAACACAGACTATTAATTTTGCTTCTTATTACAAAATGGGTACTAATTATGAAGAACACTGAACGTTTATTTACTACCGAGTCTTGATTGACATATTTCTGTTCTTTCTTTTCGTACGGCTCAAATGAAGGCCCGAACCTACTGTTTTCCGAACCCAGTCTGGGCTACTTCGGGAACACTTGTCCTCACATACAACTGGTGTCCTACCGATGGGCTGTGACCAAAAGTGCAACTCCTGGTTGCTGTAGGGATTAGCGCGACAAAAGCCGCCACTAACCCTCAGCTAGGGTAGCCACATTCCTCCTCGCGACGATACAGCCATAAACCTAAGAATATCGCCATACTCGCGAGGTCTTACGGCCTTGAGGTCCATACCTACCAGTATGGCACTTTAACCTCCAGCCCATGCGCCAATATACATTACGCTCGAATTCTTATAACTTTGTAATTAATTCAGCTAAACGTAATTTGCCTAATCTAACAACCGAGCTTATTGTGATCTGGTCTCGAATAAAGGATCGCCGGTAACAGAGTATATACATGTACAGATCTGCTCATTTGTTTGCATTATTAGAATCTGGAGGTGACACGTTTCTAGCTTACTGTAACATAACTTTCTTCATAGTAGACAATAAAATTATTGTCGTCCAGTATAATATTAAAGTGAGCAAATTAACAACAAACCAAGTACAGGAAATGTTACAATTTACTATTTTTGGACTGAAGAACTGTGTAGTTTAAGACGGTATATTAAAAAATTTATCTTCCATTGACTGTTTTAACGGGATGATGTTTGGGTAAAATTAATTCAAAATTATAAAACACTATTTCCACTCATCTAGCGCACAATTTTTCGAAATCCGTTGTCATCCAAGAAACGTTTTTTGTTGTTTGGCTTACAGTGTCGACAGCTCACAGCGAAGCGGACACAGAGTCCATCCAAATTTTAAAGAAACCCCGAAAAATTTTAAGACTTATTTCAACAAAAATACAATTTCTGTATTTTTGTCGATCACACTACGCTTTTGATGGGTTGAGACTTTTCTATTGTCTTGTGTTATTACGTTTAAAATCGTACTTGTGTCTAAAGTGTACAGTTACACTAATGCACATCGATACTGCACATCGATATGTCATTCTGTGTGTAACACTAAGCCTGCTAAGTAATTTACTTAATTAAGGACACAAACATATATCAACTAATTGCTTGCAGTGTGAAATATACAGTGCTCCCATGCAAGCTTGTTGTGTACTGACTGATAACACCAATTTAAGACAGACATAACATACCCTTGGAAGCAATAACTGTTTTCATAAAGTCTCCAGGAACTATTTGGTTGTAAATAAAAACACTTTTTTCATATATACGGCGTCATTCCAAGAGCCATCATACGCCTTAACCACTCAATGACACAGAGTCTTCAGAAAAAGAGTTAAGAGTCGTTTATTGTGAAACTCAAGGGTTCATTTCAGTTGTCATGAAGTTAGACCAGCGTTTGAGACAGTTGTATCCAATATACAATTCCGCACATAATTCATCTATAATAAATTTTAATGTTACCATCCTGTCTACGTCTTCTCTTAATGGTGCCTTTCTCTCTGTGGCGTCCAGCCAAACAGTTGCAATCATTTCTTACCTCCTCCATGAACACGGCTGGATCAGCCAATCTAATCCTTCTTGATTTGAACAACCTAATTATGCAGATAATATTTTTAATTAATATGAAAGACCAGTCGTTAAATTGCGACAATGTGACAAGTGGTAATAAAAAAAAGATTAAACTTTGTAATTTCCTATGTCTTCAGTATCATCCGTCGCTTGCTTACTCGCTGAGATTAATACGGATAAGCGAAAGAGTCAAGAGCAAGCTGCAAGCCTAAAGTGATATCATAATTGGTTGACTACAGACTAATTTTATTAATATTAAATATGAAGCTTTACAGGTGACAATGAATTTTTTTTTTTTTTGGTTTTGGATGACATCATTCCATTGTCATTCGAAAAATGAAAACAGATATAAAAGTATAAATCTTATTGTTGCACCGTGCATTTTTGTAGAATCACTTCTATTATCAACCAACAACTGCACTTATATAACTTTCATATAAAACACTTTAAAAACACTTAAAATCACTCCGACATGTTTCGATCTTCTCAGATCATCATCAGGGAGCTTTGTTGTTCCTTGCTAAAGTTATATTACAATCTTATGCATATTGGACTGTGCATAATCTTGATATTTGAATAAAGGTTGACCAACATGATGACACTTGCTTTATTATCTACTGCTCAACATGTTTTAGACGTTAATACGTCCATCTTCAGGAGCTAGCGAGTACTTTTTGTGTTGTGTAGGCTGACTTGAGGCGTGCTGATGCTATGTAGCGGGATTGTCTGTTGGTGATGTGGTATTCGAGTGTAGGCTGAACCAGAGTAGTGGTTCAGCCTACACTCGGATACCACATCACCAACAGACAATCTCGCTACATAACACCAGCACGCCTCAAGTCAGCCTACACAACACAAAAAGTACTCGCTAGCTCCTGAAGATGGACGTATTAACGTCTGAAACATGTTGAGCAGTAGATAATAAAGCAAGTGTCATCAAGTTGGTCAACCTTTATTCAATTATATTACAATATTCACAATTTAATTCGTTTTTACAAACAAGTTGTTGCGGCAGCATGTATCGTATACGACTCACACCCAGCCAACTGCTCTCTCTACAACACATTCCTACATGACATGACATACTGCCACAACACCTTGTTTGCAAAAACGAATTAAATTGTGAATATTGTAATATAACTTTAGCAAGGAACAAAAAAGCTCCCTGATGATGATCTGACAAGATCGAAACATGTCGTAGTGATTTTAAATGTTTTTAAAGTGTTTTATTTGAAAGTTATGTAAGTGCAGTTTTGGTTGATAATAGAAAAGATACGAAAGTATTCTTGAATTTTTGATCCTCCATTAACAAACATAATGTCAGAAAATTACACAACAATTAGCTTATACTGGAGATACCTTCCACATACGGTTGTGTGCCACATTAATTTGGAACAGATAAGATAAAAATTGTCAGTCAGAAAATAATTTCGGTGGGATAAGTAACAAGCAACAGAGAAAAAAGAATAGTGTACACAATTTTCATTGTAAATCTTACAAAAAAAAGATCACTTGAAAGATGGGAGGCTAAAAATAAGGTGGATCGTAAATGAATGGGTTATGAGATGTGGACTGAGTTGTCTGGTTCAGCGCATGTCCGTTAACGGAATCTTAAGCTCATAGAAATAAAAGTTCCGCTTCCAGAATATGTGAGGGACATCTGCACAATTTCTGGGACAAACACATTTTGATTAAGGACTCTGTTTCATGTACTCAGTAACTTGATTACTTAGTTAAAGGTATTAGAAAATGCAACTTAAAAGACACAGATCGTCAAATAATAACGAATTTGAAACAACTGACCAAATTTAATTAAATTTGGAATAAGATTTATGCTACTAATAACAACAAGAAACTTGCATTTATTTTTATTTTTCAGCAGTGGAAATAAAGAAACACGGCACCAGCCAACTGCAGTGTCCTGAAATGCTATACAGCAATACAGCTTTGAAAGAATGCAAATTTTATAAAGAAAATGATTTCTATAAAGTGAAATAATCATATTTTTACAACAAAAAGCCAACGAGATGCACTGTTTCTCAACTTTATTTTGGTAAAGAACTCCACACGTTTTCTACAGATTTACTCTCCATCATCAGGAGTCTCAATACTATATTCACAGCAATTGGTATTTGTCATACTACACGTAGTTATGTTGACTGCTAGCGAGGTTAAGCTGGAACTGCAGTTACATCCTGACCTCGCCAGCAGACAGACAACATAACTAGCACGATAAATACCAATTGCTGTGAATAGAGTATTGAGACTCCTGATGATGGAGAGTAAATCTGTCCAAAACATGAGGAGTTCTTTAAAAAAATAAAGTTGAAGAACAGTGTATCACATTGACTTTTATTGTAAGAATTTATCACTATGCACGGTCCTCTGAATGTCAAATTCGAATGTCAAATGAAATAATCATATACTATTGCAGACACATGAAACCTGTAGGTAGAATTTTATATCACGGCTGTAACTACCGAAATTCTGGAGTTTAGACTTCTACATTTGGCGCAGAAATGGCTCCTCCATGTTCTATGTGGGTGAAATGTATGGGTTCCTACAGTACACACAGGGTAGATGTAAGAACATTTGATACTCTTGTGTCTCTCGTGTTTAATATACACTAAATATGAACCTACGTCTTGCTTCCACGAGCAGTTAACTTGTTATTTACATGCTGACTCAACAGGGCAAAACAATTACAACTAAAATAACAAAACAATAAGCAACAACGTTCAATATTTTTACCAGTGACAACACCAGAAAACTTCTGGCCCAAACAGGATTTGATCATGTAACGATTTACTCACGATTCTAGCGCGCTAGTCTACAAAAAATAATGAAATTTCAATTTGTGTGATAATCTGCAGTACTTAAATCAGGCAGTAACACCACCACTTTTGGCACCGGAAGTCTGCAATAAGAAAGAAGAATTTATGAATTCTACGAGGAATTCTCAGTTATTAACTTGGTTCTCTGGGTCACATGGCCGACTGCCTTATAATGAGGAAAAAGAGTTTCGTCAGCTTAGATGCCGGGCGCTAATGTAATTAAATAACTGCTTTAATCTCAGTACACGAAGCCTTCTTATACGGTTACTCCGACGTCGTGGCCCCTTCATTTCCATCACAAAGAAGATTTATGTTTCATAGCAAGCATCTAGGCCTATAAGAGGGCTTAAGCACCATAATTAAGATTAAGAATTAGCGCCCTCACTCTTGGTTCTGAACAATTAATACAGAGTTAAAACGATGGATTCAAGACAACCAGGTGAATCGTGAATGAACAGTTTTTCTATCCGCAACATTTGGGGTTCTTATAGCGATGTTGAGGAAGATTCTAGTCTTTGGAATGTGAGGTCGTGTAGAATTGTATATAATTATCAACAGTTTGGAGGAAAGTGTTGCTTCCCTTTGCAGGATAGTACGAAGAGAAACATTCTGTTCATTTACTACCCTCCGTCTCTCTGATAACAGAAGACACTTTCAAGTTACGAACCACAAGACACAAGAAAAGACAAATATTATGCTAAGTAATAAGTATCCAAACACTATTCTATGTGATAAATATAAGGCATTATGCTTATTTCCTTTATGAATAAATGGTAACAATTACAGAATACAGATTTTGATGTTTTGCTGACCGTGCATCTCAGTATAATCTTAGTAATTAACCAACTTAATGCAGAAATTCTTGTTTTATAATAAGTTTATTAAATTCCCCTACATGTTTCGAAAACTAAGTGCCCATCATCAGGAGGTCAAAATTGTATTATACACCATCTGGTATCATCAAACCTGTAGGCGGCCACCTACAGGTGTGATGATACCAGATGCTGCATAATACAATTTTGGCTCCTTGATGATGAGCACATAGTGCTCGAAACACGTAGAGACATATAATAAACTTATAATAAAAAAATGTGTGCATTAATTTGGTTTATTGCTAAGATTACACGATACAGGTTTAGTTTGAAATCCAATGCATTGTTACCAGCAGTTGACAAATCTTTCAACGCAGTGCGTCTGAATTCCGCTTTCCCCGGGGTATTTCATCGCTTTTCTCAATCCACTAGTTCCCGAAACGGAGATATCAAAATAAACAAGCCATGTCTTTCAAGGCAAATACACTTGCGTGAATCAGAAGTACCACACTGTGTACTACTGAAAGGAGTTTCAGAAATTCTGCCAAAAGAATTTGAAAAGCTAATGCACGCTTCTGTTGTTGAAATATTTCTATCAGCAACATTACGTTTGGTTAGATTACACATATTTCTAGGCAGATCTCATTATAATGTTGTTTGGCTCTGCATGGGAAAAGTGTCTAATTCTTATGGAGTCCATTACAGATGATAAATTTTTTTCGATCCGACCAGCTTTTCTGGACTCTGGTTTCTGCATTAGTGAATGAAAGTATAATGGACTGACTTTACAAAAAAATGTCTCCAGAGGCATTAATGTACTATAAGAACCATTTATTGAGTTTTATGTTTAGTAATATTACATGCACGTGACGGTATAGAACTTCGAGTGATGGTAAAATGGCCTATAAAAAGTCAGAGACCGCAACTACGACTATGTCATGAGTTTGTTCCTTTAATCATCATATTGCAAAACTGTATCAGACTATACGTTCCTTTACAGTGAAAGAGATATCGTGAGCTATATGATCAGTGCTCTCCAGGGTACGGTATAAATCGATACTTGTCAACTTTTAAGCTTTATTTCTGCGAACCTTGTCGGGAGTAAAAGTAAAGGTAAAGCAGTCCCTTTACAGGCCTGGAGTGGCCCAGAGGGTTCCAGGAAGTTAATGTTCCCAGGTTTCATGACAAAGGCACAGAAGGGTGGTAAGGTTGTCAGCCTTAAGCACCGGCCGCCTTTACCCCCAGGAAATGCTCCTGGTACTCATTTCTGTTACAGGCTGAGTCGACCCCAGGCCCATAGTGCGATGGGAAGGATTTTATGTCAATGAGAAATTCCAATGACACCACCTGGGATCGAACCAGCGACATCCCGATTTGTAGCAAACCACTTTAACCACTGTGCTACCGCGGCCCCTTGTCGGAAGTACTGAGTAAAATTATGAAAACTTCTAAATAAAATGTAAACGGTTCTCAGGCGAGCTCCAGATTCAAGTCAGTGACTTTTTTTCTTGTACAGTCCCGCTCTGTGGTAAAGCAAATCTCGAAGTTAATTTTTTTATATTAGACTTTTAAAAACCAGTGGTAACTACAATCACCACCAGCCGCAATGTTAGGAGAAACATTTACCTTTTGCCACAACGTAAGTTTCTGTGGTCCTTATGATATTGCAATAAACAGGAACTATTTCTGTAAGCAGAACTGGCCGACTGCTTCTCGTCATTACGAGACGCAGTCGGTTAGTCAGGGACTTTATGTGTAAAGCGGGAGCTTAATACACGTGCATAAATTAGATGAAACCACCGGTCTTGAAAGGTATAGAAACGTTTCTTCATTGAACCATCACTTCACTTACACTTACTTAAGGTGTATTCTAATATTTTATTTATTTAATTTTATTTTATTTAAATACGCCAATAATAGCTTAGTTTATAGAACGGAGATACAGTATGTAGGAGCTATCCTCACATTTCAGTAAAACTCAAAACTATGCCCTGTACCTCCACATACCATTCAGAAAATAACATGGTTTTATATTTTAACTCATGATATTTAGTTGTGTTCAATCTTAGGTAAAGCTTGGAATATTGAGATAAAGTTGCAAATTTTAAACCTGAAAATAGAAGATTCTTCAAAGCCAGAGAAAAATTGGTTACAAAATCAAATACTTGTACATGAACAACTTCAATAATCAGGTTCAGTTTATGTTACTACGCAGCTACTGGTGATCAGCACATGCAATACTGTCACCTTCAGACGAATTACACACAGTGAGTAAAAATGCAGATTTTCAAACAATTTAACCATTTCAGAAACAATATCAAATTTATGTAATCCTGGAGCCAAAAGTCCCCTACTTTCAGCACTTCCCTTGGGCTCGAGTTTCAGTACACCATTTTGTAGGGCACATCCTCATAACTGCAATGATGTCGTTATAAACTGATTACTACCTAGTACACTCTTTTACAAATCATTATAATGTTACGTAGTCATCAAAACAAAAACAAAGAAGTTTACTTGGCATATAACAAGTTTGGTGCACATAAAAATGCGTAGAAAGTTGCAGCTGGTCAACCCGAGGCTAAGAGACACCTCTGGAGATCTTCGCGTAGATCGAAGACAATCACGACTGAAGTTCAATAAATAAGGGTCGGTCGCTGTGGTATGGCCGGTCCCAGTGGCCGAACTCGTATAAGGCGTAGGTCGGCGCCCCCTCACTTGTTGTGACTGTGAGTTCGAATCCCATTGGAGGCATGGATTTCTGTCCTTGTGAATGTTGTATGCTGTCAGTTTGAGGTCTCTGCGACAGCATATCCTCGTTCAGAAGAGTCCTACAGAGTGTGTGTTTGTGTGTTATTGAGTGTGATCAGGTGCAGCAATAATCCTCTACACCTACAATGTTTAGGTAGAAGAGGTCAGCGTAATAAAGAAAGATTGGAAAGGACTCATCTGACTCTAGACAGGGATAAGGGACTGCCTTATGAACATAATAATAAACCTTTGGTTTCTAAAAAACACAGGAAATATTATGACGAAATAGGGGAGTGTTGGTTTCACAAGAACGAATTTAGTCCATAAAATTGGTTATTTTCTTTCAAACGAAATGTCTACGGGTCCAAACAAAACTAAATTCTCTTCGTATTCTCCTCCCATGCAGGGAAGGGAATACAGGATTAAGTTGTGGCCACATTGTCGACTTCAATACAGAAACAGAAGCTTCAAAATTTCGCAACGGTGTTACTTTACTTAAAAGGGAGGAGCCGGGAACTTATTACATCTCCATCACAATAACCTTCACTATTGACAATATTAAATGAAAGCTAACTAAGCTAGCACCGAGACGGTCGGCATGCCTAATGAATTAGTGTTCGTTCCTCAAATTCATATAAGCCTTTGGCATTTACATGCTTGAGAGGAAGAAAACCAACGAACTGGTTAACTCTCTACACTAAAATGCGGTACGAAAAGAAATATTCTGGGTTTTGGATGATAACAGTTACAAGGCAGAGTGGATGTGTATATAGAATCTGGCAATAACTTTACCCTTGCCTTCTCTGAGTCAGTGTTGTGGGTCGGTGATTATCATTATTAGGTTGATTACAAGAATTTTATATGAGTAGGTAGCCGATGTCGGTCGGTCAGAAAATGGTTCTGACACGATATAAATTAATCGCAAAACATAACTATTTTGTGTTAACTCTTTAATTGACGGCAGTAATCACACTTACAAACTGCTTTAGGGTTATATTCTCTGTTATTTAGCGCAATAAAGTTTAGTTGGTTCCCAATAAAAAGAATATAATTTTTCTTAACGTCCATTAGCCGAAGTAACATCACATTGTTTTTTTATGTTTCCTATGAAGTAAGAACTAAACTTATGCGTATTGGAGCGTGCATCATCTTGATATTTGAATAAAGGTTGACCAACTTGATGACACTTGCTTTATTATATATTGCTCAACATGTTTCAGACGTTAATACGTCCATCTTCAGGAGCTAGCGAGTACTTATTG
>Ga0131853_10013605_pt1 | contig 14920 bp, 11 predicted proteins | sample TergutLab28metaG_FD_92764 | JGI IMG/M metagenome (GOLD analysis project Ga0131853, IMG submission 92764) | Labiotermes labralis P1 segment gut microbial communities from Petit-Saut dam, French Guiana - Lab288 P1 (version 2) (version 2) | ecosystem: Host-associated > Arthropoda: Insects >... | reverse complement strand
CAGGGGCGCACACTCGGCTTCATATCCGGTGCGATGTGCACCGTGTTGTATCGCGAGTTAGCGGGATCTTTCTCCCGGTTTTGTAACGCTGGTTTTATCGAGGACGTGATGGAGTTATCTGTCAACAATTTCAAACGAGCGCTGGCGCATCGCGAATTACAGCTTGGACTTTGGGCTGCATTGGCGGACTCGTATGTCACCGAGGCCTTAGCTAGTGCCGATTTCGACTGGCTGCTAATCGACAACGAACATGCTCCGAATGACTTGCGGAGTACGCTCGCGCAGTTGCAGGCCGTGGCACCGTACCGGTCTCATCCAGTGGTGCGACCGGTTCGCAGCGACACGGCAATCATCAAGCAAATGCTTGACATTGGCGTACAAACGCTTCTCTTGCCGATGATTGACACGCCGGAGCAGGCTGTCGAGGCCGTCGAGGCGACACGGTATCCGCCAAAGGGGATTCGCGGTGTGGGCAGCGGCCTGGCTCGTGCCTCACGGTGGAACAGGGTCGCTGAATACCTTGACGCGGCCGAGTCGGAATTGTGTGTGTTGGTTCAGGTAGAGACCGTCAGGGGGCTCGAGAACCTGCCCGCGATTGCCGCCACTGACGGGATAGATGGCGTGTTCTTTGGACCCTCGGACCTCAGCGCTTCGATGGGCTTGCTCGGGAAGCCAGGGGCAGGTACCGTTCGACGCGCGATTTGCGACGGCATCGCTGTTGTCCGGCAAGCCGGTAAAGCCGCGGGCGTACTCGCGCCCGAACGAGCAATTGCAGATGAGTACATTGCCGCGGGAGCGACGTTTGTCGCAATCGGTACGGACGTAGGGCTCCTTGGCACAGCAGCGAATACGCTTCTCACGTCATACCGCGCAACTTCCGCCGCGTCAAAGGCAAGTGAGCGCAGCGGATACTGAGCCGGTCTATACGGCGATCCCTATCCGCACGCGCTTCTGATTGGCGGGTTTGCCTCGCGTTGACTTGGCCGGCTCAACGGGGCCGGGTCGCAAGCGAGAACGCGCGACCCGGTTATCCAGAGCAGCGTGGCCTTTCGTTAAAACGCCCCCGGTCACTTCAAGCGCGGTTGAACGATGATCTTCACGGCAGACTCGTTGTTGTGTATCAGCGTTTCGAAGCCTTGTGAAATCAGGTCACCCAGCTGGATGCGCTGGGTGATGAACGGCGCCAGATCGATCTTGCCGTCCTCGACGAGCTTGATGGTTTCCTGATGGTCGTTGCAATACGCGATCGTGCCGCGGACATCGAGCTCCTTCATGACGACGCTGTGCACGCTGATGGTGGCCGGGTGGCTCCAGATGGACACGATCACCACCACGCCACTGGCCTTGGTGGCTGCCACCAGGGTATCCAGCACCTTGTTCACGCTGGAACATTCGAATGCGACATCCACGCCTTTTCCGCCCGTGATTTTCATCACTTCGGCCGCCACATCCACTTCGGACGGATCGAGAATGTGATCGGCGATGCCGGATTCGCGGGCTTTTTCCTTGCGCGCGGCGCTCAACTCCGTGACGATGACTTTCAGGCCCTTGGCTTTCAGAATCGCTGACAGCAGCAGTCCAATCGGACCGGCTCCGCCGACAAGGGCGACATCGCCCGCCTTTGCGCCGCTGCGCGTGAAGGCATGGTGCCCGACCGATAGCGGCTCGATCAGGGCGGCCTGATCGAGCGCAATCGCGCTGGAGATCGGGTGCACCCAACGGCGCTTGACCGCAATCTTTTCGGCCAGCCCGCCTCCTCGGCCGCCCAGGCCGATGAAATTCATGTCCTTTGACAGGTGGTACTTGTCGCCCGGTCCCGTGGGCACGTCGTCGGCCACGATGTAGGGTTCCACGACCACATGCTGGCCCACTTCGATGTCGTCCACCCCTTCGCCCACCGCATACACCACGCCGGAAAACTCATGACCCATCGTAACCGGGGCGGACTCTTTGGAAATCGGATGCGGATGGCCGCAGGGCGGGATGAAAATCGGCCCTTCCATAAACTCATGCAGATCGGTGCCGCAGATGCCGCACCAAGCGACATTGATGCCCACGGTGCCAGGCGCCACGACGGGCTCCGGAATGTCTTCGATGCGAATATCTCCACGATCATAAAAACGTGCTGCCTTCATGACTTGCGCTCCTTGATTGATTTTGAATGCGCTGATCCAGCGTCTCTCGTCGTTGTGTTCCATGCGGCGTCTGCGGCTATCGAAGATGGTGGACTTCCTGCAATCCATACACCGGTGTCGGAATCCCTTCCAGCCGTGCCTTGATCTGCAGTGCCAAATATAGGGAGTAGTGGCGCGACTGGTGCAGATTGCCGCCGTGGAACCAGAGCGATTCCTGCTGGGTGGGCTTCCACATGTTGCGCTGCTCGCCTTCCCACGGGCCGGGATCCTTGGGCGTATCCGAGCCCAGCCCCCAGACCTTGCCGATCTTGTCGGCCGTACCCTGGTCGATGAGATCCGCAACCCAGCCGTTCATCGAACCGTATCCCGTTGCATAGACAATGACGTCAGCCGGGATCTCCCTTCCGTCTTCGAGTTTCACCGAATGCGCGGTGATCTCGGACACCTGTCCGGAGGCTAGCTTGATCTTGCCGTCGATAATGAGTTGCGATGCGCCGATGTCGATGTAATAGCCGGATCCGCGCCGCAGATATTTCAGGAACAGTCCCGACCCGTCCGTGCCCCAGTCGAGTTTGAATCCAGCCTTTTCCAGCGCCGCGTAAAAATCGGCGTCGCGCTCGCGCATCTGGTCGTAAAGCGGAATCTGGAACTCGTGCATGATCCGGTACGGCAGCGACGCAAAGATCATGTCGGCCTTATGGGTCGTAATGCCATTGGCGAGCGCCTGCTCCGAATACAGTGCGCCGAGTCCGATGTCCATCAGCGTGGCGGATTTGACGATATGCGTCGACGAGCGCTGGATCATCGTCACGTCCACGCCATTCTCGTAGAGCGCGGCGCAGATATCGTGGGCCGAGTTGTTGGAGCCGATCACAACCACCTTTTTGCCCTTGAAGGCATCGGGCCCGGGGTGCTGTGACGAATGGTGCTGATCCCCTCTGAACTGCGCGCGTCCCTTGAAGTCCGGAATATTCGCTTTGCCCGACATGCCGGTTGCGAAGACGAGCTGTTTGGGCCGCAGGATGACTTCCTCCCCGTCGCGATCTACGACGACGCGCCACTCTTTTGCCTGATCGTCCCATTGCGCCGACGTGGCGGCGGAGCGGGTCCAGTAATTCAGTTCCATCACTTTCGTGTAGAACTCCAGCCAGTCGCCGATCTTGTCCTTGGGCGCAAACACCGGCCAGTTCTTCGGGAAGTCGATATACGGCAAGTGGTCGTACCAGACCGGGTCGTGCAGACAAAGCGACTTGTAGCGCTTGCGCCAGGAGTCGCCCGCGCGATCGTTGCGCTCGAGAATGATTGCCGGCACGCCCAGTTGCCTCAGGCGCGCGCCAAGCGCGATCCCGCCCTGGCCTCCGCCGATGATGACCGTGTACGGCTGTGTGTCGTAACCCAGTGTACGTGCCTCATCCTCTCGCTCTTCCTTCCAGCTCTTCGCCTGCAGATTCTGGCCGTGCTTTGCGCCAAGGGGACGTGTCACGCCAGCGCGCTCCTCATGGCCCTTTAGCTCGATCAGCGCGGTGAGCAACGTCCAGATTTGCCCGTGCCTGAAACGAACCAGGCCATACCCTCGGCCCACGCCGGTTTCGAACGATATCCATGCTTCCAGCACACCATCCGCCTCGGTCGCCTGTTCTCCGGGGGTGACGCGAAAATTCGACGGCCTGGCGGTGGCCAGCTGTGAGCGCAACATGTCGCGAATCTGCTCGCGTCCCTCCACGGTCTTGATGTTCCAGGTAAAGGCAATCAGATCGCGCCAGTAGCATTCGTCCGCGAACATAGATACCGCATCGTCAATGCGACCACTGGAGAGTGCATTGCCAAACGCATCGAGAAGTTCCTGTGCGCGAGCGGTTGTCGAATTGGATTCGGCCATTTCGTCTCCTTCAGAATTGTTGGAAAGTTAATCTGCAATGCTTAAGACCATGGAGAGGGGGCGAGCGGAAAAATCCGTCCGCTACACAAAAGCAAGGGCTGTGCCAACGTGGATTGAACGTGCGAGCCGGAGGCAAGATGCCTGTTTCTCGCGGTTTGGGAGCGATCAGGTCTTGCGCAGGGATCGGTGGCATGAGTTCCGCAGCGTCTCTGTGCGGCCGTCATGAGACGTCCGTCTGAGACGAACGTCTCAAACGTCTCGCCTGTGGCATGTCCGTATTGATCGTGGACGCCAGATGGGCTAAAAATCGTGTCAGCCAGCACCATCCAGTCAACGCCCCCGTCCGTCACCGATTTGACTGCCCATGCCTTACGTTCCTGCGTCTAACCGACATGCCGAGCGAGTACGTGGTGCCGTAGAAGGCAGGCTTCCGGCGCCATCCAATTCGCATCGTCTCGTGTCTTCATGGCAACGTTCATTCGAGCGCTATTCGCTCGACCCGGGTTCCGTCATCGGGCCAAGGGTATTGAGCGCGACCGAACTGCGCGAAATTCGCGATCGCGAAGAGTCGTTCCTTCGCACGTCGGGCCAGTGCCTGGCACGTTTGCACGAGATGGTGCGCGAAGCGGACTATTGCGTGATGCTGAGCGACGCGCAGGGCGTCACGATCGACTACCGCATCGACCCGGCACGCCGCAGCGAATTCAAACGCGCCGGCCTCTACATTGGTTCTTGCTGGTCGGAGAGCGAGGAGGGGACCTGCGGCATCGCGAGCGTGCTCACCGATCTCGCGCCTATCACCGTGCACAAGACGGATCACTTCCGCGCGGCATTCACCACGCTCACCTGCAGCGCCGCCCCCATCTTTTCACCGAGCGACGAACTGGTCGGCGTGCTCGATGCTTCGGCGATACACTCGCCGGACAGTCACGACAGTCAGCGCATTGTCAATCAACTCGTGCGTCAAAGCGCGACGCTGATTGAAGACGGCTATTTCCTGCATAGCATGGAGTCGCGCTGGATTCTCTTCGGTCATCCGAACCTCAATTACGTCGAAGCGCAGCCCGAAATACTCATTGCGTTTGATGAATGGGGCAATGTGGTTGCGGCGAACCGGCGCGCACGTCAGTACCTGCCCTGTCTCAATCGCGCGTGCCATATCGAAGAGATCTTCGACTCAAGTAGCATACGGCTGCGTGATCTCGGGCACCTCGAAACCGTTGCCGCACTTCGTCTGCGCGAGAACGGTTCGATGCTCTATGCGCGTGTCCGGGCGCCACGCGGTCAAAGCAGCGCCGCTGTCATGCATGGCGTGATCTCATCGGGGCACAATGTCGGCGACGTTGCGGCAGGGCGCGAAAACGGCGCGCTCGATCCCTTCCTGCGCAGTTGCGACCCTCGGGTCGCGGAGAATGCCCGCATCGCCCAACGGGTGGCAGGCAAACACCTGCCCATTTTGCTGCTCGGCGAAACGGGCGCGGGCAAGGAGGTGCTCGCACATGCGATTCACGACGCCGGTGCGCGCCGCGACCGCGCGTTTATTGCAATGAATTGCGGCGCACTGCCCGAATCGCTGATCGAAAGCGAGTTGTTCGGCTATGCACCAGGCGCATTTACGGGTGCGCGACGCCATGGGGCACGCGGAAAAATTGCCATGGCCGACGGCGGCACGTTGTTTCTGGACGAAATCGGCGATATGCCGCTTACGCTGCAAACGCGCCTTTTACGCGTGCTGTCTGAAGGGGAGGTGTTGCCGCTTGGCAGCGAGGTGCCGATACGCGTCGATATCGACGTTATCTGCGCCACGCACCGCGATCTCGAACACATGACAAGTGCGGGCCTGTTCCGCGCCGATCTTTACTATCGGCTCAGTGGGGCAGTGCTCACGTTGCCCCCGCTGCGCGAGCGGCGTGACATCGCTTCGCTCATCCAGACCGTGTTTGCCGAGGAGGCACGGGCTGCCGGTCGGTTGCTCGTGCTCGACGCCGCGCTTGCCGCAAGACTCGCTGCGTTTGACTGGCCCGGTAATCTCCGTCAGCTACGGAACGCACTGCGCTACGCATGTGCCATGTGTGACTCCGTGCGGGTCGAGGCACGGCATCTGAGCGAGGATCTCCTCAAGCAGATAACAGACGATGCGTTGCCGGCAACGTCACCCTTTCCTGTCGCCGCGGCGGAGGCACCGGTTGACGAGCGGGCACGCATTGTCGCGGCATTGACCACCCATCATTGGCGACCGAACCCCACGGCAGCCGCGCTCGGCATCTCGCGGGCGACGCTTTACAGGCGGATCGCGAAGCTGGGTATTGTCGGGCCGCATCGAGTTTGATGCTGGAAGGCCGTGGGGAATCCGCGATTGAACGCGTTGGCATCGTTGCGATGCTCAGGGGCAGTTCCTTAGACATCCAGTACAAGCTCCGGCGTCAATGAGCGCGAGCAGCATGGCAGAAAACAGTCTCCCGCCAGCCGCTCCTGTTCGGTCAGGTATTGATCCCGGTGATCGGGTATCCCGCCTCGTACGCGGGTCAAACAGGTTCCGCAGATACCTTGCTCGCAGGAAACCGGAATTGTCACGCCGGATCGCGCCAGTGCCTCTGTCACGGACTCGTCTCTCGCTACGACGATTTGCTGTCCGGTACTGCCAATGACCACCGTGAATTCTTGCTCATCGACCTCACGAGCCCCACGCGCAGCCTGAAAGCGTTCGTAGTGGATGTGTTCCGTACTTAAGCCGCTACGTTCGCACGCGCCGATGGCGTGATCGATAAAACCGCCCGGACCGCACACGTAGACGTGCGTACCCACCGGGGACCGGCCGATCAGTTCGTCGATTGCCGGTCGTGCAGTCGCTGCATCGTCGTCGAACCAGTACGACACGTGCGACGCAAGCGGCGAAGCGTCAATTACCGCCCGGAAAGCGGCCCTTTGCGCGCTGCGAACAAAATAGTGCATCTGAAAACCGGCACCGCGCGCGAGCAGCGTCCACGCCATGGCCAGCAGCGGCGTGACGCCGATTCCACCGGCCAGAAGCAGCGAGTACGGTGCGCCGGCGACCAGTTCGAAGCGATTACGCGGCGCGCTGATCACAAGGGTATCTCCCGCACGCACGTCCTCGTGAACTGCCTTCGATCCACCGCGCGATTCGGGATCGAGCAGGACGGCGATTTGATACGTCGATGGCTGCCCGGGCGGATTGCAGAGTGAGTACTGTCGTACCCGGTCCTCGCGCAGACACACGTCAATGTGCGCGCCTGCTTCGAACGCAGGCAACGGTTGTCCGTTGGACGAGGTCAAATCGAGCAGGCAGATATCCTTGGCGATAATGCGCTTGTCCTGCACGCGCACGGTCAGGTTCGCGGTTGTCATGACGTCACCTTCGCCGTATCGTGTGCGCTCGCGCGTTCCGCCTGCAACATGCGTTCAATGGCCCGGCGCATGCGCACGGGTCCGGCATCGACGCTCAACAGTACCGGTTTCATGTCCCAGAAATTTTGGTCGCCAAGGGCCCGCTGCTGCGCGTCGAGCATCGGCTTGTCCTGTTCCTCGAACGCGAAGCGGCGCATCTGGGCAAATCGCGTGGCTTCCTCGTCGCTCAGTCGGGTGCCTGACGGCAGCGCAGCCGCGAAATGATAATGCGTGGTGCGCTCGGTCTCGGGCGTCAGGATATGTATGCCGTAATACCAGCCATGGTCCTCGCGTGCTTCGCGCCCCGGGGCACGTACGCCCGAATCGAGCATGAAACAGCTCGGCGCCATCCAGCGCATTTCGGTCCACATGTCGACCGGTCGCTGGTCCCGGCGGTAGAGCATGTCGAAGATGCCCGGCACGCCGATGTCGGGCATCCAGCGGCGGCAAATGATATCTCCGCCGTTCTCGTGTAGCGTCTGGTCTGCGCCAACCTGTTCGGGGCTACCCAGCAAGCCGTCGTGCAGATACGTGATGTGGCTGAGGTCCAGCAGATTCTCCGCCATCAGCTCATAGTTCGCGTCGATGCGGAGGTACCCGCCGGAGCTGACCTGATATCCCGATTCCGCATCGAGCACGCTGTAACCGGGAATACGGGTGATGTCGGGCGGTGCCGCACCCATCCAGATCCAGATCATGCCGTGCCGCTCTTCAACCGGATAGGCCCGTACCTTCGCCGCAGCGGGTATCTTGCCGTCGCCGTGGGGATTGCGTGTGCACGCGCCGTCGCAATCGAAACGCAACCCGTGGTAACCGCATTCGATCTCGTCGCCGCGCAGCGTACCGAGATGCAGAGGGATGAAGCGATGTGGGCAGCGGTCCTGCAGTGCGGCCGGCGTGCCGTTCTGTTTGCGATAAAACACGATCGGTTCGTCGAGCAGCGTGCGATGAAACATCTTCCCCGGCTCGATTTGATGACTCCAGCACGCCACGTACCACGCATTCTTGATGAAGGCCATTTCCGTGTCTCCGTTTTATTGCTTGATTTGGGTTCTCCGATAGTACGGGATAGTATCGTATACAAACAGAGTGAGCGGTTTGTTTGTGTGAGGGACAACCCTGGCCGCATCGCAATACATCCAAGTGTCGCTAAAATCCAATGCTTTCGGGTAACCCCGATGACGATTTTTCATAGATGGAGATGCCGTGACCGCCAATCGCAAGCCGGAAGAACCGCCGTCAACTTCGAGCGCCTCATCACGCCCGCCTGTGCGGCGCAGCCAGGAAACCCGTACCCGGGAAGCCCGGGAGCGGATTCTCGCTGCGACGCTCGATGTATTGAACCGCTGCGGCTACGGTGGACTGACGACCAAGGAAGTCGCCAACAGTGCGGGCGTATCGAACGGCGCGCTCATGCATCACTTCAACAGCAAAGCGGAGCTGGTGTCGGCCGCAACCGAGGCGATCTATGAGGCGGCCCTCGAGCGGAGCCGGGTGGTCCTGGGCGGGCCGGAAGTCAAACGGGCTCCGCTCGATGCTTTTATCGCCGAATGCATCGGCATTTATTTCGACTGGCCGTTCATTGCGGCGCTTGAATTGATCGTTGCTGCGCGGACCGATCCGGACCTGATGACGCGCATCCGGCCCATCATGGAGCATTACCGTGAGACGACCAACGCACGCTGGCTGGCCGTGTTCCGCGCGGCGGGATTGTCGGCGACGCAAGCGTCACGTGTGCTCGCGATGACGTTGAATCTCGTGCGGGGCATGGCCGTGAACCGTCTGTGGAATATCGGCCCGGAGGACCATTCGCAGCAGCTCCGTGAATGGAAGCGCATCCTTCATGCGCAGATCAAGGTCAAGATCTGACCCGGACGCGGCACGGGTACCTTGGCATGCCGGTATTGGTCACGCGCTGCCGCGCCGCAACGCATCCGCCACCACGGCAAACGCCGGGGTAGGCTGCCGACGACTGGGATAGTAAAGATGGAAGCCCGAGAACGCCGGGCACCAATCGGCGAGCACCCGCAGCAGTTCTCCACTCGCGAGCTGCGTTGCAACCCGTTCTTCCGGGACGAAGGCGAGGCCGATGCCTGCAAGCGCCGCCTTTACCGCCATCGTCGCCGTATTGAAGACGAGTTGTCCCTCGACGCGAACGTTCAGCTCGCGCTCGCCGTGCTTGAACTCCCATGCGTAAATGCCGCCGGCAGTCGGTAATCGGAGATTGATGCAGTTATGCGCGGTCAGGTCTTGCGGCAGCTTTGGCGGCGGATGCCTGGCAAAATAGCCGGGCGTGCCGACAACGGCCATACGCACATCCGGGCTGATGCGCACGGCAACCATATCCCTGGCGATTTGCTCGCCGAGGCGCACGCCTGCATCGAGCCGTTTTTCGACGATATCCGTGAGTCCGTTGTCGATGACGATTTCGATCGTGATGTCCGGGTAGTCGGGCAACAGTCGTTCAATCGCCGGCCAAAGCAACAATTCTGCGGCGTGATCTCCCGCCGCAATGCGCACGATACCCGCGGGCTTGTCGCGCAACGCGCTCAGTGCCGCCAATTCGGCCTCGACCTCATCGAGCTTGGGGCCGACCGACTGAATCAGCCGTTCGCCAGCCTCGGTTGGCGAGATTTTGCGGGTCGTCCGGGCCAGCAGCCGAAGTCCAAGCCGTACCTCCAGATTCCGCACGGTCTGACTCAACGCCGATTGCGATACGCCTAGCTTTGCTGCTGCCCTCGTGAAGCTGCCTTCACGGGCCACGCAGAGAAATGCCGTGATATCGGATAGATTGGAACGCGTCATTTATAAGCCTACCTTCTAACTTCATGCCGATTTTAGCGCTTAATCGCATGAGGGGCCGCTGTTACATTGAATGCCACGGCAATTTCTGTCAGGAGCATTCATGCATATCACCCATTGCGGCGCTCAGCCATCTGCGCCGGGATCATCGGACTATTTCACCGGCACGGTCCGCATCGACGCGCCATTCTCAGGAGAGGAGCCGGCCCGGATCGGCGGCGCCACCGTCACGTTTGAACCCGGCGCGCGTACGGCATGGCACACGCATCCGTTTGGTCAGACGCTGATCGTCACGGCAGGCTGCGGCTGGGTGCAACGCGACGGCGGACCGGTCGAGGACATCAAGGCGGGCGACCTTGTCTGGATTGCTCCGGGAGAAAAGCACTGGCATGGCGCGACCGCGGCCACGGCGATGACGCACATCGCCATTGCCGAAAAACTGGGTGGCAGTCCGGTCGCCTGGATGGAGAAAGTCTCCGACGAACAATATCGGGCCGGGGCGGCAGCGAAGGATTAAGGAGTCGACGATGAAAAAACGCGTTCTTGGAAAGAGCGGTCTCGAAGTTTCCGCGATTGGCCTGGGTTGCATGGGGCTGAGCTACGGCTATGGCCCCGCGACCGGGAAAGCCGATGCGATCAAGCTGATCCGCTCGGCCTTCGAGCAGGGCGTCACATTTTTCGATACGGCCCAGGCGTATGCGCAAGGTGCCAATGAGGAGCTGCTGGGCGAGGCCCTGGCGCCATTTCGCGACCAGGTGGTGATCGCGACCAAGTTCGGTTTCGAGGGCGGCGACGTTCAGAAAGGCGTCAACAGTCGGCCGGACAATATTCGGGCGGTGACGGAGGCCGCACTCAAGCGGCTCCGCACGGATCGTATCGATCTGCTCTACCAGCATCGGGTTGACCCAGGCGTGCCGATGGAAGAGGTTGCTGGCGCAGTCAAAGAACTGATCCAGCAAGGCAAGGTCAAGCATTTCGGCATGTCGGAAGCCGGCGTGGAGTCGATTCGCCGTGCGCATGCCGTACAACCGGTGGCCGCGCTGCAAAGCGAATATTCGATGTGGTGGCGCGAGCCGGAAAGCGAGATTCTGCCGCTGCTGGAAGAGCTAGGCATCGGGTTCGTGCCGTTCAGTCCGCTCGGCAAGGGCTTTCTGACCGGCGCAATCGATGCCGGCACCCGCTTCGACAAATCGGACTTCCGCAACGTCGTGCCGCGCTTCTCCGAAGACAACCGCAAGGCCAATCAGGTGCTGGTCGACGTGCTCAAACAGATCGCCGGCGGTCTGAACGCGACACCCGCGCAAGTCGCGCTCGCGTGGCTACTCGCGCAAAAAACCTGGATCGTGCCGATCCCCGGTACGACCCGGCTGCATCGACTGGAAGAAAATATCGGCGGCGCCGTTGTCGAACTGACGGCCGGCAACCTGAGCGATATCGATTCCGCACTCTCGAACATTGCTGTGCAGGGCGACCGTTATCCCGCCCACCTGCAGGCGCGCGTCGGTAAATAATCCGGTGCGTCGCCATCGAGAACCAACAAGGAACATTGCCATGAAAGCGTTTGGTTATGCGGCTCGGTCCGCCGCCTCCGGACTTGCCCCGTTCAGTTTCGAGCGCCGTGCGCTCGGGCTGGCCGATGTATCGATCGACATCCTTTACTGCGGCATCTGCCATTCCGACATTCACTCGGCCCGCAACGAGTGGGGCAGAACGCATTACCCCTTTGTGCCGGGCCATGAAATTGTCGGTCGCGTGTCGGCGGTCGGCAGCGAGGTGACGCGATACAAAGCCGGCGACCTGGTCGGTGTCGGCTGTCTCGTCGATAGCTGCCGCCACTGCGCATCGTGCTACGACGGGCTCGAACAGTATTGCGAGAGCGGCTTTACGGCCACCTACAACAGCGACGACAAAATCGGCGGCACGCCCCACGCGTTGACCTTCGGCGGCTACGCGGACAAGATTACGGTCGATGAGCGTTTCGTGCTGAGCATTCCCGCCAATCTCGATCCGGCGGCAGCGGCGCCGTTGCTTTGCGCCGGCATCACGACCTACTCGCCGCTCAAGCACTGGAAGGTGGGCGCAGGCCAGCAAGTCGGCATCATCGGTCTGGGTGGTCTTGGGCATATGGGCGTCAAGTTCGCCCACGCCATGGGCGCGCATGTCGTGATGATCACGACCTCGCCGGAGAAAGGCCAGGATGCGAAGAGACTAGGGGCGGACGAGGTGCTGCTCGCGAGGGATGCCGAGGCCATGGCCAGAGCGGCGGGCAGCTTCGATTTCCTGCTCAATACGATTCCGGTCGGCCATGACACGGATCCGTACATGAATCTGCTCAAGCGCGACGCAACCATGGTCATTGTCGGCGCGGTCGAAACGTTGACTCATACAAGCGGGGTCCCATTCATCTTTCGTCGTCGCTCGATGGCCGGCTCCCTGATCGGTGGGCTGCCGCAAACGCAGGAAATGCTCGACTTCTGCGGCGAGCACGACATCACTTGCGACATCGAGAAGATCGCGATGAAGGACGTCAATGCCGCTTACGACAGAACGGTCGCAGGCGACGTTAAGTATCGTTTCGTGATCGACATGGCAACGCTCGCAGAAGCGGCCGGCTCGATGTAAAAAACCGCTTGCCGCCCGCGCATGGCAGGGCATTCAGGTCGGCAGCCATGACGGCCGTGCGGTTCCCGAGATCCGGTACGTGCCTTTGCCGGCCTGCTTGGCGTCGTACAACGCCTTGTCGGCACGCTCGATGAGGTGGTCCGCGGGTTCATTCGCCGTGGCGAAGGCAATGCCGATACTCGTTCCAATCGTGACAGTCGTGCCGCTCGTCAGCGGGTAAGGCCGTTCCAGTTCATGAATGATGCGCTGCGCCAGTGCGGTGACCGCTGCGACCCCGGCCTGCCGAATGACGATGGCAAGCTCGTCGCCGCCCAGGCGCGCCACCAGTTCATCTGTCCGGACCGATTGCTTCAGGCGTGCCGCGACTTCTCGCAATACTTCGTCTCCTGCGCCGTGGCCGAGTTTATCGTTGACCGGTTTGAAGCCGTCGAGGTCGAGATACAGCACGGCGGGCGCATTGTCCTCGGTGATTGCCGCGCCGGACAGAATCCGCTCGAGCTCGCGGGCCAGTCCACGGCGGTTCAGGAGGCCGGTCAGCGCATCGTGTCTCGCGAGGTGAAGCATCGCCGCTTCGTGCTCACGGCGTTCGGTCACGTCTTCGATGATGACGACCGCACTGCCGTCGGACACCGGGTTGCAGGTCATCTCCAGGTGGCGCCCATTGCGAAGTGTCAGTTCCAGCGAACTGCGCTTTTCGGGCGGCCAGGCGGCACATTGTTCGGCGAACTGCTTGCTGAACGTCTCGCCGGATTGGCCTTGCCAGAGTCGGCCGATGAACTCCGGAAACGGCGCCTGGAGGTCCGGCATGCCCATATCGGCACCGAATAGCTCTGCCATCCGGCGGTTGGCAATGACCACCTTGCCGGATGGGTCGATCGTACAGAGTCCGTGCGGCATGTTGGCCAATGCGGCATCGAACCGGGCCATGACTTCCGCATGCTTGCGCTCCGTGATCATCAACGTGACAAGTTCGTCATAGTGGCGCCAGACGATCGAGATCATCGCCGCAAAGTAGGCGGCGAGCGGCGGCACGAGTATCCACCATCCGTTGCGGGGCCCCAGCACGACGCCGAACCCGATGGGCAGCGTTCCCAGCAAGATCTGCGCGATAGCCACGTAGGGCACTGCGGCGTTGCGCGACGCGATTCCCCCGAGAATCCCGGCGGTCACCATGACGGCGAGGGCGACCAGTTGCGCATCCCTCGACATGAGGCACGCCATGGTGCCGAGGCCCAATAGCAGGGTCGAGGCGAGGGCGAGGGGGGCGTAGGATGCGGCCCACGTGCTCGAACGCGTCGCGTCCGAGCGGCTGCGCAACGTGTAGGCGCGGATCATGGCGAGCCGGGTCACGGTGATGCCCAGGTCCGCCACAAGCCACAATGCCGCCCACCACTGGTGCAGTCGCGCGAATGCCACGAGCGCGACGAATGCACTGGCGGCGCCGCTCATGAGCAGCGGGCGGAAGTTGCCGGATAGCGCGGACAGCAGCGACGCATGGATCGAAGCGCTGACGCTGCCTTGCTTGACATCCGGCGTTCTGAGAAGCAAGTCGAGGACGGGGCGATTTCCGGACATGATCGGCTTGTGGCTGGGGCGCAGCGTTCGGGTATCTTTTGATACACGATGCCACCGGTTCATCGACGAGACAACTGTTGTTTGCCGGGTGGATCGCCATGCCACCGCGGGAAAAGTCCATTACGCCGCGGATAAAAAGCCCGGGGCCCGCGTCCCCGCAAATTTCGGCAGCTTGTGTAGAAAAACGAAAAAGTCCCCAGCCCATTCCTGCGCGCTTGCGGAGACGGCTCTTGCATCACGGCGCCAGTTCGCAAAAATAGTTATACAATGTAACGATTATTGTGTAAAACTATATGCGATATTCAACCAGAACAAAGGAGACGTCAGCAATGAGCCTGTACGGAAAAACCCTGATCGTGACCGGTGTTGCCTCCGGCATTGGCGCGGAGACGGCCAGGTTGGCGCGCTTTCACGGCGCGCGCGTCATCGGCGTGGATCGTCAGCCGGTCAACATGACGCTTGATGCGTTTTACCAGGCCGATCTCGGCGATCCCGCCTCCAT